>Ga0265797_10012063_pt1 | contig 10681 bp, 3 predicted proteins | sample P2T30metagenome_FD_192433 | JGI IMG/M metagenome (GOLD analysis project Ga0265797, IMG submission 192433) | Plant litter microbial communities from East Loma Ridge, Irvine, California - P2 T30 | ecosystem: Environmental > Terrestrial > Plant litter > Unclassified | place: USA: California... | reverse complement strand
TCGAACAGACTCCTCGTCTTCTCGATGGCTTGAGCCTTTGCGTCCTCGCTGTCGGCCGCAGAGATCTGTGCGCGCTCGAGGTCCGCCCACATGTCCCAGCCCTGGGTCCACTTGGGCCACTCACCGACAATGTTCTCGAAGATAGTGCGGCCACGCTCAGCGTCACCGCCTGCCGAGCGGAATTCAAGACCGGCGAATTTGGCGGTAAGGAGACGGTGCTCGTTCTTGGGCACACTCTTCAGCGATCTTGGAAGAAGAGCTCTAGCACGGTCGGGCTCCTGCTTGGACGTCATGAGGAAAGTGGCGTAGTTGAGCCAGACATCGGGTGCGGCGCGGAAAGATTTGTTGGCAACGATGCGCTCGAAGACGGCATCGGCCTTGTCGTGCTTGCCGGAGTCGATGTAAATGGAAGCAAGCTTCTCGTGCATGCCCAGCGGCTCTTGCACCTGACATGCGCGCTTGAAGACTTCCTCGACCTTCTCCTCCTCGCCGTACTCGACTTCCAGGTTCAACCATGCGATCCAGACATTGGCCTTCTCGTCAAGCTCGCGAATGTGGATGGAACGAAGGGCACGCTCAGCAACGTCACGAGCCTTCTGGACTTCACCAAGCTGGAGTTGGAAAGCCATGTATTGGATCCAAAGGCCAGAGTCGTTAGGTTGTCCCAGAAGCAGGCGCTCGAAGTCTGATGTGTTGCGGGGTCCGTCTTTGTCGAGGTCGGCGGTCATGTCGACCTTGATCTCCTTCTTGCTGCGCTTGCGCTTCTTGCCAGAGGTCTCGCCCTCCGAGTCAGAAGCAATGTCCTTTGCCGCAGCGTTCAGAGAGTCTCCGGTCCAGTCAAAGCCAGTAGTGGCAAGGCCGGTGGAAGGCTTAGCAGCTTCATCATCCGACTCATCACTGCTATCGGCTTGCTCGATCCGAACACCATTGTCCTCGCTGTCCATGTCCTCTACATCGTCAAGATTGACGTCGTCCTCCATGTCGACGTCAGAATCATCCTCGGCGCCGAGACCGACACCGCCAGCCTCAGCATCTGAGTCGTCATCGCTTGCGTCTTCGTCGTCTTCCATCTCAACGTCAACATTGTCCTTGAAGTAGCTTGCCTTGAGACCCAAGCTGATCTTCTTCTCCTCTGCGTTGACCTTCAAGACAATAGCCTTGACGTTGTCGCCTGACTCGTAGATCTTGCGAACATCCACCACGCGCTTGTCAGCGACCTCGCTTTTGTGGCAGAGACCGCTCAATCTAGGCACGGTGTTGTCGATGTCGATGAAAGCGCCAAAGTCTTCGACCTTGCGGACCTTACCGGTGACGATCATACCAGTCTTGATGTCATCCATCTTGAGGGGTGCGGTGAAGTTGGGGTCCGCGTGAGATGCCTTGAGGGACAACTGGATGTGCTTGGCAGCGACATCCACTGACATGATGCGACCACGGACAAGCTGGTCAATTTGAAGGAGAGACTTCCAGTCCTTGATGTACTGGTCGCTGAGATCCGCAATGCGCACGAATGCGTCGACGGTGCCGCTGAGCGAGACAATGACACCCTTGTCGCTGACGTGCTTGACAAAACCGCGCACCAGGTCGCCCGACTTGAGGCTTGACAAGTTCGGGATCTGAGCGTCCTTGACCGGCAGGCTTGAGCTGAGTACCTTGGAAGGTCGGAGAGAGAGTGAGAGCTTCTTGTTGGGAACGTCAACGTCCAGCACGCAGACGCGGACGATGTCGTTCTTGTTGAACTGTGTGGGGTCGGCTTGGTCGAAGTCGTCGCCAAGTTCGGTCATAGGTACGGGTCCAGCAAGGTTGTCCGAAAGCTGGACGGTTACGAATCGCTCGGTTGTCTTTGTGACTCTGCCAGCAATGACACTTCCAGGAGTCAGAGTGTCGAGAGTAACCTGACCAGCTGCCTCGCCAAGCTTTGCACTCAGATCAAGGCGGTTAGAAAGGGGCATGACATTCTTGACTTTGACCTTAAGTGCAGAGCCAACGGGGAAGTTCTTGACCACGTCGCCAAGTAGGCCAGCGTCGTCAGAAAGATCCATGAGTGCCACGCGACCTCTGACACTTGGTGACAGGTTGACCCACACGCAGTCATCGGAATGGTTGTTGACGAACGCAATGTACTCTCCGCCGGTAGTGACGCCCTCAAGACCGCCCAAAAGAGCTGTGTTGTCTTCTTCCACACGGCTCTTCTTGGCGGAAAGCTCGAACACAGGGTTCTTACTATGACGGTGGCTGATTGGGAGGAAACGGTGGTTTCTGGAATCATGGATGCCCAGGATCTTCACATCAAGCTCCTCGTTCTGCTTGAACTGTTGGAGCGGGGCCTTCTTGTTCTTGAATTCGTCCCAAGAGTCGAAGACCTCGCTGGCGTCGATGCGGCCATGAACGTTGTCGGCCAGGCGAACGTTGATCTGGGTGCCCTTAATGCTAGCAATGCGTGCTTTGATCACGCGGTGCAAAGTCAGGTCTGCGCTTGTCGAAAGCGAAGGGTCGACTGGATTGACGAGCTCCTGAGCAGGCACCTCGGTCTTTTCCGCAGGAGCTTGAACGTCCTTCTGCTCCCTCAAAGTCAGCAGGAAGCGCTCCCTATCGCTGTCAACATTTAGGACATGGCAAGAAATGCTCTGATCCTTTCTGAGACCAAAGGCATCCTGGGAAAGCATCTCAGGAGCGAGCTGAGACTTGAGTGCCAAGCCGACGACGCCGTTTGCAAACTCGATGTACACACCCTCGGGGGTGACGTTGCGCACGAAACCGTTGACCTTGTTACCCTTGCGCACATCCACGAAGGACTTGATCAGCTTACCGCTCTTTGCGGCTTCGACCAAACCAGGCTTGTTCGTCAGCAACAGCTGCCTGGTGCGAGCCAGCTTGTCCAACACCAAGAGGTCTGTGAGCTTTTGACCAACTCGGATACGCTTCAATGCATTCTCAGCTTTCGCGGCGGATGCGTCGACTAAGTGTGCAACACGGATTGTCCCCTTCAACCCGTTTTCCAGGTCAACCGAAACGCTATCAGCCGTTTTCTCAGTGACGGTGGCAGTCACGAGCTCACCACCCTGTGCCTTGTTCCAGACGTCGACCTGCTCCTCGTCCATGGGCTCGCCGCTCTTGCAGCTGACCTTCATTTCCTGTGCCTCTGCGTCCAGCGAAAGGATGCGTGCTGTGACAGTCTGACCAATCCTGAAATGCCTATCGGGCTGCTGGACGTAGCCTTCGCTCATCTCTGCCACTGGCAGCCAGGCGCGCACGCTGCCAAAGAACTGCACAACCGCGCCATTGGGCTTGATGTTGACAATGGTGCCCTTTGACTCCATGTCCGGTTCCAACTTGGTGTAGTCCGACCAGATGGGCAAAGCTTTGTCGTTGACAAGACTCTTCTTGAGCGTAAGGCGGACGTGTCTCTTTTCGAAATCAACCGAGAGTATTCGGACAGTGATAGGGAAGCCTTCGCGGTATTTGCGCTCGGGGTGTTGAAGTTGAACATCGGACATGTGCATCTCGGGGACCAGGCCAGAAATGCTGTCGCTAAGCTTGACCAGAATACCGGTGACACCCTTTGAGCCTCCGAGAATCAAACGCTCAACAGTGCCCTTGACGGTCTCGCCAAGTGTCAAGTCCTCAAGTCGAAGGAAGGTCTGGTCCAGAACACTCTGCTTCAAGCTAACGTAGTAGACATTGTCAACAGGGTTGAAGCCTAGGATGCGCGCTTTGTGGGTGGAATCCACCTTGTATGCACCCGTGGACGATGACAGTGAATCAATGCGGGCGTCCGAAACTTGCGAAATGTGTGCAAATGCAAGAGGTGCGACGCCGGCGACCGAAGGCAGCTTCAAGTAGACACCGCGGTCAGACAAGACTTGAGACACCGTGGCCTCCTCAACAATGCTGGAGTTGGGGAGAGTCTGGGCCAGGGAAGTGGAAAGAGCCTTGACTTTGGCGCTGGTAGCCTCTGCAAGCTTGTCCGAAGCAGGCGGCATTGTGAGGACTGATTCCAGGAGGGAGACGCCGACTTTGCGGCCCTCTTCGTCGCCGGGGAGAGTCCAGATGATGCGAGCCTTGGTCTTTGTGTTCACCTTGTACTTCTCAGTAGGGTCCACGCCACCGCAAGCACCGGAGTGGGCAAAGTCTGCCGTTACGTTGAGCATGCCCATAACTTTGCCAACCATTCCACCAGTTGTTGACTCAATGACCAAGACATCCACCGCAGTACCTGGAAGGAAAGCGTCCACAACAGGCGCAGCAGTGACGACGGGAGCTTTTTGCCCAGGGACGACAATAGAAAAGCGTGCCGCGTCAGGAGACAGCTTGAGCACCTTGCCGTTGCTACCCTTTCCGGTGACCAAGCACAACATGACCTGTCCTTCTTGTACGTCCTCCAATGTGAAGGCGGCTCCAAGCTCCTTCTTGCTGACGAATCCCTTGACGTCTGATTCGGCCAGTCCGAGATCCATGACGATTCCATGATCCTCCACACTCCGCACGCTGGCCTGGATAGTGCTGTTGGTGACAACGCTCTCCGACTCGAGTCCGCCGTTCACGTTGGTAGGGTCGACTGAAAGCTCGATGTGACGCTTGGCCTTCTTGTCGGCCGACTCGGATCCAGTACCAGTGACAGTGGCGCGAATCCATTGGCCTTGGTGGAAGATTTTCTTGAGATCAATATCCTCCTCATTGTCTTCCTCTTCCTCTTTTTTTGTGTCTTCCTGGAGCAGCTTCTCGATCCTGTCGTTTAGGCGTGCCGATACTCCAGTGATGGGTACATATCCAGTGAGGTTGTTGGGCAAAGCGACTGCGACGTCTTTGCTTGTGATTCCTGTAACCCGTCCGAGAACTACGCTACCCACGCTCAGGCTCTTGTAGCTCAGACTTTGGATCTTGATTCCGGATCCTGCAATCTTCAATCCTGAGCTCTGCTTCGACTTCTTGCCCTTCTTTTTTGACTTTGCGGCGGCGTCCGCAGCCTCGTCCTCACTGCCGAAGAAATCGTCGTCGCCCTCGCCTCGCACAGGCTTCTGTCCAGTTTGTTGTTCGAACAGCACATCCCGCTCGGCGCGTGCTTCGATTTGCTTTTGCTCAATTGGCGTCAAGACACTTGCGCCACCTCGAGGAAAGCTGCGCTCCTCTTGTTGCAGGACCGACTTGACTGGCGGTTTGCGCTCGCCAGACTCTTCTTGCGCCTTGGCGGGTTTGCCTGCTTTCGCAAGGCCTTTTTTGATGAGTGTCTTCTCATCGGCCTCCGTCTTGCCAGACTTGGCCTTCTTTAGCGGCCGCTCGTCGGCGACAGCTTTTCTTTTGATCGAAGCCATGTTGCAGTGGTGCTTCACTCTCCACCAATTCAGAATCTCAACTTTCACTTAGAAAGAACGACTTTTTACCGCGGCAGACCTTCCTCGACCCTGCTAGTACGAGACGAAAGCTCGGAGTTCGGACAGAGCACGGATCGGATCGACGTCCCGTAGCGTGAGCCAATCACAGTGCACGACTGCTCTTAAGAGAGAGCATTGTTCTATACCTAGGTAGGCCGTTTGATCAAATACTCATCGTGACAAGGCAAGATTTCGCAATCGGGCAGCTACTGTGAAACTCGCCTCCACCATTTACACTGATATGGTGTCGAACGCGGTCCTATGTCTTGACACATTCGATGGAGACTTCAACACCACTGCGTAACTATTCAGTGCAGCAATGCCATCAAAAATGGCTCGCGGGGGTGTGGGATGGAACGCAAGTGCATGTACTCGATGTGCTTAATGTATTCATTTTTTTAATGTTGTTGGAAGTCCGGCAATTCCAGCCTTCCCTTCCAGTATTGATCACAATCAGCAGGCTCTGATTGTCCCTAGCTACCGCCTCCGAACGCCCTCATACTTGCACAGTTGGTGCAGGTACTGGCTAGAGGGCCAGATGCTTCCGTGCATGCCTTCGGCTATCAGCACCCTCTCCGGGCTGTCTATACCAGTTGTCCACATTGGTACCAATTGGCAGAAGCAATGCGGTGCGCTCTAATCACTGCGAGTTGGCGGGAGTCTGGTCTTTGACACGTTCGTGTCTATTCATCCATCGGAAGCATGGTACCCAGGGCGGGAACGACGAGCCGTGGTCGTCGAGAGATCGTATTTCGGTGATCCAGGTGCTCATTTCGTGGCGGGTACTGGGAGCGAGCTGTGTGTGTTTGATGCGGATTCTGGCAGTCTTGAGAGTCCTAGCCGACAATATCAGGTGGGTTTGCGAGCGCCAGAGGTCGATCTGAGTGGCTCGCGATGCCTCTCTCAATCTTGAACTACTCTCGGCATCGTGATTGCGACAATTTCGAGACGCCTGTCCTTCAGTTGGTAATCATCTGATACGCTCTTGTCATGCGCTTCAAAGTGAAGCGGCGGCCTCGACAGCGCCAGCACCCTTGAAGGCTCCTGGGCTAGTAATCTCAACACTGACGGGGTATTTCCACTCCATGAACCGTCCCCAACCTGTCTCTTGTCAGCGATATGCTCACATTCGCTCCGGTTATCACAAGACGTACCCCAGTATGCGCATTTCCTGCCAAAGTATTTGCCGAGGTAGGGTACCAGGACCATGGTCAGAAGTAGTTCAATTTGTTGAAGGCTTTCGTTCCATTCGCGTTCGGCGTCTGAAAGCTCTTCCTCTTCACTGGGAGACATGGACGTCGTTGAACCGGCAGATGATGAGGGTAGGGAGTCGACTTCATCTAGGGTGCTCGCAGGAGGAATGTTCGCGTATGAGGAGGACGGCTCGGACATGATGGGCTGTTTGTCGGATTGTTAACGCGTCACTGCGAGTATCGATAGTTGAGCTAGTGACGGCACGATACCCAACTTCAATCACTGCGGTAGATGTGCAGGAGTGAACACGAGACAAGACCTAAGTGAGTGGATGTTGGCCTGGCCATCGGCTGTCGGCTGAGTTGCCGTCATTATCCTGCGCGTCACAAAGCCGTGACTCAGGCTTGCTGTTGGATTTCACAACTGGGAGGGCCAGCGGATTTCTCCTTACACCACACAACCGCAATCATGGCTGACATCGACTCACGACCGCGCAAATCGGTCGCATTCGCCGAGGGCGAGACCATTGTCGACTCCAACGGCGAGGTCACCCAGGCCGTCTCGGAAACCGACAAGGACACAACCGCCGAATCACACTCAAAGCCTGACGCCGCAGTCGACGAGGCCACCGACGACTTCGAGGCCCTTGCGCTCAGCTCGAAGAAAAAGAAGAAGTCAAAGACTGAGGATGGCGAGGTCGACTTGAGTGCGCTCAAGAAGAAGAAGAAAAAGCCCAAGGCGCCGACCGTCGACGACTTCGAGGCCAAGCTCGCGGCCGCAGGTGGCGACGAGGAGAAGGTGTTGGCCGACGATGCGGCCGAGAAGCAGTCCGCAAAGGCTGAATCCGGTCTGCAAGAGGGTGATCTCATCCAGGGCACTGGAATCTGGGCACACGACGAGACAAAGCCAATCAACTATGAGAGCCTCCTCAGCCGCTTCTTCCTCATGCTTTCCGACAGCCACCCCGACCTGGGCGGCAGTGGAATGAAGAGCTACAAGATCCCTCCTCCGCAGTGTCTGCGTGAAGGTAACAAGAAGACCATCTTCGCCAACATTGCCGAGATTTGCAAGCGCATGAAGCGTACCGACGAGCACGTTACCCAGTTCTTGTTCGCCGAATTGGGTACTTCTGGTTCCGTCGACGGTAGCAGGCGTCTTGTCATCAAGGGTCGCTTCCAGCAGAAGCAGATCGAGAACGTCCTTCGTAGATACATTGGTAAGTTTTTGTCTGGACGGCTTAACGCATATAATCATCGCAGACTAACAATATCAACAGTCGAATACGTCACCTGCAAGACCTGCCGCAGCCCCGACACCGAGCTCAACAAGGGTGAGAACAGACTGTACTTCGTCACCTGCAACAGCTGCGGTTCCAGACGTTCCGTCACCGCCATCAAGACCGGTTTCTCTGCCCAGGTCGGCAAGAGAAAGAGAATGGTCAAGTAGACCACTCGCCCACCACACCATCAGACGTAGCGCGCCTCTGCCAATCTGTCGAGAAGTCGAAGGCCAGCTGCTCACGCGCGGGTCTTGCGATGAAAACGCCACGCCTACCAATTATGACACGACACGGCCGGGACTGTTGCAATACATACCGTCGCCCTTACTGGCGGCACTCATCACGCTTTGCGAAAAGACAACGGTTCTCATTTCGTTGGCGAAACCTCCAGCTTCGATGCACAAAACTGCATTTCTAGGACCAAGGCGTTTACGGGGTTATGGGGACGGCCGAGATGCCTTCCGTTGTGTTGATATCTTCAAGTAGCCGTGCATACGCCGTGCAACGAACAAAATTCTCTTCACGTCACCTTTCCTGGCTCTCATGCTTCTCAGTCGGATTGGAATTGCAATGAAGGGAGGTTCGATGAGGTCAACGGTGGGTTGCAGTAGCAGAGACACTACCTTATAAGATTCGGTGATGTACGTGTAGTTGATCTTACGGGAAGAAGCTACACTTGATCTATACCCACCATTAAGGCGGACATGAGACTACAATGACTTCACGGTTTGAATACAAGTCAGGTGCCTTGGGATAGCTCGGTCAGCCTGGCGGTGTAGCCTCACAACACTTGCTTATTCGGGTCCAGTCATATGTCTGCAGAGCCGATATCCGGATCCGGGCAATACCAATACTCAGTGCAAATTCCTTGATTGGCAGGTGGTAAGTCACATGCATAGAAGGGGACTCCTGCAATGGAACAATAGTATGGCATACATGTATGTATGTACGAGCCGGTTTCATGTAGGCGCTGACTCAGCTGCGGAGGATTCGCACAGGCATGCACAACATACAGGGGTGTCATGTAGACCCCTCTCCTCTTTTCCATACCTTCTTCCCACTACATCAAAATCATTCGCGGACAATACATATCGGCGGCATGTGCTTTTTTCAGGTCTGACGTACTGGGTTTCACCCCTTTGTTGCTTTGCTACGCTGGTAACCAACCTCTCCTGGAACCGTTAACTACCACACCCTTACGCCGACGCCTGCGCCCACGCCTGAGCCTCACCGTCATACCTGACTCTCATATTTTTTTTGGAGTTCCACGAGATATAAGCGGCTAAAACGGCATATGATAGCACAGCACAGTAGCGTGCGGTGAACAGCAGTGGGCGTACGGCACACGGCATACTTCACCCCACCATGTGTGCATGTAAGGACGATCGCCTGGCGTTTGCTCGTGCCGTGCCATACATACCTCCAGTACAGGCTACAGATGGCAAGTGATCACAAGCCACGACGTGCGCAGAGATCACGAGTTCGACTTGCATGTCCCATGGTTCTTTGCCATCAACTTCTTCCCCAGCCTACCCGATTGAGACAACTGTTTGGGATACTGACATGAGAACATCAAAGTCTGGTTTTCGTGGCCTGACGAATTGGCTGGCATCGAAATCTGGTAGAGCATCATCATACCTGTCTTGCCATGCGTGCGTGAAGAAGCCTTACGACCGACTGTACTAAAAGGCTTGTACGGTGTAAACACGGCGATCAGAACCGTCTTCTCGGGCATGCAACGGCTGACACGGGCTTAACTGACCGCAGACATGGCGATCTGTCTGACTTCCTTGCATCTCCTGCTTTCTCCTGCTGGCTGGCCTCCCACCTCGAAGCCTCGATACTGTACGCGCTCTGTACCTATGCATCCCTTGATCCGCATCCTGTGATTTCTCCGTGGCTAAGAGTCGCGCTTGCCATGCAGCCCACCACGGACGTTCTTTACACGAGGCCGTGACTCGTCACTCTCGGCTCAGAGCCACACATGTGCATGATCTGGTTCGTCAGCATATCCGGATCACGACTTCAGTTGCATGGAACGATGGCACCGAACGAGCTTCTTGGGCATTCTTGGGTCCCTCGAGCTTCCGTTCTTGGACTCTTGTCGTCCATCAGCCTCGGACGTCACTTGTCCACTGCCAATGCAGTCCAGATCGCCCCCAAACGCCCCTTCCAAGAGTGCCGTTGAACCCGTGGCTGGCGGATTCTTGGAGTCTTAGATGGGGGTCTCACATGTCCGCCTCCCTCCAGCTTGTATATATGTACACGGCACTTTCCCCCCTTTAGAGAACCAGCACAAGTAACAAATTCCGCAATCATGTTGAACTACCTCTTAACAGCCGCCCTCTTGACAGCTTCGGCCGCCGCAGCACCCATTGATTTGACCTACGGAACAGCGTCTACTGAGATCAGCTATGCCAAATCTGCGACAGGATGTGGGAAATCACAAAAGTCAGGCTACAGCGGGCCGTTCACGATCAATTCCGGAGGTCTTTCCAGGTCTTACAAAGTTTTGGTTTGTCAAATGAAGCACCTCGCTACGTGATGATGATGACTGACATCTCTCCTCCAAGGTACCATCCAATTACAACGCCAACACTAAGTACTCTCTGATCTTTGACTACGGTATGTCCACGATTGAACACTTGATTGCTAGAACGTCTGCTAACAGTGTGGCAGTATGTGCCCTGCTTTCATCGAATTTTTCCCTTACAACCGAAACATCAACGACCGTCCTTCGTTCAGACATTCTGAACTATCGACAGTGCAGCCCAGCTAACATGAAGATAGCACGGTCGTGGCGGCACCTCCAACAACCAATACGACAACTCCCAGT
>Ga0265797_10012062_pt1 | contig 10683 bp, 7 predicted proteins | sample P2T30metagenome_FD_192433 | JGI IMG/M metagenome (GOLD analysis project Ga0265797, IMG submission 192433) | Plant litter microbial communities from East Loma Ridge, Irvine, California - P2 T30 | ecosystem: Environmental > Terrestrial > Plant litter > Unclassified | place: USA: California... | reverse complement strand
ACAGCAAGTCGGAACTGCAGGGCAAGGTCAGCCCAACGTCTTCACAAACGTACTTCTCGGAACACTGGAGAACCGACCTCGCTGTTATCTTCGCATGGAACGTAGCTCCTAGACGAGTGAATTGCGTCAAGGATTCGCAGGCTCGTCTCGTTCAACGGTCTCGGGTGGCTGAGAAGGCTGATGCGGATCTGCGTCGTGTTGGCCGCGGCTGCAGCCACGCCAGTTATCACCGCCGGCTTGACAATCTGGTCTTTTGACATATCGATTTCGTGTCTGGGCTCATGGCGGGAGCGCAATGGTCTTTTGACACTGCCTTTATACCTGAAAACCAGTAGGTAGCACAATATTCCTCGTCTTTGGAGCTACACATTGGGTGCTACTAGCCGGCTTCTGCAACAACTGCGCAGTTCCTTCTCTTTCACAGCCAGTCATAACACCCGTCGCAACGGGACTTTTCAAGGCGGTTGAAGGGCAAGATGGCAAACAGAGCCTCAAAGTGCCCGCAGCAATCTCGCCTGGGCCACGGTCCAACTCACGTCCAAGCTTGGTGACATGCATATAGGTATCGTGGGGGTGTGGCAAAAGATGCTCTGGTAGGCCGAAGACAAGTAAGATGAACAAGAATGCCTTGCCTTGCTGACCGGTCATGGCGGGCACAAAGCCATTGTTCTTCTGCAAAGTACTTCCTAAATCGGCGGTCTGTACCGGTACGTACAAATTCGCTTGCGCAGACAAGACTCCGGCGAACGATTCGCACTGCTATTCGCCCAAGCTCGTCTTCCCTGTGATTGGCGTATTGATGGTGGCTGCTGCTTACTGTGAAGACCAGGGAAATGATTTCCGGATGTAGACGCTAAGGCGTCTGAGCTGAATGGCGGTTGGTGATTGACGAAAGGTGTGGGCAGATGCAGTCAAGCAAGGCTCGATATCCATGGCGGAAGACCGAATGGTGTGGAACACGATTCGTCATGTCGTTTGTCGAAACTCTCGTTAGTGACATCGTCTTACCGTGAGTATGAGTAGCTACCGTCTTTTGCTTTCGGGAGAAGAAGGCTCGCTTTTCTGCACACTCTCATTGTCAAAATAGTCAGTGCATCTTTGACGTAAGCCTCATGGCCACTGTAACACTGGTTTGTACTTCTGCAATAGCTTTAAAACTCACCAAACTTCTCATTGAAAGTGACAGCGCGAGCTATTTGTGTTATCAGTTTGCAATACTTGTTTGTAACAGATCAAACACCCGCCACGATTGAAGAAACGCGGAAAGCCATACCATACTTGGGACTCAAGGAGTGTGTATGGCTCCATAAAGTGATCAGGCAAATCACTATTCTGGTGACGATAGCGACCGACTTAGGCTTCAGCAATTTCAGCAGCGATCAAGCGAGGATGAGACTCCCACCATTGGGCACGTCATGAAAATTGGGGTCTGAAAACTCATTGTCATTGTCCTTCGCCTCGGCTTTTTCCCGTTCCAATGCTTGTTCGAGGGTGATACGATTTTGCGTCAGAATCCAGGACGTGAGCCCCTTTTCGATCTTCGCCTCGTCGTGCGTTGCAATCCAGTACTTGGATTCCAACAGTCTCTGCAGCTTGAGACCGTTATGGGCGCCCAGATTTGCTTCGCTAAAGCCTATCCATGATAGGCCGACTCTAACATTGAGCAAGCCATGCAGTAGCGCCAGAATGCGCAGATCCGGTTTGCGAGAGGCTAGAAAAGTCATTTGCTCTATTGGTATGCCGTGCGGTGTGTACACGATGGCTTCGGCTGTGTCAAGACCAAGTGAGTCGAATGAGATCACGAGTCCCTTATGGATGCCTTGAATGTCTTTTGTCTGGGTGAGACAACCTATTCCAAACCACTGTGGGAGGAAAGGCAGACGAGTATCGCGCCAGTCGCTCTCGAAAGCGGGCAAAAGTGTGATGTTTTCAAAGTGCTTGTAGGCCTTGACGAGGTGCTCTGCATCGTGTCGCACAAGAATTGGCACGGAAGGGTGAACTTGGCGCAGCGTGTGCTCGTTGACGTGGTCAGTCCCTCGCAGGCAGCAGGCAGCCACATCGATGTAGCCGGTGGAAGGTTTGGCTTGCGCGTCCATGTCACGGAGACGGCATGCCTGGCCTTCGATGTCGTGAATAAAGGCTTCGACCTCTGCGATGGTTTGGAAGGCACTTGGGATTGTGTGGTCCTGTTCGTGGAAGATGCGGTAGAACTCGATTTGTGGCGTGGTGAGCCACGCGTCTATGAGGACGTTGAAATATGGACGCGGGTGGCCATCGTTCCTTGGAATCTGAATAAGCCATGAATTATCGGCGGTTAGGTGATGAATGAGTGGACGCTGGGTGTCTACTCTGGACTTGAGGAGAGACTTTGCGTCGGCTATTTGTTTTGCCATGGTTGAGGATGTTCAGATGGCTACACTGCGTCTGTACGCGAAATGGTGTAGGTGATGGAAGAGCTGACTTATGTACGAGGTGAAGCTTGAGAGTGTGGTGGTCGCCACCACCCTTCGAAGGATTGCGTGCGGCTGAAGACAGCTGACTTCATGTCATCTCCCATCTTGCTTCCACCTCCGTACAGTAACGTTGATGCTACGGGCGAAGGAGTCGAGCTAACAGAAGGAACAAAACCAACAAGGCATCAAGGGAATAATGCGGTCGTCATGTGATGAGTGTATGAAATGTAATATTAATAGCCGAATATATTATTCTGCCCGGCTCGCCTGCCAACCTGCAAGTCTGGCCTCCGATCGGGGAATTGCCCGGCACGTCCATGCATTTTGGGTTCTATGCCTTGCCGCTGAACCGCATTATCACAAAAGACAAATGGAGCCCTGCGAACCGTCTTCTAGGTACGGACCACGATGTCACGCTGTTGCACGCTTTAGCAGATGACCTGCAGCGCATTTTCTAAACCTCAGACCTCGCAAAATACTGCACTGAACACGGCCGTCGATCTCGTAAATCGCACTCCACAGTCAACGATTATTGATCGATCGCAGCATCCACGTCATCGGCAGTCGCCATTTCGCCAAGCAAGCGCACTCGGATCACGCCAGCCGTTTAGCTGTGTAACGCGCGGACAAAGATCAGCCTTGCCAGTAGTTTACTGTGGAGCGTTTCCAAGACCTCGGAGCCTCTCGTCAGTCACAACAACGACGGCGTTCTAGCCTGAAAGGCGGAGCACGAACCGACACGTTTACTGGCATACGCAATGCTTAGGGACAAAGGTTCTCATCGCGGCGGAATCTTGATGGAACTTGACGCCTCATCGCCCCATAGCATTACATCTCACAGCCTATGGCTAACAAAGAGCAGCCACAGGAATAGACACGACCAACCGCGGAGCCGTGAGACGTCGGGTTATGATCCTTCTGTCTGGGATATGAATCTCCGACCGGGGTCACCGTTGGCAAAGGCCGCCTATATACTGCACTGGCCGTGGCAACGGAGGTGGGAGCCTGGGCCAAAGACGGGCTCGGACAGAGCTCTGCTTGTGCTTGCCTCTCAGGCTGTCCCTGTTGCGCCTTACTCGAAGGATTTTTGGCCAAGTCTCTTTGTCTGGACTTAAGGGTTTGGCTACATCACTGCGGGTCTGGCACGGGCTCGGACGAGAGTTGTCGCCCTGCGTGTATAAGAAACTGTTGCCCGGCATGATCTACCTCTTCTCCAGAAAACTATCGCACATCCTCATTATTCGCTCTATACCCAGGAATCCTCCAACAAACTTCTTCATCAACAATCGAGATGTTCTCCAAGATCTTCTTTCTCGCCGCCGCTGGCTACGTCGCCGCTCAGGATGTCACAGAAATCGTAGCCAGTGCCACTTCTGCTGGAAGTTCCGCAGTTGATGGCGCTGCAGTTTCCTCGGCTGCCTCTTCGTGGGCTCTCGAGAACCCTGCTCAAGCATCTTCCGTTCTTGCTTCATTCGCATCTGAGAACCCTGCTCAGGCCTCGTCCGTCCTCCAGAGCTTCCTCTCAACTGCCGACCCTAGCGTCAGCTCCCAGGTCGCTTCCGCAGCCAGCGACTACCTGCCCGGTGGATCTGGTATGATGCCCATGCCAACCAACGGTACCAGCTCTGGAGTCGCCGCCGCCTCGGGTGCTGGTGCATCAATCAGCCGTTCTGTTGTCTCCAGCATCATGAGCGAGGCCTCTGAATCAGCCAGTGGCAGCTCCGTAAGTTTTCAAGACTGAAATAGGACCAAAGACAAACGACTAACGTACTGTCCAGATCGCTTCCGACGTCAGCGCATCGGCTGCATCTGCTGGCGGCTCGGCTGCCTCCACTGCTTCCGAGGCTGCTGCCACCAGCGATGGCTCGGACGGCAACGACGCCGAGTCTACCACAACTGACGACGACTCGGGCGCCATGCAGACTGCTGCCCCTTACATGCTCGGTGCTGCCGGCCTTGCCTTCGCTGCTCTCCTCTAGAGCGCTCCTATCTGATGTTACCTTTGGACATTGATATGTTACCGTCATGACGGTCACTCACGAGAGATCCCGTCCAGAAGTGTTCAGGTCGGGATCGTGGTCACGCTACTGAACAATTTTTATACCTAATCTACGTCGTCCATGGGCGATGTGTACATCAACACTGAATCAAATCTGTCGAAGTATCATCCATTCAGCTGCGTAGTTTTTTGTACTATGTGCCTTGGGTAGCTCGAGTGTCACACCAGGCTTTGAAGCAATCAGGCTTGATTGTCCTCGTTGAGAGGGTAAATCCAGCAGTTGGATGTGCCTCCTGAATGATACGTGGAAAAATACGATCAACCGCAGCCAAATTGGAATCTCACATAAGGTAAGATGGCTTGTTGACAACATGATCGCTGCCTCAGGAAAGACCGAAGTGAACTGAATACTATAACCGAAGCGGAGCCGCGGCTTTACCCTTTTTGGATTACACCTGCTGACTTCTAGACGCGTGCTCCCACTACTTACTATCTAGCTAAACCCTTCACTATACCACCGTACTGAATCCAATACCGCACCACTAAACGCGCCTGCAACGAACCGAGGCATCGGCGAACGCGCGACCGATGATGCGCGGTATACTGAAGCCGTTACGGCCTGGACAAGATGCGTACTCTCAGGTCACGCCCCTCGAAAGCTTCGATGCGCCATACCAGCAACACCACCAGCAGACTCCGACGCAGCATCAGCAGTCTGACTCCTGGCCGGGCGTCGTTGTAGAAACGGGGTATCATCCCAGCACCGCTTTGTACGGAACACCTTCATCGCAATACAACAGCCAATACAGCGCCGCATACACGACTCCGACTCAGCCCTCGAGCGCTACTCAATCGACGCAACACAACAACTACGACCCAAGCAGCAACACGTACCACTATCCCGACTCTGTGCAGGCTACACCCTACAGCCAGCAGTCCACAGGCGCAAACGAAGGCCTCTTCTCACCCGACTCGGCTCAAAAGAAAGAAACACGAAATTATGGCGTCCGACCCCGAGCTACCGCGAATAGCATCGAGGAGTTCGCAGCACTGCTACAGGCCGACATCGATGCTAGCTGTGTGGATGGGGTGCACGAGTGCTGCAAGACAGAGCTATCGCTGGCTGGAGGCGCTTTCGTTCCACTCATGAGACCCAAGATCGGACCTTACGCGGAGGGTGGGGTTCAGGACTTGCCGGAACATTTCAAGCAGAACTATCCCGAAATCGATACCACAGAAGACAAATCGGCAGAGAACCAGCCGATCCATATCGGCCAAGGCGAGTCCCAGGAACAGCCACAAGGCCCGTCAACACAGGGTGGTGTGGCCACTCAATCCCAACAGGACGGTTCTGCAGGCCCGGAGCAGACACCAACCGAGTCCAACCCAGGATCCGCACAAAACCCGCCCGCGCCTGCCCTCCCTAAACTGGAAGATCCTCTCAAAACCTGCCCAACCGCCAGTGTAGACTCCATCCTTGATATCGAAGACGCAGACGTACGCGGTATTGTCCAACGCGCGGCTTCACGAGGTCTGATCCAACGCATCATGAATCTCGACGGCTTCAAATACATGTTCAATAACTTCTGGACTTCCCGTCATGACGGCGATGGCTTGCGGTACTCCTACAACTGCCGGGACAGCCTGCAAAATAAGGATCGCCACGCTCACGTTCCTGCCCGAGCAAGCACCGTCCCACCAGTACACCGAGAAATGCTGCGCAGAACGAAAGAGAGTTGGGACTGCAAGGGTGCGATATCCATCAAGTTCTCACCTGCCATCCGCGCGATTGTAGTGCAGTATCGCCACGCAGCAATACACCCGACCATTGAAGATCGCAGGCGACCACCGCGCAAACCGTCAGCACCGAGATCTACGCGACCTCCTGGCCGGCCCAGAGGTTCGAGAGGGACGAAGAGGAAGCGTAACGAGGACGCTGGACACGGTTATGATGCCGGTCTCCCATTGCCCTTGTCAGGGGGTACTCCGGCGCGTTTCCCTGTGCAGACGAGGCAAGAGCCGAGCTTGTTTGAGCTGCTGCAGCAGAGTGCTGTCGAGAGAGAGGCAAACGATGATGGCGAGCAGCTTGGCAGCGCTTCGAGGCCGTGGTGGGGGACTGCCGGCAAGTGATCAAATCCGGTCTGTGGCCAGCAGCCCACTGGTCTCGAGACACCATTCAATTGCAAGACACCATGCCTGAATTTCTTGTCGAAAATATGACAAAAGGAGATTGCGTCGACGACGCGAGAATGTTGCCGCGATCGCAGCGCAAGGGCAAGAATCTGATGATTATGATGATGATGAACGACGAGATTCACAGTAGAAGAAACCATCCTCTGTGGTGGCAAAGGCCCCGAGTCAGCGATGTTCTCTAGACGCTTTCTGCCCATTCGATTTCACAATTCGTATTGTTAGTCGCCGAAAGAGGAAACGTCTACAGGTCTACAAGCCGGCCGGGGATCCACCATGCTGCTTGCCTTTCCGCTGCGCGACGCAAGGGACCGATTCCGCACCACCTCAATATTTCCTAGTGATAATAATACTATCGGGAACGTATAGCCTGGAACGATAGTAATACCGCACGCCCCCCCGCAGTCGCCCAAAATCATTCTACAGCACTCAGTTCCCAGACGTGCCAAAGCACTTTGACCGAAATGCGAAACGCAGCGGAGGGGAGAGAAAAGAAAAAATGTAAAAATGCAAGTCCGATTGTTTTTTGTTTCTCAACAATGAGCAAAAGGATTTGCACCTTGATGCGTACTCATCAGCTTCCTCCCGTGATCGAAACAGGGACCTTAGGATGACTGCATTGCTGCAATCCCACGCTCTACCACTGAGCTAAAGAAGCTGGTTGTTGCACTGTCTGTGGAAACATGTAATATGTGACAATGTTGACAACAGCTGTCGGCCAGCAATGGCTAATCGCATACAGTGACGACAAGAACACCCAAGCACCCAAATGCAGGTCAGGTAGGTTTGCTGGTATGGTTTGGTAAGCAGCAGAGAAGGCTTGAAAGGTCAAGGGTGCGGTGGAGAACAGCCCAAATTAGAGAAAGAAAGGGAGAGAGAAAGGAACAATGAGTCAACCCAAGAATGCTCAGACAGTCCGTTTCAATTCGTTTCGTCAGATGAGGTGATGTAGTCTTCGACAAGAAAAAAAGGATAGAATCCAAGACAACCCCTCCAGGAGCGCCGACTCGATGCGTACATGCCTATTGTCGTCAACAGCGATCTCCTCACTTCCCACACCCATTCACCAATCCCCCCAACCTCCATCCTCGTCCTTCTTCGACGAAGACGAAGAACCCTTCATGGCACTCGTGCCAACATTCCTAGGTTTTTGCTGCTGCGCCTGTTGCGTCTTCGCCTCGCCTGCCGCCGCAAAATCGTCCCAGAAATCCTTCTTCTCTTTAGGCGGGCCGGCGGGATCGGCGCCGAACGAGTCCCAAAAGTCCTTCTTCTCCGGCGCCGCGCCGCCTCTTGTCCCGCTGGTTCGACTGCTGCTTGCCTGCTGATGCTCCGGGTCGATGAAGTTGTTGATTTGGCTGTTCAGGCCGCGTGACGTTTGCTGGATGCCGGTGCCCAGGTTGTTGCCGAATTGCTTCGCTTGCGCGGCGAAGTCTGTCGTGTTCAGGTTGGAAATGCCCGGTTGGATGTATGCCTTGTTTACGCTCGCGGCTTGCTTGGCGAAACTGCTGCCCAGCCAGCCGAAGCCCTTTGTAAGGGCGGCTACGGGGTCTTTTTGGAAATCGTCGATTGCGGGAGGGGCGCTCATGTCGTCGTTGTCGTTGCTGCTACTGGGCGCTGGGGAGGAGCCGAAACCGGCGTATTTCCCTCCTTGCGACGGCGCGAGGTCTGCTGAGCGGTTGGCGTTTTCGGCGCCTTTTGATGCGAAGTACGCCTCGTTCTTGGACTTTTGCGATTCGGGCCCGAAGCCTTGCTGGCTGCTTTGAGGTGTGTTGCGACCGGAGCCCGAGTTTGGGGTTGGGATCTCGCCCACGGCCGCTTTCTTCGTGGGAGGGTCCTTTTTGGTTGCACCTGGTACGTATTCGCGCTCTTCTACTTTGGCGGTCAAGCGTTCTTTCCACTCTTCGCCGGCCTCGCTGTCGTAGCGCTCGGCGATGGTGCAGCTCTCAAAGTCGCGCGCGATCATTTTGTTGGAAGGATGTTCGTCGAAGAAGGCTTTGTAGGGTGCGTTGCCGCCGAGCGACATGCGGCGCACTTCGGCGAGTTTGAAGGCGTCCATGGTTACGGAGCGGACGAAGGAGATGTGGACGCCGAGCGAGCGGTGGATGCCGGAGCAGGCGAGGCAGAAGAAGATGCCGAGTTTGGGTGAGGCCTGTTGCGGAATTGGGTCAGTCTGCGGGTTGACATTGCCTCTTGGTCGTCTTGAAGGCGTGTCTCTGAATGAGTACTATAGTCCAGAGACGTACCCATTGTGGACTGGGAGCGCCGCAGTCGATGCAGCGATTGTTCTCGTTCGTCTTGGCGATTTCACCCAGTTTTGAGCGAGTCTCCGGATCGACCTCCCACATTTTACTCATGTTGACGAGACGGTGTTGTATAGGTGTATGAGGGTGTTGTTGGATTGCTGGTGATAGGGAGGAGCGGTCGATCGGGGGCTTGGAGACTGGAAGCGGAAGTGGTCCCTGTTGTTCCTTCCTGGTGGTGGCAGTTAGGTAGGGAGTGTTGAGATTGACGAGGTCGAATTAAGAGTGAGGTAAGGTCTAAGGGATGATATCAAGTGTACGACAAGAACAGGTGAGCACCCGCTGTCACCACCACACACACAAGCACACGCACACGATAACCGCCCGCATATGCAGATGCAGCCAACCATCCCCAATCAATCTATATACAACGGACGCTCCCGCCCGTCTGCCCTGGAGATCTTACGTCATTTTCAAGACGAGCAAAACAGAGAAAGTGGAAGCTCTCTTTGCCCGTACGACAAAGGGTGCCGAGCATTATCCATTCCGCCTACTCTTCAACACACCACTCTCCACATATATATATCTTAATACGCATTCATAGAGCCGCCCAGCATGACCGACTACGATGGCCTCAAGGCTACCGAGCTAAAGGACCTGCTGAAAGAGCGCGGCATTGCTTCCACCGGCATGACCAGGAAGCAGCAATACATCGAGGCATTGGAAGCCCAGGACGCGCAAAAAGGCGACGATGGGGCGGAAAATGGAGGAGAGCAGGAAGCGGAGGAGAGTGACAGGGCGGAGCCTGCTGGCGACGACGACGACGACGCGACAGCCAATGCGAACCAGGAGCCATCGGATGCGCCTCAGCAATCATCGGATTCACCTGCTGTGCCGGTCACGGAAGCCCAAACCACTGCGAAGACCACCACAACTCAAGTCGAATCGCCAGCTCCTGAGGATCAATCGGACAATCTCAAGCGAAAGCGTAGCAGTCCCACGCCATTGGAGGATGACGAGTCGACTCAGAAGAAGCTCAAACCGGACCAGGACGCCACACAGCCCGAAGATCTCAAACAAGATGCGCCAGTGCCCGTGGACAGCAATGCAGAAGAGACAGTCAAGCTAGTGGCTGTCAGCGACGACGTGATGGACGTTACCGAGCAGGATGATGTCAAGCAAGATGCTGCAAAACGACAACCTTCCACCGAGCCCATGGCAGTCGACACAGCCGCACCTTCAGACCTCATCAGCGTCGACCCACCATCAACCCACCCTCCCACCTCAGCCCTCTACGTCCGCAACCTCCTCCGCCCGCTCCAAGTCCCTCCATTCCGCGAGCACCTCCTCCAACTAGCAACTCCTGACAACGAAACTCCCGACGACTCTCTCATCGAAGCCATCCACCTCGACACCTTCAAATCCCACGCTTTCGTGATCTTCACCTCTCCCTCCGCCGCCATCCGCGCCCGCGCCGGCCTGCACGATCGCATTTGGCCCGAGGAAACACAGCGCAAAGCCCTCTGGGTCGATTTCGTACCAAGCGACAAAGCGCAGTCCTGGATTGCCGCCGAGACCGAAGCAGGGAAATCCAAACGCTTCGAAGTAGCCTACTCGACCTCGCCCGACACCGGCGCGGTCTCGGTCTCGCTCGAAGAGGCTTCATCCCAGCATAACAACAGCGCCGCCCCATCAGCAGCAGCAGCGTCCTCCCTCCCAGGCCCAGGAATGCCAAACGCACCCACCGGCCCGCGCGGCGACCGCTCGCAAGCAGCGCCAGCGAACGCAACATCAACCTCCA
>Ga0265797_10012061_pt1 | contig 10683 bp, 9 predicted proteins | sample P2T30metagenome_FD_192433 | JGI IMG/M metagenome (GOLD analysis project Ga0265797, IMG submission 192433) | Plant litter microbial communities from East Loma Ridge, Irvine, California - P2 T30 | ecosystem: Environmental > Terrestrial > Plant litter > Unclassified | place: USA: California... | reverse complement strand
TACTGCCGATGATACTACCCTCGACGAGTTGAGCTTTGCCTTGTTTGAGGGCTACGCAGTACAGGAAGACTTCGACGACAGTAGAGAAGAAAGCGTTGATAGTAGCGCCAACACCCATGGAGGACTGAGCTGAGATGGAAGCTACAGCCTGACCAATGAAGTATGCCAACGGAATAATTGACAGCAGTGCTAGGGAGAACAACAAGAACTGGTCCGTCAGCCAGAACTTCATCTCCAAAGCTTCGGCCAAGACGAAGTAGTCGAAGATGGTGAAGGCGACCAGGCCCAGGAGGTTGATGAGGAAGATGTTGGTTCCGTCAATAGTGTACTTCCAGTACTTGATTCCAACTGCGCGGTAGGTACAGAGCAGGATCGAGGACGACTCTCCGGGGCGGCGCACGTTGCCGTTGTCGGAGTGGAACGAGAGCGCCAGGGGATGGCGTCGCAGATGGTCGAACAGCAGCAGGGTAGTCTTACCCATGGGAATGGTGAAGACGAGGAACCAGCACAGAGCTGAGACGAGGAACAGCGAGGGTGTGAGGAAGCCGTAGAAGAACAAGAAGAAGACGACGCGGCCAAGATTCCACTTGCCACGGCCAAAAAGCCTCCTCTTAGTGTTGGCTGTGTCGGTGTGGTTGACATTGGCACGTCCATCTCTGCCGAGGAGGCTTGTCGTCTCTCCACCTGTGGAATCTACGCTGTTGCGTCTGCGGCCAATCAAGGAGCTTGTGCCGGTTGTTGGGCCGAAGAAAAGGCGTCCTTCTTCGATGTCGCCGCTCTGCCACTGCTCGTACTCGCTGATGCTGCGACCCTCGCCTTCGTCCTCTTCTATGTAGGCTTCGTCCTGCATGAGCTTGACGTATTTGCCGAAGGGGTAGAAGAGGTAGCCAGCAAGGGCGAAAAGCAACTGGGAGTACTCCTTGCAGCTTTCGTTGAAGCCCAGGAGCGCGCACAGCAAACCACCCACCGTAGCAACAGCAGCCAGCCACCATCCGAATACGAGGGTCCATACGATGTTGAAGAGAAGCAGCCATCGGCTAACAAAGAGGCCTGGCGACGAGTGAATGTCCTCTTCAGCATTGCGCTGTACGGACCGGCCTTTCTTGTAGAGGGCAGGCTTCCAGATCCTGATACCGAAGGGATGTGTGACGTTGATGGCGTCCTGGCGGTCGCGCAGCGTGAAGCTCTCGGCGTCGCTCAGGTCGTCGTCTTCATCGCCGCCTCCGCTCTCCTCCTCCTCTGCTTGTACCGTCTCCTCGCTGGATGAGGGCGTCGCGTCGGCATCGGCGCCGGTCGGGGGGCCGGCGTTCTCCTGCTCGACCTCGTCGTCTTCGGTCGAGTCGATAGTGGCTAGGTTGGGCGGCGGCGCGGCGGTGCGGCGGCGGACGGTCGAGGGCTTGCGGCGCAGTGTCTGTCGCTGTTTCTTCTGCTGGTCCTGCTGGGCCTGGTCCAGCTCTACTTCCTCTTCGGCGTCGTCCACGCTGAACTCCTGCCCCTTCTGCGGCCATTTGGACGACGTAGCGCGCCGGCTCATGGGCGGCTTCTTGGGCTTGGTCGAGCTTTCGTGCGCCGTCGCTGCGGCCTGCTGGCGTCGCTCGATGCCGGACGTGATGGAGCCTGCAGTGGTGTTAGCATCGTGATATCCTCCCCGAGTCGCCAGATGATGGGCCTACCGTAGCCAGAGGGCTGCATGGCAGCTTGCGGCCGTCTGCGCGCCGAGTCGCTGGGCGTCGCGCTCTGGGTGGGCGTGTCGCTGCCGGTGCCATAGGTGCTGCTGCGGCGCGACGTCTCGGGCGACGGCTTCGCTTTACCCGCGGCGGGCGTGCGATCTTCCATTGTGGTGTCGCTGTGCGAGGAAGCTGTGAGGTTGGGCAAGGGCAGGCTGTCAGACTATCTGTAGTTCAACCTTGTTTTGGGAGCTGCTGTGGTCACAGCTCAAATGCTCAAACTACGTAGCTCTCCGCACAAGTCACGATTCTGCCGCCGTACGATGACAGCTATTAGGGAAGGGCAAAGATGCATTACCGCGCTCGTCGTGCCCCTCTGGAGTATGCGTGTGGGTGGGAGAAAGCTGCAGATGACCCTGTTAGACGTCCCATTCCCCGGCGATCCATGACTTTAGCGCCCAATGTCTCACCCTGCTCCAGATAAGATAACCACTACCCAGGCAAGGTGCACGTAATTCACGGCTTCCGCGGCAACTGAATGTCAATGTCAAGAACCGCCTAAAATAACGGTCGCTGTTAGTGCTATTCTACAATGCAGAGCGTGGCGGTGCCGGCATGATGTCATCTGAGCTGTGGCTGGAGAAGTAGTAGGTACTAAGGTAGTCTCCTGCACCCCAACGTCCCAATCCCACACCCACCCAAGACACACGACATAAGAAAAGACATCTGCTGCTGCTAGAACAAGGCGCGAACGCCCAGATAGCTAGGTCCTTTGCAGTCTAGAACAACGAGCATTTCGATATCTACGCCTGCATGCGGCTCCACGCACTAGTGTCCTCAAAGGTTAGCCTTCAGCCCAGCTCGAATGTCACATGCGTGTCGTCGGGCACGTGTACCACCCTTGAGCTGGCAAATATTCCATCGGCATCTGGTCCTACAGTACGGAATCGGTTCGCCCGATCATTAATTGAGATGTAGCAGCTTCTTATACAGTATCGCTGTAGAAGCTACGGGACCAGTCCGCCCCGTCATCTAAGATGCTGCAGTCCTGCCCAGGTGGAGCCGCGAACCCCTCATCCGGCACTAGGCATGTACACCAGTCGTGTCGCAATTCACAAGACATCGATGTATGATGGAAATTTCTATCTCTATCTAGGTAGAGGAATACGTTGCCTCGGGATGTATCTAGTGGTCAACATTTAGTTGTATGTATTCAGCAACACATGCGTGAATCGAAATCTGGCCGCGCCTGGTGCCAGTAGCGCAATGCACTGGTTCAGCCATAGACGCAGCCACAGCTGGGGTACGCTCAGCCGCACTCAACCAGAATTTGGATAATGCTTGAAAAGGCCGGCCTCCCATATGTTTGGATTGGTTTCTGGCAGCCGACCTCGGAAGTCAACCCCTGACGTCTCTCTTTACTTCCTGTCGTCTCAATCGTACCGAGATATGGACCTCCTGAATATCTTCCTCGTAACCACGAGCGTTGTTGCATTTGCCTACACCGTTCATTTTGTCTACTTGGACAGTGCACGCCTACGGGGCGAAATTGTCGAAGAAGCTAAATCAAGGAAGCGTGCCTGGCATCTCCGAGTGGGACCGGTCGTCTGCTCGATACTGGCTATAATTGCGTTTGTTCTTATACTGTTACCAAGGAACAGTAGATCTGAAGCCTGTTTGCCAGAAAACAACGAAATCAATCCGGATGTTGGGGGCATTGGTGTCCTGCTTGGCCTTTTTCTACCTTGTCTTGTACTCCTCCTGGTACTAATCTTAGGTCATTTCACAGCACATACCTCAGGTGCGAAAGAGCTTTGCATAGCTCAGTTTGCGAGTAAGTTGCGAAGAGCAATGAAGCGTATTTCGGGTTTAACACAGCATAGACTTGTTTTATCTCACAATCAATCTTGCCAAGGGGATGAGAAGATTGAACGCTCAAGAGCTTGGTATTGCCATATCCAGTGTTGATGCGGTCAGTACTTCGATGTCCATGGCATTCTCGGATAAGGATGTGCTCGCTGCGCGGAAGCTGGTCTTTTTTGGATTCTTGACACAGCTCGTTGCCTACGGCGTACAGGCTGCGGCTTTCGATGAATACTCGCGGCGTGACACTTTCCGCTGTAACTCCTCTACAACGAATCAGGCATTGCCGAAATCCTACTCGACATTCTACTGGGTTTACTGGTCCCTCCGCGTGGTGGCATCGATACTCCCAATCCCGGTAGCCCATCGTCTCACGTCGGACTTGAACAAGATTGAACATAAGAACAATAATACACAAAGCTCACGAGTCAAAGCCACAGCACTATGGAGGTCTCTACCCGCCACTTTAGCGACAAGTTATCTGATCTACGGGTCGTTCGTACTACTCCACGGACTATCTATCTACAACATTTTGCGCGGAACGAACACTATCGAACAGTCATGGCTTGCCTTGATGACCGAGTGGGGCCAAAGTGCCAACGCCATCATCGCCATATTTGCCGTCGGTCATGTCATATACGCAATCTATAGGCTGTTCGTTGCTGAGAGCAGGAATAATGATTCACAGCCTCCTGGGCTCAGTGGGCAATCAATCAGTGAGGCCTATCCCCCAAACGGCTGGAAGGCATGGAAGCACTGGCCTTGGAACGCGAAATGGTGGCCTTTCCATCTGGGATTAGACTACTTGGACCATCTCTTAGTAGACGAAGGTGAACTGCAACGAATCCTGGATCCGCCTCTCTACCTGACTGAAGAAGTATCAACAGAGCTTTGGGAAAAACTGATGAAAAGCTTTACTTCGACTGAGCCTGGCCTCGTCCTCGATTGTCTGATTCATGGAGCCCCATCAAATAGATGCAATGAGGAGGGCGACTATCCCATCCATCTAGCTGCCCGCAATAACGACATCGATATCTTGATGAGAACGCGCTTCACCTTTGATGACGATATATACAGCCGAGACTCTCTTCTACTTCGAAATCTAGCTGGCGAAACCCCTTTAGAGATCGCGTGTAGCGCAAATGCACACGAGGCCGTGAAGTGGATAATGGGTGAACTCCCACAGGGGCACGAAGAAACCGAAGCAGCCGTTACTCGAGCATTCAAACTGGCTATTGTAAATGAGAGGGAGGGACTCTTGAAGATCTTACAGCATCTGTGGCCGGAATGGAGAGCGCTGAAGATAACGACGGGAAAGACCTCTAAATCGACTCCACTGCGCTTTGCCATAGACGAGGGTAAACAGAAATCTGCCTATCGGCTTGTCGATCCTACCGTTACATCAAGAAGACAGCCTAATGCCCGCAAGATCTTCGACATGATCTGGAAGTCTCAATTGGCCGGTGGCTACCTAGAGATTATTCTGGATCACCTTCAAGAGCCTATCGACTCTATACGTACTGACATAATCGATGAAGTTATGGGTTCCCCTACAACTAGCAACGCCGAAGCTCTGGACATTCTGCTAGACCTAGGAATTGATATCCCCGCAATTCTTCGACAATCCATATGTCATGCGGTGCTCCCCATGACCCATCCAGAGCAAGCAGCCAACAACATATGGGAAGATATTCTGCGAGAAGACTACGCGATTGAGCCACAGGAGCTAGAATCAATCCTTGCCTTCGAAGTACCAGCGACCCGTAACCTAGACGACGAAGTTGAAGGACAGAAAGATGCTATCAGAACTGCATTGAGCCCTCGCGGCGCCCACGACTGGTCTGAGGTGGTGCTTACAGCGACGAATGCGTCAACAGAGGACCTGGAGAAGTTGATAGCGACGGAAAAAGACAAGAACATGCTGCAGCGTATGTTGAATGTCAAAGATAAGAGAGGACACTCACTCCTAAGGTTTACGATCTCGGAGGGCATGGATGAGGTCGTTGAGAAGCGAAAGAGAAGACTGAGATATCTCGAGACTCTTCTGATACGCGGGACCATTGTAGCAGAGCCGGACCTGATGAGTGCACGTGAACTTTCGTTTCGTCACGAAGGGAATCTCGCGAGTTTCATGCTACTGGCGGTATATGCCGACCGAGATGTCTTGTCCGACTTCTTGCGCACCCTGTGTAGTGCACCTAGGGTCCACAATGGATTGGACTTCAGTCATTACGCCCTAATTGACATTCTGCTTAGATGTAACGCCGACCCAACACTCTTGGATGGAAGTGGTAAGACCCCTCGAATCGCTCTCCATGACGCTATGGCGAAGAGACCGATCAAAAAGAGCTCCAGAAAGGACGACAAGGTCTTCAAGAAAATGCAAAACACCAACCGTTTCTATCTCGAAAAGATCTCAGAACTTTTGCTGCGCTGGGAGAACCACATCAAAGGTTCACTCGGTCGTAATCCATTGGAGATGCCAGACGGTCTATGGAAAGCAGGACGTGACACCTTTGATCATGAGACATGGGCGTGGCTGGTCGCCAGGAACCCTGAGGGCTACAAAGTGGTAGAGGATTGATGAGAAAAACTGGAAATGTACTCGGAAGCCTACATTGCCTCAACACCTTGTCGGATTTTGGGTTTGATACGAATGTAGCCGGTAAAGCTCATGTTGATTTTTCCGTCCTGCTTGATGTGTTATAGATCTCAAAGCGTGCTATTATCCTGCCACGTCCTTTCTCCCGACGATGTATCTGATGGAGTGCCAACATTGATACATGGCGGAGCGGAGAAGGACAGGACGGAATGATCTTGCAAGACAAGATCAAAGCCATTCGGAGACTGATCGACATCTGGAGAAAGGGTTGGCATTACTATGTCTAAAGAGTGTATTCCGAAACTATCATGCGTCTCGCGTCGCGCAGACCTTACCGTCCATCCCCATCCCAAGCCAGTACCAGGATTCAATAACTCAGAGCTGAGCCATTTCCAGACCCGCTCTTCATCGTCAAATCGCAATCCTCTCCACCGCATCCTTCATAGCCCTGATCTGTTCCATCAAATCACCCGCCTCATTGCTAGTGAGGCTGACTGCCACAACCGAGCGACCGACGCCACAAGCCCGTCCCAGTGCCATTTTACTGGGCACATAGACGAACGGCACGTTCTTGTCTTCGCACAAGAGTGGAAGATGAAGTGTAATGGCGAGGGGCTCGGCGTCGCTAGCCATGATGATGAGCTCGGAGGTGCCTCGGTTCAACGTTTTGGTTGCTTCATTGGCGCCCTTGGAGATTTGGTGGTAGTGCGTGGCTTGCTGGATTAGATCTAGAAGCTTTTCGGCTAGGGTGGTGTCGGCGATGGGCCAGGCATGATGACTTCCTAGAGGTCGAAAGGGGTTTTTGGGATAAGCTCGGGTTCACTGCTTGGCTCGCCTGTGGGTTACTGTGATCGTTAGCATACATACACCTATCAGTAATTTTGAACGCTTACACTGCCTTGCTCGCCCTTACCAATGTCGTAGTAGGTGGTGGGGAGAACGTTGTACGTGTGATGACGAAGGTCGCATTTCTGATAATGTCTGGGGCTTATCGATAACAACGGTATGACACGTTCCCCATCAACCGCGCGCCGTAGACCCTCACCCGCCGGCCATGTGAAGCGCGCGTCGACAAAACGCGTCGCGCAAACCATGTATCACCTCTTCAAGTCGATATATCTCCATGCGACAAGTAAGGAAGGTACGCATCCCAACCTTCGACGCATCCAGCGCACTGCAACTAACGTATCGCAGAGTACTCCGTCCTCCTCCTAGGCCTCGACAATGCCGGCAAGACGACGCTCCTCGAGCAGATAAAAGGCACCTACTCGGCCTCGCACCCCAACCTCAAGACCGTCCCCACCGTCGGCCAAAACGTCGCTACCATCGCCCTCCCACCTCCAAATCCACCCATCTACCTCAAGATATGGGACGTCGGCGGCCAACATAGCTTGCGCGGGCTCTGGCAGTCGTATTACAGCAGCTGTCACGCCATCGTCTTCGTCATAGACAGCAGCGATGTGGGCAACGCCACGCTAGCCGACATGAGCGCGAATAATGCAGCGAGCATTGAAGATATTGGGCGGTTGGATGAGTGCAAGTTGGTCTTGGAGAGCGTACTCGCGAATGAAGATGCCAGTGGCGTACCCATCTTGATACTAGCGAATAAGCAAGATCGCGAAGATTGCGTTGAAGTGGTCAGAATCAAAGAGGGCTTTGTGAGGAGAGTGTTTGAAGGCGAAAAGGGTGGGAACGTGAGAGACAGTAGAGTTCTCCCGTGCAGTGCTCTCACGGGGACTGGCGTGCAAGAAGCGGTGGAATGGCTGTGCAGTAGGATGGCATTCAACAAAGAGGCAAGACCGCCGGTTATGAGGTAGTTACTGGGCGGCACGAAGTCATGAATATACCCCATTATCCGAACTACTAATTCGTCAAATGTAGTCAACCTGACCTGCAATCTAGGTCTAGCTGTCTTCTCGCATGACACCAACACTATCTCAGAGGCATCAAAGCGGCAAAAGCTTCGGCTCGTAGCTCATAGCAACATCGGAAAGACTCCGTCAAGTATAATCACAGTCCAGTGTCTAGCAGTGCGCGCCGATGTCCAAGCTAGTAGCAACACAGTAATCCCCATGCCGACACTTGAACACGAAGAATACGAAAGATCATGCTCACATCATCTCAAGGTTGACACCGATGTCCAAAGATATTTACATTCAAACTAGGCTAACAAATCTCGTCGTAGTCTCATCATTCCACTCAAAGTCCAAACCACTTGAGGTCCTCCGCCTCATGCACCGGCACAGTGTGACCGACATTCAGAGCACTGTAACCCACAAGCTTCGTCCCATCACCATAGACCATCTTCGTGTAACCACTCTGCGGAGTGTTCGTCTCGTTCTTCGTGAACGAAACACCCAGCAATCCACTCCACTCCTTCAACTGCTCACCCAAGTTAGGGATCTTAACCAGCGAGTCAGCAGTTCCGTGCCAAGTCGCCATGCGAGGGTAAGTGCCGCTGTAGCCAGGGTACATAGCCTTGACCTGAGCAACCCATTCAGCCTGCGACTTGATGACCTGTCCGTTTGCGCATCGCGGGTCTGCGGTGCTGGGGCTGGCGCCGGGGCTGCCTGCAACACAGCCTGCGGCGACACCGGAGTAGCATGAGCCTGCGGCGATGACGTCTGGGTAGGTGGCCATCATGACGTTGGTCATCATGCATCCGGAACTGCTGCCGGTGACGAAGACCTTGGTGGGGTCGGCGTTGTACTTCTTGATGGTGTACTGGATCATGTTGTTGAGGCCTTGGTTGTCGCCGCCGGCATCGCGGGAGAGACCCTTGGCGGTGTTGACTTCCCAGCAGTTGTTGTCTTTCTTGGTGGAGGGGAAGATGTTGATGAAGCCTTTTTGCTCGGCGAGGCTGTTGTACTTTGTCGATTGGGCGTAGGCTTCGCCGGTGCCGCCGCAGTAGTGCAGCTATTCAATGGTCAGAAAGACGGTCTTCACAGAGTGGACGGAGTGGCAAGACGTACGGCGAGGATGATGGCAGGCTTCTCCGCAACCTTAGCAGGAACGTAGATGTTCATCTGAAGGTTGGATGGGTTCGCTCCGAAGTCGTTGACACGAGTAAGGGCGCCATTGGCAGTTGCGCAGAGCGCAGCAATGCTGCCGAGTACTGAGGTGGAGAAGTGCATCGTGAGTGTTGTTAGAGTCCGCAACAAACGATTTCCTGCACGCTCCTCCCCTTCTTATACCCACAGCACACTCATCGTGCGATCGTCGCCAGCACTAAACATATCGAGCTTGTTTCCCCGTGAATACTAGCCGACATAAACGGATGTTAAGGTGTCAATCTAAAAGTTCCGAAGCGAGGAGGTACGGCTATGCGCATGTGAGAGCATCAAGTTCGTGCGTTGTTTCAAAACACTCTTTCTTCTCCAATGGCATGCGACTGAAACGGCGTACCTGCTGCTTTCGTCGGACGATGGAGGTGTTTGTTCCCACTGAGGTTAGCCACCAGGGGAATGATGTGGAGTAACTGTGCGGGATCAGGGATCTTGGATCATTACCCCGGATGAACTCCCGCCATATATATTAACCTACTACCGAGCTTTGCTCCGGCGCACGTAACATGTGGCATTGCCTACTTTCGCATCTACGTCACTTGTTATGCTGAGTTGTGACGGTTACCGCTACTGTTTACCGGGCACCAACACCTGACTGCATCCTTTAGGCGTGCCATCGCGGTCCATGTTCTTCATATGCCGTCGCGCATCCCGACCTCCGTTCCTGGAACTATCAGATTTATAGATGTTGTATGTTTTGAGGGCCCGCAGGTTGCGCAATAACGGCACTAGAGATGGGGGCTGACATGCGTTAGTACGAGGACGTGCCAGCGGCTACATCCGAAATTGCGTGAGACCGAAGTAGAGCAGAGTAGTTACAAGAAAAGTGCGTCTTAAAATCGTTGTCCAATTATTCTATCAAACTCGTAAACGCTACTGGGTATCTTTTTGCGCCGTATCTACAAGTTAGGGTGCGCCTCCTTCCACTCCTTGCTGAAAGGGTAGTCGATGTATCCCTTCTCGCTCTTGGGGACGTAGAAGGTATCGCGGTCGTAAGGAGTAAGCTCAATGCCCTTCTCTATCCGGAAAACGAGATCGGGTGTGCTGATAAAGTAGCGTCCGAACACGGCCACGACATCGCGGTCCTTGTGCTCCTCGACGATCTTCTTCGCATCCTCGGCCTTGAGTCCACCAGCGATGAGCAGCTTGCCAGAGTAGTGGGGCAGTAGAGGGTCGAGAGAGTCGTAGCCCTCAACATCTGCGTTGCCAGATACGCGGGCCTCGACAAGGTGGAGGTAGGCTAGGTTGAATGCATCCAGTCTCTTCATAATGTCTGTGAACTGAGGCAGAGGATCCTTCATCTTCATGCCCTGGAACTCGGAGAATGGGCTCAATCGGATGCCGGTCTTGTCGGCGCCAACGGCCTCTACTACAGCCTGGGTGACCTCGACACAGAACCTGGAGCGGTTCTCAACAGAGCCGCCGTAGGAGTCGGTGCGCTTGTTGCAGGTATCTTGCAGGAATTGATCGATGAGGTAGCCGTTGG
>Ga0265797_10012060_pt1 | contig 10684 bp, 8 predicted proteins | sample P2T30metagenome_FD_192433 | JGI IMG/M metagenome (GOLD analysis project Ga0265797, IMG submission 192433) | Plant litter microbial communities from East Loma Ridge, Irvine, California - P2 T30 | ecosystem: Environmental > Terrestrial > Plant litter > Unclassified | place: USA: California... | reverse complement strand
AGAATACTTCTATATTCTTGTGTTAAACTCATTGTTCATAGTGACTGCTTGGTATCCGATAATACCAAACCTTTACTCTTACACTTCATATTGCCTATGCCCTCTCTACCGAGTACAAACCCGACCTCTTAGTCACCTAACTTCACACTTACGTGACGGTAGTCACTTAGGACAAGGTCCTAACATTATATTCTATTAGGTATTTTAGATAGGCTATTACTAATTATTTGATACCGAAATGTTATTCCTAGTCTCTCTCTAAACTAAGCTAACAAAAATCACGCTATGCCTCCTAATATCTACGCTCTTATCATACTTTCCTAATGTGCTGAATCAAATCAATACCGTCCCATGGCCTGCCATTCTTGATCCATCCTTCATGGATGTTCACCGCTATCCCATCAGTATCCCCAATCTCACTGTTCGTCGGCGTTGGACCACCGGTGTTGCCTTTCAAAACGATGCAGACGCTTGCTCCCGGTGGTACCGCGATCGGCGTAACGGCATCATCTTTGAGCTTTGCCGCATCAGCATTTTCTTTATCGGCTGCTGCCTTTTTAGAGTCCGTGGGCTTGCTCTGCGTTGTTGTGATGGGATTAGCAGCAGCTGCACCGCTAAGGACTTTTATTGAGGCACCTGCGGCTTTCGATTGCTTGGGTGAGCTATCAGTGGCTTGTGTCGTTGATGTGGTGGCCACGGGTATGGCGGCGGTAACAACTACAGCCCAAGTCACAAGAGTGCCCTTGCTAGGGGTCGGATCACTAGCCACCCCCATGACCATAGGTGACACGGACGCATGTGCCTGCTGATCGGCAGTCATCTTGGCAAAATCCGCCTCGGATACCGACTTCATGCTCCTCAGACCGACCAGTCCTTGGTCGTCAGTGGTGATCTGCTGTTTCTCGCTCTCCTTGTCAAAGTTGAACTGGGTGAACAATGCTGCTGCTGTTCCGGACGTGAACGTGGCGCTGAAACGCTCAAGCAACACTGATGCGTCTGAAGAAGTGTTTTTACCTGTGATGGCGAGCGTTCGCGGCTGATTGGCCTCGGTTTGCTGCGTTGCAGTCCATGTCAGCAGCGGCGGCGGAGGGTCTTTCATCTTTGGGTTGTTGTCGATGACAGAAGGGGCATTGTCCTTTACCCACTGTTCGAAGATCGAGAGGGGAGGGTCCTGTTCGTGCTGATGAGTCATCATCACGAACATCAAAACGAGCCCAGCGATGGCGAGCGGGCCTGCAGCGGCAGCAAGGAACGAGCACATGCCCGCAGCCGCCGAAGCCATGGTGATTCCCGCAGCTTCTCCAGCCGCCACACCACCGATATCTGCTGCCGCGACTACCCCCATGTTCGCCGCAGCTTCCCCCGAGACTCCAGCAGCTACGTCTGCGCTGGCTTCTGCACTGACATCAATCCCCACGTCAACTCCAGCCTCGGCACCCGCCTGTCCCGCGTTCTGTGCGGTTCTCGTTGACACGTCGGAAACTGCTTTGGCCGCCTTTTCCATTGCATCTTTGGCAAGACTCGCAATCTGAGAGAACGGCATGAGACCAGTAATGATGTCGTTGGCGATGCCGAGGCCCTTCTCTACGTCGTCCATATTATTGAAACCCTGGGCCAAGCTGATGCTCGTTGTGACGGCAATCGCCAGCCCAAGCCCGATCATTGCTTTCTCGGCGAAAGCACCACCCACGTCGAACAGCTTGGTCATCCTGGCTTCCGCCGCTCCGGCGGCCTCGGCCTTTGCAACGTCGCTGATCAGTACTGGAGCGTCTGCAATCGGTGGAGCATCGCTGACCGCGCGCAATTCGTTCTTTGCATAGTTGGCCGATGATGCATTTTCCGTTGGCATGGACCCGCTGAGCTCGCGGAATGATTCGAATTCCGTGGTGTTGGCGCTTGGTACGGGGTCCGATTGGGCGATATTCGATCGCCATTCCGCGGCTACGGAGTCACTCACGGCACCCAAATCTGCCTCGCTTGGGACCGCCATTTCCTTCTCGCCCGGAGGCAAAACTTCACCCTTGGCTTTTGCCAGTCGATATTCCAGCACAGATTTGCGAATCGATACTGGTAGATCGACAAAGAGCTGCACAGTAGCCTGCATGGTAGATAGAACCAATGTCGTGCGGTCGGTTTTCGAGGTTGCCTCCCACATACCATATGCCGAGTAAGCACTAGCAATGAACATTCCGGTCTGGAAGAACTGTCAGCACTGCCTCTCGCCCAGGTGCGGGCTATTCAACACTGCCATATGCGTACTTGTGCGAGGGTCATCAGTGGCGCAGCGAAAAGCTTTGCTTTCTCAAACATCCCCATTGCCTGAGGAGTCCCCTCGATTTTGACTGTCGCAATAGCCTGCTGTGTGTTCTTCTCCGCTTGCGCGAAGCCGGTCGTCCAGCCATTGACTACGCTAATACCTTCATTGACCACGGCCTTCATTACCTTACATGCTTCCGCGATTTGTCTAGTCATGACAGCCATGCCTTGCGCCATCAGCGTCCTGTGGTTGTTCAGCACGATTTTCAAAATAAGCACAAAGGATTTACGTACGCTCTGCGGGAGGCTGATAGGGTGAGATCAATGCCAAAGGCAGTCTGGATACCAGTCACGCTCTCTCTGATCACCGCGCTCATTGCAGCGTCGCTAGTCGGGTTGTCCGTTGTCGCGAATGCATACAGGGTGTCGTTCAACCATTGGTACTCAGAGTCCGCATCGTCGTCCGCTACCAAGCCCATGCTTCGCTTGTGCTGGGATAAGTGATTGACTCGCCACTCCTGCACTTTGTTGACAAGACGTGTAACGAACGGAACGGGTGCTCCATCTGCTCCCAGCAAGCTACTAGCGGCACCTTTGGGGTCCAGCACGTGGAATACTACGAATCTGATCAGTCCCGTCAGCCGCACTTAATCCAAGCGACTTACGATTGCCGAAGAATTGTAGGCGATTGTTCGTCTGTGCGGCTCTTCGTTAGTTGAAACGCGCCTGCGGCCTCAATCCGAATACGTACCGTCGCACTGCTACCCCTGGCCATTTCGTCAAGCGATTGACTCGTCGTCGCAAGTGTAAACACTTCCCGGGCAAGATCAGCTGCACCACCAGCGCCAGAAACTTTTGCAATCTCAGGGTAGATGACGCTCATTGCCTCCGCAGCGGTGATCTTGTTCAGCTCCGTAAAGTTGGGGTCGAGGGACATGCAGGAATCTCCCTTGCCCTTGAACCAATATTGGATTTTGGCGCGCTGTTGATCGTTTAGATCGACTCTCCATGCCTTTCTCGTGTCCGGTGGTGTGTCTGCGATGCGTTGGGCCATGAACGCGGGTATGTAAGTGCTCTTGAGCCACTGTATCAGAGTCGGGTCCAGATTGGAGGCCAAGTTGAGAGGTACATTCGTGGGATCTCCATTACCTTCTGCTGGTCGATTTGAGCCTTGGAAGTTGTGGCATTGTTCGTCGGTCATGTGGTATCTGACCGCTAGATCAAACATTTGGTTCGAGGTGGTGGTGATGGAACTGTTGTCCATTTTTAGACCAGTAAGAGTTTTTGCTCTTGCGACGATATCATTGGGCATGGCTGAAGCCGTGCTGGCCAGCCTCATCACGCCAGCATGCGGCGCGAGGTGTGTTTTTCGCATAAGGTCAGGATGTGCTCCAGCTGCGCTGCCAACAGTAGTGGCGCTGGTCCGAACACGCATGCTCTGAACAGATTCGATGCTCGCTGCGGGCTGTGCATTGATAGCGCGGCGCTTGCCAAGTGTTTCCACGCAAGTAGGATCATACTCACGAATCACGCCGTCGCCAGAGTCGCCATCCGAAGTCATTGTGAGCGACATAGAGGAGAAAATGAAGGGTATATGTACATTCCCGTCGGGAAAAGTGAATGTCAGATCCTGGTACTTCGGCGAAGAACTATCGTACCCATCTGCGAAGGCGGCGATGGTCTCAGCACCGGTCATCTCAAATTGAAATGTTGGTCTGCCGTCGATGTCAAGCTCTTGCCAGACGTGATAGAACTCCGAGATCGTGGCCAGCGAGCCCAGCCTTGTTTGCACGCTGGTGAACATCTTATTCGCAAGATCATCCAGCAGAGGAATGCGGGCGGTCCAGCGATCGCCGTCAAGAGCTGTGTAGATATCGAACAAAGAGGTGGGATTTGTGTCTGTATCGACTGAGATGGTCCACTCGTCAATCTGATCTAAAGGTTGTAGTTGAGCAAGCGGAACATCCTGAGCAGGCGGAAAATCCGCAGAGGCATCTTTGGGATCTGCTGCCGCGATGGCTTCGCGTGTCTTGATAGGCGGGCTCGTCGCGCCGTGTGGTACATCAGACTTCTGCGATGCTCTAGCGAGCTGTCTCACGACTCCAGTAGCAGTGGTTTTGTCATGTAAAGGACTTTCCCGGCCTATGGTTGGAATAGTGTTCGCGCACATGAAGCGTTTCGAGCCTGCGTCAGTGGGATCCTCGTCATTACTGTAGCAGATGAACCCGAACCCCATAGTCATGTCATCGTTGAACTTGCAGACACCATGCTCCCACTCCTGTGCTCGTATCTGTCGGCTCCATACGATCTGCCTCGTCGAGATGCTGGCTCGGGGACAATAAGTACCGCCAACGTTAAGGACCCCCTCGAAGACGGCGAGACTATCGAGGCGTTCGCCAAAGTCAGGTTTCTCTGACTCCCTGTAGTCATCGGTAAGAGACCATCGTCGCTTCAGATGTTGCAAGCCGCGCAACCGCAGGGTCGTCGAAGCCGGAGACTGAGCAAAGAGACTGAGGCCACTGGTAGTTCTTTGCCGTAGCTCTTGCTGCATGACATCCGCGATCGTTTCAGCGCCAAAACGCTGAAGCAATGGCCGGAGTTCCTTGACGTGGTACAGCATATCCACCTGATCACTGGGACTCATCCGAACGAGCAATTGCGACAGACTCCGTGCAGTTATCTCAGGATAATTGAGATGAACCAAGAAGCCGTTGGCATGGTAGCTTCGAAGGCCTTCCCGGAGGTGAACGCCATACACCCACTCGCAGTCGGCCAGCTGAAAGCTCAAAGAGGTGATCGTGACCGGCTGGTAAGACTTGCCGTCAAGGGTGTGAAGGACGGAGTGTCCGACCTTCAAGTACCCCACCTCCAGCCAGGGGTTCTCCACGAGCGCCGCATGGGGATCAAGCGCCCTAAGACCTGTCGTAGTATGAAACACGTGGCCAGCGGTGAAGAACTCCCGTTTACCATTGAACCCCCACAGTTGACAACGCGACTGTCCGCGCGGCGGCACTGTGGAGGTCCGGACAACTTCGTCACTACATCGTCCGGACTGGCTGTTTTTACCTCCGAGTGTGACCACCATGTCACCTTCGCGGAGCTCTTCGATAGCCGTAGAGCCCGTCGGGGTAAGGACCAAAGTTCCAGGTCGAAAGCACGAGCTTGGGTGCGCTACGTCGATGTCGGTGCCCGTGACCACCGTTCGCTTGCCATCATCAGGAACTCCATTGAACAGATCTTGATTAGCCTTCACAAACGCCACAATGTCGTCTCCGTGCACAGCCTCATCTGTCGTTTTCTCCAGAGGTGGGTTGTCGCCGACGGTGTCTGTCAGCGATCTCTTCTGCTCATTCCTGACCCGGATTATTGCGGCACGAACGGCCTTCGTGAACGAATCCTGCTGATTGTCCCAAGCGACCCAGACTTGTTGCCCGAGGCTCTCAAAATTTGTAGCAGCCGAATTGTTGGCCCATGGGTCAGTAGGCTTCAATATACGCTTCTTCAATTCCCCGGCCACGGCATCGATGGGAGCTTGGGGAGTGCCGTTGACCGCGAGAATAGACGAGGCGGCTCGCGCATGCGCTTCAAGCGATGCCTGCGGCTTGGCTGCTAGGAAATCAGGCATCTGGACGATCTCCACGGTCTTTGCTACCACCTGGGACCAATGTGTTGAAGGGTCGGCTGCCGTCTCTGCAGTAGGATCTGCTGTCCTTGACATTTGTACGGACGACCCTAAGCGGAAAAACTCAAAGACGGCAAGAACGTGCGTAAAATAGTCGGTAGTACCAAACTGTTTGTCGTACATGCTGAGAGTATGGACGAAAGCTGCAAAGTCAGGATGAGCGCCGTTAGGGTAACAGAGACTGTAAATGAGTCTGACTCACTTGGTTTGAGTGCGTGATCCATGAATGCTTGTTTCAAATCGGGATTCGTGTTCGCAATGTCGGATATCTTCGCCCATCCCATGCGGGCAAGTGAGCTGTCGAGATGATCAATCATGAGGAGAGGCAGAATGGCGATGATTGCATCTTGGCGCCAGTGGTTAGCAACATCCTAAGTGGAAGTCAGTCATGCAACGCGGTGAGGATTGTGTGAAACTTACCAGCTTCGCCAAAGCCGAGAAGCCAAATTGATCAGCATTGTTGCCAATTGCAGCACCCACACTTCCAACCGCCAACTTTTGAATCCCGTCGCTCAAGTCAACACCGCCGAAACTAGCCGAGCGAACCTCAAGACTTGGTTCAAGATCATTCTTGAAGCTGCTCAATCCAGGTGTGCCCTTTGCCGCCTGCAAAAGGAGTGTAGCGTAGCCGTCAGCAGCGAGAGCAGGCACCATACTCAAGTGGTCGCATAAAAGGCTGACCGCAGTCTTCATTTGTGGGGTGAGGTCCAGAAAAGATGGTCCGTAGACAGCTTCCAGGTCACGCTGCCAGCTAGCCCTGAGGTCGATTTCAGTCATGTCTGGCACGGGATCCGCGAGCACGAATGGCGTCTCCAATTCGGCTCGCTCCCGAACAATAGTCATGAACCAATTAATTTGCTGCGCTTCGTCACCACTGCCGTTATTCATAGCCGTATTGCGCACGTCCTGGCCCCATGGTGTTGCCAACAATGCCTTAGTTGCAGCCGCAATGCGGACTTCTCGACCGGCTTGACCAGGCATGAGATTTTGTTGAGGAGCAGGGTCAGGATTATTGGAGTTTGTTGCAGCAATGGCAAGTCGTGCGTGGAGCGGAGGAGCTTTATGAGATGCGACATGCAGCTCTTGCGTTTGGCTTTGGCCAACGTCAGGTGCGCCTGAGCATCAGCCCACATTGTTGCGATTTATCATCTCGACAGTCTACAGCCATTGACGATGGCATGTTGGACCACTCCTGTGCACGTAGGCTGCAACTCTTGGTCCTATTCAGCTCGCTCTGCCCGGCTAGCCCCCGCAGACGCCGGTGTACAGCCAGCATTTGGACATCAGGTGTATCTGGACATCAGGCCATGATATTGCATCGGGACAGCCACAGCGCTTTCTGTTGGCTCATCAAGCTTATCGTGTCGATCCAGCCATAGAACGCCGATCGGCTAGTAACATTCTATCAGCAGTCCGATGAATAGTTGGTGTGCAGCGACGCTCAGCCATTTCAAGCCACAGCGCCCAAGTCCTGTCCAGCACGCCATGCTTGAACGTGTAAGGGATGATACCTGACCTCCATGCCGTCTCAGGTGTCAGCTCATGTCAATTTACATGTAAGCACATAAGCTCGAGCTGTCACGAGCTAGTACGGCATTGAGGGATAGCTCGTAGAGATGAATAGTTGATGGGGTGCATGTTGCTGTAAGTGACTGTCTAGTACTGAGATGAGACAGAAAGGGGAATGGCTAAAAGTCCAAATGGCTCAGGGCAGAACAATTTGACAGAACAATTTTAGCCAGTGCGTAGGCGTAGTTTCTGTCCCTATGACGTAGAATTACGCCCGTACCCGACTTTCTCGAGAGTAAGTATATATGAGAGCATAGCACTCTTATATTCCAACATAGATCTGTGTGGGCTGTTGCTTGACACTTCTCTTCTGATTGGCGAGGACTACTTACGTAGGCGACGCTGGCCGTCGATCGAGTACGAAAGAGCATGCACCTGCTAGTCTCTACGAATCACAACAAATCGTGATGCACGATCCACGCTGCATGTCAGCAGTCTATAATGGTGATACAAGACCTTTACTAGTCTCCTCAGACCACATTAGAGGTACGGTGCAGGCTGCATATCCCTTGATCGACGCTGCATGTCAGCATTGAAAGCTCCATACCGAAACGTTACTCGACAAAATCAGGGAGTGATGTCCCCTCTATACGTAAATCGGGCGATCAAAGCTTCGTTCGCAAGCTTCTTACCGGGCCGGCCTTAGCGAATGTGCGTGGCGCAGAGCTTCTCGCTCCTCTCACAAAGCTTCAATGCAGCCTTCTCTTCGTTCGCATGACTTCACATTATTTCAGCTCATGCTATCGTAAGCTATTAGGCGAGGTGTGGACCGCCTATCGACTGTATTCGATCCCACATGTTCACAGGATATCGCTTAGCGACAGCATGCAACTGCGAATGCGATGGAATGGTATGGCTAGCTGATACACTACAGTGCATCACAAGAGGCGTGCAGGTCGCGAACAGCGGCGTCTCACATGCTCAGAGAGCGTGGCTTGAGGGCAGTGCATGTACTGCCACTGTCCACAAAGCAGTAAGTTCTCTTGTGTCAATGAGATCTCTCGTAGACGTAGCCTGCTTCCTGGTACAAACTCAACCAGGCAAGGTGTGGACTAGCCATGACCTATTACCGTAAGCCAGAACGCCAGGTCTCCCTTAGCTACAGCATACAGCTAATGATACACCATCATGGCTGGCTGATCCACTGCAATTCATCACAATAGGCTTGCAGATCGTGAACAGCAGCGTCTCACTTGCTCAGAAAATACGTAAATTACAGACTATGAGTTAACAATCGCGGCATATTCTACACGTACTGTCCAGTCGCTTAGAACACAGCCATGATTGGCCTAGCATCCACGAGTTGGCACAAGTAGCGAGCGTTCTTTGCTCACCAGATGATCTTACAAATAAGCATGTGAGAGCCGCGTATCAGCGGAAGAAGCAATCGGAAGATCGCCAGCACTGCTTGTTCGTTCGTCATAACGCTATGCAGCTAGCGAAGGGAAGGGTTCCTTAAAGAACAGAAGCGCGAGCGGTATAGCGTATCCGTACTAAGGACATTCTGATGTAAGAGACCTAGTAGTATGTACGGTCCTAAATATGTTTCTAGGAAGCGAGCGAGCATACTTGTTGGATTTCGCTTAGCGAGCTGCTCGCTCACTGAATACCCTGCATTTATACCTGCCACCTACTTCTTACTCATGTGTAACTGATCTCGTGAAAAGCGCTCTTCCTTCAATCCCAATCCAATACATCTAATCCCTAAAACTCCCTCTACCAATCGCCCATCCCTCACCCCCAAACAGTCCATCTCCTTCACCAAATAACCCAATCTCGCCGCATCATCATTAGCAGCCGAGCGAGAAGAGTCCACGGAACAATTCGAAGCGACTTCCTTCTTGAACTCCTCGTGCCACGGACTACTTTCAAGCGTCTTGACAGCCTCTCCGTACATCATGTCCGCCTCCATCGGCACGTTCAAATCCAGCCTAATCGCAGCCTGCTGCACGCCGAGCATGGCGTAGGAGGCAGTACGGATACCACGCGAGATATGCATCAGTACGCGTAAACCTGTGAGAGACGCCATATGCGCCGAGAGAGCGTAGCTAGGACTAGTTGGGGAGGCTATTGCCAGAGCCTCGAAAACGACCGCGGGGGCAGGCGAGGAGAAGACGGTGTTGATGCCTAGGCCACTATAGAGGGCTTAGCGGCGGACGAGCAGTTGGCGTAGAGCCTTGATGGAATCGTTACTGACGGCAGCCCTGTGGTTCTGTACGGAATGACGATGATGATCATTAGGGTTTAGGGTTTATAACCCTACCAGCTAGAAATAATTTGTTGGTGATCTTTTTCGACGCGGCCAGCTGAGCGCAAGAATCTCCTTGCTGCTCTTTGTGCCATTTTTCACATTGTTGCGTTATCTCCCCTGCTACTTCGCAATCTTCTGGTGGAGTTTCGTACGTCCATGCCTGGCCTAGACGGCTTATCGAAAGAGCAGGATTGTCGTGGAGAGGAGCGCCTTTTGTGTGGAAGCCATTAGGTGGGCCCAGGCAGACAACGCAGCCGTAGGTGGTACTGCCGTTGCAGAGGCTAGAGTATCCTGGCGATATCCAAGGATTGTAAGTCCGGAGAAGGCTGCCGAAGGCTATCCCTCGTGATTGGTCGTGGTATCTTTCCTCGATGGGCCAGCCGGTGTCTTCCAGATGGAAGACGTAGGTGTCCTTGCATGATGGAGGCAGGTAGAGCTTGACGCCTGTGGCAATGTTGTAGATGTAGAGAGCTGCTGAGGAAAGTTTGTGCTCTTCGGCGATGCTGTCGCAAGTCTCTGATTTTGTTGTTCTAATGATCTTATCCGACAGGCAGAAAGGATCTGGCTTAGCAGGCTGGGGTGGATCTGGTGAGGATGGAATTTCTGTCGAGCCTGATAGTCCGCGTTTCTTTTGAACGTATTCCAGGCGACGCTTGTAACGCTGGTCGAAAATGGAGAAAGGTGTGCGCTGCATCGTTGACACACGCTCTACATAACAGAAGTACATAGCTCGTCGTGAGACAGCTTTTTGTAATCCTGAGGATACTTAAGGTGGTTTAAGAGTTAACGTCATTGTACTAGAAGTCGGACAGTCCCGCGCGCTAGTTTCGCGTTACTTCTCAATTTTTTCGCGACATCTATCTATTATAACCTACTATGCCTACCTACTCTGAAGATACGCTTCTAACGGCCCTAACGGCTTACCG
>Ga0265797_10012059_pt1 | contig 10685 bp, 14 predicted proteins | sample P2T30metagenome_FD_192433 | JGI IMG/M metagenome (GOLD analysis project Ga0265797, IMG submission 192433) | Plant litter microbial communities from East Loma Ridge, Irvine, California - P2 T30 | ecosystem: Environmental > Terrestrial > Plant litter > Unclassified | place: USA: California... | reverse complement strand
ACTGTCCAGGCCAGGCCCCCGGGCGATCAGCTCTGTCACGGCAACGCCGGGGTGAGCGGCGATGCTGCGTATCCCCCAACCGGCGGCATCGCTGCGCTGCTGCAGCTCAATACTCCACTTTAGAACCGCCAGTTTCGATTGGCTGTAGCTGGCGAAAGGGTCGTAACTGCGCTCAGCCTGCAGGTCATCGAAGTTCAGGATTGCGCGCCCTGCGGCGATGCTCGACAGGCTGACCACCCGACCATCGTCGCTTTTGCGTAGCAGGGGCATCAGCAGGCCGGTCAAGGCGAAATGCCCCAGGTAATTGGTCGCCAGTTGCATCTCGTAGCCATCGGCGGAAACGCCTCGAACAGGCGGCGACATGATCGCAGCATTGTTAATCAGCACGTCGAGCCTTGGCAGGCGCCCTTGCAGACGGTTGGCGAGGTCGCGCACCGATTGCAGATTGGCAAGGTCCAGCGTTTCGAATTGCACGCGTGCCTCGGGCACGGCTTGTTTGATGTTTGCGATCGCTTCGCGGCCGCGCTCGGCGTTGCGTGCGGCGATGATCACCTCGGCACCGGCGCGCGTCAGGGCCAGCGCGTCTTCATAGCCCATGCCGCTGGTCCCTCCGGTCACCAGCACAATGCGGCCTTTCTGGCTAGGCATATCGTGGGTTGACCAGTCCGGCTTCGGCTCCGTTCGGGAAGTCGCCTGCGCAGCCAGTGTGCCGGCCATCGCGGAAATGGCGAACAGCATTCGGGTGGCCTGGAGAAGGCGTTGGGTCGCGGTATTGCTCGGCGTAGCGGGTGAATGGCTCATCGGGGGATTCTCATTCGCGTGACAGATTCCCGGTTAGCGGGGGCGAGTGAGCAGTATCGGTGTACGAATGCGCGAGGATAAGTCGGGCATTTGTGGATGGCCCGTACGGTATGGCGTACAGTCAGCCGCTTGCGGAGGAAGCGTCCATGCGTAAACCAAACCTTACCGATGTGTCGATATTTGCTGCGGTGGTCGAGGCGGGGGGATTTCGTGCTGCCGCGCAAAAACGCGGTTTGTCCGCCTCGTCGCTGAGCGACTGCATGCGCCGGCTGGAAAGCGACCTGGGCGTGCGCCTGCTCAATCGAACCACGCGCAGCGTCACGCCGACGGCGCCCGGCGAACGATTGCTCGAGCGCCTGCGCCCGGCCTTGCAAGAAATCGATGCCGCTTTCAACGATCTGGACGACGACGCTCAGCGACCGGTCGGTACGCTGAAGCTCAATGTGCCAGTGCCGGTGGCGCGTTTTCTGTTGTCCGACCTGCTGGCGCGTTTTCTGCGCCTTTATCCAGGAGTCAGTGTCGAAGTCGTCATGGACAACACCTTTGTCGACGTCAACGCTGGCGGGTATGACGCCGGCGTGCGCTATGAAGAGAGCCTGGCCAAGGACATGATCGCCGTGCCCATCGGCCCGCGTCGCCAACGCTTCGTTGCAGCCGCCGCCCCGGGCTATCTGGCTGAACGCGGTACGCCAACTCACTCGAAGAACTGCCGGGCCATGACCTGCTTGGCCATCGCTTCGAGAGCGGCAAAGTCGGCGTATTCGAGTTCCATCGAGACGGCCGTATCGTGCGTATCCCGCCTCAGGGGCAACTGCTGACATCGTCGCACGATCTGAAAATTCGCTCGGCCATCAACGGACTGGGCATCGTCTATACCTTCGAGGACTTTCTACGCGAGCCGCTTTCCGACGGTCGACTGGTGCCGATTCTCGACGACTGGTGGCAGTCCTTCGACGGCCCGTTTCTTTACTACCACGGCCGCCGCCACATGCCTTCGCCGCTCAGGGCGTTTGTGGGTTTTTTGCGGGGGGAAGGGCAGGTTGCGGAGAGTTCAGGTGTTTGAAGCGCTGTTTCGTGAGGTCAACGCATAGTCTGCCAGCAGGGCGTCGATGGCGACGGGCAGCAATCGGCCAATAGCGGACGCTCCTGCTAATAAATGACCGATACAACAAAACTTAGCTCTTCAAATAAAAAACTTACCGGCGCACATCAAACGGTTTCCACCCACCGTCGATATTGACGAGTGCGAAGTGCCATACCGAGCTGTTGCAGGATAAGCGCACGCAGCGGTGAAACGTTCGGATCGGGCTTTTTCGCGCGACTCAGCTTGCGCAACTGAAACTTCACTACCGCCATGCTTGCCAAGGATGCGATAGCTTTATTTTTCCAGGTAATCGGCGGCAATTGCGGAGCATTGTCTTTGCCCAGCAGCCAGTCCCTAGGCAAGTTGGGATCGATGGCTAACGCTGTTCCGATCCCAACCATGTGAATGCCGCTCTGCACGACGCTTTCCGCCACCGCGCGGCGACGTATACCACCGGTGACCATCACCGGCATTCTGGCAACTGTTTGGGTATCACGGGCGAACTCGACGAAGTAGGCTTCGCGAGCCAGCGTGCGACCATCGCGCGCCTCACCCTGCATAGCGGGCGCTTCATAACTGCCTCCGGATAATTCCACCAAATCCACACCAAGGCCATTGAGCAGCTCAACGACCTTCTTCGCATCATCGGCGGTAAATCCTCCCCGCTGGAAATCGGCGGAGTTGAGCTTGACTGCCACTGCGAAATCCGCAGAAACCACAGCCCTGACCGCCTTGACGATTTCGAGTAACAGGCGCGCCCGATTTTCCAGGGAGCCGCCCCATTCGTCTGTCCTTTGGTTGGTCAACGGCGAAAGGAACTGACTCAACAAATAGCCATGCGCGGCGTGGACCTCCACGCCGGTGAACCCGGCTTGTTCGCCGAAGCGTGCTGTGTTCGCAAAGCGTTGGATAACTTCCTTAATCACGCTGGAGGTCATCGCGTGGGGCGTAGCGAAACGCTTGGACAGGTTGCCCAAATCCAGCGGCACGGCCGACGGTGCCCATGTTTTTTGCCCAAGACTGGACTGCATCTGCCGCCCTGGGTGATTGATCTGCAACCAGAACTGCGCACCGCCGGATCGACCAATACGCGCCCAACGCTTGAACTTGGCCAGTTGCTGATCGTCCTGCAAAACTACGCCACCCGGTCCGGTCATGGCGCGGCCGTCGACCATCACGTTGCCGGTGATGATCAGGCCTGCACCACCATCGGCCCACGCTTGGTAAAGACGCATCAGTTCTTCGGAGGGTGCCTGATCGGCGTCCGCCATGTTCTCTTCCATGGCGGCTTTGGCGATTCGGTTCTTGATGGACGAACCGTTTGGAAGCATCAGGGTGTCGAACACATTCATGGGGCAGTCCTCAATCGGATATGAGGCTACCTTAAGATTGAAGTCAACTTTAAGGTCAACATCTTTTTTCCGAATCAGTCGATGTTCATCGCGCCAGATCCTGGCAATTGCGTCACCAGATCAGCACCTAACAACAGTGCGGGCGTGTAAGCCCCGCCAGTCGGTCGCATTTGCAGCAGGTAATCAACCACCGCCAATGCAGCGCTGATCGTCAGGCTGTATACGTTCGCAGTATGCAGGCGCGCGGTTTTGCATTCACCACGGGTGTTGCGAGCCTCGCCCCAAACATAAGTGCCTTGATCTGCGCGTTTTTCCTGATCCGGGCCGACCACCGCTTGTCCAATTCGTGCTTTGAGCAGTCGCTGCACGAACGACAAACCCAGCAACGGACGAATCCAATTAGCAAACCGGGCGCCGCGGATCATGCCTGCGGAGCCAGGGATGAAAACTTCGATGTTGGCAATGCCGGTGGTGTGCCAAGCAGTGGAAACGTCGCCCCATGGAATAGTCATTGCCAGCTTTTCTCCGTCACCAAAGTCGATGCGACGTACCCGGTAGGCCAGCGGCACCGAGGTGATTTTGCCGTCACGGCGAACCTTGCCACCCTGCGCCATACCCTCAATTGAAGTCTTGGCAGTACCGGGCGAAAGACTTGAGCGCGAATCAAAACCCAATGCCAGATGCGTGGCATCCGGCATCGCATTTTTCAATGCAGCGGCTACACAGTCCGTAGGGACCACATCGAAACCGACGCCCGGGCAAATGACCACGCCCGCCGCCCGCGCACGTTCATTCAGGGATTGAGCGTGCTCGAATACGGCAATCTCGCCGGTGATATCCAGATAATGTGCATTGGCACGTTAGCAAGCTTCCATCATCGGCGCGGCGGTCGCTGAGAACGGCCCTGCGCAATGCAGAACCAAGCCATGGCCTTTGATCTGAGCCAGTAAACGTACTTCGTCTTCGAGTCCAAACACCCGAGCTTCAAGACCCAACTCCCGAGCCAGCGCTTCAACTTTGTCTCGGCTACGTCCCGCCAGCACAGGTTTAAGCCCACGTCTTGCAGCATCACGAGCGATCAACTCGCCGGTGTAGCCGTTGGCGCCGTAAATCTTCCATTTCATCTGCGTATCAAGGTTGTCTTGCTGGATCATGCATGGCTCCCGAGTGGATTAATGACGAGCGTTATTGCCTTGCTCATCCAGCATCAGACGCTAGCGTTAAAGTCAGGTTGAGGGTCAAGTTGAAGTGAGCAGCTCCCAGTGGAAATTATTTGCAGCGGCGGGGTTGACCTTAAAGCGAGGTTTAAGGTGAGCATGCGCCGACCTGCTTGATTGATGGAACCCGGATGATGCTCAAGACCTTTGTTTCTTATGCGTTGGTACTGATAGGTAGCGCTTTCATGACATTTGCAAATGCTGACACCGCCCCTTCCACAATGGCTGCCAGGAATCGCCAAATTCTGGTGATTCTGACCAACCACTCCAGCTATCCCTCACGAACCGATACGACGGGGTTGTGGCTGACTGAGCTGACGCATTTCACCGACGTAGTGGAGGCAGCTGGCTACAGCACAGTTTTTGCCAGTCCCAAAGGCGGTGCGGTGCCTCTAGATGAGCGCAGCCTCGGTTGGCTGTACATGGACAAGGCCGCCCGAGAGCATTTGCAGTCCCCTGCCTTTCGCGCTCGCCTGCAAAACACACTGCCGATCGCCGATGTCGATCCGTCCCAGTTCAGCGTCATCTACTTCACCGGGGGCCATGGGGTGATGTGGGACTTCCCCAATAATCCCGACCTGCGGCGTGTCGCCGAAACTATCTACAACCAGGGTGGAATCGTCTCGGCCGTCTGCCATGGCGTTGCGGGTCTGTTGGATCTGAAGGATGAACAAGGCCAGTTGATCATCAAAGGGAAGAACATCACCGGCTTCTCTGATCGCGAAGAGCTGTTCTCCGGCATGAAAAGCCAGGTGCCCTTCTTCCTTGAGGACAAGTTGGTGAGCCAAGGTGCGCGGTACCGCAAGGGCTGGCTGCCATTCACGTCATTCGCCATCACTGATGGAAGGCTTGTCACCGGCCAAAATCCTCAGTCGCCCAAAGCCGTAGCTGAAGCCGTGATGGCGGTGCTCTCAGGCGTCAACGTAGCTCGCTGAACCCTCAAGTAGTTCCCACCACCCGGAGAAAGACCGATTGAAACTCGCAAGCGCCGTATTAAAAGGATTGCTGTTCAGCTCAATTGCCAACCATGCGTTGGCGGGGACGCCTGAAATGCTCAGCCCGACTGAAACCAACACAATCGATATCGCAGGCCACACAGTGCCGGTCGTCAAGGGCGGCTTGTACGACCGTTATCGCTCGAATCCTCCTTTGTCGGTGATTGCAGCAGAACTGCCGGGTGTTGATTTGAGCTGGTTCAAAGGACTGGAAAAGCACAAGGTAGACATTGGCTTCGAGTCATACTCTCCGAACTTTTATTACCAGAACAGTCGGGTAACGGCTGTCTACACGGCCGACTTGGACGCACTTCGGGCATTGATGCCGCCGGAAGTATTGGCAACCGTACACCCCCTGCAAATCTGGCCGGGTCGCGGCTTGATTGCGTTTACCGCGTACACCTATGAGCATTGTGATAACGACGCCTATAACGAAGTGGCCGTGTCGATCATTACCAACAAGCCAGGCAAAGCCAATCTGGGTCCGTTCACACTGATTGGCCAGTCGATGTCTGGCGACTTCTGGGGGTATGTGCTCAAGCTGCCGGTCAATACCGAGCTTGCACGGGTGCGCGGTGTCGTCGGTTACAACCTGCCTAAATGGCTGACCGGTATTGACCGCAAAGAAGATGCTCAATCTGTGGTCTATGACATCACCGACAGCCAGACCGGAAAAGTCGACGTGTCCTTCAAAGCGAAGAAACTCGACAACCTCTCTCGCGATGTCGATGTCGTCACCAGCAGCTTTACCAATCTCGATCATCAGGGCCAACTGGCATACGGGTATGCGGTTTCCCGCCAACTCAGTCACGGCTCCAGCCGCGACGCTGATTCGGCCACCCTCACGCTGGGCAACGGCAGTTTGTCGAATTACCTCCGTGCCCTAAAGCTGGGGAAAATGATGAAGTACGAATACGTGCCAGAGTTCCAGAGTGCGCTTTATGCGCCCAAGCCACTCGCCAGCCTGATTGGCGAGCGCTGAGACGTTCTGCGCCTGTCAGGCCCCTGAAGCCTGGCGGGTTTTTTTCTTCTTGGAAGATGTGACCTTACGCCCGGCCGAAGCTTTGCCAACTCCGTCTTCCCGCAGGCGATTTATCAGCATTTGCGCGTTGTCCCCACACTCCATGCCCTCGGGTTTACCTTCGATACCCTTAATGACGAGCATAAGTTGCGCCTTGTTCTGCGCTAGTCGTTCCTGCAAGACACTGATTTCCGCGACCTTTTGCTTGAGTCCAGTGAGCAACTCGTCATGCCGCCAGGCACCGGCGTTCATCGGCATCAGTTGCCGAATTTCCTCCAACGAAAAACCTGCCGCCTGTGCGCCGGTGATGATGTCCAAAACCCACTCAGTATCTGGCGCGTAGTCCCGGTAGCCATTCGCTTTGCGCTCGACGGAGCTGATCAAGCCACTGGCCTCATAGAATCGGATCCGTGACGGCGCCAGTCCGCTGATTTTCGCCAGTTCGCCTATTCTCATACCTCACCCTGAAAAACCTATTGACCTTAAAGTTGACTTTAAACCTAAAGTCATTGGGCGACCAAGCACAACATGGTTTGGTCGGAATGGAATTCCTGGGTAGCCGGAAATAATCCAGCACACCTCTGAACTGCCAAATGGACGGCTGCACTCTGTTCATTCGAGGCCATGATCGGAACACGATCCGATGAAGGCCTTCACTTCATTCAGGAGATACGAACATGGGGTACGTCACTACGCGGGATGGTGTCGAAATCTATTACAAAGACTGGGGGCCACGCGATGCCCAAGTCATCTTTTTCCACCACGGATGGCCACTGAGCGCGGATGATTGGGACGCGCAAATGCTCTTTTTCCTGGGTGCCGGTTACCGGGTGGTAGCACACGATCGGCGCGGTCACGGGTGATCCAGCCAGGTCTGGGATGGACACGACATGGACCACTATGCCGACGACGTCGCGGCCGTAGTTGATCACCTGGGTGTACAAGGCGCAGTTCACGTCGGGCACTCCACCGGCGGAGGCGAAGTCGTTCACTATATCGCTCGCCATGGCGAACACCGAGTATCAAAAGCAGCCATTATCAGTGCGGTGCCACCGTTGATGGTTCAGACGCCGACCAATCCTGGCGGCTTGCCGAAATCGGTGTTCGACGACTTGCAGGCCCAACTGAAAGCCAACCGGGCACAGTTTTACCACGACGTTCCTGCAGGGCCTTTCTACGGCTATAACCGCCCGGGTGCAAAGACCTCCGAGGGCATTGTCTTGAACTGGTGGCGACAAGGCATGATGGGATGTGCACAGGCACACTATGATGGGATAGTGGCGTTTTCTCAGACCGACTTCACCGAAGACTTGAAGAGCATCACGGTCCCCGTCCTGGTAATGCATGGTGATGATGACCAGATCGTGCCTTATGAAAATGCAGGGGTTTTGTCGGCCAAACTTCTGCAAAACAGTACGTTGAAAATCTACCCGGGCTTCCCTCATGGAATGCCGACAACCAACGCCGAGACGATTAACGCGGATCTGCTGGCGTTCGTGCGGAGCTAAAAAATGGGGCGGGTTAATCCCGCCCTTTTTCCCCTCGCGACTCCCAACTCGGATTTTGAATTTCGCAACATGCATAAGAAATGCGTTAACTGACTGTCCGCTTTTGGCCGGAAGCGGCGGGCCGTGAGCGGCAGTTTCCGGCAAGAAACAACCATGTAGAATCGTTCATTCGCAGCCATGTCATGGTCAGAAATCGAAAATAACCTGCGGAAAAAAACATGGACTTGGTTCAGATCGCACCTGCGGCATACCACATAACGGACGACTACTGGCATCTTCTCAAAGCGGAGGACGGCGCTGTTTATATTCTCGTCGAATGTGAAGCGTCTTTCGTAAGTTACGAATGTCTGATCAAGCTGAACGCCGAGGAGTTGCGTGACTACCACGGCCTGGGCTGGTTATCCTTTCTTAGCCAATTCAGCCAGAGCGTTCCAGGGACTTCGGATCGAATGACACATTCGCCATACTTTGAGCATCAGGTATTGGCTGCCATTCAGCAGTGATGGAGTCGATTTCGCGCAGAGTCCATTGCTGGGGGCCGGACCAGGACAGTTCTATGTAGGGGCCTTCAAGTATTTCGTTCGCTATTAACATCTCGACTTCGTCGGCAGGTCCCGGGAGCATGCCTCCGACAGCAATGGGCACGCGCTGACGCAAAAGGATGTTGAGCATGCACAACAGCTCGGCATGTGATGTGTAATGCACTCTGTGCTCCCCGACTTCCGTGTAGGCAAACACCAGATTGCCCGATATTGAGTCTACGGAGCTGATCAAAGTGAGATGCGCCGGTGGCCGGCCTGACCCCTTTGAATAACGTAGTTTGATAACCGCGCCCCTCTATATATTTCCCTTTATGAAATCGGAGAGCTTCGCGGCTTCATTGCGTAATTCGTCGAATCTTTCGTTTAGCTCAACATGGCCCGGCTTCCAGCAAAGAACGCCATTGTCATGGCTTTGACCAAGAATGAGATCATTGAATGAGCCCATTCCGCCATAGGCTGACTGTAGGTACTCAATTCCGGAGTAATCAGACTCCATTAAGCGTGCTCTTGCCTTACGCATCCACAGGCTCCAGTGAGTATCTCCATCGATCTCAAGCATTGCTGCAAGCTGATCAAGAACGCAGATCAGTTCTTCGGTTTTCGGTCCCATTTCTTAACATCCTTCAAGTGAAACACGGTATGGGAAGTAAGTCCCGCTGCCGATATTTCTTGTCAGTCTCGCTGCATAAGCTACTGTTTCGCCATCAGGTTGTCCAAGGGCCGCTTTTGGCCGAAAGCCGACATTCGCTGACATGTCCACCTACGTGATATCTGGCAGCTTCCTACAGGCAGATCCTTCAGCCGATCCTGGCAGGCTTATCTATTCAACATCGCCAGCTTCAAGCGGAATTCGCCTGATAACGTCGTCGTAAGGCACCAAGTCGAGAAAGGCAATGACTCCAACTGCCTGCAGATTTCGCATGCGCATGATCCATACGTAGCTGTTGCGATAAGGCGCGCCATCGGCCGCGGTGGCGGTGCCGTCCCAGTGCACGACGACGTCATCGCCTTCAGCCCAGATATCCGTCACCGTCGGGCGAACGGGCGAGGCAAGCCGTTTTGCGAAAGGTTGGACTGCGCGTTTCAGGAAGTCATCTCGGCCGCGATAAGTACCCGCCGAAGGGCTCGTCCCCTTGATTGTCCAGATCACATCGGGAGCCAGCACATCTGCGAAGAACGTCCGGCCGCCCTGAAACCACTGGTTGAACGCTTGCACTATGAATTGGCGATTGCGTTCCGTAGTCGGTTCGCTGGCCACGGCGGGCGCCGGTCCTGCGATGAGTGTGGTGAGAACTAGTGCGAGCGCTGTAGAGAGGCGTTGAACAAGCGTCATTTCCTGTGCTCCTTAATCTGTCCGATGAGCCCCGTCGAGTTGGATGGGCCGTTGTTGTCATCTGTAAGCCGCTAGTTGCGTTCCCCGACGCCGTTGTTCTATATGGGGCTTTGGCAAAGAGTCGTCGGCGCGGGACACTAACCTCCGGGCCTCATCTGAAGTGTGGCGTACGAGCGGAGGAGGGCTGTTGCAGGATCGTCCTGATTTCTTGCTTGATCATCCGATAGGCCAGATGTTTAACCGCCGCATGCCCTCGTTATGGAGTTGCGTTTGAGTTCCCTTTCCAAGCTTGTCGATATCGTTGGTCGTCACGCCCGGAATGGCGGCATTCACATTCCGGGTGTAAGGCTGATTCGTTTGGCTACGGCCACGATACCTATGCCGGTGGTGTGCGACTCGCTTGGCTGTCATGCCCTGATAGCTATACTCGCTGATAACTCGCCGACCCCTTGGCTCCTCGAGGCTGAAGGCACTTCAAATCAAAGGAAGTCTTCGTAGTTGCGCGATTGATAGGTCAGGCTTTTCAACAACTTGGGATCAAATGACAGTTGAAAAAGGCTCTGCGGCAAGAGCTGGGGGGATTCGATCACGCTTGCCAAGATCCGCCCTGAGTTCGCATCGCGCCAGGTTGCGATAAGCCGACGCCCTCCGGGAACGGCTTCAACCCTCAGCCACACCTTGCCGCGCGCGTCGCTGGCGCCGACCGCACCCTGCTGGGTCAGCAGGCGGTCTTTGCCTCGGAGCGAGAGCTGCAGTGTCGCCAGTTCGTAGCCTTGATCCTCAACCTGGAAGAACGAAACTACCGTGGACAGCCAGTCAGGTGAAAGTGGCC
>Ga0265797_10012058_pt1 | contig 10688 bp, 9 predicted proteins | sample P2T30metagenome_FD_192433 | JGI IMG/M metagenome (GOLD analysis project Ga0265797, IMG submission 192433) | Plant litter microbial communities from East Loma Ridge, Irvine, California - P2 T30 | ecosystem: Environmental > Terrestrial > Plant litter > Unclassified | place: USA: California... | reverse complement strand
CGCCCCTGCCCCCGCCCCCGCGCCCCGCCCCCCGCCCGGGCGCCGCGGCCGGCGCCGCCGCCGCCCCCCCCCCCCCCCCCCCCCCGTGAGACGCATGGTCCGAGAACTGCTGCTCACTTCGTATGTGTGTCACTTTACTTTTGCACAGCAGCTCAGAACTCTGCAACTGTCGCTTTTTTTTACAGATTGTAAGTGGCACACAGTTGCTTTTGCCGAAACTGGGCCATCCAGGCCACCCAGGCCGATCATGTACAAGTTTCCGACCCACGTGTCCACGAGGCTATCTACATGACCCACGACCCGCAAATATTCGTCCTGCAGATCCGGGATGAAGAGACGCATCAACGGTTGCAGGGCATAGCAGTGGCTGACACTGGTCCGAAGTTATGGGTATGCAAAGTACGGACAACGGATACACGCTTTTCGACCACTTCCGCGCGCCCATCACGTGTCGAATGCAAGCCTCGGCTTCAGCTGCTTCCCAAACTTTGGCTTGCGTGCCCAGGCTGGCTATGCTCGGTCGGTACGTATACGCCTCGGTGTTCGATGAGACAGGCACGTCTATGAGGGCTGAAGCTCGCAAGTTGACCATACCCATCCATGTACAGCTATGCCGCAAGTGCATTCAACTGTCGTACACGTATACGGAAGTTTATTGTTTGTGCGCGGGCAAATCATGACACAAGCGAGATTAGTTTGTGCGCGAGCAGTCTTTGTACAGTACGGAATTGCGCAATACGGCGGCAGTTTGAAGACCCTGACGCCACCAGCGCTTCAGCAGACGAGCTGAAAGCTCTCGACTTGTCTACGTTTTGCGTTGCAGTATGCAGGCGACTACGTACCTACATGTACAAGTACCCTGTACCGCAGATCACAAGGCGACTTTGGACCTTTAGCCGAGTTGCACAACACGAGTCTTCTTAATCATGGAAACCAACAAGTTTGGGGTATGCATCATGCTTGCCGCTGACTGCATAGGAACCTGCCGCGTATACTCCCAACAAACTCTTATCACTAACTTGTATATATCAGCTCCAACCCTATCTTGCTGCCAATCTCCCCGGCCTTGCAAACATGATTTCCAGCTTTACATACGCCGTCTACCCACTGGCTGGCTTGTTTGCCTGTTTACCATGACGACGGCCGTTTCACTCAAGGACCATGTATACTCTACGAGATATAATACTAGACCTGAGAGCACAAGTCAGGCCACATACAGTGTAGCTTGTGGATTCATGGACGATGTCGGGCTCACTGCTGAACAGTGCGCGTCGGCAGTTCAGGTGGTAAGGTTTATAAAGTTTACGAGAGACAGTTTCCAATAGGACACATCGGAGAAAACCGTTCAACAATGTAACGTCCAAGCCTGATTGGAAGGATGCTGGAATGGTTTTGGGCACGCGGACATGGAAGAAGCCAAGTGCTGGCGAAACTCTAATGGTGAGGCCTAACGCATGTCATCTGCTACACGAGTCGTCTAGCGAGCGGAAACCTGTCAAGTGTCAACAGTGACGAAGGCGAAACTTGGGGTAGCGTGAAACTGGAACTTACCAATTGAGATTGATGCCCCTCACGCTTCCCTCGGATCCGGTTGAATTGCGGAAGCAGCAGTGGCGGACTGGCTGGAAACGTCATCGTACTACCCATCTATTTAGAGGGCCATGCACCCCACAGTTCAGAGTTTGCGTCAAAGTGGAAGAACCCAAGGCCTCGATCCTCAGCGTGTCGATGCAGCTAGCTACCCTCTTGAGCACAGAAGGACCGATTGATTGATTTGGCGGATGCCCGAATGATGACTGTCAAGGTTTCAAGACGCGGTTCATGTCAGGGCGAGTGTGACTAACGCACGTTATCTCGCTCGCTAGACGCCGTTGCAGCGCCCTATACGATTGCTGGTGTCCGTAGATTGCGGAGAAGGTTCGGCGAGGAGCAGTCGGTCGGCAAGTGAGTGCCGAGGTTGTGTTGGTGGAGAGAAGGGCTGACGGAGAGGCAGAGGCAGAGGCACAGAAGAGAGCGGCACTCGCCACGGTGGCGGGGGGGAGGGCGCGTCGAAACGCATTTGGAGGTTCGAAACATTTGTGTGGTGTTGCAGTGTGGTATCATCGGAAAACAGATGCCGTCGTGTGCCAAGGCCCACGATCAGGGCTAGCACTCGAAGCCTAGGCAACCCACCTCCATGCACGACCGTTGAGTCCCGAGGACCGGGCCTCCCCATGCTGCCTCGATCTCTGCCAGAGGGCGTATATGGACTACCCTTCCGCCAGTAATCGGACGCTTCAACCCAAGATTGTCGAAGCGGACCCACGTTTCAGCCTGATTACCGACGTGAGATTGCGCTACTTCGTTTCTAGACCAAGGCACAGCGGACGACTGCGGGCACCCACGACCGGATCCAAAAGCGGACGTCTAGCTTGCAAGCCTGTCTTTTCTTGGTTCGGCCACGATTTAATCAACGCGCCTGCCTGCCTTGGTGGTTGCCTCGCAGCCACCCTAGACCTCTGCAGCGCATGAACAAGCGCTGCCTCTTCGACGCTGAGCCCACCACCAATGTCCTATCGCGGAAGGCCCAGTAAGGGTTGTGAGGCTTGTCGGGCCCGTAAAGTAAAGGTCAGCAGCATTCCAATCCATTGAGCCTACGGCGACGTTTTGGCAACACCACCAACCAACAGCAATCCCCAATGTTCGCTGCCTTTGTCCACACTCACAGCCGTGGCGGCAATGCTGATGTCATTGTAGTGCGACGAGGCCAAGCCGACCTGCACACGATGCATCAAGGCAGGCCACCAATGCAAGTACCGCGACCAAGCCGACATTCTGTTCCGGAACCAGACGGCCTCTGCCGCGCAAAGAGCAGAGGAATCCTGGCGGAAGAGATCAAAGTCGCACCAGCGTGCACCCCCCAGCGAGAGCACCGCCGTCACTGCCAAAACACCACCAAGCGACGAATCCACTCCTCCTGCCCTGGTAGATGACCAACGCTCGTCCAGCGGCAGTGCCTATTCGCCCAGCGGGTCCACTGACGACCAAGCTCAAGACGCAGCAAACAGCATCACATCAATCATTGATTTGAGCAAACTGTCCATCACTCCCGCAGCAAATCCAGACTTCCGCCGCAAGGCCTTTGAGAGATTTGTGTACGATTTTGTCCTACCGGATCCGCCCAACAGGAACAAGAACGAAGCTACTGATGCCCTGTGGATATTTATCCCCTTGCTTTATGAGCACTCCCCCCAGGACTCGCTCATAGCCTTGACAGTCGATGCAGTTTCATATGTAAATTATGCAAACAGATGCCATGATACCCATGCAGCGGCTTTGGCCGAAGAGTGCCTGGGCAAGGCCATTCCCATGCTGACCAAGGTGATTGCAGACAAGAAGCACGCAGCCACTGACGAAACACTGTGCTCTGTATACCTAATGGGCGTTTATGAGGTATGCCAGGTTCATACTCAACACGGCATTTCTCCTGACTCGCGAACCCTAGAACTTCACTAATGTGCAACGGAAAGGCACATTCATCGCTCATCACAATGGTGCAAACGCCCTACTCTCGCTTCGAACAGTCGAACAGTACCAATCCCACCCCATATCAGCCAAACTCTACGAAGTGTCCTACTCGCAAATGGTAAACCAGCTCCCATATCTCTGTGCTGTGCGCTCTGTATTGACAATCTCAAATAGTTGCTAGGAAACCTACAGTCTGCAAAGCGCCCACCCATACCTACCCGAGACGTTGCAAAGGTAGACTCATACCTCCCCAGTCTCTACAACAACTCCAACGTCTTCATCATGCGCCTCATCTGGAAGGAGGCAATGCTACACGCCAGATGGCACGAGGTCAAGCAAAGCGCCAATCCGCCTACGAGCCGTCTGGCCTTCCAGGAACTCATACAGAATGCCCTCCAGCTCGATGTTGCCTTCCAGGGCTGGGAATCATCCATCACACCAGCCTGGAGATATGAAATGTCGCCTAATACGCCCGAAATTCGGTCCACTTATAGCGCGAAATGGCAAAAGCTATTCCTAGGATGCCGCGGCGCACCACCGGAAATTCACTCATATCCAAGCATGAAGAGATGTTGGATTTGGGGTTTCTACCGCACGAGTAGAATATTCCTTCTGCGCGATACGCTTGAGATGCTCAATTGGATGTTGAGATTCCCCGAGCCAAGTGTACCGCTTGTCCCAACAGGCCCTCCGCCTACCACTCAAGGGCAGTCAGTATCGGCAGGGCTAAGTAACAGAAGCCTATGTTTACTTCACTCTGTTACTACATCCCATCTGGTTGATGTCATCGAGAAGAGCTGTTCTGCCATGATCGGCAGCTTCACCGTCCCAATTTACCTCAAGTCCCTTGAGGATGTCTGCGGTATGCGAGGCTATATCTCCTTGTGGCCGCTAGGTGTCATGGATGCTGTGCTTAGCTCTGGTCTGGTACCAGATAGCAACGTAGCCAGCAGTCCGCCCATGGCCAGCCATGCTCCAACACAATCACCAGCTTACTCCCATTCATCCTTAACACAACAACAAATGTCTCCCGCCAGCTCTGACGGGCACCCTTCCAACACCCAGCTAGCCAACCACGACTCATATGCGACAGCACCGCAATTCTCGGAGCTTGCTAGCATCCGTCCAAAAACCGAAGGGGATCAAGTCTCCAGCGCGGCTAGCAGCCCATCGAACAACACACCCATATACGACCATACCGCGAAGAAAGGTCACATCTTTGACTCGAACCCCGCGCATCCTTGGGATCATCCATTTAATCTTCCCCTACGTGAGCTTGGAATCGTTGAACCGAGGCAGATCGATGTCGCAGGTGTACGCGAGTGGATCAACCGTTTGCTCTATTACCTCGCGTCTGACCTTGGTATAAAGAAGGCTCTCTACGTGCCGCTTACAGAAGGTTACATGGCGACCGTAAAGCCAGCCGTCGATCATATTTTAGGTCGCTGAGAGTGGACGTCATGATGGGAGAATGGGAATGACTTTGTGTATATATTCATGGCGCGAGATGAGCATACTGCAGGCGTACTTTTATTTTCGCATTCTGAAGGGAGGTCATGTTGTCTAAACTGTCTAGCAACGCATTTTCTGCATGTATAAAATCAATAACCCGAGTCTGGTCGGCGGATCTACCTGTGTTATTTCATCGGCGAGCATTTCTCGAGCAGTTGCAGCGTCAGATCTGATCTGGTGGAAGCAAACTGAAGCCAAGAGAAGATAATGGTCGAGAGGCTTTATACTACCTGAGCGGCGCTCTCACTCACTCTCGAGTTAATTCTTCAAACCGAGCCATTGCCCAATTCAACTTTTCGCTGCCGCTGCCTGCTCTTGACTATCAAGTCTCTGCAACCTGCCCCAAGAAGCACTTGCACCCTGACCGAGAGGCATGGCTTGTAGGAGAACTTGCCTACAACTGGCATACACTACGACAGCATCTCCGTATTATATCTATGTCAGGGCTGGGACATCACTAACCGTTGTCTAGCACAAAAGCCAATGCAAACAGCTTGCCGCTTCTCCGTCTTCCAGCCGAGCTGCGCACTATAATCTATCGATATGCACTGGAAAACACGGTGATCAAACACCATAGACCCTTTCATCAGTGATGTACCGCTCACTCTAACCTACTGCTAAGCCTGATCCGAAGCAGAAGCACAAGCAAATTTATTCTCTCTGACAACCTTTGGCTTCTTCTACATATACAGTATATTTCGGCCCATTTTCGTGCTCAGCCTGCAGAAGATTTACATGGCAACATGCATCTCAGTCAGCCGTTTTATGGCGTATGTTCTAACGACAGAGGATGTGCAAGCAAGGTGGATGGATGAGACCCCGCACACGGTCAAGCTCCCGAATCTGAAGAGAATGCAGGTCCAGAGGAGAACTTGGAGGACATTCTTGAATGTAAAAAGTCCTGTGATTAGTCTCTATGCCATTTGAGCAGGGCGGGAAACACACATATTGGCTTGTACGGGCTGCAAACCACCAGACTGAGGCCTCTGGCTCCAATGAGAGCAGATGTAGAAGATGATTTAGCGAAAGGGCCAGGGAATGACAGCGTTTCTTTGGGCTAGAATAGAGCTATTGGCAGAGGAATACAATGAATATTTCATACACACCCAGGAGATGGGAGTTGTATGTAAAATACTTACATCGTCATGCTCGTCTCTTTTTCTCTACTATGAATTTCTCCTCGGGGTCGACTACATGCCCTGTTCCTGAAATGAGTTTGTGGGTCAAGAAACGCAGCAGGAGTATTCCACAACACGGATATCGGAGCTGACCAAAAAGCACGCTAGTAGGTAGTTTTACCGGCAACACCCCCCCACTTCCACATCGCTTACATAACGCACTTGCCCCAATTCCTCATCATCAACCCAACATGTAAACTTTCGAGCTGCAAAGCCCCGACAGCATTGACAACCCACCTGCGCATTCGCCATTAGCGCATCCTCTCTACAAAAAAACAAGTCGTCTCTCTCTTTCCAGCTCCAGTTGCTGGCTCACTTTAGCTGGGCGTGTTGATCGATAAGATTCTCCGCCTACGTTGTGTGTGTGTGTGTGCGTGTGTGCGTGTGTCCAAGCGGAAGCAATTAGCGGCGATTGAGCAATTGTGAAGAGCTAGGGAGCTGTGAGGGAAGTAAGAGAAAAGGAAGAGGAGAAGAAGGAAAGAAAGAGAGAGAAGAACGCAAAGATGGATATTCGAGTTCTTCGCCCAGAGGATATCCCGCACGTGCAGCTTGCGAATATCACAAACTTGCCCGAGAACTACTTTTGCAAGTATTATCTGTATCATGCGATGAGCTGGCCGCAGTTGAGCTATGTGGCTGTAGATGTATGTCTTCTTCTTCTTCTTCTTCCTCTTCTTCTTCTTCTTTTGCAGGGTAGTAAAGGATTGGAGTCCGGGGAGATGTGGAAGGGAGAGAGAGAGAAAGAAAAGATCATGTTGCTACATGGGGATGAGGAGAAAAAGAACGAGAAAGCGGATGCATCCCATATCCTTCTCTGCATCAATGTTTTTTTTGCTCAATATATTGGTCCCCCCTCCACTAACCGCATCATACAGGTCTCTCGGCCACCCAAAACCCCCTACGACCCCCCCAAGATTGTAGGCTACGTGCTCGCTAAAATGGAAGAAGAGCCCGCCGACGGCGTTCAGCACGGCCACATCACCTCGCTCTCTGTAATGCGCACGCATCGCCGCCTCGGACTAGCCGAGAAGCTCATGAGACAATCACGTAAGCACAATACATGCCAATCTGCACGCAATCAAACTTGTTTTTTTTTTCAATTTTTAATTTTACTAAAACTTGACCCGACAGAGCGCGCAATGGCAGAAACATTCAACGCACACTACGTCTCCCTGCACGTGCGTGTGTCAAACACGGCAGCCCTGCATCTCTACCGCAACACGCTTGGCTTCACCGTCGACAAGGTAGAGGCAAAGTACTATGCTGATGGCGAAGACGCGTACTCGATGCGCATTGAGCTTGCCGACTTGAAGGAGCAGTTGAGGGATGAAGAGGAGGAGATTTTCGGGTCTTCAGAGGGTGTGGATGAGGGTGAGGCGGTGGGGAGTGAGGGTGCTGGTGCTGGTGCGGGGGAGAAAGCGAAGAAGCAAAAGGTCAAGGTGGGAAGGGGGAAGGGAGTGGTGGATTTGGTGGAGAAGAATGAAGCGGCTGCTGCGTAAGAGTGTGTATGAGGAGCTGGCTGGTTGATTGCTTGATTGGTATGACGAGCATGTCGACCAGCGAGTTCAAAAATCAAAGCAGAGGCATACAAATAGAATGACTGGTTGTTTAGATGGAGAGGAAAAAGGTCATTTCTTCTTTTCCTGTCTCATCTAATCTGACGAGTAAGTTTGCCAACTAGAAAGGCATGTTCCTCACTTCCACTTCGTATTGTGCCCTTTCCTTGGTTTCCCAATAACGCCAGTGCCTCTCCCGCCCCCGTGTTCGGCATTTTGCCACAAGCAAAGATTACCTACCCCCCATGTAAATATCTATAAATCGCTGGATATCATAAGTAGCCCAAACCCAACCCGAAAGAACCTTAAATACAGATTGTAAGAAAGAAGAAAAAAAACGCCCATGACAAATCATCTACTCATCCTAAACCCAATTGCTTTGCCAACGCCCATTTCATTCCAATTATGCAAATCACATCAAACCACCCAGGACAACTTTGCCGACACCGCCAACCTCACTCTTGAGTCCCGCCCGACAACTATCCTCAAATTCTCTGACGACACCGGCAAGGATAATCTTCCTCACCCTCGCATCCGCTTTGTTGAATAAGTCGCCGACTACGCTCGGGACACCGCCGCCGGCAGTCGCCACGCTCTCGGGCGAACTCAGCATGGACAGAATCTTGGTATAGCAATCAATCAGGACATCGCAGAGCGTGGCAAATGTACTGAAGAAGTCGGGGTCAAAGGGTAGCGAGGGCGTTTGGAGATGGATGTAACTCTCATTCGGCAGTAGATCGTCTGTAGGCGGAGAATCCACACCACCCGTTTCGGTACCCGTGAAACTATTCGTTTGTGTCAAGGGAGGGAAGTCGCCGGTCGCGGAGCTGCTTCGACGGCCTTTACTCCCCATGCCCATGCCCATGCCCATACCCATGCCCATGTTTGCGCGCTTGAACATTTGTGGAAGGCGGGCGCGCGACAGTGAGGAAGGGGTGGAGCCATCGGCCGGGTGGATGGATTGGTATTGTTCAAATTCCAGCAGTAGGGCGTTGAGGGCTTTGAGGTAGTCCGACGGCGAGTTCGCGTTGAGGTCGAGGATGGTGGGGAGGGAGAAGCCGAGAAGGAGGTAGTGGGTTGCGCGGCGGGCTTGGTTGCGCGTGGTGAAGGAGGGGAGGCGGGTGAGGTCTGCTTTTGAGAAGAGGAGGGTGTTGAACCAGTATATTCGGCCTTCGTGGCTGGCGGGTGTTAGCAGAGGCAAGATGTAGTGGGAGGGAAGAACGCACGCTTTCCTCAGGTAATCAAGCGTCGATATCCGCTTGGACGCGAGCTCGTGGATGTGCTGGAAGATGATGTTTGGGCTGGAGCCGTTGGGGACGGGTATCGGGGCAGCGGGGGCGAGGGTGCGGTTGGACTGCTGGTTTGCTTGTAGGATTTCCTTTTGCGAGGGTGGGTGCCGGAGGGGCATCGGGACGGCCATGCCAAAGGGCGTCTTGGGCTTGTCGACGGCGCTGAGGGGGCTCTTGTCGTAGACGTGGGCGGTGTCGGGCTTGACGTTCTCGCTGCTCTTTTGCTTGTTGCGGGCAAAGGTGGAGATGGAGAGGGCCGGGCGCGAGGGATGCGAGGAGGCGCCATGAGGCACGGGCGCCTTTTCGGGCGAGTATGTCAGCGCCAGTGTGGCCGAGGGTGTCCTCTTATGAGAGGACGATGTCTTGGCAGTGCTATCCGATGTGTTTGTACGAAGCGAGGCGGAGCGCGACCTTCGCAGCTGGGAGCCGAAATCGCTGACGGACGAGGCAATGCTGTGACGGCTTGCGTGAACGCGGTGAGGGTGGGGGTGTTGTTGTTGTTGTGGCGTTGCGGGCGTATTGGCGGGTGCGTCGGCGGGCACGTCCACGACGTCGTACTGCACCAGGTTGAATTGCGGCGTAGGCGGCAGGGTGAGGGTGGGCGGGCGGTTTGTGGCGGTGCGTTGGAGTACAATCGAGGGCGTCTGGCGGTGTGTCTTGCTCTTGCCGCCAAAGAAGGAGGGGCGTCGCGAGAAGAGGCCTTGCGATGAGGCGGCGTGGGTGTAGTCGGCCATCTGGAAAAAGTGGGGGGAAGGCTACCGAGCGATCAGGGGCTGTCTCGGCTCGCGGGCCCTTGTGCGCATCGTCAGATGTCGAGCTGCGAACTGCAAGCGGCAAACGGCAAACGGCGAAACGGGAAACAGCGAGGGCAGGTTTGTTTGCGCGCACAGCTGGGGCAGGCTCGCTATAAGTCGTGCGCACGTACGTGTGTAGGAGCGGGCGTTCAAACACCTGCGCGCGTAGCAGCACCGGCCGGCCAGTGCGAAAAGCTGGCGCCCACACCACCGACGTGTTTCTGATTCGCGGCCACACCTGATACATACTCGCACACGCACACGCACTCGCACATCCTATCCCGACGCAGGAACCGCCGGCCAGGCTGCCCAGTTGCAGCCATGGCTTCACTGCGCGCGACGCTTGGAGGTGCGGCATTGAGAGCCCCACGTGCATCCCATTCGCTAGCCACGTGCACACGTGCCGACACGTTGCGTTAGGCAGGATGCAGAAGTGGCAGGTGCGACTCTGAGCGCAAGGCCTAGCCACACACCTGGGACCTGGGAGGAGGAGGCATCTTGTTGCATTCACCACCTACCTCGCCCCAGCTGCCGTTGCCATTCTCGTCCCAGCCGACACTCTGGCCTAGCTGTAGTCGTGCCCTTTTGAGCTGCTTGCCCCGCCTAGAACAGCAACACCCACGTCATTATGCAGCGCAGACAGAGCGCCCGGGTACGACATGTCTCCCACCACATTGCACTGCACGGCCAAACAACTGACGAAACAGGGAGAGTGGATTCCCTCGGAGGGCTCCTGGCCCGTCGACCCCCAGCAGGATGTTGAAGTTTCGCAGCAGCGCATATGGGTCGATGGCTGTTTCGACTTTGCGCATCACGGTACGCCGACACCACCCCCCCCCCCCCGCGATGGCC
>Ga0265797_10012056_pt1 | contig 10690 bp, 8 predicted proteins | sample P2T30metagenome_FD_192433 | JGI IMG/M metagenome (GOLD analysis project Ga0265797, IMG submission 192433) | Plant litter microbial communities from East Loma Ridge, Irvine, California - P2 T30 | ecosystem: Environmental > Terrestrial > Plant litter > Unclassified | place: USA: California... | reverse complement strand
CCTAGCCTCCTTTCCGCGGGCGGGTAAGTAATGCACAAAAAATGGGGATGCATGAGTAGCGAACATGCAGCAGGTGGTTCTCTAGCCACCCGCCCCGTCGGATAAAAGCCCGATGCCCGATGTGGGCTGGAAATAAGGATTTAGAGTTTCTTTTTCCTTTTCCTCTTTTGTGATTTTCAACGGTAGGGTTACGTATAAGATCTGTCTTTTGGTTTTGTCTGTGCCTTTTTTTCTGTCGGGTTCGTTCTCAAGAGCTTTTTGATGTAAACGAAACGAGAGTTTAGCAAGAAAGAAAAAACATGGCAGACGATATCGATGTTGAGGAAGATGCAGCAGCAGCAGCAGCAACAGGCGAATCAAATGTACTGCACCATAACGACGCATTGTCCTACGCAACAGCACTTCAAACTTCCACAACAACAAACAACCCAGCATCCCAACAACAACAGCAACAATATCATGATGCAGAGCAGGAAATATCTCGTCTTCCCACACACACATCATCATCATCTCATACCTCACGACCCCGCGGCCCTAAAACTGCAATCCTGCATCTCGCCAAAACCCTAACGACACGCTCAAACGCCACGCTCACCACCCCAGGCCCGCCTCCCGACGGCGGCCTAACCGCATGGACGCAAGCCTTCATGGGGCACTTTGTAATCCTCAATACGTGGGGGATGATAGCCAGCTTTGGCGTCTTCCAACAGTACTACACCTCGCAGCTCGGCCTCGAAGCCTCTGCCGTATCCTGGATCGGCAGTTTCCAAATGCTCGGCCACTTCAGCCTGGGCATGCTGACGGGCCGCGCCTTTGACGCCGGCTTCTTCTACTGGAGCCTCGTGCCCGGCATGCTGCTGTCTGCGCTGGGCATCTTTCTGACGAGTCTGTGCCGGACGTACTGGCAGTTTTTCCTCGCCCAGGGCGTGCTCGTCGGCGTGGGAAACGGCATGCAATTCGCGCCTACCCTCGGCCTCGTGAGCACCTACTTTCACCGCAACCGCAGCGTTGCCCTGGCCATCATGGCGTCCGGGAGTGCGACGGGTGGGCTCGTGTATCCGACGTTGGCGAGGCAGTTGCTGCCCAGGATTGGGTTTGCATGGACGGTGCGCATCATGGGCTTCATCATGCTGGGCGTGGGCACGTGTTATAGTGCGTTGCTGAAGCCCAGGCTGCCGCCGCGGAAAACGGGTCCCGTGTTTGAAGTCGCGGCATTTAGGGAGATTCCGTATTCCGTCTTCTTGCTCGGTGTATTTTTGATTGCCCTGGGCCAGTACTTTGCGTTTTACTACATTTCTTCGTTTGCCATCAACGTCCTCGGCTTGCCCTATGGCACTAGTGTTAATGTCCTTCTCGTGCTCAATGGCGTCGGTGTCCTCGGTCGCCTCGTTCCTTCCTTCTTTGCGGACAAGTATACCGGACCTTACAATATCCTTATTCCGTTTTGCTTCGTCTCCGCACTCGTCCTCTTCTTCTGGCCGCTCGTCACCAGTGAGGCGAGACTCTATGCCTGGGCGGTGTGCTATGGCTTCTTTGTTGCTGGCTTCCAGGGCATCTTTCCTGCCGCCATGACAACGCTGACGACGGATATGACAAAGGTTGGAACGCGCAATGGACAGGGTCTTGCGGTTGTCGGACTGGGTACCTTCATTGGGCCGCCCATTGCCGGCGCGTTGATACAGAGTGATGGCGGCAGGTATCTTGTTGCACAAGTCTTCGCGGGTGTGGCGGTATTGGTGGGGAGTTGTGTGTTGGTTTGGGGGAGGTGGTGTATAACGGGAAAGACATTCAAGGTTAGGGTGTAAATGTGCAATGCAAGGGGCAAATCCTCATGCAAAGATGTCAGCAATCACTCGATATCATAGTGTATACATTCGTTGATTTCCTCGTATGCGCAGTGAGCCCCATAGACTTTTGTGAGCTATATCCGTCTGCAACATACTGGCCTCTTTGCCACCCAACTCTACGCCTTGGAATGCTCCTCAAAAAGCTTCTTTTGCTTCTCCCACTCCTTCTTCAGCTTCTTTGTCCTTGCCTTGGGCACATCAGCGCCATCCTTGTCCTTTGTCGGCAGCCCCTCTTCATCCCACGCGCTATACTCGTCAGTTCTGAACATGTCCTTTGGATTGATTTTCGCCTGTTCCGCAAGTTTAGCCTTCTTTTCCGCCTCCTCTTGCTCGCGCTTCAGCTTCGCCTCGGCCTTTTGGCGAGCGATAGCCTCCTTTTGGTCGCGGGCAGCTTGAAGTTCGGCGTCGACGGGGCGGACCATGGCTGGGGCGTTTTCGCGGTCTTCGAGGTAGATACCGAGATCCCAGAGGTGGGTATCGCGGAGCTGGTCGCAGAGATCGAGGAAGTCTTTTGCAGGCGCTTTCTTGCTGGCGAGTGCCTTGAGGTTTTCCTGGAAGGTGGACAGTACTTCTGCGTAAGGCAGGGCGTCCATGTCTTGCTGCTTTGCGGCATTATGCTGGGAAATGATGGAATCGAGTACTTCGTCCGAGAGATTTCCGGCGATGGCATGTTGGCGCACTTGGTCACGCTCCCGAGACGCAGCGTAGACATGTTCCTTGGCCGCTGAAGGTATATCGATGCCAGCCCAGCCAATACCTCCATCGTACGGATCAGCTGTACCGTCTAGACCGAATATCCGAACCATGCGGGTTATGTAGCGGGCGACGTCAAATGACACAGAGTCAGAGAGTCCAGCCTTGTCTGCGGAATTGTAGTCTGTGATGAGACTAGATATAGCACGCATAGCCGTTGGTGTATCGAAGGAGTCGCCTAATGCGCTGTGTACCTTTTCCTTGGCAGACTCGAACGACTTTAGCACCTTCTCGTCTTCGGTGGCTGTAGAGCTAATGTTCGGATGCACTTCGAGATCGCGGACCTTGTAGAAGAAGTTGGTGACATAACTCTCCCATGAAGATCCCGACTTTCGCATATCGGGGGTAATCTCTATGCCATCGTGCCAGCCGCCAAGTAGGAAGATGATGCGCATACTCCGAGCGTTCCATTCTCCGCGACCTAACGCTTCACGGATTGTGGTGAAGTTTTTAAGGCTTTTGGACATCTTGGAGCCTGAAATGGACAAATGACCCATGTGCAGGAAGTAGTTGACCCATTGCGCACCCCCTTCTTTTTGCCAATATGCCTCTGACTGTGCCAGCTCGTTATCATGGTGGGGGAAGCAAAGATCGATGCCGCCACTGTGAATATCCATTTGCTCGCCCAACACGGCCGAGGCCATGACGGAACACTCAATGTGCCATCCCGGTCGACCAGGGCCCCACGGACTGTCCCATGCCGGCTCACCAGGCTTACTCGACTTCCAAAGCGCAAAATCGGAATCGTTGCGCTTCTCTGATGTTTTGACTGATGACAGGGCGCCTTCACCGTCTGCTTGTAGGTTTGTGTCACCTCTGTTCCATGGCTCAAGGCGCGCGTAGTGATTACCCTCCTTTTTCTCAAAGTTTTCAATGTCAAAATAAACAGAGCCGTCGGACGTGCTGTAGGCCATGCCGTTTTTGATGATCTTGTCCACGAAAGAAACAATCTCATTACCGTACTCAGTCACGCGAGTGACAACATCCGGTTCCAGTACGTTGAGACTTCGCATGTCCTCATTGAAGCGCGCCTCATACTTTTTGGTAAGAGTTGTGAACACTGAATGGTCACTGGCATCAATAGATGAGCCGTATAGCGAATCAAGATACGGCAGTAAAACGTCCTCGGCACCAGTATAGAAGACATGTACATCTTCTGGGGTGGATTTGGATGGCGCTAGCAATGATGTTACTGCAGTGCCGGCTGTTCGGAGATGCATCTTAATCTTTGCCTCTTTGTCACCGGGTGGACCAACACCATCGACGGACTTGCCCTGGATGACATTGGCATACTTTTCCGCAGACTCATTGTTGAAGCTGCCAATGGTCACATCCTGACTGAGCAATGGAAGGTTCTTTTTTACGTAGGCGTCGAAGGCTTTGATGGTGGTATTGATGACTTCCTCGGTGACCGTTGGGTTCTCTGCTTTGAACTTGGCGAGTAAATGCTGCTGGCGCCCCCGCAGAATGATCTTGTCGTCGACATCTGTAATGTTTTGCACGAACTTCACATTGTACCCATAGTAGTGAGCTAGAATCCTTCGCAGGATATCGTTGCTGACGTAGTTGCGAGCATGGCCCAGATGAGCATCGTCGTAAACGGTCGGGCCGCAGCTATACCATTTCACCTCCTTGCCTTCCGGATCGATGGGGATGAAGTCGTTCTTGGTCCTGGTCAAGGAGTTCCAGACTTTCAATTTCGCTGCACTCGACGCCTTTGGCTCCTTCCACGGCGGTTGGGTACGGGCTGGAGTCGCCATGTTGGCCACGAGACTCGTTACTCTCCTACTTTGCTTTACCCAACCGGTAGGGTTGCTTTTCGAGTGTAAGAGTGGGGAAGGCGACTTGATGGTGCGGGCCAAAGATCGGAACGCAAGCACCATAAAGAGAAGGAAGCAAACGTGGCTTCAGAACAGGCCAGGTGTAGGCTAGAGTGAACTTTACCTCCAAGTGAGTCAGCTATGTCACGTTCTGCCTGGCTGGTCATCTCTAGTGTGAGCAATGAGAATCCCTGTGCGTGACGTGCTTGGCACTCCCCGCCAATGACATTTTCCAAACCTCCCCGCGAATCGTCCTTTTGTTCTTCGGAGCTCTCGGTCGCTCGAGCCTTCATCACTGTTTTTTTTTTCTGTCTCGCTGCTTCGATGGCGACTACGATATCACCTTTCCTTGAGCCAGGAGCGTGTGCGACGGCGAACAACCTCGGCATCCTGCAATTGCGGCGCGATCATCTCATTCCTGCCGTGCTCAGGCCAAACGCAGACTCCGACTATGCAGAAGGCAAGGTCGAAAACACGCGCTTCGGCTCTTTCCCGCATAGCACTCTTGTCGGACAGCCCTGGGGCACGCAGGTTCTGGCGTCAGTTGTCGACACAGGATCGCGCGGAAAGTCGAAGAAACGGAAGCGGGACGGCAAGGATGAGGGTGAAGGAACTCCGGCCACTGAGCCCGAGGTGGTGAAGAAGGACATGGTCAAGGCGGCAGTAGCGAGCAGTGGATTTGCGCATCTGATACCGCCTACGCCGGAGACGTGGACAGTGTCGTTGCCACATCGTACCCAAGTCGTCTACACACCCGACTACAGCTACATCCTGCAGCGGCTGCGTGTACGGCCAGGCGACCACATTATTGAAGCGGGTGCTGGCAGTGGAAGCTTTACACACGCTGCCGTAAGAGCAGTGTACAATGGCTATCCCGGAACTCAAGATGTCACTCCAGACACCAATGACAAAGGAAACACCGTGGGCCTGTCGAAAAAGCGAAAGCGCAAACCCCGAGCCGGCGCCGTCTACAGCTTCGAATACCACGAGCCGCGCGCACGCCAACTCGAAGCCGAAATCTCAGATCACGGCCTCTCTCCCCTTGTTACTGTAACCCACCGGGACGTCTACAATGACGGCTTCAACCTCGACGACTCCAGCGCTCCAGACGCAGACGCCATTTTCCTCGACCTCCCGGCTCCCTGGCATGCCCTCAAGCACCTCACGCGCTCTCCACCTTCCTCGGCCGCCCTGAAATCCGTCGCCTCAGATCCCTCTACGCCCTCGACCGCCGAAGAGTCCCAACAACCGCCCACGACGACGACGACGACGACAACACCACCCCGCCCCTTCCGCAGTCCCTTAAACCCACGCAACGCAACCCGCATATGCACCTTCTCGCCGTGTATCGAACAAGTCACAAAGACCGTGTCAGCGCTTCGCACCCTCGGCTGGCTCGAAATCGACATGGTAGAAATCACCGCCAAGCGGCTCGACGTCCGTCGCGAACGTGTCGGACTCCAGGAAGAAGGCGTCCGGGGCGGAAACGCACATCCGGCAAACGTCTCAGAAGCCGTGCAGCGCCTCCGCGATGTCGAGGGCCGCGCCGCCGTATTCCACAGTATGCAGCGTGAAAAGCAGGATGAGGTTATGCGGAAAGCGGAGGCGAGGAAGAGGGGGGAGAAGCCCGAGGACCTAAACCTGGACCTGGACGAGGGCGAGGGAGACGTGAAGAATAAGAAGAACAAGAAGAAGATGGAAGGGGTGCCGCCGAGTAAACATGATAGGATGGCTCAGACGAAGAGAGATTTGGAGAGCAGAACACTGTTCAAAGAGGGAAGACTTGTGCACCGCACAGAAGCCGAACTAAAGACGCATACAAGCTATCTTGTTTTTGCAATGCTGCCGCGTGAGTGGAGTAGCGAGGATGAGGACAAGGCGAGGAGGAAGTGGGGGTCAGGGTGAGGGCGAGGGTGTGAAGTGGTAAAACAACATGTATATACATCCTTGAACAAACAAACAAGACACTTCAGATTTGAAATTATCAAGCGACTTGTAATGCTTGCTCAGATAGTATGTACTTGATTGTTGAAAGCCTTGCGCCGAAAGGAAAAAAACTCCGTCCACTTGAATACGTCCAAATCGCATGAATAAATAATGCATTTTCCTCCAAGTTACGCTCCAAGTCGGAAGTATTGAACCCCCCACAAATCCTTTTGTAGTGACTATATTAACCCCAAACAGCGTCCTTGGCCCGATGACTACCTTCTCTTCCAGGCGGCGTACTAATAACATGCGTCCAGGCTTCCTCCCCGTCGATGAAAAGTCTGTAGTTGACAAAGCTCTGCTCTCCATGCTCGGGTGTAGTAATCTCCACAGCACCAAACTTGCTATTACCGTCGGGCAGGTATTTGAGACACACGTCCTCGTCATCAATCTCCTTATACGTACGGAACGGGAGGTAGAACATGCTTAGCGGACTCGTGCTGAACTCGTGTACCGTAGCGCTGATGGGCCACTTTCCGTCTTTCGGAGGAGGAAATGATGTGGCAGCGAACTCGTGTCGGTCACCACTCAGTACAACGACTCCAACGTCGTGCGTCGAGGAAAAGTCCCAGGCAGCTTCGAGGATCCGACGGCGTTCGTACAGATGTCCGCCCCATGTATCCTCGGAGCCAAACTGCCAGTTCTTGGTGAAAGGCGTGCCGGTGACGATGAACTTCCAATGGACACCCTTGGGTGGTGCTTTCTGGATCCAGTCCAAGAGGTCCGATAGTTGTTGGGCCCCGAGCATCGTCTTTGAAGGGTCGGAGGCGTCTTTGCTAACAGGGCTGCGGTAACGGCGCGTGTCAAGCAGGAAGAACTCAGCCGGTCCCTGGGTGAAGGAAAAGTATGTAACGCCTTTGCGATGGGGCGGTGGGTTGGGTGCGGCATTGTAGTGCGTAAAGGCATCATAGGCTGGGACTGCGACACCCGTCATGTTACTGTTCCAGTCGTTTTGAATCTCATGATCGTCAATGACGTGGATCCAGGGTAGGTTTTGGCTGACTGCCGGCCACGAGGGGGAGGAGTAGACCTGCCGATACTCGCGTCTATATGTCTCAGCGTCGTTGCCCTGACGGTGCGGTACGTCAACGTAGATGAAGTCGCCGAGGAAAAGCATAAAGTATGGCTGGAGTTCTGGTAGCCAGCGTGCAAGATGTCTCATACCCGGAAACTCGAGAGGGTGTTGGAACGGTGTGTAGGGCACACGGGGCTTGATGCAGCTCGAGTGCACGAACGTGTATTTGTTGTCCTTGATCTGTGATATGTGTCCCGCTTGTGGAGCGGTAGTGAAGGTACCAGTTGTGTTGCCGCGCGAAGTTTCGACAATGTACTCGTATGGGAGATCGGGCCGCAAGTGCTCAATTTCCATGACCATTGTGAAGTCAGTCTCATTTGTTAGCCAATAGTCGGGTTGGCTGGCTCGATGCGTCTTCTGCATCCAGGAGCGCTCGAATTCGTCGATAGACCGGTAGAGGACTCTGACATCGAAGGCATACGGCTCTCGCACAAGGATCTTTGCACTGTTCTCGGACACGTACCCAACGCGCGCAAAGCTGGCGTTGTGGCATTGGTGGAGCAATGGGGCGCGATAGACAACATCCAGCGCCATTGCGAGCAAGGCCATATTGATACCAAAAGTGATCCAACTCCATAGCGCCGATGACGGGCTTGGAAGACCAGTGAGCAGTGTTCGCAGCACCTTAGGCTCCCTTTCCTCGTATTGCACCGTTTCTTGAACATCAAGCTCCTCCAGTGGACCGTCATCTGCTCCATCGATAAGTTGGATTTCCTCGCTGGAGTCATCACTTCGTCCACCAACAGTCTCCTTCACGATAATATCGAGTTCATCGGATATGATCTTGTACTGCGCCGTGTCCTGGAAGCTGGTGAAGAAGGAGGGAATGTATACGAGCGTGAGCGCGGTCGCAAGTGCAGGGACAATCTGTAGAGTATCTTAGTATTCATAAAGAAGACATTCAACGTTGCTCTACTAACGGTAGTAGGTATCTAGAGAGGTGATTAGCTGATTTCATCATACTGATAGCTATTGCACCTATGCTTACCCATCGCAAAAAGATCCATATGCTGAGTCGTAATGCTAGAGAGCTGACGAGCGTAAGAACATCACTTGCAGATGCCATGGTTCCGACACGGCAAGCATTACTTGGCCGAGGGTTGACGGGAAGAGAGTCGCGTAACAGCGTAGCCGCGTCCTCGTAGCTTGTGAAAGTGGATCCGTCACGCCAAAAGAGCGCGGATCACAATGACGTCAATTCGCGCTAGATCACTACGATGCTAGTGCCTTTGCACGAGCACCACCATGCCTATTCCTATACCCGAGACGGTCTCAAATATAAGAATCTAAGCATTTGCTTGACTACAAAGACACTATCAGCACCATGCTAGCGTTCAGAAGATAAACGCAGTCATATGCAAAAGTCCTCTAGTCAGCTGCTTTAGCGCCTTGTTGGTCTTCAAGCGACATGCAACCGTCAGGCCTGCCGAGCTGAGCCCCTCATCATGCCATTCTGCGCTCCATTACTACTGCGTCTATATCAATACAAACGGATCAGTCGGCGCTCACTCAGGTATCATATAGAGCTCCGAATCGTTTCCCTTCATCTTCACCATGCGACTCCTAAACACACGCTCCGAAGAGTTCGAAGAGTTCATCGGTCGACGAATACCAGAGTATGCAATACTTTCTCATGCATGAGAAGAGGACGAAGTATCGTATCAGGACTATTTTAGTGGTGTCTGCAAACACAAAAAGGATTATGGAAAAATCAGGTAGACACTAGAACTAGCAAATGATCACGGTATTCCATATGCATGGGTTGACACGTGCTGTATCGACAAGAGCAACAGCGTCGAGTTGACCGAGGCTATCAATTCCTGTATCGATGTTACTAAAGAAGTGCGCTCTGCTACGTATATTTTTCGGATCTTGAAACAACTTCAAATACTGCTGTACATCTATCGAGCTGCCGCTGGTGAGAAAACGGAGAGAACAAGAGGAACAATAGTAATCATTCCATGTTCTCGCGTGGTTGGATGTTACAAGAGCTGGTCGCTCCCCATACCATGTGGTTCTATGATTTCCAGTGGCAATCTGTAGGGTCCAAGCACGGTCTTCAGTCCAAACTCTCGCGCATTACTAGAATTCCACCAGACGTTCATCTGCATGAGACTCCTCTCTCCTCGGTCTTGGTTACTCAAAGATTGTCATGGGCTGCAGGTCGTGAGACGACCCGTGTAGAGGATCAGGCTTATTGCCTACTCGGAATCTTTGATGTCAACATGCCCTTGCTCTACAGAGAAGAATCCAAGGCTTTTCGGCGACTGCAGTAAGAGATCATCAAATCGAGTACTGATTTGAGCATCTTTGCCTGGACGGTATCGCATTTGCATGCGGATAATATGGGCTATAACCAGAAACACTATTGCGGAATTTTAGCTGTTTCCCCGGCATTGTTCAAATCTTCTGGCCCGTTGTTGCGATCAATATCAGGCCAGCGTCAGAAAGGATTTTCTGTTACCAACAAAGGTCTTAAGACAGGTTCTTTAGTCGTGTCTCGACCTTTCGCGGAGCCAAATTTTACACATCTGCTGTCGTTGTCCTGCAGAGATGAAGACGGACTAGACCGTGCGGTACGACTACAGATGGTTTCGCAGAACACTTATGTGCGATGCAATCCTTTTCGCCTTAGTTTTTACGATGACCGATCAGTACATGGTGAAACTGGCGACTGTTACGTGTTGGTTGGCAACCCTCCTGCAGCAATGGGGGCATAAAGATCACCAGAGAGGCTTTGGACTCCAATATCTGCGTGGAAGGATTCTTCAAATCAAATTTCCACCAAAGCTGACTATGCAGCAGCATTGGGGCTGCTTCTATATGGAACGTTCAGTATTCTTAGCTCACCAGGGCGACACGACTGATTGTGTTGGGACGAGCATTACATTTCTTGAGAGTGACTATTCAGGAGCTTCACGATCTCGACTGAGTCGACCGAGGTATCCCAAAAAGTTCGAATGCGTCGTGTACGTGGTCGGATAGACGCGAGCACCTGAGCGGGTCGAATACACCATTATAGACGGTCACGATTACAAGGATGCTGTTCGTGAGATTCAAACCGAATTTACCAATGGACCAATCGGAGGAGCTTGGCCATCATGCTTGTAGCATTCAAAATTCCGAAATCAGATGCTGTAGCGATCAAGCTACCTGGATTAGAGGGACATCGGGCGTATGTACGTCTGGTTGCCCCAGAATATCCCCTC
>Ga0265797_10012055_pt1 | contig 10690 bp, 11 predicted proteins | sample P2T30metagenome_FD_192433 | JGI IMG/M metagenome (GOLD analysis project Ga0265797, IMG submission 192433) | Plant litter microbial communities from East Loma Ridge, Irvine, California - P2 T30 | ecosystem: Environmental > Terrestrial > Plant litter > Unclassified | place: USA: California... | reverse complement strand
AGGCCCCACTTTACACCTTGCCAAGAGCGGGTCGGCGAAACCACGCGCCGCTGCTCGAACTTTTTCTTGTGAAGTCTGCCAACACGAACAACGCGCAACGACTCCAACAATACGCCAAATTGAAGTATCTCACAATGGCTCCCCGTAGAAAGCGACAGCGACTCTCCGAAGACGGCGCAGAAGCCGTCACTGCCACCGCCGACGCCGAACAAGTTTCGACTGCTACCACTACGACATCGAAGGAAGTTGCGCGCAGACAGCTCTTCGTCCGTGGACTTGCGCCCAGTGTCACGACGCAAGATCTCACCGACTTCTTCTCCGAGTCATATCCGATCAAAGTTGCAGTTGTCGTGCTCGACAAGGAAACAAAAGTCTCGAAAGGCTATGGCTTCGTCACATTCGTCGATGTCGAGGATGCGCAAAGGGCAAAGGACGAGCTAAAAGGCTCAGAACTGCAAGGGAAGAAGATCGCAGTCGACTTTGCTGAGGCGCGACAGCGTGAGGGCGATGCCAAGGTCGCAAAGCCGGCCAACAGATTCAAGGCCGAGCGCGAGCAGCAGATGAAGGATGCACAGGCGCCCAAGATCATTGTGCGCAATCTGCCGTGGAGCATCAAAGAGCCAGACCAGCTGGGCAAGCACTTCCTGGGCTTTGGCAAGGTCAACTTCGTCACACTGCCCAAGAAGCCGAATGGTGAGCTGCGAGGCTTTGCCTTCGTCGCACTGCGAGGCAAAAAGAACGCGGAAAAGGCTGTGCGAGAGCTCAATGGCAAGGAGATTGACGGCAGGACGATTGCTGTGGACTGGGCGGTGGATCAAGAAACATGGCAAGGCCTGCAGAAGACTGAGCAGGAGGGAGACGACGATGACGAAGAGAAGAGCGATGCTGAGAGCTCAGTCGTCAGTTCGGATCCCGAGTCTGACGCAGAAGACGGCAGCGATGGCGAAGAAGATCTTGAGGACAGCAACACAGACTACGACGACGTGGAAGACAGCGACGAGGAGGGCGGCATACAACTCGACGACGACAGACCGAAGCGCGAAGAGTTCACCGTCTTCATTCGCAACCTCCCCTTCTCCGTCACCGACGAGAGCCTCCAAGAACACTTCTCACAATTCGGCAGCGTGCGGTTCGCCCGCGTAGTCCTCGACCGCGAGACCGAGCGGCCCAAAGGCACCGGCTTCGTCAGCTTCTACAACGAAGAGGACATGATCAACTGCCTCAAGGGCGTGCCGCGCGTCAAGATTCAGACCAAGAACGTCGATAAGAAAGACGGCTCCACCATCGCCGTCTCGCACTCTGTCCTCGAAGATGCCGATGCCGACCCCTCTGGCCGCTACACGCTGGACGGCCGCATCCTCATGCTCAGCCGCGCAGTCGACAAGAACGAAGCCACACGCCTGACCGCCGAGGGCGCCGCATCGCGCTTCAGCCGCGACAAGGACAAGCGCCGCCTTTACCTGCTCTCCGAGGGCACCATACCATCCAATTCTCCCTTATACGCACAACTCTCGCCCTCCGAGGTGAAGATGCGCGAAGAAAGCGCTACCCTACGTCGCAAGCAGATCCAGGAAAACCCATCCCTACACCTGTCTCTCACGCGTCTATCCATCCGCAACATCCCACGCAGCATCACATCCAAGGACCTCAAAGCGCTCGCGCGCTCCGCTATCGTAGGTTTCGCCGCCGACGTCAAAACCGGCAAGCGCAACAAGCTCTCCAAAGAAGAAGTCATCCGCGGCGGTCAAGCCATGCTCGTCGCCGAGAAACTGCGAAAAAAGCGCGGCGTCGGCATCGTCAAGCAAGCCAAAGTCGTCTTCGAAACACCCGCCGGCTCCAAAGTCAACGAAGACTCTGGCGCAGGGCGCTCGCGCGGCTACGGCTTTATCGAGTACTACACGCACCGCAACGCACTCATGGGCCTACGCTGGCTCAACGGCCACGCCGTGGATTATAAAATCAAGACGGACGCGCAGCCCAAGAGCAAAAAAGCCGCCAAGGAAGCAATAGAAGACAAGCGCAAGCGCCTCATCGCCGAATTCGCCATCGAGAACGCAAACGTCGTGACTAGGCGGAGTAATCGCGAAGACGCAGACCGGGACCCCAAAGCGCTCAAGGACAAGGAGGACTCGACGCGGAAGCGGAAGAGAGACCGTGACGACGAGCAGGAGGACAAGACGGGTAAGGGTAAGGCGTCGCGCAAGGACAGGGCTGCTGCAGCGGAGGGCGGGAAAGGTGCCGGTGCCGCCGCGGATGATGAGGATAGGAGTAAGGTTGCGCAACGGACGCGCATTATTGCGCAGAAACGGCAGAAGAGGAAGGCGAAGAGGAATGGGAAGGCTTGAAGACTTTCACTTTCCTGTAGTTACTTTTTCCTGTTTCATTGTAGTAGTTGTGTTTCATAGCGCTGGCGTAAGGCAAAAAGTCATATATACATCTACATTACTCGTTTCCTTGTGTGTTCTGGAGAAGATTGAGCTCCGGCCCGGTGTGGCTCGACCCGGTGGCGTGGTTTGTGGTTCGGGCTGTCGTTTTCTGTTCGAGTCTTCGCGATGAAAAGGGTCTGGAAAGGGAGAGGTGCAGAAACGGTCATGCAGTGTGGGCAGGGATCGGGAAGCGTATACTGACTCAAGCACGTTTTCCACATTTCGTGTGTGTGGATATGCGATGCAGTGAGTGTTACGAATACCAGGTAACTTTTGGTTCCTCCTCCGCTGCGTTGAGTTGACTTGAGAAACGGGCGTCTATCGACACCAAATCGCAGCCGTGGTACCCTCCAGATGTTTCTTGCTCGTGTTCGAAGACGCGAAACAGTACGGCGTGAGTGGATCTTATCGTAAATGTACTGGACAACTTCTGGTGCTGGTCCTTTCTCCGCTGGGCCTAAGTTGCCTTGAGAAACGAGCGTCCATTAACACTTGAACTGGTGCCGCGGTACGCCCTCGAACTTTTCTTGCCCGTGCTCGAAGATGCGCCTCTCATGCTGTGTAACCGCTGCATGTCTCGTTTGCTCAGAACCCCATGTCTGTTGACGAGGGCACGACTCGAGTTCTGGATTTTAGCACACTGGTGTATGACAGTACAGCTCTGCGTCTTTCCCCCATGCACAAGCACTTCCGCGCGGGCGCCGGACCGCAGCCGTGGGAACAGGATAGCTCGTGCTCGGTAGTTGTTATGCAGGTTGAGGCGCTCGGCCCTGGTAGACATGCCGGTTTTGTCTCGAGTCACAGCACTAAGAATTTCTGATTGGTACTTCCGCATCACGCTCGAGTCGGTGGAAGGTGTGGAGTCAGGGTTACGTGCTCGTGGAGCGTTGTCGAATCATTTTTATCGAGGGCTGATGCTGAGCATGGGGGTTGATGCTGAGACTTGTCGTTGCTACGAAGGCGCAGCATGGGCTAGGTTTGGAGAGCTTTTGAATGCCGAGGGAGCGAAAAGACGTCTAAGGTCGCATCGCGGCGGTTTCAAGTACTGCAAGTGTGTGGGTAGTGCACTCAATGATATAGCGCTGTTGAATGTCGACCATGAATATCTACTCGCAAGTCAAAGATCTAGTAGTGCCTCATCCGATATTCCCTACGGCTGTGGCGACCACGCTGCTATCTAGATCTGGATCCTGCCTCGTCGAGTCCGCGAATCGCCGTATTGACTTGTTTGCATCCGCTTGTGTCACGTCGCTGATGCATCGAGATCGTGTAACTCATCCATGTCCAAGCTCGAGCACAAGATGGGCGGTATAGTGATATAGATAAACTGCACTGGCTAGGATGGGCACCCGGCCAGTGCGCCCGTGCAACCTGTGTCTACATGTCGCCATCCGTCGCGGGAGGCAGATGGATCCTTCTTAGATACTGCGACCGAGTCTCGAATAGGGTGCCTCATGAGCGTACGGGAAGGATGTCGTTCAGGATGACGCGCTGCTTGCTAGGCGCTGGATGGAGCGTGCTGCAATGGATTTGAACGGTTCTGTGCAAGATGATAAGCGCTCAAACTATCGACTGCGGCCTTTCAAGCATATGAGATGGTTCTGTCCCACATTACGCCTGCCTGTGGTCATAGGTATCAAGTCTCCGATGTCACCGACGTCGTGATGGGTGGTCATTACAGCGTACGCAGTGCTTCGAGAAGATGCCTCGTGCGTGAGCTTTCTTTCGATTTGAGAAAGTCAGTGATTGTGTGCGAGATTTGTCAGACTTCTTGAAATGCTATCGATAATGGCACAAGGAACTGTTTGCTGGGAGTAATGGTTGATAGAACGAGAGATGAACGGTCCGGTACTGAACTTGTTCAGGCTGACAGCGGGTGCGGAAGGGGGCGAACACCCGGCTGCGTTGTGCAGTGTTGGCGTTGTTCAAGGCTGTGTTCGATGTTTTGGGTAGCACGGTGAACATCGAGCTGTGCGAGGTTGCTTGTGTGATCCACGTCAAAATCCAGCCACTGACGCTGATTACGGCGGATGATGAGTCTTTGTCAGGGTATCGTGATAGCAACGCACAGCTGAAGGGCGACGTATGTCAGAAATCCAAAGGAGAACTGGAGCCGATTTACCGTGTACGCCATTACTAGTGAGACGAGCTGTTCTTCATCCTTACCATGTCACCTACCATGCCTATGTCGACGTGAGCTCGGCAGCAAAATGGAGCATATGGATGGTACGCCTGGCACATACGTAGCACACGATAACAGAGTGGTCCGTCACCGGCGCACGCTCATCGTATGACGCCAGAAGTACCACTCATCCAACACCGGCAGATTTATTTGCAGTCCGCGGGGAAGTGGGTATCGACACGCATGTCTGTATAACGTCTGAGGCGTGCTGAGGTCTGTCAGATCATTAGCAAACATGGCGTTGTTTGAGCAACGTGCACATGCAACGATGTTTGGTTGACCGGATGCACCATGCTTGCACGAGCATAAGCGGAAAGCACCTCGGCGAAATTACCCCGGACCTGGGTTTTTGTTGTAAATGACGAGTCGAATTTTGAAGAGAGGAAAGTTCCTGCTCCGGAAGAATCAGATAATGGTGTTCGGGCCGGTGGTTGAAGCTGTGCGATATCAGGGTGCCGAGATGTTCGTCTGCCCCTCCAAACGCATGGAATGTATGTTGCTGGAATGGTGTTTCTCGATGTCTAATTGTCTAGACGTTGGAAAGCTCGCATGTGGCCCGGTGAAGGCTGCATGGAATAAGACTCTCCTATCAACTACAGCCAATGTATGTCCACTCACATCCCACAGCCGATTAATGCACCGAATCGGCACATTCTTCGCGGTTCGAAGTAGTCAAGAGCATGAACGGACATGGATATACCGGAAGTTTGGCTTTTTTGGATCTGTGCTCTGCATGGTATGCAGCTTCAGCACTGACGACTGCAACAAGAAGTATCAGTCGCACTAACCCACTAGTCCTCTGGACCTCTTGGATGTACACAAGACGCTTTGTAACTAAGTGTGGAGATGCGGGGGGAGGCACACGATTGTTGACGCAGCTTGCTCCTTGACCAATTTTGTGTGCACAAGGAGCAGCATGCATGGTAAACCAGCAAAAGCACCGCGCGAAGCGCGATTGAAAGAAATGTCGTGGACAGAGACCGAATATGCTCCGGTGCGTGGCTGTCGTATAAAGGGTACTGAGTCCGACCTGGCTAATGGCTTTCTTGATAACTCAGAACGTTTCCACAATCCTCGATCTTACCTCCTCTTCCGTCATTTTCGGGCCCACACTAAAGCACTTCGAAAGAATCGATCCATCACCCGTAAACGTGCCCACAAGTCTCTTCACACAGTAAGCAGCAGCCTTCCGGTAACCCATATCAGGAGTCTAACATTTCACCCATCCAGTCCAACCAAATTCCGACACCCGCCATCCAAATCGACCAATATGTGCTTTTACGAGAAGATCAACTTCATCACCTGTGGCCATTACCAGAAGCGACTCATCCAACACTGCCACTTCGCCCGCAACGATCCCGGCCACCAGTGTTTCGGAGCCTGGAGCTTCAAGCGAGAATGGGACCAATGTGACTCCAAGTGTGACAGCTGTGTGCGAAAGGACAGACAGGCCATATGTCACAACAGCCACTCATTGCACGGTGTGGCCAGTGGAAGATGAAGGACCTGACATTGGACCATGTTTGATGTCGTTGTTTCTCTTTGGGCCTGACGCCTCGGCGAGGCGTTGAAGGTACATACCTGGGGCGTGCTTGTTCGGTCGTGCGTGGAGGAACTGTTGAAAGATTTATTTTTGGCGCTGGTGCACTTTGTTTTGCGTGTTGGCGTGCTACGGCGGTTCTAGGAATGTTCTCGTCGGTGATGATCTAGGAGGGTTAATGATGGCTTTGTGCGTCAAAATGGGTGGCTTATGTCTGCTTTGTACATATTCTCTACCCCACATTTGGTATCAAGTCTGTATCGCGTTGTCGAAAGACGGCTCAGCCTGAGCCAGGAACTTGCTCATTGCCTGTGATCACCAGTGCTCGACATTCAGCAAAGACAAGAACAAGACTCTGGTAGCTTTGCACGTTGTTGGCTGATTGATTGGTGTATGTTACGCGTGTACCTTCTGTGAAACACGATCCGTGATATGAGAAGGTGGCAGAATGCTGAGCTTTGAAGGACGGTTAATCTCGCTGGTTAATGTTCCAACGACCCCAGGGAAGTCGATCATAGGTTCGCGGTACCATCAGGCTGTAGTCGCCCCACGATATTGTATCTCTTGCTGAAAAAGGTATGCCAATCGTTCAACACCTTCTGCTCCTTGTCCGAAAGTGCAGAGTAGTCTGATATGCAGTCCTCTGGCTTAAGCGACGATAGTCCCAAGGCCCGGTTTGGCTCTTTTCCGGCGAACACTAGTAGACGGGTGAGCTCATACACATGCGACACGACATGTTGATATGTGACGAACCGTGATAGCCCTTGCCTGGTGCGTATGTATCTTTTCCGCTGACATCAAAGACGTCACCCTGATGACCAAGTTAGGACATACTCTTAAGCATGAAAACTGCTTCACGGGCTCACCTTGATAGCAACAAGTGTGGGATAGCCCTCCTGTGTGCCTGATCATGCATCAGTGAACTGTCATATAACCGTGTCTTGGTGGAAAGAGTGTACCGTCACACTTCGCAAGGTGATCGCGCTCGATGATGTCGTCTTTCGGAGGCTGCAATGTTACCGGCTCTTTCGGTGCGAACTTCTCCTTCTTCGGTTGTTCAGTGGAGTCAGACATGATGGCAATTAGTGTAGAATGTGAAGGATGTCAAGCTCTCAAAGTGAGCAGTCGCACTGCTGACCTCGGCAGGTGGGGTCAGATTACGCCACTACACACGGACCAGCCTTCGGCTCCAATCGCCGCCACTCCTTTACCAAACCACGAACATCACTGAAAAATGCGAGAAATACATCAAGTCATTAGGAGCGTAGTAATACGAATCTTCTCGTATACATAAAGTCAACGGCTTTGCCGTTTAGCGTGTCCTCAAGGTCGACGTTACCAAAACGAGCACCTTTGTACTGGAGCACAGAACCACCTTTAATCCATTCACGCTCGCCGAGAAGACCTATAGATTAACACCCTCACGCTACAATCTTTACTGGCGTCTTGACCATCAGCCCGATCAAAGATAATGCAATCTCCGCCGCAGCTAATACAGTGGGCTCACCAGGGCCGTCGTAGACAGGAGCTACTTCGACTACAATTCGTCAGTCACTTCTTCGCATGACAGTCTGACCACAACTCATGGCACGTACCGATATCTGCACCCACAACCTCAAGTCCCTCCAGACCATCCAGAACCGATAAGAGCTCGCGCGTAGACCAGCCCCCAACCTCAGCCGTGCCAGTAGCCGGAGCAAAAGCCGGATCCAAGACATCAATATCCACACTGATATACACCCTGGTACCATCTACCCTCTTCATGATAGCGTCGATAACCCCTTGCACGCCAATCCGATCAATGTCCCTCGCCTTGATCATCTCAAACCCACATCTTAGATCATTACGCACATCCTTCTTCGGACGTACAACCGGCGCTCGAATACCAGCATGGATCGAAGTATTGCGCACCAACCCCTCTTCGTGCGCGATATGAAGAAATGTGCCGTGGTTCACTCCGGCATAATGCGAGATGCCCCCACCTGCTACACGTCAATACAACGAGGATGCACAAGTGCGATGCCACTTACCCAAGGCCTTTGGATCCCAGGTGTCTAGTAGCAGCTAGTCAGTGGTGCAGCGTTCGTGTTGAATCCACGACATACCTATGTGACTATCAAAATGAATTACACTGGCTGCGCCCCAGTGGTCGTAGGTCGATCGCAGTGCCGACAACGTGGTTGTGTGGTCACCGCCGAGCGTTACGATGCGTGGAGTCGTGTAGTCGCTCGAGTTGGTGCGCTTGGCGGACACTACCTGTGGAACGGTCGATTAGACGGAAGTCTTTGCAGAATGGTTCATGGTTCGCCTGCAAGAATTGTTTACCTTGTGCGCTTTGTCTAGCTGCTTCAATGCTGCCGTGTTGTCCTGCGCAATCGATCAGAACCAACAATTGTAGGTCCTTCGATTGATTCCTACCAGGAAAGTCAAAGGAGCATCTCCGCAGTCAACGATCTTGGCCCAGTCGAGCAGTACGTTTTCTCCTGCTCTCAGTCAGTCCATGAATCTGCCAGGCTGACACCAATACAATGCCCAAACAGCATGCCTCGACAATCAAATTTCGCCCCGAACAATGCATTTCATCGCCACAGATTTCGATAGCATTTTCCAGCGCATCAAGCGCAACAGCCCCCCGAAATGAGGCTCTCGTGCACCACAGCAACGACGTATCACATGCAGCGTCACTCCCGTAGTCGACCACAGAACCCCTGCCGCCTGAGCTCGTGCACCAAACCTCACATTTCAACCACTTACCCGTATAGATACTCCATGCAGCCGCTGGGACAATACGCCGTGAACCCTGCCGTATCCCACCTGGGCCGAAGCGAGCTCCAGGTCGTGCAGTCACACCCTACTGATGGTCAGCAAGGACCACCTGAAAGAGCCTCACTCCGATATTCGGACGAGCACGACGTCCTCGTTTGTCGCCTTTGGTGCGCGTCGGAAGCATGCTTCCTCGATGTGGTAGCTGTCTTCATCGCGTACAGCGCCGTCGCGGCCTTGCAGTAGTGAAAAGCAGCTACCCGCTAACCCGAGTCCCCGTGCAAGATGCTCGTGCTTGCATCTCCCAGCCCTCGATGTTGCAGGAGATGGACAAGAAGCGTGGGCACGACGGCCATCATCTTCAAGAGTCCATATCGGATCAATCTCCTGCGTCCCCGACTCCCTGACAAAGTGCTCATATCACACAACTCTTCGTGACTTACAGTATCAAACGGCGCGCCCAAAATGGCAATATCGAACTTCTCCACCTCTTCACCCTCTTTCGCTAGACAATGCACATACGGCAGATTTGCATACGTGCTGAGACCCGCGAACTTTGGCTGCGAAAGATCCAGGAAGTCGTAGCCGCCTAGCACAACCTGGTCTGAGGTGGTGTAGCCTGACACGGGCGGGAAGGAGATCTCGCGTGCGCTGGTGAGCGACGCCAGGAGCAGAGTGGTGGATGAGAACTTCATTGTTGGGCGTATTATCACGAGTTGAAGAAGTGAGAGTTGGAGATGTTGCTGGTGTTGACTTGTTATCGCGTTGCTAACGGCTATGACGACCCTGTGTAGGACGAAACAGGAAGGTGTAGCCGGGTGAGGTGGCGCTCCATGCTGCATGGTAAGTGCTATCTCCAGCTCTTATGAAGCAATTCATGATTGTAGGGATGTAAGATAATTCAATCGCAGTTGGATAACTAATGATTGCTATTTGCGTGGTTTGTGAATTGCTGGTAAACTGCCCACCAGTGTACTACATGCACGATCTACGACGTACCACTACTGTTGTTGGGAAGCCAGAGCATAAGGAATCGGCCTTCTTTGCGAAGAGGGAAATTGGCATGGTATGCGAGCACTCCAGCTCTTCTCTTTGCGTGGTTCAGACGGATGGGTCGCTGAGTGAACAGCCTCAACGTATTTTCTGGTCTAGCGTGTTCGGTGTGAGATGGGGTGACAGAAATGTTGATAATGCTGCGACAATATTTGGAATCAGATTTCACTGAAGAATTCTGTACCTACCGATGCATTGCTTGTGATGTTAGTCCGCAGCTGTGCAGATGCTGCGATGTCAAGTGTGGTGTTGAAGAAAATCGTCGCTGTCATGCCAAGGCCCCACCACGCTACCGCCACATCCGACTAGCCTCGAAAAATAGCCGACATCCACACGAATATCGCTCTGCACCAGGACGACAACTCCCAATCGACACCGCTAACCCGCAGCAACCTCCAAAATGAAGTACATGTACGTCTCCCGCCGTCGCGACGATGATGCCGTCCAATTCGAACCCTGCCTCTCGCACACATGCATCCCGCGCAAATCGCACCCACCGCCCGCACACAACATTTCAGCGTAGAGAGAACACAGGCTGACAGAGGACAACAGCCAGTCTGAGCAGCTGCTCGAGATCCCTGAGGGAGTCAAGGTCTCCATCAAGACCAGGAATGTCGTCGTTGAGGGTGAGTGGGCAGTCGCGCAACAACCTCGAAATGGCGTACTAACAAGATCCAGGTCCCCGAGTAAGCCGCACACGATACCTTCACCCCATACTCCTTCTCA
>Ga0265797_10012054_pt1 | contig 10691 bp, 6 predicted proteins | sample P2T30metagenome_FD_192433 | JGI IMG/M metagenome (GOLD analysis project Ga0265797, IMG submission 192433) | Plant litter microbial communities from East Loma Ridge, Irvine, California - P2 T30 | ecosystem: Environmental > Terrestrial > Plant litter > Unclassified | place: USA: California... | reverse complement strand
GAGTTTCGTGCTCTTGGAAATGTGACTGGTCAGCTCAGCAGCTCAGGAGATGGTTCGAGCACTTGCAGGCAGTTAATTTGCTTCCTATTGAGGGTTCAGCGAGACTCTCGAATGTGATTTCGAGAGCAGAGTGTTCGACTGCTCCAGACGCTGATGCTTTATCTTCACAGTGCAAGAGTGCACACTACCATCGAGGGCCCGACACAGGCTCGCGAAAGCACAGCTTAGCCAGTATCATGAACTGAAGCGGCTTATGTTTGAGTGACTAATTCCGGTTACCCCCAACCTCTATCAGATATGCAATGATTATAGTGAAGAAGTCCTGTGGACCGCCAACAGTTGGCTGGATATGAAGGGCGGATCATGTCCCACATCGTGTACTGTTACATATAAGCTCCACATGCAATCAGCTTATAGTACATTTATCGAATAGCTTCGTTAAGTAATTGAGATTCGCGAGCTCTTCTCGTGGTTTATTCATCTCTAAGACTCAACTCAGTCTTCGTCGTCATTTCCATAGAAGTAAAGCATTATTTCGATCTCAGAAACCAGCACCTTCGTTATTTTACTTAGTTATGAGTTGTCTGGTAAGTTTACCAGTAGATCAAGTGTGTATTACTATGATTGCAATAGAAGCTGCAAGTAGTTGACCGAAAGCTAATGCAGTTCCCCAGTCCCCAGAACGTTCAGCCCAGATCAAGGTCCCAAACCATGTACATGCGAGAGCAAAAGTCGCCCAGACCAATCCAACTTTCAAATGGCGCAAGATTGACCTTGTGTCCCAGCCTAAAACCACATATATGCCTCGTATCTCGAGCGATTCGCACAAGTCGTCTCTGGTTCGGGGTAGACGTATCCGTTCCTGAGAACTGTCAATGAACTAGGTTCGTGAACTTGTGCGAGGGATACTAACACGTGAGGTCTGATAGGTGAAGGCGTCTTGAGTCATACCCCCGAGCGCCGATCTAACGGCCGCGTCACTGGGGCTTCGGATACCCTCCTTGAGCCAATGACGCCGCGATACCGCTCGAATTCTCGCCTCGGCCTTTACTACAGAATCGCTCTTGCAATCGATCCCGAAATGCTCTGTAAGGTCTCGACACTCTTTGGAATGATAAGGCGCTCCCCGACAAGCATCGCCGTGTTGGAGATCGAAAGCAGTCGGTCCATCTTCGATCACATTCCTTGCCTCTGCCAGAATGTTTTCAATCTCTTCTTCTGCACGATATGTGATCTTGATTGGCACATGTCCTTTCGAATCTGCCACATTGTCGAAACGGAACTTATGATCTTGTCAGCATGCAGTATCAAAATAAGAGGCATGTGGCGTACCCTGATTTCCTGCACCTCCTGGATATCGTAGTAGGGGATCCTTGTCTTCCATCTTCCATGTGCCCAGAAAGTAGCTTTCCTGAGTTGGGCGAAAGGCACATCTTCGCTTCCCTCCAGGAATTCAGAGCGAATGGTGCAACTGCTAGTGCCAAATTTGTGATCCTGTAAAGACTTTTCGCACTGATATGAAAGACGTAGCTTTGGACAGTCAACGGAAACCTTCACGGCGTATTCCCTTCCTGGACTTCCTGAAGTAAAGCAGAGGAAACAGTAGTCACCTGTACTTTTGATTTCCACAATTTCCTCGTGAAAGTTAGTGGCAGCCACACCACTATCGGTTGGGGTTTGGGCGTCAGATGCAGGTCTCACTTCTCGATCTGGCATGCTGGCCCGCCTACTGTCTGCTTCACGCCTTCTGTTGAGCACACCTAGGAGGAAGTGAGGACTCTGCCGTGTTCGCCTCGATTGATAAATTTCGCTTCGTTCATAGTCCTGGCTCTCCAGATCGTCGAGATCAGCAGAAGTTATATTCTGAATATCGCTGCGTGTTGATGACTCGTGAAGGATAGCCCGTGAGTCGGGCTGACGGCGTGTCAGACTAGATGGACTTCGCACGAGCGCAGCTGGAGGCCTCGTAGCTTCAGAGGACATTTGCTCCTGCGTTTCGCGTGGGTTCAACGAGAAAGTAGTCTTGACTTGAGAAGATGGAAGTTGACTTTGTACAAGGGACCTTGAGAAAAGGGAAAGTACGTTTGAGTCACTACATGGCTCTCTATCGTTCCACAGGCGCATGTTTGTAGGCGTGGACCACCGGTGAAAGCTTGGGCGAGTAAAATAATCAGGTTTCAAGAGATGCTGCAGTTAGCCGCTATGATCTTCGTTGGTAGGGGTTGGAGCCCCGCAGTTGGCCTGTGGGGCTCCCGGGCGTCAAGCCTCGAAGGTGTCGTTGCAGAGGAGGGCGTCTTGTCTCTTTTTTGCAGCATCGCTTTTAGTATCATTTGTGTCACTCGCTTCGTCTTCATCTTCATCTTCAATTTGCCGACTTGCGCAATCGGGCGTCTCGTTTGCATACATGAAAGCCGGCTCCACGGTTGTGCCCTGCCAGTCGATGATGGCGGTGATGTCAAAGGGCCTGGCCTCTGAAACGAAGATGTTCTTCATGTGGAGATCTGCATGCATCAATGTAGGTTTGGAGACATCGCGTAGGAGTGGGCTCTTCGCCAGATCGGGCAGCACACTCTCGTTGATACCCAGTAATTCGCGGTGCTCTGCAATGGAGCCCCAGTACGAGGGCTTAGTGTTTTTTGAGCTGTCGGCTGTTCAGAATCGTTAGCTCATTGCCTTAATGATCATTGCAGTAGCGATGGTCAACTTACTTGGCCGCCTGTGGCTATGATCAATCTGCTCGTAGATTCCAGACTCTCCTGGATTGCAGTTCCATTGCACCGGATCACAATGAGGCCCAATACAAAATCCGTCCTCGAACTGGAGCTTCAAGGCTTGGTCAATCGGTGCGTCCTGGAAGTAAATGCTTCCGTATGCCGGCAGTTCGAGAGCTGCCATCTGTCCGATCATGTTGGAGATAGACTTGACGATGTGGAAATGCTCGACGCTTGACATTCCGTCCCAGCAGCTGCTCAATTGGACACCGGGGACGTGGTCCATGAACATGTATTCGCATCCGATGGAGTTTGATGGATCGTCACTTCAGTCGATCACATTAGGCACTGGGATAGTCGTCTTAGACTTGAGTGATGAGCTCGGAGTCAGAAGGAAACAAGACCGGCCGCCAGGAATGCAACAATATCTCACCATATGCCATGGTTGCAACCTCCGAGTTTGTTGACAACCGCCGCGGGCCCGCAATGCGTGCGGGAACCCTGGCGACTATGCGCTCCCCACTGTCCATGGTGAAAAGAAAGGCTTTGAGCAAGACGACACGCCTCGAGCCCGTTTGCATAGCGCAATCGCCTTTGCACTGAGAGCAGCAAAATCGAAATCCGTGTGGCGTGCATCGCGCTGCAGTTTGTCCTGCTTCAACCAGCGGCCTGCCGTGTATTCGTGAGGGCATAAACGTTGAAGATGCCGCGTGGCGTGTGTTTTGCAAAGCGCCAGACTTGGCCTCATCGTTGTTGTTACCGATCCAAGGCGAAGATGTAGAAGGGGCTGGATCGTTCTCGCCGCGAATCTACTCAGGACTCACCCTTCATGACGACAGTTTACATACGTTGGTGCGCAGACAATGTCGTTTTTCGTGATGGAAGGCCATTGCATCTGAAGCACATGCAGAGGTAAGGTCATGTAGGTACACAGGAGGTGGTCGGAGATGCTTCTCCACAACAATCCCTTAGTCTAGGGGACCAGCTATAATTGGGACAGTCCTAATCGCAACTCGGCCTCAATACGTTCCGATAAAGAGACAGTCCACTTGCATCGCCAAAGGGTAAAAAGCATCAACCACTTCCTTAACATCAACATCAACATCAACATCATCCATTCATTGTTAACATCCCAACATGGCCTCAAGATGTGCCGTGGGCGACTTCCGCAGCCTCACGCTTCAAATCACCAGAGTACGGAGTGCAAACCTGCCATGACTTTCCATCAACATCACCACTGCAATCGCCACTCAAGTCCACGACATGTCCCCCAACGGCGAACGCGTAGCCAACACCGCAGATCTTAATGAACACCACGCCACGCCACTCCCAAGCAACACCAAGCCTTCTTAGCAGCTCACCTTATTGCCTTCAAGCAACGGGCACGGTCTCGACGCTGTCTCACCCTTGTATCATTCCTTGGTGACGATAAGAGAGTCGTGTTGTGTTGTCGACTCGTCGCCGCAACTGTCACATGAATGACACCAGAACAAAAGAAAATTGACTTTGCAAGCAAAGACATTCTTCCGTCTTCCCCGACGACTATCATGGCGACCCCTATACGTTCCACGGACGAAAGTCGACACCACTGACGGATAACACGTGCTTGGTGTAGATTGTGTGTTGGCTGCGTCTCTGCTTACTTGCTTGCTCCTCAACTAAGTAGTGTCTAGTATCGCAACGCCCAAGGCATGTCTCACGTTGCGCGATGCTATGGCCATGGCTTACTATTACTCGATTTTCGTTAGGTAGGTACATAGGTATGTCCACGTAAGCTACATGTCCATCACCGCCTCTTTACGAGCAAGTCAACATCATCGGCACTCCGCCACTTGCTTGACCTTTTCTTAGAAGCTGCACTGTGCGTTTGAGAACATCGACACCCTTGACTAGCGGATGATCTGACGAACGCATCAACGGACGAGCCTCATCACCATCACCGTCATCATCATCATCAACGGGTGATCAACCTCTGGTAGCGTCCCAGCGACGGCGAAGGCGTTGTAGCACACTGGACAACTACCTCATCTTCAGACACCATCCGCCATGTCGAACAGCCGCACCGGCGCAACGAGAACATGGCCTTACGCAACAATACCGACTCCCAACAAGCCACAAGTCGAACCCCTCTTCATCGGCCTCCAACGCCCAAACGAAACGCGATGGGTAGAATGTCGAGAACTACCCTCAGTCCACATGCACGATCTTGAATCGCAAGAAGACGGCAGCTCAGCCCGTCCCAGCTCGCGACTTAATCAGAATCAACAAGGGACCAACCTCGACAACGACAACACCACCGCCGCCCGCGGCGAAAGCGGCAGAACCTGGCTGAACCCCTGGCTCTTCCTGCTCATCTGCTACAAATCCTCCTCGCGCCTCAGCATGCTAACAAACTCCCTCTGGCCCTTCACCATCGCCGCCCTAATCCTACACTACCACGACAACGACAACCAGATCTGGATCTTCGTCACCGCCTACGCAGGAATGGTCCCGGCAGCCAACCTAGTCGGCTTCGCCGGCCACCAGCTTGCGCGGAAACTGCCCACGACCCTCGGCGTGCTGGTCGAAACAGCGCTCGGCTCCTGCGTCGAGCTCGTCCTCCTAACAGTCCTGATCCAGCAACAAGGCAACCTAAGCATCCGAGTGATCCGCGCCGTGATCCTAGGCTCCATCCTAGCGAACCTCCTCCTCTGCCTAGGCCTCTGCTTCCTCGTCGGCGGCATCTTCCACCCGCGCCAGAAATTCCACGTCGAGCTCAGCGAGGTGGCGTGCAACCTGATGCTGGTGGCCGGCATGGGGCTGGTGATCCCGTCGATCTTCTACCACTCGCTGAAGCTGAGCTCGGCGGAGCACGCGCACTCGGATGGGTTCTTGGAGGAGAGGGCGCTGCGGCTGTCGCGGGTTGTGGCGGTCGTGCTGCTGGCTGCTTTTTTCGCGTACCTGTGGTTTCAGACGAGGTCGCATTTTGGGATTTATCAGGACATTTTGCAGGCGGATGAGAGCCGGCATGGGCATGGTGGACGGAGCGACGAGCCCGTGGCAAGACTTACCTTGACCGAAGCGCTGTTGGCCGTCGCGATTGGCGTCACGTTCGTTTCGTTCATGGCTGTCTTCCTAGTCCAGCAAATCGAGGTGAGTAGTAGTCCCCGATGTATCATGTATCTTCTTCCAAAACGCCGCAGGCAGCCAACTAATCTAACCAACCCAGTACATCGTAATCGACCGCCACCTATCCGAAGAATTCAAAGGCCTAATCCTCGTCCCGATCGTCGAAAAAGTCTCCGAGCACCTAACAGCAATGCACAAAGCGCACCAGAACCAGATGAACTACGCGCTCGCGCAAGTGCTCGGCTCATCGATCCAAACCGCCCTGCTCAACACGCCCGTCATAATCCTCGTCGGCTGGGCGTTGGGAAAAGAGATGAGTTTGAATTTCGAGGTGTTCGACGCTGCGATGTTGATTCTGGCGGTGATTGTTGTGGGGAGTTTTTTGAAGGATGGGAAGAGCGATTGGCTTGAGGGGTTGTTGGGGGTTTTTGTTTATTTGCTTGTTGCGGTGAGTGCGTTTTATTATCCTAATCCGACGGCGCATAGGGGGGGTGGTGGGCAGACGGTTGGTGGCGGTGGCGGTGAGCGGTAGGTTCGGTTAGATCTACTGTATTTCACGTTGACATTTTACATCCATACGATACCTGGTATATGACAGAAGAGAAGTGTATACATATGCAGTCCACATGCCGACGACAAAACGGTGGACAATCACGAGTCACGGTGGATTTAACCGGCGGGTAAATGCGAAAAGAGGTCCAATGCCTATCTCGGCTCCACGAGAAATGGATCCATGTGATGACGGACCCTTGACCTAATCGGCGTCTGAAAGAGTGGGTGGTGGTCCAGATTTCTTGTCAGCCTGAACTACTTCACTTGGACTGAACACACCACAACCTTTTAGGCAGTTCGTTCGATCCCTTCACTTACCTACCTCTCTTGCCTTCTTCCTTCCTTTACTCGACACTACTGTTCTCTCTACTACATACACCTCAATCCCTCACATACCAACACATATCCGCAAACATGGGCGCCGAAGTGAGTATACCTACCTATTCCCGCCCCACCACCCCGCCGCCAATGAGCGAAACAAAAATGAACACATCACTTGCACGCTCTCAACGACAACCACCTACCTACGAGCAACCCTAAAACAGAAGAAACCAAACACCCCATCATCACTAACACCCCCAACCCCCACACAGAACCTCTCCTTCGTCCTCCAAAAACCCCACTCCGTAACCTTCGAAGACCGCCCCATCCCCACGCTCTCCAACCCCCACGATGTAATCGTAAACGTCAAATTCACCGGCATCTGCGGCAGCGACGTGCACTACTGGACGCACGGCGCAATCGGACACTTCGTCGTCAAGTCCCCAATGGTGCTCGGCCACGAATCCGCCGGAATAGTGCACAGCGTCGGCTCGGCGGTGACGTCCCTGCAACCGGGCGACCGCGTCGCGATGGAGCCCGGGATCCCGTGCCGCCGCTGCGTGCGCTGCAAAGAGGGCGCCTACAACCTGTGCGTCGACATGCGGTTCGCGGCGACGCCGCCGTTCGATGGCACGCTGGCGCGGTTCTATGCTCTGCCGGAGGATTTCTGCTATAAGCTGCCCGAGAGCGTGAGTTTGGAGGAGGGCGCGCTGGTGGAGCCGCTGGCGGTCGGGGTGCACATTACGCGGCAGGGCAGTGTGAAGCCGGGCAACAGCGTGGTGGTGTTTGGGTGCGGGCCGGTCGGGCTGCTGTGCATGGCGGTCGCGAAGGCGTTTGGCGCGAGCAAGATTGTGGCGGTGGATATCAACGAGGACCGCTTGCGGTTTGCGCGCGGGTACGCTGCGACGCACGAGTTCCGGTCTGGGCGCGTGTCGGCGGAAGAGAATGCTAAGAACTTGATTGAGGAGTGCGGGCTTGGGTTGGGGGCGGATGTGATTATCGATGCGTCGGGGGCGGAGCCGTGCATTCAGACTGCGATCCATGCGCTGCGGGTTGGGGGCACGTATGTGCAGGGTGGGATGGGCAAGAACGAGATCACGTGGCCGATTGCGGCGATGTGTTCGAAGGAGTTGACGGTTAAGGGTAGTTTCCGCTACTCGCAGGGTGACTATGAGATGGCGGTCAAGTTCTTGGAGAGTGGGCAGGTCAAGGTCAAGGAGCTGATTACCGGCACTGTCAAGTTCGAGGACGCCGAGCAGGCGTTTGAGAGTGTGAAGAAGGCCGAGGGCATCAAGACCTTGATCAAGGGTCCTGAGTAAGGGACAGACAGACAGCAGAGCAGATGCATGTAACGAAGGCCACGAGTTGTTGATGAACGTCACCAGTGTAGAAGATAGACGGAGTAATTGAAAGTGTGTAGCAGAAATCCGATCGCTACCCAGCGAAAACGTTTTGAATATTACATGATCCTGATCCTGTCCTGGTCTTGGTATTCTAATAGCCCGAGCTTACAGTCAGCCTACTCGCTGCCATCCTCTCCGCCAAACTCCATAATTTCCTCCTCGTCGTCTTCACTGTCGTCGGCACCCTCGCTGGCGCTATCGTCGCCGTCGTCCATGTTCTCCTGATTGCTCGACTTCTCCCTCTTATCCTTCTCCTTCCTCGCCTCTTCGTCCTTGCGCGACTCCTCAAGCATCTTAGCCTTCTCCTCCCTGACCTTCCGTTGGCCAACGAGGAAGGCTCCTATGGGTGTCTTCTCCCACTCCAAATCCTGCAAGAAGTGTGTGACTTCCTTGCGGTTGTTGGGCGCGAACTCGACCTTTGCGCGCTTCTCCTCTGTGAACTTCACATTCGCGTCGATCTTTTGCACAAGAAGGGAGATCAAGCCGTTGACCTTTTGGTTCTTGTTGCCGGCGCCGGGTGTGCGGCTGTTGACGTCCTTCAACCAACGCTTGAGCATGACGACCACAGGCAACGCGAGCTCGGGGAAGGCGATGTTCTTTGACCACAGGCCGAAGAACTCGCTGAGGAGTTCTTGTACTTGCTCACCGACGCCATCTTGGTATGTGCGGGTCTTGAGGTAGCTCTTCGGCACACGGATGATGGTCTCGAAGTCTAAGGGCTTGAGAGTGCTGGATTTGGGCGCTTTGCGCATCTCGGCGGAGTTCAGGACTTCGTACAAAGGTGCGGCGAGAGGGATGTATGTGCTGGTAGCCATGCTGAGGCGGAGGAGAGAGCGGGTGAGTTGGAAGCGGAGAGGGAAGTAGGTGGCCGTGGGAATCAGACGGAGAGCACCCATAGTCACTTGCACCAGAGGGTAGATCAGAGGTCTGAGGGCAGATTCGGCTTCTTTGCAGTGCGCTGAGAGCACACGCGACCAGAAGTCCAGACTGTGCACGTATTGCCAGTTGTAGACTGTCTTGTAACTCTCGTTGCTGTTGTTGGTGATGCTGCTGCGGAGGTGGATGGCCAACTGGCGGATGAATGTGAAACCAGTGGTGTATCCGACAGACTCGTCAATACCCCAGAGCTCAGCGCCAGAGTTCTTCATCAGGTTCACACCGGCAATCGAGTGGACGGTCGTGTTGCGGCTACCCTTGACCAGACCCTGGTAGGCGGCCTTGAGGGCGTTCTCACGAATTCCAGCATCGCCAATGACAGTCAGACGACGCAAGACGAGGAATGCGGCAATTCTTGTAGCCTCGGTGGTGGCGGTGGTTGACCATACGGCGGTCACTGCGCGGCAGATGTCGCGGATGAGCTTCTTGAATGAGAGCAGGTATGGCAGGAGAGGGATGATCGAAGTAAGTGTGAGACGCAGAGTTGCGGGATCCGAGAGGTTGTCGAGGAGGTGGATGATGCTGGCCACTTGCGATCGCAGCAAAGGTGCAAGCGTCTTGAACTTCTTCGAATCGGTTGAAACATGTGCCTTGCCGTTCTTGTTCTCCTGGACAGGCAAGTGGTGCTGTAGCACATCCGGAATAAGCTTGAGGGCAGTCGTGAGGAGTTGATGGTAGACTTCGGGGTCTGAGATCGAGTACTTGAAGTCCTTGTCCTCCAGGTCGGAAACGTGGGCTGCAGACCGGAAGGCCAGAACGGTCTCTTTTGCAGCGCGAAGAGAGTGCTGTTCTTGCATGGCCGTAGCCCACTTTGCAACAGTGTGGAGTTGGAGCTCGTTCTTCCCGCTGACCATCTCGTCGTCTGAATCGTCGGCATTCGCGTTCTTCCTCTGCTTTTTGCGCTTGGGTGTCTCGCCCTCGTCCTCCTCGTCGCTGCTCAGCGTGCCCATGTTTTCAAGATCCGCACCCAGAAGCTCAGGCTCGTTTTCCTGAAGGTACTTGTGGAATTCGGGGTCGTTTTGAGCCAGCGCAGCAAGTTGCTTCTTGTGCTCCTCTGGGTCGTTGTCGTCGCTATCGGAAGCAGAGTCGTCGTCGTCGGCCACAACAGGCTCATGCATGACAGAGTCGTCCGAGGAAGACTCATTCTCCTCCTCATCGTCAACCTTTTCGGGTTGTGCGCGCTTGCGCTTCTTGTCGCCCTTCTTCTTCAGCTGCTCCGGGATCTCGAATCCACCCTGGAAGAAGTCGTCGACGCTCATGTTCTGGAAGGCGGCCGAGTCCTCTCCGGTCTTGGTGGCAACCTTTGCGCCCTCATCTTGCTGTGCACCCGGGTCCTTGCCCTCTTCCTCGGCACGTCTGGCCTTTTTCCTCTCCTTCAGTTGCTGCTTCTGCTTGGTTTTCTTGAGGGCATTGCGCTTGTCGAGCGTATCCTTGAGATGTCTCTGCTCGAACTTCTTAGTCGCCTTTCCTTTGGGCATGTTGGCGGTAATTAAAGATTGAATGTGAAGTCCAAGTCCGAGTTCAGGTCTGGGCTTCTGTCGCAAAAAAGTTCAAAGGCTCGGCTGAGTTCAGACGGGCGGCTAGATCCGAAGTTTGCGGAGAAAGCTTGCTTTGGTCCCAAGGCTCTAAAGTCAGCACATCAAAGTGGCCAGTTCAACTG
>Ga0265797_10012052_pt1 | contig 10692 bp, 7 predicted proteins | sample P2T30metagenome_FD_192433 | JGI IMG/M metagenome (GOLD analysis project Ga0265797, IMG submission 192433) | Plant litter microbial communities from East Loma Ridge, Irvine, California - P2 T30 | ecosystem: Environmental > Terrestrial > Plant litter > Unclassified | place: USA: California... | reverse complement strand
AGGTCGTTGACCCACAAACAGACAACGACAAAGAAATCCATTCTGGCGACCTGGAACTGTCGCGATCTTCTATAATCTCTTACATCACTACCTCAGAAGCCGCATTTGACGCTGAGTCGCCAGACACATCTTGGCAGGAAACGCAGTGCCAGACACCGGACATGAGTGCTTCTGTTGACTCGGTCGTTGTTCGTACTCCACGCAAGAGCTCTCTCACAACCCCGCAGAGCATATCCTCACCAATCGAAAGGTCGCAGAGCACTGGCCCCGAAGTCTCTGGGTCCTCTGGTTTCGCGAGAGACATCTTCGAAGCATCTCGACCACATAGTCCATCCCCAGCCAGCTTCTCGCGACCGCGGCCGACTAGTTTTTCGCAGATCACTAGCGTCGTGTCACCGCCTGTGGCACCGACGGAAGTCACACCTGCCAAATCCCAGAAGACAGCTTCGCGCATTCCGCTACCAGACCAGAAGAAGGCGACACTGGTTGACATCAAGACACGCAGAATGTCGGGCATCCCTATGCCAAAGTTCGATAGGGGACTTAGCTTTGGCGGACGACGTATCGATTCGCCCGATCCTTTGAAAGTTCTCGATCATGGCATCAAACGCCGTCAGCTCCAGAGGGCAAACACAGGCGGCAGCAGCTCTACTGCTAGCACCGTACCCACGAGACTACTTGGAGGCAACACACCTCCCATCGATCGTAGCAAGGCTAACACCCCGGACAGTACGATGGGCTCCACATCAGAAGAGGAAGAAGAGATCACCACTCCTTCGGACAAGCCTACGCACTTCGTCAAACACGGATACAAGCCGAAACACGTGAGCAGAGCTTCTGGCAGTCACTACGCTGGAGCGACCTTGAAAGTGTACGACGAGGCAGAGGTTGTATTGGGCAGGCCTCCTCCTTCTAACAGCCCATTTACTGGTCCTCTTCAAACCATTCCTTCGCAGTCTACGCTCCCACTCCAGGCAATCTCCGATCGCGACAGCCTGGAGCAGGATTCACAACCCAAAGTCGTCATCAAACCTACGGAATTCTCGGCTTTCGCACAGCGTCTGTCTGTACTTGAAGACTCACGTGATCTGTTTCCCGCCGACCGATATAACCGGGCGAGTCTGATTGGTAGCGAAACCAAATCCGAACTTGTCGAGTTACTTCGCGAAGCTGAGCACGAGGACGCTTTGATCAGCCAGTGCGGAGCTACTGGCCTCGACGCGGAGACAAAGGCAGAGATCACGAGCACTCTTGGTATGCTTGAAGGTAGATGCGGACCAGCAGACACGAACGTCAACCTCGATCATCTGTCTCGCATGTTCGGACGCCTGAAGACAGGGTTTGAGAAAGCGCCCAAGAGCGCCGCGTTTGTCGAGGACGCCACTGTGGCGGAGCGCTTCTTAGCGAGACGAGAGAGTGTTGCGAGCAAAGTCTCCAATGGAAACCCCTCCGAAAACGTGAATGGGGTCTTTGCGACGCCACCTAGTGCTTGCAAAGACGGTGATGCAGCGTCGCAGCTCTCGAGAAGCAAGACAGTGGCCAGCAAGTGGTCTTCCAGCACTGCGTCTGCCAAAGAGCACCCACTGCCCTTCACAAGCACTACATCGCGGCCGAACACCTTTGGAATGGAATTCAGTGACATTCCCCCGACGCTGCCGCCCAAACACTCAGCCAATGGCAAACCCAAATCGATAGGCTACCCATCGCGCACACCAGGAAAAGCTCACCGCCTGCTTGGAACTGACGAGCAAGACATTAAACCCCACAAAACAGCTACTCGTCGGGAGTCCTCTCCTACACTAGGTACCAGGATTCCTGGATCAGTCCGTGCTGCACGAGAGAAAGCACGCGATGCTGCAGGCAGTCGCGTGAACAAGGCAAGCACGACAAAGGTGGAGAAGCTGCCCACTTCAAACACCAGGGTGATCAAGTTGTCAGAGGATCCTCCGAGGGGACGCCTGTCGTATGTAGAGAAGCCGGACCACGGTAGTTCTACAAAGGTAACCGGAAATTTTATTCTCGTATAAACTGACAAGGCTAACATGATCGAATAGCTTCCTCGTTCCCGTTCGAAGAGTCGTTACGTTTTCGACAAAATCAACGGCCTTTTCTCAGGCCGTCGCGACAAACGCAACAGCCAGCTTCCACCTGTTCCTCCAGTCAAGGATAGCCTTGAACGCGAGAGGCTGATTCCTGCGCCGAAGGAATTACGCATCAACTCGCTGGGGAGTCCCTTACTCAAGGACGCCAGGATCGCACCTCTGACAAAGATGCCCACCATCTCTCCCCCAGTCGACAATGTCCATCCTGCACTTCGTGGGGATCCTTCATCAATGTCTGTGGCTCCCAACACAGTCACTGTCGGTAGCAACGCCGACTACGAGGGAAGAAGATCGCTCCAAGGCTTGTCCGAAAAGTTTCTTGGGCGCGCATTGAAAGAGGGTGACCCGGCGAAGAAGGAGCGTCTCCTTAATTTTGCAAAGGTCTAGCTCAATTCTGTCTATTGTGTTGATATTCTATTGCTAACCAGCCATCCAGGTTTTGAACGACTCCCTCATCAGCGCCCGTGAAGCTCAGATCAGCGCGGAAACTGCCCAGACAGGTAACTTCTATCATTCAAACCCACTCGATGATGGTGATGATGACTGACTTTTGACTCTGCAGCTGCCCACAGCGCCCAGCTTTCGTACGAGATGACAATGAAGAGTGTGGCGATGCTTCGTCGCCTGGCTTCTGGTATGAATCGACGCTAGTGTCGTCTGAGCTCATTCTCGCGGCAATGAACGCTGTATCATCGACGCTATCGATGCAGCAGCTACTCCGTCAGTCTGGCGACATTGTTTGAACTTGTTTTCTTTTATTGTAGTAATAGTGATATCCAATTGGACCGCATCAACTTCCACGCGACAGAGATGTGGTCAGCAGAGGTGAATAAGGATCGGAAGCGAGAACAGCATAGCATGAGTAATTGATTGGCATGGTTATGAGATATGATAGCACTGAAAAAATGAACATTGGCTCCGTTGGCGATCTCTACCTTGACATGAAATTGACGTGGGATTGTATGAAAGCAATGGATTGGGATAAAGTGGACTTGTTATATTCGTCCGAGTGAACATTTCTCAGCGTCTATTAGGGATGAAAGCCTATGATGCTACAGCACCTGCATAGCCCTGATAGCTAGAATGATCCTCCTTCAACAGAATCGGCAGCTCATCCTCAACCAAACTCTCCTTCCACCCCTTCTCCTGCGGCTTCCACCCCAACTCTCTCAATCTCACAGCCCGACTACGACTGTTCATCCCAACCACAGGCCCCGTAAACTCAGGCCCGAAAACATCGCCATACGTCTCCACAGGCATCTCCGTCGGCGTCGGATCCGAAATCTTGCCCTCGGCGTGCAACACCTCTCCAATCGCAGCTACCATCTCGCCCCAGCTCGGCTCGTCGTCGCCCGAGTTCTCGCAGAAGAAGTAAGGATTCGGGTCCGAAGGTTTTGATTCGAGGTGGTGCAGGACGGTTACGAAGCCGCGCGCCAAGTCGCCGACGTGGATATTCGACCAGACGGATTTGCCGGCGCCGACGTGCGCGGGATAGCCGTGTTTGAGGGCCCAGCGGGCGAGGGTGGGGAGTTGGATTGTGAGGCGGTTGTGCGAGGTGCCGTAGATGAGGGGCGGGATCATGATTGCGATTTGGGCTTTGGGGCCGAGGGTTGCGCGGTGTTTGAGGATGGTTAGGTCGATTTGGCGGTGGGGAGCGTCGTCGGAGAGGGAGTCTATCTCTTCTTGCTTGTTGTCGTGGTAGATTTTGTCGGATTTGAAGGACCCGTTGGCTCCGTCGTTCAAGACACTGGTGCCGGAAGTGTGGATGTAGATGATGGGCTCGCCGCGATCGGCTTTCTGTTGCACGCCTTGTAGGACTGCTTGCACGCTGGGCAGGTCGTCGGCGGTGGCAGTGTGGAAGACGATGTCGTTCTTTGATACTTGCTCGGCGATGAGTTTGGCATCGTGCAGGTCGCCGATGACTGCTTCGGCGCTGGATTGCTTGAGGCCGTCTGCGTGCTCCTGGCGGCGGACGAGGCCGGTGACTTTGTAGCCTTCTGCTACGAGGAGGTCGAGGATGGTCCAGCCGATTAGGCCCGGGCCGACGATGAAGACGTTCTTGCCAGTGGTCATTGTTGGATGAGTTGGTTTGCTTGTGGGTTGATGGTTGAATTGGAGCTTTCGATCTTGTGAGGATGGTTGTTTCCTCTTTATAGTACTGGTGGAGAAGCCTGGTTGATTACAAAGGATGGAAGTATCAATGGGTTAAACAGAAGATGGTGAAGTCGGCATAGCCTGAAGTGGGTATGCCGCTCATGTGAGATATGTAAGCACTCGTCGAGGTGACGTTATAAGGTTGTCTTCAGAAGTGGGGATGCCGCCGATCAAATGTATGCATTTGTTGAGCTCAAGTTTGTGTACGAACTCTCCATGGCAGGCGAGGCCACTTAGTTTTTAGGATCAACGATACTAGCACACTTGTTTTTGACATTAATAAGGGATTCAGATGGGTTCTCAATGGTCGGTATACTCGGAGATTTGTATGTTGCTTGTTGTACCTGCACATTAGGATAGTAGATCTTCAGCTTAGGGAATGATGGACCATACAGCCTTGATTAGATCCCACTGTTACGAGATGATGTCAAGATTGTCGATTTTCATTTTATTCACATGTATTGTATAGTGTGATATTCCTTCCTGGTTCCCTTGATTCCCGCATGTGCAGAAGTCGGCATTCGCTTCGTCGGCTCGGCTGATTGCTTGAGGGCGGAGATCGACCGCTCTGGTGACGAGCTTCACGTGCAGCTGCCACGGGCCAACCAACCGTCGCTATCGCTGGACAACTCACATCCACATCCACTGTTACTTATCACACTCACGAACGGTGCTATGGAACTCCCGGATCACATCAAACTAATAGGACCCTGAGCTGGCCTCACAAACATCCTGCTCCCACGAAACCGTTCGACACAATAGCACAACCATTCATCATGGAAGGCATACTGGCGGCACACGAGCAGCTCGAGAAGCGAGGCAACCTGGCAAAGACTATCCAGGATGTGCAGAAAACCATCGATCTCCTGCAGGCCGCCAGAGATTCAGTCGCAAGTGATCCAGACACTGCGGCTCTCACCATGGCCAAACTGAAACAGCCCGTCAAGCAATCATTCGACAAGCTGGACGATGACCTCAAGGAAGTCAACAAAGGCCTGAACCAATACTCCAAAGCGCTCGACAAGAAGTTCAAGAAGAATACCCTACCCACTGCTTCGACCATGCCGCTCGCGGAACAACCAGATCTGATCAACCGAGCGATCGTCATGCATCTCTTGCGCGAGGGCAAGTTCGAAGTAGCAAATACACTCGTTTCACAGCTGAAAGAAGCGCGCGCGAACGAGGACGAACGTCTGTCGGATAGGCGACCACGACCTATAAGTAACGTGGGCGACGCAATCAAGAGCTGGGTCCAAGAGCTTGCACACCCCGAGGCATGGGAGGAAGATGGTGGCATGGAAATGGGCACCTTAGCCGGGCCGGAGAGAGGCTGGCTACAGAGGAAGTTCACAGAGATGTATCACATTCTGGATGCTCTACGAAATCACCACGATCTTGGACCAGCCATCGAATGGGCGCGGATGCACAGCCGCGAGCTTGAGCAGCGAGGCAGCAACCTGGAATTCGAGCTTGGACGTCTGAAGTTCGTGGAACTCTTCACGAACGAAGATATCATGTCGGACGATCAGTGGGCAGGACCGACTCGTGCTCTGGAGTATGCGCGGACAGTCTTCCCAGCCTTCAGTTCACGATATCTCCGGGAGACATCCCACTTGCTCGGCTCGCTCGCATTCGCTGCGAATCTCGAGGGCTCTCCATACGAAGCACTCTTTTACAACCAGACTGCCTGGGAAGAGGCAAGCACTTCTTTCACACGAGAGTTCTGCGGCTTGCTCGGCTTGTCAGAAAACTCACCGCTGTATACAGCTGTCACGGCCGGCGGAATTGCTCTGCCTGTTCTGGAGAAGGTCGAGCGTGTTATGGCCCAGACTAGGGGACAATGGACCAGTGTCAACGAGCTTCCCGTTGAGACACCGCTGCCTGCTGCTTTCAGATTCCATTCGATCTTTGTTTGTCCAGTCAGCAAGGAGCAAGGAACAGATACCAACTGGCCGATGATGCTGCCATGTGGGCATGCGCTCGCAAAGGAGAGCTTGGAGTTGCATGCGCGAGGCAAATCGTAAGTTCACCCAGAAGCACAGCTTTTTTATGGCCTGTTGCTAACCATTGTACAGGAGGATGAAGTGTCCTTACTGCCCGGTCGAATGCTCCCCCAAGGATGCTCGACGACTTTTCATCTAAGACTTTACGATGATGAACGATCCCCAATACTGTTATCACCATTGCCACACGTGAGCCGGATATCCCACTGAGTCGTGGCAACCCGACACGTATCATGAGAATCATTACTGCTCTGAGATGGACAATGACGACGCGACGCTCTTCAACATCGAGATGACTGCAATCGCTGGTTGCATTTTGGCCCTCGGGATATTCCAGAGCCGTCAGTGCCCCGCCGTCACAACAGCGCCGGTATGAACCATTGCATGTATCGATCCCATGGCCAGCAGTTGGGGTTAGGATTATGCGATGGTTGATGGGTAGATCAGCCTGCATCGGCTTCATGAGCTCCGTTGAGTGCCCAGGCGACGCGGCTGGACATCTTTCAGAAGTCCTCCGTTATGGAAGTTTGTGCACCTCGTTGCATTTGGATGGAAGATGATCGCTGGCGTGTGGGCCGCTGCATACGAGATTGTTTGCTTGCAATACAAGCGTCCGTATTTCCTGTAAAGCATGTCTGCAGCAGCTTAGCCGTATCACAATCTTCATAGGTGGACCATGTAGCGCTTCTCGTCTCAGTCGTGTTACATGTGGTAGTTTCAGATGCCTTTCGTCCTCCCTAATAGCTTTCTCGTAAGTACGCAGATGGACGAGTCGGCCGAGGCGCCTTGAAGATTCGCTGATTCACGATGACACTATTTTAGACAATCAATATTTGGGAGACCTGTGAAAAAAGTCATTCATTGAGTGACGGTAAGAAAACTAGTGGTCAAAACATTACCATGAGATGGATGGCTGAGGCTTCGCGTCTGGTCGAGCCACGAGCTCGTTCGCTCCTTCCTTCTTTCGAGGACCAGCCAGCTCATCTTCTTTCCTGGCCAACCCCGAGCTCCACACAACTTCAACCATCAACCGACACGCCTCTTCAGGACAGGCGAGTTTACGCCTTCGCGGCTTCACTCGCACACTGCACGCGGCTGTTATCGTGAGACGCAAACAGTATGTTTCCCACCTTCATGCACCAATGCCTCTCACTGACACGCTCACTTCTCAGCGATGTCGGCCACAACACGCTCGCGCAGGCGTGTGAAATACACGGAACAGCTATTCCCAACGACCGAAGCCAGTGCCCAGGTGCAAGTCAACGAGCAGCTCGAAAGCCGCCTGTTCAAGATCCCGCGCGAGCTCCGTACCAAGATCTACGACTTGGTCTACCGAAACAACCTGCTTCCGGTTGATGTCGCCGCCATGTTCTACTGCGATGGCTTTGACGCTCCTCACTCTCCTGCGCTCATTCTCACATGGTGAGTGGCATCGAATGGAACTCATGTCAACCTGATGCTGATCTGTACTCTTCGCTTCCTGCAGCCGCCGGATCCTCGACGAATGCAAGACCACTTTCGACCGCGCCTCAAGCGTGTACTGGCAGAAAGACTTCACCGTCAACGTCTACGAGCACCCTCGCATCTGGCGCTCACTCGACTGGCTACCTGACGAATTCATTGCGCATATCCGCAAGTTCAAGCTGGTAGTGAGCTTGCAAGAGATGCCTGTCTCACTCACGTTGAGAGCAAAGACTGACGGCCAATGGCACTTGGACACCACCCGCCAACTGAAAGCCGATGACGACGGATTGCCTTCACTCGAAGCGGATCTCAAGGAAAAGTTGAAGCTGTTGCAGGCTCCGAGCGACGCCAGCAAAGCATTCCAAAGTGGCAAGTCGCACGACGCTGCTTTCAAAGCTTCCACCGGCGATGGTCTCCGTCTCTTGCTTGAGATGTAGGCTTACGCAAAGTCTTCGTGTGCAAGAGGAAGGACCGCCGCAATTAGAAGTTTGTGCAGATTACTCGAAGAGCACTAAAGGGACTGCTTCGCTGGTCAGACGTGAAGCAATGTCGGACGCATGAGGAACTCCGGGCTACAGTGGGAAGGAAAGCATCATGTATGCTTCAAAGGTGCCAATGAACGTAATGGAACAAAGTGTACATCAAAATCACCCGTCTTCATTTGCCGTAGGTAATCTACGTGGGCGTTGATGTGAACATTTTTACTTCATCGCGAACCCCGACAGTACAAGCGCAAGCCGTGACCAAATCTTACACACGATTGATTGCAGCTTAGCTCACCCCCCTGGTCTCATCAAGCACAGTCGATCGAATCGAACAAGGAAATTTGCCATGGTATAATCTCAAGTGGAATACGTATTTCGATGCCCAGTACCTCGATATTTTCAAGCACAGATCCGAAAACCATCGAGGTAGTTGTCGTATCGAGACATCTGTCGCGAACCGAGAGGACCTCGCTGTCCGTGCTCGTCTCGCTCGCTGATGTGATCGCGTTCGGCGGGCTTTCGGTGCTTGGATGACGTATCCGCGTTCTTCCCCCAGCCGCAATCCGCAATCGCAGGCACATCTGTAGACTTTGAGAGCAGTCGCTCAACCGTGCCTCTTGCATTGACACCACACCACATCTTCAATCATGTTTTCCTCAAAGCTCTTCCGCCCGGCGCAACAGCTGTCCAAGGTACGTACCATCAACCTGGCGTGCATAGCCAATGGCTCGCGCGTCAACAAACAGTGTATACTTGCTGACGGATCACCTTACAGCAAGTCCGACACTACGCCTCCGAGGCACCTAAGGCCGCTGGCAACAATGGCCTGATTTACGGCACTGCCGGCGCTGCTGCGCTCGGAGCTGGTTACTGGTACTCTGCTGGACGCACACCTCAGGCCGACGCTCCTCCTTCAAGCAACGAGCTTAAGAACGTCCCAGCGCAGGCTGGTGACCGCGCCGTCAAGTGCTTCACCGGAGGCGACCAAGGCTTCATTAAGCTGCCCCTCGACTCCGTGGAGATCATCAACCACAACACCAAGAGGCTACGCTTCAAGTTGAACGAGGAGGATGCCGTCTCCGGCCTCAACGTCGCCAGCGCGCTCATCACCAAGTACAAGGGCCCCGAGATGCAGAAGCCTGCCATCCGCCCTTACACCCCTGTCTCCGACGAGGACACCCCCGGCTACATTGACTTCGTTGTCAAGAAGTACCCTGGCGGCATCATGTCCGAGCACATGCACAGCATGACTCCCGGCCAGTCTCTCGAGATGAAGGGTCCCATTCCCAAGTACCCTTGGGAGGCCAACAAGCACGACCATATCGCCCTGATTGCCGGTGGCACCGGTATCACTCCCATGTACCAGCTCGCCCGCGCCATCTTCAAGAACCCCGAGGACAAGACCAAGGTCACGCTCGTCTTCGGTAACGTCACCGCCGATGATATCCTGCTCAAGTCCGAATTCGAGGAGCTCGAGAACAAGTTCCCCAACCGTTTCCGCGCCTTCTACGTCCTCGACCAGCCTCCCAAGGACTGGCCTCAGGGCAAGGGCTTCATCACCAAGGAGCTCCTCAAGACTGTCATCCCTGCTCCCAACGAGAAGGACGTCAAGGTCTTCGTGTGCGGTCCTCCTGGTCTCTACAAGGCCATTTCCGGCAACAAGAACAGCCCGTCTGACCAAGGTGAGCTTAGCGGCTACCTTGCCGAGCTTGGTTACAGCAAGGACCAGGTCTTCAAGTTCTAGATGTTTAACATCTGTTGTAAATACATAGAATGAGCTGTAAACTATATAGAGCTAAGGAACCCAGTGTCTACTTCATTATAATTACGTTTTCGTGAGGTGTATCAGCAAGCCTAGTCTCAACCTAGCCAACGCTACCAGTGAAATATCAGCGAAATCTGGAGGGCACCGTGGGTAGAGATGAAGATGTGTTGGAAGTTGGAGACGGAACGATTTGCGCTTAGACGTGTGAGAACGAGGTTCAGATGCTGGTGCCGATGAGGGAGAAGTCGGACATGGAGGACACTGACGTTAAACAAACGACGTCGAATCGCAAATATATGTCCGCTGCAAACGAGTGAACTATTGACTGAGGCATTGGATTCGGTACTACTGCTGGAACTCCGTCTTCGTATCCGGGATCATCGAAGTGGTACGGTACCTGTATCCGGCTGTAGAGCTTGAACGCTTCCGGTGGAACGATGGGTGGATGTATGGAAACGCAGTCGTGATGATCTTTTAACGATTGCGATCCACCGGCATTTTCCTTCATCATCCGCAGGAAGCTGGCTGCTTGTTGCGCTGAAGTTTGTGAACAGCATCGCAATGGCTTATGAGGCAATATCCACGTAAATTGTTGGCGAAACTGGCGCACCACCCTCTGAGATGATTGGAAATCCTGAAGTCTATCTCTATGACCTAAACAATCGATTAAGAGCCCTTCATAGCTTGTGATATCGCGTGAAATTGATGAGATAGTCGCT
>Ga0265797_10012051_pt1 | contig 10692 bp, 5 predicted proteins | sample P2T30metagenome_FD_192433 | JGI IMG/M metagenome (GOLD analysis project Ga0265797, IMG submission 192433) | Plant litter microbial communities from East Loma Ridge, Irvine, California - P2 T30 | ecosystem: Environmental > Terrestrial > Plant litter > Unclassified | place: USA: California... | reverse complement strand
CTGGCTAGTACCACCTGACCATCAAGCACATTAGTATCTCCAGGCGACAGATAACAGCTTTGTTATGGTAATGTCCAATTCATGCTTCTGCACGACATGTCTACCATGCTGGCGCGGCATGCGTAGCGGCATGCGTCGGTGTTTGAGATGATCTATGCCCCGCCAGTCCTTCGGCCGTGGAAGCTACACTGCCCCTCCTTGTACTGTATTGCGGTACTACTCGGTGCTGCAACCTTGACTGGTTCAGCGACTTTCTGGGCGAAAAGCTGCCGGATGACGTGAGGGTATTGCGCACTGCCCGCCGGCATCTCCATCCCACTCCAGGGGCCTGGAACATGCTGTAGAGAAGCATTCAGAACCACGTTTGCCGCGCATATCGAGCTAGAGTGGGTCGGATTAAATAACGGAAGACTGTGACAGCTGCGCGGAGGTGTGTGAAAGGCTGGGACGACGCGCAGAAGGCGGGATGCGATATACGATTAGCTGTTGGTTCCGAGGTAATGACTACAAGGCATTCCCAATCCTCAAGATGAGGTTCGCCCTTGGTGCTAGGTGCTTTTCCAGAGTAGGTGTGCATGTACAGTAGAAGACTTGCGGGAGAACAGGAGGGTCCAAAACCTCAATTGGGCACAGTACGCGACAAGCAGATGCGCAATATGTGCGGAATCCCACCCAGCACTAGTTGAGCGCCACATCGTCCCCTGATCAGTGATGGACCCTGAGCTCTCGAGTTCAACGCTCCACTCCCGCTCCATCTGTAGACTTGCTCTTTCTGTGCCTGAAGTTTGAACCGTTGGCCAGCACATCCAGGCTTTCTCAGACTGTCCTTACCCACGACTCGTGCTGTGCATAGGCCGTCAAGTGCGCGTTGCTGCGACCCGCTTCATAGCGACTTCCGTTCCTGCCTACGTACCGAGCCTCCAACAACGATTCCGTCCCAACCCTGTAAGATCAAGAACAGCGAGCAGCGAGGGTAGTAAGGGCCTTTGCCCTGTGTACGAATTATCTGTATGTAACTGCGCTTTGCGTGTGCTGCGACAAGTGGCTGCCGCTCTCAGGTGAAACCACACCGCCCGCCAATCCCCCACACCAGCTTCCTGCCGAGTCGCGCTGACTGAACTGGCAGTGTATTTCTAGTGTTCTAGTCAGTATGGCCTACCAAGGCATGGGAGGAGGCAACGGCCTCAGATCTCCTCGCGAAGAGTCGTCGTTCCTTTCCCTGAATCGCGCCGCTCAGAACCAGAACGGCGACGGCCGCGCGACCCTGCAGCGCCGCTTCACGACCAACAACATTCCCACCATGAGTACACCACTGTCGCCAATCGGGCAGCAACGCAGACAGGCGGCAGAGCCGACCGAATTTACTACAGCGGTATGTGGGCACTCTCGTACAAGTAAGAGGCGGACGTCAAGTGTTGGCGCTCCGCGGCGCTTTGCACATCGGTACTCAGCAGCTGTCGCAACCATGTCGGAGAGACGTGAAACGGAATCATTCAGCTCTGCTACTTGCTGAAGTTGCTTTCTGTCAGCTGCATAATATGTGTATTCGCGGTGAACAAGAGTTTGGGCTAACGACCAATGCCAACAGACGTACCACAAGCTGCAAGTTGTAAGTCTACTTCACTACGTCTTCTATCGCCTCTCACTCGGTGCCCCTCATTTCCCACTGCAAGTAAGATTGCAATGGCCAAGGTCGCCTGACCAGGCGACGACGCGCAAATAGGCCAACAACTGTCTCTCGCCTTTGTTCCTCCTACACCACAACAAAAGTTCGCCGTCTCTGCAAAAAGCCTCATTGCTACTACCACGCCTGTATATCCCACGGTCTCGATTCGAGACTCTCATTCCTTATCTACATTCTCATCTTTTCCCATTTGCGCTCATTTTACGTCAAGAGCGACACTGTTGCCTCACGACAAACCCTCTTGCCGGTCCGCGTGATCAGCTAACAGCTTGCTAGCTTGAGAGGAAACGGATCGAACACGAATATCTCAAAGAGGCGAAACGGCGCTTCGACGCTGAGATGGAGCTCCTCAACCTGCAAGCCCAGCACGGCGAAACTGACATCAACCGATTCTCAAACGATCACTACGGCGGACCTGCTCATAGCCAGCCCACCACACCGCCTGAGTACAGCGAGGTCAACGGCTTCCCGTCTGCACTATCGCGTCCGAACCGTTTCAGCATGTCCAGTATCAATCCGGCCATCACTACACGCAGCAGCCGCGCCAACTCTCAAGTCACTTCCCCTCCTGCCAACTTCCAGGGCAATGGCAATCTGCCTTCGCACTCGATGCCAGGATCTCGTCGTAACTCTGAGGAAGAGCACGATGACTTTGAGAACGACGACTTCACCCCTCTAAGTCCAGCTGCCCGCAAGTAAGTTCAGCTGCCACGACTTCACCTTATGCAGAGCTGACTGAATTAGGAACAACCGCATGTCGATGCCCGTTACTAGAATGGACTATGGCAACCGCGGCGGTCTCCCAGATGTGACCTCTCTTCTAGGTCACATCGACACCGCGGGTTTCTTGTTTGGTGATGACGCTGCTGCCTCTCAAGACCACAAGGCGTTCCTTCAGATGGGCAACACAAAGGACGACTTTCCCGTCCTGGTCCGCCGCGATGGTGCTGGTAATGGTACGAAACTCTCTGCGTCTTCCGCTGCACTTGATTTGGCCCTCTCACAATCCCCTGGCCCAGATGCTCAGTCTACTGGTTGGAACGGATACCGTCACCGTCAGGCTCAACAGTCCCTTCCTGCTAACACATTCCGTAAAGCTTCCCAGATGGACGAATATGAGTCCGGCCGTCCCAACGGCAATGCCGAGAACACGCCTAAGAACAACCGTCGCTCGGTCGAGTTCAACTTCAGCCCCAAGAACAACGAGTCTAAGCGCTCTAGTTACACTGGTCCAACCAACGGTATGCCGAAGTTGACCCAGTCCTACTCTACCAACGATGTTCCGACCCTCAAGAACGGAGTCAACGGTGCCAACAGTATCGGTTTCACGCACTCACAGCAATTCCACAACCACAACGCTAGTCTGGGTCGTATTCCGTCAAACGTCCTATCCAACCGTAGCAGCCGAGATCTCTCACTTGGCAACCGCGAGCCTGAGTATCGTTCTCCGCAGTCAGGCCTGCACGCGAGTGCTGCTCCCTTCGGTCCAGCAATCACTTCAGGTGCTACCAACGGCAACAGTGGGCTTCCGTCGACTGTCGGTTCACCAACCATGTCGCAGTACTCTAGTGTTCAAGCCGCCAACCCAGGATACTATGGATATGGTATGAACATGCTCAACAGTGCTATGAACGGTCTCAATCTTGGAGCTGGAGCTGGCCCCGGACCTCAGTACGGTGGACCTCCTGCTTATGGCCCTAACGGCATGTACGGTGGTGGACAGCCACAGTACAACCCATACGCCACTTACGGACCAGGTGGTCGTGTGCAGGACAGCCAGGCTCGCGTCATCCAGAGCCGTCGTCTGCAGAACGATGCAAACAAGTACATGAACTACGATCTGAAGACTATGCCCCGTCACGAGATCTACAGTCTGTGCAAGGACCAGCACGGTTGTCGGTTCTTGCAGAAGAAGCTTGAGGAGCGCAATGCGGAGAACATTCAGATCATCTTTGACGAGACTGCCCCTCACGTTGTTGAACTCATGACTGACCCGTTCGGCAACTACCTTTGCCAGAAGTTGCTGGAGTACTGCAACGATGAGCAGCGCAACACTCTTGTTCGCAACGCTTCTCCCGCTATGGTTCAAATTGCATTCAACCAGCACGGCACTCGCGCCTTGCAGAAGATGATCGAGTTCATCTCCACCGACGAGCAGGTTTGTGATGATCGTCCAAGTTCCCCAACTTTTGAGCTAACCCTTTCTCAGACCCAGATGATCATCCGAGCATTGTCAGGACAAGTTGTTGATCTCATCCAGGATCTGAACGGCAACCACGTCATCCAGAAGTGTTTGAACCACCTCAAGTCTGTGGAGGCTCAGTTCATCTTTGATGCTGTAGGCGAGAACTGCATCACCGTTGGCACCCATCGCCATGGTTGCTGTGTTCTTCAGCGCTGCATTGACCATGCTGTTGGCTTCCAGAAGGTCGACCTCATTCGCAAGATTACGGCCCATAGTTTCCATCTTGTACAGGATCCTTTCGGCAACTACGTGGTTCAGTACATCCTGGATCTCAACGATGCTGCCTTCACAACACCCATGTGTCAAGGCTTCCAGGGCAAGATTTGCGAATTGTCCAAGCAGAAGTTCAGTTCCAACGTTATCGAGAAGTGCATCCGCTGCGCTGAGCCACACGTCAAGGGCATGATGATCGAGGAGTTGCTTGATGTCGAGCAGCTTGAGCAGCTCATGCGCGACTCATACGGCAATTATGTTATTCAGACTGCACTCGAGTTTGCCCCTGCTGAGCTTTGCGTGCACCTCATTGAGGCTATGCGTCCAATTCTGCCTTCGATCCGCCAGACTCCTTATGGTCGTCGCATCATGAGCAAGGTCGGAGAGCGCGAGACTCGCCTGGCTGCGTACACGGGCGGGCGTACTTCTTCTGGTCAAGCTTCTCCTGGTGCTGCTCAGGGCTCTGAGCAAGGTGCAGTGTTCAGTCAGGCCCTGCCACAGTATCAGCAAAACAGCGTCGCAGCTAGCTACCAAGGCGCCAACGGTTCCTCTAGCTTCCAGACACCAATGTACACGGCCAACGCAAACTACGGCCCAAGCATCATTTCACCCCAGCCTCATCGTCAGCCTCACCGCCTGAGCAACCCCCACCACATGCACAACCCTATGCAGGACAACCGCCAGAATTACCAGGGTTACCAGAACCAGCATCAGTACGGTGTCGCTCAGACCAACGGCGGTAACGGCAGTTGGTTCTAGTTGAGCCAAGCGGTCGACGAGGTTATGACTTGACGAGCCACGGTCTGTCTAAAAACACATCACTACCCAACATTGTTACCAGTACATTACACTGGTGGTGGCGTTTGTGATGTTGATGGGTCGATCTTTCTTCTATCTATCGTTCTGTCTGTCGCATTGGGCGGATGGATCGATCTTGTATAGTACGACTACACGAGCATCATCGCGAAGCCCCGGCAGCATTCGGCATTCACACGGCGTACGGACATGATGGGCTACACGGCGTCTCTTCCTCTTTCACTGATTGTATTCTACCCCTTCATTTTGCCCCCATCGATTGCTTCCCATTCCATGACTTGTCTTCACGATACGGCACCTTGGTGCACTAAAAGGAACGTTTCAGCATGAGCACGAAAACGAACGAGCACGAGTACACTAGCACTGTCGCCGTATGGGCGGCCAACTTCCTCCTTTGCACCTTTGTAATGGCACTTGTCGTGAGCCTGGAGCTAGGTGGCAAGTCTAAGTAGACAATTGAACGATCATTATTCCAGAAGTTGCATAATATGGCGTGCGTGAAACGAGACACACTATACGAAGAGGTTCGTTGCTATTCAGTTGTAGTTTAACTTTACTGCCCAATGAATCGTGGCCGAGATTGCATCGATGTGACGAGGGGCTCAGAGCGGCTGCCATTTTGGTTGGACATGTGAGACTATGACGCGCTCCTTCCGCCTTCCGCATCCGGATCGACCACATGAAACAACCACCTTCCTCGTTGCTCCTAGGCACCTACAAACCACGCCCCGGTACGACCAACAAACCTTTTACGGCACCCGATAGCACTATATTGCGATAAGACGACTGCCCGACGTCTGCGACGCTACAATCCACGCTCTCCCGGCTCTTCGCAACCGTCAGCCGACTACGAGCCACGAACCGCGACTCCACAAACTCCACAGCACAAGACTGCGCTACTTGGCAAAACCAGACACAATGCGCTTCGCCATCTTCTCCTTCCTTGTTGCACTCCTCGCTACCTTGATCATGGCCGCCGCACCTCACCGCTCCGTCATCATCAGCTGGCCAAAGGACACACCCGACGAGATTGTGGAGCAGAGCAAGGAGGCCATTAGACAGGCCAAGGGTAAGATGGGCTTTCTACACGCGTGCACGATTGCAGGAGGCACGTACTAACAACAGTGCTTTAGGTGTCATTACCCACGAATACAACATCATCAAGGGCTTCGCTGCCCAGGCCCCTGCTTCCGCCCTCGAAATGGTGTCGACGTTGAGCGATGTGTACAAGTGCGAGATTGAGGAGGATGGCATTGTTACTACGCAGAACGACAAGGTGGGGATCTGAGGGGATGACGGAGAGAGGGAAGGAGAGAGAGCAAAGGGGATTCAAATTGACAAAGTCGTTTTTTGATCATTCGCCCTCACGATGTATGAATGGAGTTTGCAAGAATGTTAGTTGTAAAGTGTATTGGTGCTTTTGCTTTTGCGGTTGCCATGTACAGTAGAGTTTGTATTGATTTGATGGATGTCTTTTGAGATACTGATCAGATGGTGGAACCCTGCAGCGGCTCTTTCCCCGCGGATAGCAGCCCCAAGGGACGTGCATTCGTCTCAGCACAACGGCGGCTTTATGCGCGTCATGTCCCGTCTGTCTCGAGGCCATTAGTGAATGTCACGTTGATGCCCCTCACTGTACGACCCATTCACGACGTTAGGGCCCGGTACACGACGACTGACGACGTCGCCGCGGGAGTGTGCTGTATTTCGGCTTAGCGGTCGGATCACCCCCAACCTCACCGACGCGCGACACGTCCTCGAGCAAGGAACAGCCTGTGCTTGGTGGAGCACGTACTCTTCACCGCAACGCAAAAACGCGAACTCGAGATGCATGACTGCGACTCACTTTATTCCGACCGGATACTAGCATACACAAACCTACACGCGGGTACCAAGCCCCGCGATACACCACCATGGACGACTTCAAGCCCGAGCTGCTGAAGGCTCTCCTCGACTGGGTGCGTCTCTATATGCATCCCACTATAGGCTCGAGTGGTATAGCTGACACTTCGCGTCCAGGTCAACACCTTCGACCTCCCCCACAGAATCACATCACTCACCCAGCTCGAGGACGGCCAGATACTCTGGCAGATCCTCGCCGACATTGACGCCGACTACTTTAACGAGTCTCTGCCCAATTTCGAAGAAAACCACCGCCGCCAATCAGACAATTGGATACCGCGATGGCAGAACCTCAAATACATCGAACGCACAACCTCGACGTACATACGCGAAGAATGCGAGCAGCTGCCCGTCCTCACCAAACGCATGATACCAGACCTAAAAGCCGGCGCGCGGGATGGATCCACAATGCTTGTTGCAAAGCTCACCATGGCCGTGCTGCTGGCCGCATGCTTCTCGCCACGGAGCAATCAGCGCATGCTACAAGTCATGCCAAAGCTAGGCCAAAAGACGGCCGAGACCATTGCTGAAGCCATACAAGAGATGCAGGCCTTGGACCAGCGCATGTCAGAATTAGGCGTCGATGCCGAGTTGACTTCAGATCCAGTTCCCACAGGGTATAGAACGCCCACACGAGCCATGTCTGGGCAACCGCCGCCTGCAGGGAATGAATTGGAGCAGGAGGCACAGCTATTCGAGGCAAACAAGGATAGACAAGCACTAAAGGCCCAGGTTGGAAAGCTACTTGACGAGCTGAAGGTCTCAAGAGAACGGATAGCAAAGCTCGAGGAGGAAGTCGCCGAAGCAACTGCCTATCTCGACGTCCGAGCCGGCCAGGCACAACGAGCTCAATCAGACGATGTCGAAAACTTACGGAACGACCTGTTGCGCGACCGGCAATACATTGATCAGCTCGAACAAGACCTTGTGCACACGAGAGAAATTATGGAAAGCCAGAAGCGACGTCTTGATCGGTTAGAGGGCGAGGAAGGATCCAAGCAGGACCTGCGTGATCAGCTACAACTTGTCAAGGCGGAGCGTGATGAGCTGAGCCAGAAGGCCAAAGCTAACGAGAACCTGAAAAAGAAGATCGAGTCTCTCACCAAGGAAACCAAGCAGCTGGAGACGCTTCGGGAAGACTACCAACAGGCTCGCGAACGATTAGCCCAGCTTGAACAAGTCGAGGAGCGTAACGACATCCTGCAGAACATCATCAAGGAGAACGGCCAGACGCTTGCCAATGGCGAGCAGGCCATCTTTGAAGAAAAGGGCAAGCGTACACGAGTCGAGCATGAGAACTTGCTTCTCATGAAGCAATTGGAACAGACCCGCGAACTACAGTACAAGGCAGAAGACGCCAAACAGGAACTCGAAGAACGGATACGTGAACTAGAGTCATCGAATCACGCAGACCGTGGTGATAGCCTGGAGGACGAGCTCACACAAGACGAGCAAGATACTGAGGTGAAGCCAGTGTCTGATGGACGGGTGAGCGCAGACGCTATCGCTCTGCAACAAAGAGTGGATATCCTCAATGCTCGTTTGAAGTCGCTAGAAAGCGAAACTCTTAAGCAGATGCAGGAGAACCTCGGTTTGCGGTCTGACATGATGGCGGAAAAGGACGAAAACAGCCAGAAACCCTTCCTGGAACAGAATGAAAAGCTAACATCGGCTCAAACCGAGCTCGAGGAGCTCCGTCGCCGGTTGCGCGAGCAAGACCTACAAATGGCGGAACTTCGCAATGAGCTTAATAGGAGTACGTGTCGCGATAAATCTATGAGATTGTGCTAACTTTGCCAGAATCCGACATCGACGACGATACACGGTCAACTGCTATTCAAAAGGAACAAGAGCGCCTGCTAGTACTGCAAGAAAGGACCAACGACAGACTACGAGAGCTCGAACTTGCGAATGCAGAAAAGTCAGGTCTTCTTCGAGCAGCGCTGCTCGACCGCCAAAACCTCCCGCCAGAGCTTCTCGAGCTTAAGAGGGTCGAGACTATACGGCAGATGCGTGAACGAATAGAGTCTGTCATCAAAGCACCACCAGAAGTACAACCACAAACGCTAGATACCACGAGTACGGAGATTGCGGAGACGGTATTATCCGCCGAAGCAGCCCTAGAAAAGGCAAAGAAGGTAAGTGCCAGACAGGCATCTCATAGCAAGTCTTCTTCAGCATTCGATGCAGCGGTTTCGACAATGAAGAGACAGCTCGAACCATCGTTCACTGCAGCTACTCTTGTTTCGCCGACTTCGCCGTACAAGAATTATCTAAGCAAGGATAAATCTATGTCGGAAATGTCTACTTCAACAGCTGGGACGGGGCAAACCACGTGGGGCCGCATGGCGCAGCTAGTCTCGCCAAAGCGGAGGACCAAGTCGACGATTCAATCGTCGAATGACTGTGTGGCAAGTTTGTCCTCGGCCTGGCTGCCTGAGTATACGCATACTTTTCACATCGACTTTTAAAACCCCTTTTCTCCCATGTACTCTAATTTAATGCAATCACGCTTTTGCTAATAAGGACCCAGGACCTCCAAGACCAACTCACCACCTCTAGCAGCCTCCGCGAGCAGCTCGAAGTGGCGCGGAAGGAGACCTCTGAGAAGGGCTCGGTATGTCGCGTCCCCTCTATCTCGCGTTCAGCAGCCTGGCAACCATGGATATGGTAGTTTTGTGTTTTTTATTACAACAAATGCCAACAAACACAGGTCGAACTACAACAAGAAGTCGAAAACCTGCGACGCGAAAACGCCCTCGTAAAGAGCATGTGGTATGACATGAATCAACGCCTCCTTAGCAATACCGTTATCCTGCAAAGACGCAGCGAAGCACCCAAGGGCTGGCTCGGAAAGCAAAGAGCTGTTGTTGGTGGCGGAAGCGTCTTAGTACGTTAGCTCCCCTTGTTCCTTTGCACGGGCTCGTGTACCCTTCATCTAGCTAATGAGTCACAGGGCAGGAGGTAGCAGCAGCAGGAACAGGGACACGGTACTCGCCGTCGCCGAGCGGAGTCGCAACGGTAGGAGTGCCGCGTGCCCCAACGACGATGACGACAATGACTGGCTCCTCGGATAGCGTGCTCGTCTCTTTTCTCTTCATTACGCATTTTGTAGGCTCGGAGAATCGGGTTTGGTTCAGCATAGCGCAGGTTTGGTGGCATTTGTATTGCGTGAGGATGTATAGACGTATTGTCTTTTGTCACTTATACCCCCTTTTATTTATATGTGGTAGTAGTAGCTTCTAGCGAGAACCCAAAAAATAAAATGAAAGACAAAGATATATGAGAGCTCTGAAGTTTTGTTTTTTCTTTCTTCCATTGCTGGGATCGACATGCGTGACGAGGGACATGAATCTGTGGAAAAGTAAGGTCTGGACTTTGTACGACAAGGCCGGTTATGTGGTGTATATATATATTGTTTATTATGTCTTTTCTTTTTTATCGACATGTCTAATTCCACTCTTTAGAATCTCAAACTCGACGCCCCTCCCCTCCGACGGCGGGGCCCAAGGCGCAAACACAACCTTGAACCAGCGTCGCCACTTGGATATATGGTTTTCCTCTGCGTCGTTCCACTGATCCTGGCCGTTGACGGTATGGATCAGAGGTCCTCTGCTGGCGAAGACGGGCGTCTTTTTGAGAACGATGCGGCAGGCGAGTTGGTTTGTCCAGACGAGGCCGAGGGAAGGTGTTTTTTGCACGTGAGCTTGTTCGTATTGCGAGTCGCCCCAGCCGGTGAACCAGCGTTGTTGGTGGTCGAGAGCGAGGGGGTCGGGGGAGAGGACTAGGGTTTCAGCGGTTTGAGAGGCTGGCTTGATGGCGTGAGTCGTGT
>Ga0265797_10012050_pt1 | contig 10692 bp, 8 predicted proteins | sample P2T30metagenome_FD_192433 | JGI IMG/M metagenome (GOLD analysis project Ga0265797, IMG submission 192433) | Plant litter microbial communities from East Loma Ridge, Irvine, California - P2 T30 | ecosystem: Environmental > Terrestrial > Plant litter > Unclassified | place: USA: California... | reverse complement strand
CGCGTAGCGCGCCAATCGCGTCGCGCAGCGGCAGGATCAGCGAGCGCGCCAGCACCCAGGCCAGCACGCCGCTGGCGGCCAGCGCCAGCGCCGCCATCGCCACCTCCACCTGGAAGCGGCGCATCTGCTTGGCCAGCATGTTCGCGGGCGACATGGTCACGCGCACCGCGCCCACCACTTCGGTGGTCAGCGTCGGCGGGCGCGTGTCGCTGGAGGCCGAAACGTGCGGGATGCCGTTGTCGGTGAACAGGTTGATCCACACCACCTGCTTGCGGATGGCCGCTTCGTAGTAGTGCGGTTCGGAATCAAGCGCGCTCTCGGAGGTCACGCGCACTGCCCGCTTGCCGGTGGCGTCGACCACGTCGATGCGGTAGATGCTTTTATCGGACTGCACCAGGCCGTTGATGGTCAGGCGCAGGTCCGTCAGGTTGCCGGAGATGACGTTGTATTCGCTGGTCTCGGCCAGCGCGCGCGCCAGGATGCGGCCGCGCTCGGCCAGCTCCTCGGCCACCTGGGCCCGGTGCGCGTACCAGGAATACCAAAGAAAGGAAGTGAACAGGAACGCGACCGGCAGCATGGTGATGAAGGCCATGCGCAGGCCGATGCTCCAGCTGCGCCAGGGCTGCACGAGGCGGCGCAGGCTCATGGCCGCGGCCTGGCAAAGTTGCGTGCGTCCTTGCCGACGACGATATCGAGCGAACGCGCCACGCCCTCGTTGATCGTGGTGCGGAAGTAGCGTGGGAACTGGGGCGCGGGCAGCTCGCCGCTGGCGACAAAGGCGGCGGCCACTTCCGCTACCTGGGCGTTGATGTCCTCGATGTCGGAATAGGTGGTGGCCAGCGCCCCCACCTTCACCATGTCGCCCGAAAAACCGATCACCGCCTGCTTGCGGCGGTAGGTGGCCAGCAGGATGCTGCGCACGTTCTCGGGGTTGTAGACCGCGCTGTCCGGGAGCGCCAGCAACGCTTCGCTACGCCCGATCCGGCCCAGCAGCTCGCCGATGTCGTCGCTTGCTGCCGCGCGCACCAGGTCGGCCTTGCCCTGCAGGGCGTGGACGAAGGTGTCCGCATCCTGGCCGACGATGGCTGCCACCCGCACCGGGCGCCGGTACAGCAGGCTGGCCAGCTGCAGCTGGTCCAGCGGCGCCGGCTCGGCGTACACCGCCGTGTTCAGGGCGGCGCGCGCGGGCGGCAGGCTGCCGACGACCGAGCGCCATACCTGGCTCGAGGTAAACGCCGCGATCACCACGCAGTCGCAGCGCCGCGCCACCGCCTGGCGCAGGGCATCCGGGCCGATGGCAATCGTCACCATACGCCGCTTCTGCGCCAGCTCGGTGCGGAAGGCGGCGAAGGTCGGCACCAGGCGCTTGTACAGGTCTTCGGCGATGCGCGCGCTGACGGCGCTGTCGTCGCCGGTGACGATCTCGAAGCGGTAGCCCTGGGTCTTATCCGGCGGCGCGGCCGTGGCAGTGCAGGCGGCCATGCAGGCGGCCAAACCAAGGGCCAGGCTTGCCAGCAGCCTGCGCAGGGAATGCGCGACGCGGCGCATCGCGGCTCAGGGCTCGATCAGGCCGTACTTCACGGCCAGGCGGGTAATGTGGGCCTGGCGCTCCACGCCCAGCTTTTCCTTGATCGACTGGCTGGTATTGCTGATGGTCTTGGTCGACAGGTTCAGGCGCTCGGCAATCTCGGCATTCGTCAGGCCCTCGGCCATCATCTTGAAGATCTCGAGGCCGCGCTCGTCGAGCTGCGACTGCGGCGACACATCGCCGCGCACGGCGATGCTGGCCAGGCGCTCGGCGATCTGCGGCGGGAAGTAGAGCTTGCCCGCATGCGCCTGGCGCACGGCGGCGGCCAGGTCGGCCGGGTCGCAATCCTTGGTGACAAAGGCGTGGGCGCCGATGCGGTAGGTTTCCTTGATCAGGCTGTCCTGGTCGAACTGGCTGAGGAAGACCACCTTCGCATGCGCATCGGCCTTCAGGATCTGCTGGGCCGCGTCCAGGCCGGTGAGTTCGGTGCCGAAGCGGATGTCGAGGATTACCACGTCCGGCTTGCATTCGGCATACAGGGCGATCGCTTCATCCGGCGTGCGCGCCTGCCCTACCACTTCCATGCCTTCGGCTGCCAGCGACATGGCGAAGCCGGTCATCACGATCGGGTGGTCGTCGGCCAGCATGACGCGGATTGCTTTGGTTTTCACCTGGTATCTCCCTCGGGGTTGCGGCCGGCCGCTTGCCAGAAGGTGGTAGCGGCGCCTGCCAATGGGCAGAACAACGGCGCTCTGCAGCTTGATTATTTCATACAACGCAGGGCGAAGCGAGTCGGCCTTTCCTCTCCGCCCAAGCCCGGCTTTGCATGCTTTTCGGACCGGGCGCACGACTGCTGACAAATCGCTTTACGAATTACCACTTGATGGCATATATTACTTCCAACATATGGCAGACAGATATTCTTTCCTAAAGGAGACGGTCATGCATTTCTCACCCGCGTACCACGATAACGGCAACAAGGCCGGCAAGTTCGCCCTCGTCGCCGGGCTGCACGCCCTGATCGCTATCGGCGTCGTCAACATGATGAACGGAAGGGTGCTCTCGCTTCCCAAGCTGACCGACCCCGACACGGTCTTCACCACGCCGCAGCCGCCCGTTCCGCCGCCGCTGCCACCCGACCCGCCCACCCCGGTGCAGCGCCTGGCTCCGCCCGACATCGTGGTGCCGAAGGTGGAGATCGAGATCACGCCGCCGCCCATTGAGAACCCGGTGCGCACCACCTACGAGGCCGATCCGCTGCCGCCGCAGCCCACGCCAAGCCAGGCCAGGGTCGAGCCCACGGCCGCCGCCTCAGGCAGCGGTACAGGCAGCGGCACAGTGCGAACCATCGCCCTGGCCGAAGCCAGCGGCTGTGCAACGCCCACGTATCCGGCGCGCGCCGCCCGCAACGGCGACAGCGGCACCGTGGTCCTGGCCCTCCTGATCGGCACCGACGGCCGCGTGGCGACTGCCCGCGTGCAGAAGTCCAGCGGTTCGCGCGACCTCGACAAGGCCGCCCTGAATGCCCTGAGCATGTGCCAGTTCAAGCCCGCCACCAACAACGGTGTGGCCGAAGCCGGATGGGGGCAGCTGGCCTTTGTCTGGACGCTGGGCGACTGAATCGGTTCTCCCCTCTTTGCCCGCCACGCCTCAGCCTGGCGGGCTTTTTTTGCGCCCTTTTTGAGAAGCCTGGATGATTTCCGATCACGCTCACGAGCACGAACAACAGCGCGCCCATGCCGGCGCCCTGGCCAGCCTCATCGCCTTCCTGTTCCTTGCGCTGCTGGCCTGGCTGGCGCTGCGCGACCACGGCGCGCCCGAGCGCCAGCGCCTGCAGCAGCCGCTCGTGCGCGATGCGCCGGCCGACCGCTTCTCGGCCGCGCGCGCCCTCGACCAGCTGGCAGCGATGACGCAGACGCCGCGGCCGATCGCCAGCGACGCCAATCGCCGCGTGCGCGAGCACATCGTGGGGCAGCTGCAGGCGCTGGGCTACGCGCCGCAGGTGCAACGCACCGTGGTGCAGAAGAACTACGTCGACTACAACGCCAACTATGAAGCCATCGTCGGCGTGGTGCACAACGTGCTGGTGCGGGTGCCCGGCACGGATAGCAGCAACGCGGACCGCCAGCGCCGCCCGGCCCTGCTGCTGGCGGTGTACTACGACAGCGACCGCGGCAGCCTGGGCGTGGCGCGCGGCGGCATGCCGGTGGCAGCCAGCCTGGAGATGCTGCGCGCCCTGCGCCACGGACCGGCGCCGGCCAACGATGTGATCGTGCTGTTTGCGGACGGCGAGCGCGCCGGCAGCCTGGGCATGCAGGCCTTCGCCGAGCAGCACCCGTGGGCCCGCGACGTCGGCCTGGCGCTGCGCTTCGATGGCGGCGGCAGCGCCGGGCCGCTCATCCTGTACAACACGCGCAACGCCAACAGCGCGGCCATCGACGGCTGGCGCCGTGCCGTGCCCGACGTGCGCGGTTCTTCGCTGATGCACGAGATCCACCAGCTGGCGCCGGGCGCGCTGCGCATCGGCGCGCTCGACAAACTCGGGGTGCCGGTGCTGCAGTTTGCGAACACCGGCTTGCCGCTGGACCGCGCGGGCGAACTCGATACGCTGGCGCGCCTGCAGACGGCCACGCTGCAGCACATGGGTAGTGCGATGCTGCGCCTGGTGCAGTACTTCGGACAGGCGCGGCTCGACCCGCGCAGCGGTAATGGCCAGGTGTATTTCGAGCTGCCCTTCGGCGCCACAGTCCACTACAGCGCAGCCCTGGCCTGGCCGCTCGCTTTTTTTAGCTGCCTGCTGCTGGCGGGCACGGGACGCCTGGCCTGGCGGCAGGCCGGCATGCGCTACACGCCTTTCGTGCAGGCGGCGTTCCTGGTGCCGGCGCTGGCGGTGGTGCTGGGCATCGGCGCCTGGCAGCTGTGGATGCACGTGCCTGAACTGCACCGCGCCTGGAATCCGGCCGCACCGCAGCACGCGCTGGCCTACCTGCTGGGCGTGTGCACGCTGGCGGCCGCCTTTTATCTGGTCGCCCAGCGCTGGCTGCAGCGCCATACCGGCGCCATGGCGGCGGCGCTGGCCGCGCTCGGCGCATCGACGGTCGTGCTGCTGCTGGCCAGTTGGCTCGCACCCGGCGCCAGCTACCTGCCTGCCTGGCCGCTGCTGGCGGCCCTGGCCTGCTGCGCCGGCCTGCATGCGCAGCGCGTGCAAGCATGGCCGCCGGCGGCGCGCCTGGCCCTGCTGGTGCTGGGCGTGGCGCCGGCCGTGGTGCTGGTGCTGCCGGCGCTGCGCGACAGCTTCCTGGTGCTCTCGCCACAGCGCATGAACCTGCCGGTGGCGATGCTGGCGCTGCTGCTGGGCGTGTCGACCCTGCTGCTGGCGGCGCACGCGCGGCGCTACGTGGCGCGCACCCTGCTGCTGCTCGGACTGGGCGGACTGGCCCTGGCCGGCAGCGCCGACGAAGCGCGCGAAGCCCCCTCGGCGCGCATCAACCATCTCGTGTACTACCGGGACATGCCGAGCTGGGACGCCTACTGGCTGAAACCCGCCGGCCCGCTCGACGACTGGGAGCGCACGCTGTTCGCCAACCTCACGCGGCCGCATTATTTCGTCAGCGTGTTCGGCTGGAGCGAGCCGGAACAGTGGTATGCCTGGGCCCCGCGCAAGGGGCTGGAGTTCCCCTTCATCCGCGTGCTCAGGAACGGCAAGGCGCCGGACCGGCATGCCGACTTCACGCTGTCGTCGAAGAACCGCGCGCCCGAGATCCGGCTGGACGTGATCAATGCACGCGTGCTGCGCGCCACCATGAACGGACGCACCCTGCTGGACAAGGAAGCCAAGACGCTGAAGATCATCGCCTATGGCATGGAGGACGACACGCTGCACTTCCATATCCGCGTGAAGGACGATCCGATCTTCGGCCTGCAGGTAAAGGAAATCGTGCCCGGGCTGCCCGAGCACCTGCTGCCGCCACGGCCGGCGAACGCGCCCGCCCTGATCCCGGGCAGCGGCACCTCGATAGCGGCGGACATGCTGTGGTTTTATTAGGGAGTGCTCTACAATGCTGCGGCACTTCCCATTAACTATCGCAGCAGGATTCCATGCACAAGATCGTCTCCTCCGTTGTCGTTACCGCCCTCGCCAGCAGCCTGGCGCTCGCCTTCCCCGCCCATGCGGCCAACAAGGCGCAAGCCGCCACCGTCCAGGAAGGTCCGCTGCGCGGCCACCTGGCCTTCCTCGCGTCCGACGCCATGGAAGGCCGCGGCACCGGCCAGCGCGGCGGCGAGCTGACCGTTACCTATCTCGAGAGCCAGGCGATGGCCGCCGGCCTGAAGCCGGCCAACGGCAACAGCTTCCGCCAGGAGGTCAAGATCGCGGGCGTGCGTCCGCTGCCGGAAAAGAGCAACGTCGGCGTGGTCGCCAACGGCCAGGCCCTGCCCTTGAGCTTCGGCGCCGACTGGGTGTGGGCGCCGGGCGATGCCAAGCCCGACCACAACATGGACGCGGAACTGGTCTTCGTCGGTTACGGCATCACCGCGCCGGAAGAAGGCTGGGACGACTTCAAGGGCCTGGACGCCAAGGGCAAGGTCCTGGTCATGATGGTCAACGACCCGGCCCCGACCGCCGCCGAGCCGAAGCGCTTCAACGGCGCCGGCCTCACCTACTACGGCCGCTGGACCTATAAACTGGCCGAAGCGGCGCGCCAGGGCGCGGCCGGGGTGATCCTGATCCACACCGACGCCTCGGCCTCCTACGGCTGGAGCGTGGTGCAGAACAGCTGGGCCGCCGCCGAACGCTTCCAGCTGGCCGACGCCGACCTCGGCACCGGCATGCAGGGCTGGATGACCGACGCCGCCGCCCGCAAGCTGTTTGCCGCTGCCGGCCAGGACCTCGATAAGCTGCGCGCCGCCGCCGAAGACAAGTCCTTCAAACCGGTCACGCTGAACGCGCGCGTAAAAGGCGAAACCCGCGCCGCCGTGCGCACGCTGAACGAATACAACGTGGCCGGCGTCGTGCCGGGCACCGATCCGAAGCTGAAGGACGAAGTCGTCATCTACAGCGCCCACTGGGACCACATGGGCAAGCAGGGAACCGAGGGCGACACCATCTTCAACGGCGCCGTCGACAATGCCTCCGGCACCGCTGGCCTGCTGGCGATGGCGCAGGAAGCCGTGCGTCATCCGGCCAAGCGTTCGCAGATGTTCCTGTGGGTGGCCGCCGAAGAACAAGGTCTGCTGGGCAGCGCGGCCTACGCCGCCAAGCCGCTGTGGCCAGCCGAAAAGACCGCCGCCAACCTGAACCTCGACAGCCTGAACTTCGTCGGCGCCGCCAAGGACATCGGCGTGCAGGGCAGCGAGCGCACCGAACTGGGCGCGATGGCTGCCGCCACCGCGAAGGCTATGGGCCTGGTGGTCGCACCGGCCAAGCCGGACCTCGCCGGCGGCTACTTCCGCAGCGACCACTTCAGCTTCGCCAAAGCCGGCATCCCGGCCTTCTCGGTCGGCGGCGGCAGCGCCTGGGTGTCGAATGTGGAAGCGAACAATGCCAAGGCCAAGGCCTACCGCGCACGCTACCACCAGGTAAGCGATGAATACGACCCGAGCTGGGATTTGGCGGGCATGGTGCAGCAAGCGCAGTTCACGCTGAACCTCGGCCGCATGGTCGCCGACAGCCCGAAGATGCCAGCCTGGAAAGCCGGCGACGCCTTCGGCAAAATCCGCGCCGCCGCGAAATAATCGCTGCGTTGTAAAGCAAAAGCCCGACCAGTGACGGTCGGGCTTGTAGGGTGGGCACTCGTGCCCACGCGGTACGGCTCACGCAAATGGCACACGCCATTTCGGCTACGCGCGATGAAATATTCTTTCACCCCACGCCCCAAATGAAATTTTATTTCACTCAATAATCCCGCACACAATCCTCGCCCCGCCACCACCCAACGGCGCCGGATGATCCGCATGATTATCCCCACCCGCATGCACCATCAGTGCCTTGCCCTTGACATCGGCCAGCTTCAAGCGCGGCGCCAGCACCGGGTTGCCCGCAGCCCCCGAGCTCTCCACATATAGCGCCGGCAAATCCCCGATATGCCCATCGCCCCACGGCAGCCCATGCTTCTTGCTGCCCGTCGTATCCAGGTGCCCGCCCGCCGCGCCCGCCGGCACCGGCTTGCCATCCTTCTGGTTCGTGTCGCAGCTCTTGTTCTCATGCACGTGGAAGCCATGCACGCCCGGCGGCAATCCGTCCAGCTTCGGCGTGAACACCAGGCCGTATTTGGTTTCGCTAATCGTCACCGTACCGGCCGACTTGCCGACGCCGGCATCCGACACCGCATTCATCGTCGCGCGCATCTCGGCGGCGTGCACGCTTGCTGCGGCATACGTGGAGCACAGCAGCGCCGCGCAGATCCATTGAGCTTTCATGGCATTCCCTTTCGTTGGACAGTATTTGAACGAGACAACGCGCATGAGTGTAGTGGATTCGCCCGAACAGGGCCGTTCGCCTAGACCAGGCGCTTGGCCGCAGTCTGCGAGATTTGGCGGGGCAAAAAAATGGACCAGCCGAAGCTGGTCCAACAGTGCTCAGTGCCGGGGACGGCGAATCAGCCGATCCGCCCAGAAGGCCTGAATGATTCGAGACGGCTTAGCTCAGACCGTACACGTGGCACAGGCGATGGAAGGTGGTGCAGCTTCCGCCGGCATAGCACTCCGCTTGCATTTCCAGGCAGGTCTCATACGACGGCAGCGCCCAGGCTGGCGCCATCGACGAGATCATGACACCGCTTGCGACTGCGGCGGCAAAGACAGCTTTCTTCAGTTTATTCATCGTGCGTCTCCATTAGGTAGAACATGTATACGAATAGAATACGAAGCAATTTTGATTACCTGCGCCATGTAAATGACGGCAATTCATCCTAACACTGCATTTTTTCGATGGCAAAAACTATTTATACCCATATCGCATTTTGTATTGACAAATATATGCAGAATAAATAGATCCCACGCGCCATGCATATTCCTGGAAAAATAGTTAGAAAAGAGGCGCTCTACCTTTTGCGTATTGCTGGCTGATGAACATGCATTCCGCTTACCCGCAACCAGCGCTCAGGCGCCGCGTTGATCAAGGCTGCGAGGCCCGGATAGTCAGTCCAGTTTTAGCTGCCAGTAACCGACATCGATCCAGCGGCCGAACTTCAATCCAACCTCGCTGAAATGCGCGACCTTCTCGAACCCTAGGCGCTCGTGCAGGCGCACGCTGGCTTCGTTCGGTTGCGCGATGCCGCCGATGACGAGATGCAGGTCTCGCTCGCGCAACTCCGCCAGCAGCGCTTCGTATAGCTGTCGCCCCGCGCCCTGCCTCGCATTCTCCGGCGCCATATAGATCGAGCTCTCAACCGAATAACGATACGCCGCGCGAACCCGCCATTTCGTCGCGTAGGCATAGCCGACCAGCGTGTCGCCTTCCAGTATGACCAGCCAGGGCAGACCGGCTTCCACGACCGTGGCAATGCGTTGCGCCATCTCGGCGACGGTCACTGGCGCTTCTTCGAAGCTGATCGTGGTGGTGGCGATGTAATAGTTATAGATGGCACAGATCGCGTCGGCATCGGCAGCGCGTGCGGGGCGGATGATGCGTTGTGGTGTCATGGGTCAGAACCGTTCGGGTGGGCACACTCGGCAATTATGCCTGCTTCGACCTCATCTCTCCGAATAGGTCTACAGCGGGCAAGAAAGCACCTCTTACGATCCTTTGCGCACTGCCAAATCGAGAATCGAGCGAGAAAGTGAGAATCGAAAATTGTACACATCTCAGGAAGGGCAACGAGACCCGCCTTGGGAGCCACAACGATTACTTACACGTTCTGCATAAAGGCAGCGACAAAATGAGAATACGCGTACTACTGGCATTGTTAGGCATGCTTGCCGTCACTACCTCCTTCGCCCAGATCAATGCTATTTATCCTGCGCCCGCCAAACCTCTCACTGCCGAGTACACGATTTATTCAGGTGGCATTGGGGATGAGCAGCCACCGACTACAAAGGACCGCAAACTCGCTGTCGAGGTGAATGGCACGGCTGCGAAAGACATCTTCGATTCACTCTATCCGGACATGCAGGGAGTAAGTTGCGGCGATGAGAAAGGAGAGAGGCTGCGTAGGAAGGGAAAGATCTGGTGTGCATATTCACCACATGGGGGATACCGATGCTTTTTGGGTTTTAATCTGCGAACGGGCGAAAGCATTTCAGGGGGAACTTGCTGATACTCATTCAAGCACGACCTCGGAGGACTATCCGAATGTTACGTCCGTCTCACCGTGCAGTATTAGCGCAGCTAGCGCTCGCCATCCGCCTGCATTCCGGCGCTGCACTTGCCGAGGTCAGCGACAAGGAGCCGACAGCCGGCTTCCTTTGGGCAGTGGGCCTCGGGACAGGCATGTTGTGCCTCTTGGGAACTCGCATCAAACCCTGGCTGGGAGCCGCTATCTTTGTTCTGGCTGTGCTTTGGTTCATCAGTTTATTCGCGGAGATTCATTCTTCAGACGTTGGTCCTCATCTCCTGCGGGAACAAGGGGCTGACTATTATTGGCAAGCGTACGCGGCATTCAGCGTAGTAGTAGGCGGATTTGTTATCGGCTATTTCTGGCGTAGACGAATATCCTCCTGAATCCGCGAGGCGAAAAAAAACGGCACCCGAAGGTGCCGTTCTTGTCCAGCTAACAGAGAGAAATTACTCCGCGTCGCCGTGATGCTCAGTCGTCTGCGCCTGCGCCTGATCTTCCATCGCCTGCAGCTCGGCAGCCATGTTGGCCTTCTCTTGCTGCAGCAGTGCCTGACGCTCTTCCGCTTCCCACACTTCCTTCTCTTTGCGGGCGCGGTGGAATGCCAAGCCCGTCCCGCCTGGAATCAGGCGGCCGACGATGACGTTTTCCTTCAGGCCGCGCAGGCCGTCGCGCTTGCCCATGATCGCCGCTTCGGTCAGCACGCGGGTGGTTTCCTGGAACGATGCGGCCGAGATGAACGAATCGGTCGACAGCGATGCCTTGGTAATACCCAGCAGCACGTTTTCGTAGGTCGCTTGCAGTTTGCCTGTGGCTTCCATGCGATCGTTTTCTTCCAGCAGCTCCGAACGCTCCACCTGCTCGCCGACGATGTAGTCGGTGTCGCCGGCT
>Ga0265797_10012049_pt1 | contig 10693 bp, 15 predicted proteins | sample P2T30metagenome_FD_192433 | JGI IMG/M metagenome (GOLD analysis project Ga0265797, IMG submission 192433) | Plant litter microbial communities from East Loma Ridge, Irvine, California - P2 T30 | ecosystem: Environmental > Terrestrial > Plant litter > Unclassified | place: USA: California... | reverse complement strand
ATGTACGTGATATAGAATGCCCACAGCAGCCACTCGTACTGGTTAGAACTGAGCTTCAAATCATCTGCGAGACCAGCTATGCGTGCATTGCCAATATCTGGCACTTGGATTAGCAGGCGTGCGGTATGCTGTTCCCGCCATACGACGTATATCTGACGTACATGTCGTCCTCTAAGCCCTCCAAGTATAGAAACTACTCACTCGACCGATCCAAGAAGCTCAACATGTATAGTAAAGCCATGAAGGCTACCAGCCGACGATCAAGCTTTCGAAGCACCGCCCGATCCTCATCTGGCGTATACAACTCATAACTCTGAACAGAGTCCAGCGAGGTGCGCCGCGGGCTGGGTAGTAAGCCTTCATCTTCTGCCGGCTCTTCTTTCGAAAGGGGCTCGCCGCGTGGAGGCATCGTGTGTAGTTCGAGCGAATTCCGCTCATGTATTATCGACAGATCGTCCGACTCGTGGGATGATCGTGGCGACGGTGTAAACTTCTGGGAACTGTCATCCGTGCCAGGCGAAGCTACTTGGGACGAGGAAGGCATCGCATAGATTTGTTGTGGAACGGCATGGAGGGAAAGAGAGGAAATTGTTACTTGGGAGATGAGCCGTTGGCTGATCGTTTTGCTAGCTTAGGGGAATGATTCGCGGGACCGCTTACATAGGTGAGAAGCATATTCCCGCTTTATACGTTATCCCGGCAGTGCCAGTGCTCATGAGGGATCACTGGGATGACGCGTTGATGACCGTGCGCAATACTACCCCACACATGTGCCTGCATGTCCGGCTAAGACTAAGACATGTCAACCCAGCATAGTGTTGTGTAAGTCTTCAAGCTACCAACTCCCCCATAGCTGACATTAGTGCATTCGTGTATAAATTTCAAGTCGACGGACACATTACATGTCACTGAGCAAACGCGTGAATGGTCCACGACGAGAAGGCAATAACCCGTCCAATTGTATTTTCAGTCAATGTTAAACTTCACCAGTACCAGTATGTCCATTTTGTTCTGTGTGCATACATGGACTGTGTGACATTGCACTGCTGCAAATACTTGTGCCATTGACACCCTGACTTGCAGCTACTGCGACATCCGCGTCATCGTCTAGAACCTAAAGCGGGGATGGTGCACCAAGACTGTAACGGCGAAAGAATAGTATTGGACAGCCGTAAATCTTTTATGCGCCCCCAATAATATCGTAAATCTATTTGGGCAGTTGCCAATCCTTGTAGCTCCATTTCTCGGATACCGTGTACTTCTTCTGTTTGCCGTATGGGATCTGCCTCCTGGCTTCAACCTTGCCTTGCAATAGCATGTTCCTGAAGCGGTCCTTGAGCAAGTTACCCTGGGGCTTGACGAGGCGCAGTGAATCGGTCAGTTCATCAGTTGTGACAACCTCGAGCGGAGCCTCTGGTAGACTATAAAGTGTTAGTAAAAGGTGGTTGAAGTGAGGACAGAAAGGTACTTACGGAGCCTTGCCAAACTGCTTCTTCCTAAGCTCTATCTCCTCGCCATCGTCCTCGGAATCCAACTCGGCGTTCATTTGTTCCAAGGCCTGTATCTTTTCGGCTCTTGCCTTCTCCTTCGCTTCTACACTCTTGGTCAACCTCTTGACCTCCTGTAGCTGTTGCTCCTTGGCCTTCATCTTGGCATCGTGCGTAGCTTTTCGTTGCGTCTCCTTTCTCCTCTTGATCTTGTTGCGTTGCGATAGAGATTTCCTTTCAGGTCTCTTCTTCTTGATTTCCTTGTTCTCACTGTCACTGAAGCCTTCCCACTCGCTCTCCCAGACACTCTCCTCGCCAGAGTCTGATTCGGTTTCGGCGGCTGCTCGCTCCATCCGCTCGGCCTCTTCACGGGCCTCTTGTAAGCGTTTCTTCTCAGCCTCGAGTTCCTTTGCACCTTGGCGCAAGAGGTCGTTCCTCCAATCGTCAAAGTTGGGATTGTATGACTTTACGCCGGTCGGCTTGCGGACAGATGGGATTGGCTTTCCTGTCTTTGCCTGCGAGATGGGTGCGTGCTTGAGAGTCTTGGGCTCGACCTTTGGCTTCTTCTTTTCCAAAAGGTTGAATCTGGGATCCTCCTTGATCTCCTGAACTGCCCATGGATCGTACGCGGCATCGCTAGTCTGTACTACGTCCTTCTTAACCTGCTCACCTCCGTACGCAATTGCCCTCAGTCTGTCATATTCTCTGCCTGAGATCTTGGCCTTCTTCCTCTTGCCGTCGTCGGCGATGTCGGATAGTCGCTTCCTGGTGGAGACGGCGGGAACGGCAGAGCGCTTGGCAAGGATCTCGTCGACCTTGAGAGGCTTGTGTCGCTTAGCAACATCTTTTTGGATCTCAGCAGATCCCAGGATATCAACGGAGAAGAGCTCGTCTGCAGTCTTTTCCGCAATGACACCACTGTAATCTGTCAGCATACAAAGGTGCATATGGTGGATGTAATGCATGTATACCCTTGGATAATCTGATCGCGCACTTCGTCGAGGCCAGCCTTAATTTCGGTAACGTCGACATTCTTGCGCCAGGCCTTCTTGCCCTTGCGGCTGGCCTGCTTGTACTGCGCCGGTGCTGCTCCCGAATCTGACATGGTGTCGTGTCGTCGTGGTGCTTGAAGTTGTGGGGTCGCGTCGTCGCAAAAAGTTCGATCCAAAATTCCGCTCAAAGGAAAGCGGGTCTAGTCCGTGCACCGGAGACCCCTGCCGTTCTCGGTAGTAGTGGTAGCGGTCGGTGTAGGCCGCAAGGCCTCCAGATCCGACCAAGACTCCTATTCGTACAATCGCGCCCGACAACGACACTCGACCTGCAGTTTGTTCTTCTATTTCGCTCAGATACAACAGCCCAAATTCCTTCTTCCCCGCCTCATCCTCCAACATGGCGCAAGCGTACTCGAACCCGCTCAAAAAGTTCAAGTGAGGTGTCCTCCGCGGCGGAGACGGAGCTCGTACACTAACTCCATGTAGGCTTGTCTTCTTGGGCGAGCAAAGCGGTATGCATGTCTACTTTTCGAAAAAAGCGCCTGCTGACATGTCTACCAGTGGGCAAGACGTCTCTAATTACCCGCTTCATGTACGATTCCTTCGACAACACATACCAGGCGACTATTGGTATCGACTTTTTGAGCAAGGTACGCTCACCGCACAATCGCCGGGAAGGCGCTACTTGCATGCAGCTTTCTGATTTGCGTGCATAGACAATGTACCTTGAGGACCGGACCGTCCGCCTACAGCTCTGGGACACGGCTGGTCAAGAACGATTCCGCTCCTTGATCCCCTCGTATATCCGCGATTCTAGTGTAGCCGTGGTCGTATACGACATCACCAACAAGAAGACATTCGAGAACACAAGGAAGTGGGTAGACGACGTACGGGGCGAGCGCGGCAACGATGTCATCATTGTACTTGTAGGAAACAAGACAGATTTGAACGACAAGCGCGAGGTCACGACAGCGCAGGGCGAAGAGGAGGCCAAGAAGAATAACTTGATGTTCATCGAGACCAGCGCAAAGGTCGGACACAACGTAAAGGCGTTATTCAAGCGAATTGCGCAAGCACTACCCGGCATGGAGGGAGAAGGACAGCAAGGGCAGAGTCAAAGTACGTCGAAGCATGCACGTGGTCGGGGGATCATGACACTAACTCAAGGCGCAGTGATCGACGTGAACATCAACCCAAGCCAACCACCACAGGACAGCTCGTGCTCATGCTGAAGCAGGCGCTCGATAGAGCACTCGGCTTCTGTTTTAATTGTTTAGAGCATATTGTGGTTATGGCATGTTCGGCATGCCTGGAAGTCATTGTCAGCAAGGCGTTCGGCATGGGCTGCATGCATCTTAACGTCGAAACGTGTAATATGTAGAGTACCAGGGCGTATCATCCGTGCGCACCAGGGCATGACGTCAATGAAGAGATGCCGGGTGCTATTGGACTGTTTGCATTGGAAGTCGACATTGTGCCACCACGTACCCGAGCCAAGTGCATCATGCTCAACCGGAACGCCGACCGTGAGGGGGACGACATGGAGAGTTTACATATACAAGAATATTACAGGGAGCCGTCATCAGAGGGAGAGGGGTCCATGAATGCTTGCTGAATTGATCGAAGTGCTATCGTCGAACAAGATTTTACTCCAGGTCGCCTGCGGAGCCCGCCTCAGACGGCGTCTTGCTGCCGCCAACCGGGATGGAGGTATCCACTGCGATCATCTCGGCGAGGATGTCCAGGACAGGCTAGTAAGCGTCAACACACTGGAGGGTCAGAATTGCAGCACAGCAGGCGGCCTACCTTGGGGACAGTCTTATCGTAGATGTTGATGAGTTCTCTCGGGTTTGGATAGACCTTCAATGCGCGATAGAAGCATAGCGCGGCCTCGACATTGTCGGCACCTGGGCATAAGGTTAGCTCCACATCCTTGCCATGCCACTCTCTGCCATACCTTTCTGCACCATTCCCTCGCCCTGCGCCACCTCTTGCATAAAGTATGCCTCAACCTCCTCCGGGTCCTTGGGAAAGCCCTCCTCGTTTGCGCGCTCTACCGCCTCTCGGATGGCCTTTTTCTGCTCGGCGCCCTGTGCTTCGGCCTCCTCCTTGGCCTGTCGCTCTGTGCGCTTCGACTCCTTCTTGAGCTGTTTGCGGAAGCCAGGGTCATTTCGTCGCTTGTAGTCGAAGTAGGCGGCGTATGCGATGAGACCAGTGACGATTGTACCGGCGCTAATGACGGCAATGGTCGATGGTTTTAATGACGAGTTGGACATGACGCAGGTCGGATGCGTGCGGGTGAGAAGCGCTTGTAGCGGGGGTAGGCACAGCGATACGCCTTGGTGAATGGAGGGAGGGGTGGGTGGGTGATGTGGTGTTGGCGGACAACTTTTTCGACGCATTCTAGAGGTAAGGCACGACTCAACGTAAAGTGGGCCCGAGCTCACGCCCTCGAACCGCGGCCCGCGCTACCTGTCCTCCAAACACTCCCTCACACTTACACAGACACCGACACCCGCAGTGGGCAGGCACCATGTCGGAAAAGCAAAAAGGCATCTCCCTGCGCAAGAAGCGGGGGGACAAGAGCAAGAAGAATGCGCCGCCCGTCATCAGCGCGCCGCGACAGATTAGTGCGCCCATGCCGGCTGGCGTCGCTGCTGCTGCCTCACTGCCCGGCTCTGGACGCCCTTCAACAGAGTCCAACAGGTCCCGCACGAGACAGGACGGCCCGCTCCCACCACAGGCCCGCCCCCAGAGACCAGACAAGACGGCCGACCTGGTCAAGAGGAGGTACTCGCAAAAGGTCACGACCCTGCCTAGCGACTACCCGGGAAATGGCGCACCCATGCCGCAGATGCCGCAGATGCCCTCGCAGTTCAGGGACCGGAGCCAGACGAGAGAAGGGAGGCCGCCTGGAAGCTCCAATGGGCCGCGTGTGTTGCAGGTGGACCCCCGAGCGCTGAGAGACCCCAACCTCAAAGTAGAGCAATGTGAGGCTACTGTGCAAACATGTCAGCAATGGCGATACTGATTGCGCATAGACGTATCCACTATCCTCGCAGACGCCTCCGAAGCCGACATCAACCGCTACCAAGACGAGCTGCGCAAGACGAAACACCGCACCTCCCTGGATCTCCAGCACAATGTCTACCAGAACCGGACGCAGTTCATCAAGATCAGTAAAGAAGCAGAGAAGCTCAAGGGCGAGATGCGCACCCTGCGTCAGCTGATGTCTGACCTGACCACCACGCTGGAACAGACCGCATCAGCCACTGGTGCGACCAATGACGCTGCAAGCTCCCGCAGAGCCAACCGAAGCTCCATTGGCGACCTCAACCAACTGCGGGCTGGCCAGCTGCAGCAGCTGTACAGGGACGTCGAGGGCTCGCAAAAGTACCTACCGCCCATTCCCGGCCGATATATCGTGTGGAAGTCCACCAGATGGTTCCAACTTGACTCGGCCACTCTCAAGGCAAGGCGGAGAGTAAGGCTGCTGCTACTCAACGACCATCTTCTCATCGCCGTGGAGAAGAAGGCACGCAACGATGTTCCCGGCCAACCACGCGACGGCAGCCGACCCAACATGGAATTCATCGCCCAACGATGTTTCCCACTGCAGGACACTCAGGTAACCAGGACGCCGGAAGAACGCATCATCATCCGCGCCGGTTCTGAGACATATACGTACGACACCAAAAAGGAGGACACCGGTGACAAGTCTGCCTTCGTGGCCACTTTCCGGAAAACCAAAGACGATCTGCGCAAGACCCTGGAGGCCGATGTGCAGGAAAAGGACCGAACGCAGGACTCCTACAGTCATCTACTCTCTCGGGATCCCGCGCTCATGAACCGGACAGAGCTACTAGACAACCTCTCCGATGGTATCAACAACGAACAAGTCAGCACCTTTGTCGATATTGATGGTCAGCAACGCAACATCCGCTGGGTAGAGAGCCAACTTGACGATTTGGATATTGAGATCGCCCTCCAGCACTTTGAAGAAGCAGTAGTAAAAGTTGATCGGCTAAAAGTTCTTGCAAAGAACATTAGGAGCAATGAAATGGCCAAAACAATCGTGACCTATAAAGTCAACGAACGCGCAGCTAGGCTAGCAAACGTTTTGGTTAAGCACATGGTTGAGCATAACAACTGGTTCACCTCCGTCAAGCAGCACACAAGCTGGGTAGTGCAACTCGGTTTCGAGGACAGAGCTCGAGAAGCCTATCTGGAAGCTCGCGGTAATCTTATCAAGACCCGCTCACGGTTCGTCCTCCTTCAGATATCCAACTTTCTCCTGTCTTCAGTGTCTAACATGCTCTAGCCAATGCATCTTTGAGGGCAATCTGCCTGATTACATTTTCCAAATCTCCTACATATACTTCACCATCATCAAGAACACCGTCGACATGTTCCAAAAGTGCTTTCCTCAACAGTTAATGTCCGCATGCGTGAAGTGGGCCAAGGAGAACGTTGATCAGTTCAACATATTATTGAAGAGGCAGTTGAGCAGTGTTGACGAGGGTGGCAATGTGTGGAATGAGTGTTTAACACTTGCGCATGAGCACGCAGAAATGCTGAGGAGCGTTGGACTGGACTTTACGGAGCTTGTGGGCAATGGAATTAGAGAGAGCGGGACGGAAGGGGGTCAGGGCGCGGTAGGACTGGGGGTATCGTAGGTGGCTATATGGGATATCCTGACAGACCTTGGAAAAGTGCACGCCAGGTGCGTCTTCCATCGCTTCGTTTGATATGAGATATCTTTTACATGTTATGTTCCTCTACCCCAAATAATGTAAATATGTCCACTGATACAGTTCCTCTGTCTTACTGTTTTGGCCGACTAGATCTCCGTGCTATGGTTCTACTGGGTACAAAAGCATGATGGGCTACTCCCTGCACCATCAGCACCACGCGCATCATTCAAGTCCCTCAAGTCCATATCATTAACAACACAAGGAGCTTAACAGATTACCGCGTTAGGGCTCGTTCTATCCTTTCATATTGAAGTGTCTTCCAGCGGTCACAGTCTACTACTAGCCACCCTTATCCTGTTGATTGCCAGCACTCACCATCACTCAGACAACGCTAGACTTGATCTCACCACAGCCATTTAAAACCTGGCACAGGAATACTTTAAACGTGTTAGCGTGTCGCCCTCTGTCGCTGCCTTGGGGGGACTCACCTTCACCAATGGTATATTAGTGGCTGACCGACCCCACCGTCTCTCTTCTCCCTCACTCTTACACTCAACAACTCAAGTCGACACCACAACAGCAGTGACACGATCTACAATAACAGCGCAGTATCAAAGCACCATATTGCAGAGGAGACTTGAGCAGGCACGGTCAAGATGCCGACTGAGAGCGAAAACATTCAGTACCTCTACCTCGTACTCACCAACGATGGTATCCCAATTGTATATGCTACCCTCACTACGTATTAGTACTATGCTGATATCTGAAAGATTGATTGGGACGCCATCGCTGCTGCAATGAACCTGAGCAAGGGCGCAGTGAGCAAGCGCTGGAGCCGTCTCAGGCAGTCCATCGACAAGGGAGAAGCTCCGAGTGGATCGACATACCAGTTTCTATGGCTCTGCGTCAAGAATAGCACGCGTACTCAGGTACATCACTTACTCTCTGCTGCCAAGCATGCCAATGACTGACTGCGAAGCAGCCGTTCAACTGGGCCGAGATTGCTGCCAAGTGCAACACCACAGTTGGTGCGGCATCCAAGCGCTACAGTCGCATGAAGAAAGCGTTCGAAGATGACGATGCGGCTCCCAGTTTGCCCGCTGCAGAGACGACGCCCGCGAAGCCGAAAGCAACTCCCAGGTCCCGTGCCAAGAAGAACGGCGACGCCACTGCCTCTGGCAATGATACTGGAGGTACCCAGGATACGCCGGTCAAGGCCAAAGCTACCCCCAAGTCCACTACGAAGAAGACCAAAGCAGCTACCACGCCCATCGATGATACACAAGATGCAGATGCTACTTCAACCGTCAAACGCAAGCGTGCTGCCCCCAAGAAGACCCCTACCACAGGTACAGACGAGGCAAAGTACAAGTCCGACGCCGATGATGATGATGATGATGATGATGATGACGATGAAGAATTCAACACACCGTCGAAGGCCGCCAGGCTCAACACGTTCAATCCCATCAACAAGCCAAAGCCAAAGTCCATGGCCAAACCTGCCGTCAAGAACGAACCCGCTCCCGAAGACAGCGAGGCCCAGGACTTTATCGACACACAAGAGCATCTCACCGGCAATGGCAATGACGAGACCGACAACCCCCACCACAAGCGTAAGACTTGTCTCCCTCCTTTCCTCTGCCCCCAATCTCTCTCATTTTACTGAAGCCACTTACATCAGCGATTCAGTCTCCATCGTCTGAGCCCTTGACGTCCTCTACCGGTGCCGCCGCAGAAGACTGTGAACAGTGTACTTGCTATGCCAAAGAAGTCGCTAACGTACTCATGAGTAGGCACTCTGGATTGGCTCGAGAGCAACGTGTAGAGCTTGAGAAAATGGTTGGGGTGGTGGATTTGACGGAGTAAAAACAATTCGAAATACCTGAATTGAGCTGCGCCACTTCTGCAGCAAGGCAGTGCTTTTGGATACTTCATTGAAATCAGAGTCTGGCAGAGGTGAAAGCATTACAGCGTACCCTGGAAGAAGTCCAAAACATGGGGAATGGGATCATCGCGAGGCGTGAGTTGGAGGTAATTGCAGTCGTCAAGGTTTCAACTTCTTGCTTACTCGGATCGGGTTATGAGTTGAACATGTCTTGCTCTCAATGCCTCTCCTACTATTTCAATCTCAACCCCAGGACTACCGTCTATGGCTTCAAGACCAACTTGCCTGTCGTCTTCCTGCTCTGAATATCCTCCGTAGCCCTCACAATATCACTCAGAGGATATACATCATGAATCCTGACATTCAAGCCATCCTTCTCAATAAAACTCCACAGCTCCTTTGCCGCAGCCTGAAGCTCCTCGCGCGTGGCGATGTAGTTGAAAAGCGTAGGGCGAACGAGCTTGATGTTCTTGGCTGCTAGACGGCTACATGGTTTTTTAGTCAATTCTTGCTGCAACATAAGCAAAGGCAGAGATACATACGCAAGACTGAAACCCTCAACAGGGCCCGATGCATTTCCAAAAGACACCATCGACCCCTTTCGCCTGACAACGGCAAGTGAGCTATCAAACGTCGACTTGCCGACCGAATCAAACACCGCGTGCACACCCTCACCACCTGTAATCTCCAGCACCTTCTTCACAAACACATCCCTATCTTCCTCATGGTACTCCAACAGCACTTCGGCGCCATTCTGCTTGGCCAGATTCCTCTTCTCCTCCGTACTAGCCGTAGCGATGACATGTGCTCCAATCGATTTCAGTAACTGGCACAGCCACAGACCTACGCCACCAGCTGCCGCAGTAACCAGGATCCAATCACCTTTCTTGACTTCGTGCGCGTCGCGGATCAAGGTTATAGCGGTAAGTGCTTGTAGGATGGACGCAGCCGCCGTCTTGGTGTCAATTGAGTCCGGAATAGGGACAGTAGATTTTACAGGCGCAGGAGTGTATTCTGCGTAGGCGCTCTGGGCCATGTAGGCTACGCGCGTTCCTGGAGTGAGATCGGAAGGTGCGTTGGGGCCTACAGAAGCAATTGTGCCGCTGCCTTCACGGCCAAGGATGTAGGGGAACGTTGGGGGCTTGTAGACACCTGAACGGAAGTATCTGGGCGTTTTTTTATAGTTTAGTATGTGAAGTGGGGAGTGGTGTTGCGGATAATCTCACGTGTCAATATAGTTGATGCCAATGTACTCGTTCTTGACAAGTACTTCGCCTTCCTTTGGCTCTGGCACTGGCACATCCGCGTATTGCAAGACGTCTGTTCCGCCAGTCTTCTCAATATAAACAGCCTTCATCGTTTTCGGAAGAGATGCCATTGTTCGGAAAGTGGGAGGTCGCGGACTGAGATGCGAATTGAGGGAAGCAAGCCGTGCGGATGCAATGGTCGGTCTAGAGAGCAATTGCGCTGATAGTACAAGGCGTGAAACCAGAGTCATGAAGCACGAGAGTCGAACTAATGAGAGCAATGCTTGATAGCAGGCTTCTCGGCAGTTAAGCTATCGCTTGATAATAAATAGACGGTGTTAACTTTATATCCGAAGCATTTGCGAGATCAGAAGCGCCCCGCTACTTC
>Ga0265797_10012048_pt1 | contig 10693 bp, 6 predicted proteins | sample P2T30metagenome_FD_192433 | JGI IMG/M metagenome (GOLD analysis project Ga0265797, IMG submission 192433) | Plant litter microbial communities from East Loma Ridge, Irvine, California - P2 T30 | ecosystem: Environmental > Terrestrial > Plant litter > Unclassified | place: USA: California... | reverse complement strand
CGCACCAGCGCTTTCGTGTCGACGTTGTACGCCCACAGGAAGTTGTTGACGTGCGTGCTGGAGTCTTCGCCGATAAACAGCGTGCGCAGCTTTTCGGAGAACTTGATGTTGTCCGGATTGGCGACCTTGTCCGCGTTGGCCTTGTTGCCCAGCGCGTCCGGCGTGGCCAGGTCTTCGCTGACGAGCGCAGGCACGGCGCCCATGTCGACCGGTACCCATTCGCTGTTGATCGCGGCGCCCGTGTCGTCCTTCTGGCCGCCCTTCATGTTCAGCGCGTAGACGGCGCCGGCGCTCGGGCCCTTGATGCTGATGCCGCCCGAGCCGTCCTTCATGGCCGAACCGATCGACGCGATGGCCGAGTAGGCAATCTTGTCCTTGGCGTTGACGGTCGTGCCTTCCATCTTCGTGAAGCCCATGCTGCCGCCCTTCAAAGCGGCGTAGCGGTGGGTTTCCAGGAAGGCGGCAGCCTTCTCCATGCCGGGATTGACCTTGACCCAGTTGCTCTTGCCGCTGAACGGTATTTTTTTGAAGCTGGCGTCCTGCGGATCGGCCGTCTTGACGCTCATGATGTCGGCAGCCTTCAGCTTGTCGGCCAGCGCCTTGACCTCGGCGCTGGTGGCTTTGCCCAGCAGGATCCACGTCAGGTCGGCCGAGCCGCCGTTGTCCGTCGTCTTCTGGTTCCACTTCGCCACGTACAGCGCGCCGGCGGACAGGTCCTGCGCCTTGTCGGCCACGAACATGAACAGGCCGCCGTTGGTGGCGTCGTCACCCATCAGCACGGTGCGCTCGTCCGGCATCACCTGCACCAGCTCGTGCGAGATGCGGCCCAGGCAGTAGTGCTTTTTGATGCTGCCGGTGCCGTCCGGATTGACCGTCACTTCCGGCAGGTGGCCGTAGTGGTATGGATTGGCCTTTTTGGCGTCGCCGTACAGGTTGGTCGAGAACGCCTGGAATTGCGCGTCCTTGTCGACGACCGTCGCGTCCGGCTCGTATTCCTCGCTGGACAGGTGGGTATTCCACGGCGAACGGCTGGCGCCGCACGTGATCCACAGGCCGTTGGCCGGGCTCGTGTCGACGTTGTGGTATTTCACCAGCGACAGCGCGCCGGTCGTCTTGTCCTGGTCCAGGGTCAGGATGGCGATCGGCGACGGCAGCATGCCGTACATCGAATCGCCTTTGACGTTCTTGCTGGTGTATTCGAACTGCACCACGGCAAACACCGGGTTGCCCTTGACGCCGTCCACTTTCGCGTTGGCGACCTTCAGCAGCGAGCTGCCGTCCGGGCAGTCGGAGAAGAACTGGCGCTGGTTGGCGTCCGTCTTGTCCAGGATGGGCTTGTTGTTGATGTCATAGTAGCCGCCGGCCAGGATCGTGCCGCCGCTGCCGTTGGACACCATCGCGCCCGTGACGAAGAATGCCTCGTACTTCAGCGTGTAGTTCTGCTTGGTGCCGTCGCTGTACGTGGCGGACATCGTTGAACCGACGGAAGTCGTCGCCATCTTGGCGGCGTCGGCCAGGGTTGGCGCCGGCATGGCCGAGAACGTTACCGACGTCAGCGTCGCTGGGGCCGGCGTCGGCGTAACCGGCGTCGTGATGGGCATGGGATCATCGTTGTCGCCGCCGCAGGCGGTCAGCAGGGCAGCGGCAGTGCTGGCACCCGCCAGTGGGAGCAGCGGGGCGCCGGAGAGGAATTTCAAAACGCGGCGACGGGACAAATCGTGGTACTCGGACATGAACTGGCATCCTGGTGGTTAACAATGCCCGCATCTTAGTTGCGATCTGTTACAACATCGTGACAGCGGAAACTCGCCCGGCCCGCCAACGGCGTATATTGAAGGCTCTGGAATGAAAGGAAGGATCATGCCAAACGTTATGCAACGCCTCGTGCCGGCAGTCGCGCTGCTGGCGGCCGTCAGCGCCGCGCAGGCGGCCGTGACCGTGAAATACGAGAAGCCGGACGACTTTCTCGATATGCCGCGCTCCGAGCGCGACCGTGACCAGATCCTGAAGGACATCACGGCCCACTTCGAAAGCCTCGGCAAGGAATTGCCCGCCGGGCAGGACTTGCGGGTGACGGTAACCGACCTCGACCTGGCAGGGCGGCTGGAACCGCGCCGCTGGGCCGTGGACGAAATCCGCATCATGCGTGGCGGCGCCGACTGGCCGCGGATGACGGTGTCATGGACGCTGGAACAGAACGGCAATGTGCTCCGGAGCGGTACCGACGAAGCCTCGAACATGAATTACCAGCAGCGCATGACGCGCTATTTCTCGAACGACTCGCTGCGTTACGAGAAACAGATGATCGACGACTGGTTCCACAAGTCCATCGTCGACAGCCGGGTCAGCAAGCGCTGAGGCAAGCGGCGCAGGGCATCAGTCGAGCCAGTTCACGCGCGGGAACTTGGCCAGGAACTCGTCGGGCATCGGCACGACCTGGCTGTGCGTGTAGTTGAAAAAGACAAAGCCCTGCTTGGCCATCGCGATCAGTTTCTTGTCGCTGGGGCGGGTGATGCGGAACGTGATGTCGCCGCCATACTTATTAAAATCCATCACGCCCACTTCGAACACCAGCTGGTCGCGGGCATGCGCTTCGGCCCGGTACGTGGTCGCCAGATCGGTGACGATGATGCCGGTGCCGTCCGCTTCCGTTTCGCGCACGCCGAAGTCGTACAGGAAGCGCGCCCGCGCCTCGGAAATCATCGAGATCATCGAATCGTTGCCCAGGTGGTTGGCGCCGTTGATGTCGGTTACCCGGACCGTCAGCTGGGTCGTGAAGCAGAACTGGTCTTCGGGAAATTCAAGCTTGAGTCTGGCCATGGTGGAAGGCGCCCCGCGCCGGCAAAAAGGGTATTGTAGCCGCTGCCCCGGTCCGACCGCAGGATGGACCGCGCCCGTATTGGACAGGCGCGATCCGGTCCGGTTCTGTCGTTGAGGAGGCCCGTTGACGGGCCGCAGATCCGGAGACACATGATGCCCGTGTGGCGCGAGCTCGTCTGTACGCCGTCACACTCAGCCGTTATTACGACGCCGGCGGCGCGACGGTGTACTGTTCCAGGAACTGGCGGAATTGATCGCCGGAAAATGCCGCGCCGGCGACGCGATCGAAGCGGGCAATGTCGGCGCGGTCCGATTTCAGCGAATACGCCATGAAGAAGGCCCGCTCCGGCATCGGCAGCCGTACCAGGCGGATGTCGATTCCTTCGCTCTTCGCGTAATAGCGGGGCGAATATTCGTTTTCAAAAAACACGGCGTCGATGCGGCCCGCCTGCAGCTTGCGCAGGTTGGCGCCCTGCCAGTCCGTGACCGCCAGGCCCTGCCAGCGGATGGCCACCTTGTCGAGGCCGGGCGGGATGGTGGACCCCGCCACCCAGCCGATGTCCATTCCCGCAAGTACGGAGAGCGCCGGCACGTTGCGCAAGGCCGCATCGCGGCGCACCGCCAGATGCGGGTGCGTGCGCAGGTAGGTCCAGCCGAACGTGCCGATGCCGGGGCCCCGGTCGGTGGCGCCGCTGGTCAGCAACAGCACGTCCAGCGTGCCGTTGCGCAGGCTTTCCATGGCCCGCCGCAGCGACGTGGGCGGCATCCATTGCAGCGGCACGCCCTGCCGCACGACGCGCCGCTCCATGAACGAGCGCAGGGCGCCGTGCAGCGGCGCATCCGGGTGGCCCATGAGCAGCGGCGCGACGACAAAGCCGCCGACACGCAGCGGCGCCGCATGGACACAGGCCGTTGCCAGCAGGCACGCGGCCACGGCGAACGGTCGTAACTGGGCAGGCAGTCGGGTCATGCCCCGATTCTAGCCCAGCTTACCCTGCAGGATGAAACTTACCCGTTTTCACTCAGGAACAGCAGCGTGTTGCCATGCGCCTCGACGGCCGAGCGCTGGTGGTAACTGCCGCGGTGCGAACAGTTGAAACCATGCTCGGCTTCGGGATAGACGTGGATCTCCACATTGTCGCGCTCGCCGAACCGTTCCGCGATGCTGCGTACGGCGTCCTGCGGGATATGGCTGTCCTTGCCGCCGAAGTGCATCAGCAGCGGGATCGTCACGTCGTCCGCCCGGTCCAGCGTATTCTGGATACCGCCGCCGTAATAGGCCACCGCCGCGTCGACGGTGCCGTTGGCGGCCGTCAGATACGACAGCAGGCCGCCGAAGCAGTAGCCGATCGACGCGACTTTCCCGCCCACGCCGGGCAGGGCACGCAATGCCTTGACGGTGGCGGCCACGTCCGAGACAGCCTGGTCCGTGTCCGTCTTGCCTTTCAAGGCGACGGCTTTTTTCCAGTCGGCATCGTCATACCCGAGTTCGATGTGGGCGCCCTGGCGCCAGAACAGGTCCGGCGCCAGCACGACGTAGCCGTCCGCCGCGTACTGTTCGGCAACGCTGCGGATATGCGCGTTGACGCCGAAGATTTCCTGAATCAGGACGATGCCCGGGCCGCTGCCACCGCGCGGCAGCGCCAGGTAGGCCTGGAACACGCCGTCGTCGCCCTGCACATCGATCCATCTGGTATTGCTGTCCATTTGTTCTCCTGTGAGTTGACCCGCCCGGGACCACCAGCGGCCGGGGCAGGCATGCGGTCCAGTATAGCCGCCGCACCCGTCGTCTGCGCGCCACCACGCTGCCGCTACCGTGCGGCAAGCCGGGCAAAGCATGCTACCCTTTGTAGACCAACCATCTTTCATCAGGGTGGCGACGATTTCCTATAAACATCAAGCCCGACAGCCGGCCAGACGGTGGCCCATCGCCGCCATGTTGGCGCTGCTGTGCGGATCGGTCCTGACAGGCGTGCTGTTTACCGGTGTCAGCCGGCTGGAGCAGGATCGCCTCGTGCTCGCGTTCACGCAGCGCGCGCACGTGCGCGAATTCGCCCTGCGCGAGGGGATCAACAACGCCATCGACGGCCTGCGTGCCGTGAATCAGCTGTTCGTCAGCCAGCCTGCCGTCAGCCGCGAAGAGTTCCGCCGTTTTGCCCGGCCGTTGCTGGACCGCTACCCCTACGTGATGGCCTATGACTTCAAGCGCTTCGTCAGGGCCGACGAGCGTGCCGCCGTGGAGGCGTCGCTGCGGCTGCACACGCCTGGCGCCCAGGTGACGGAGTTCCGCGATGGCAAAGTCGTGCCCGCCGGCGCGCGGCCGCGTTACCGCGTCATCGAGTTCCTCGAGCCGCACCGGGGCAACGAAGCGGCATTCGGCCTGGACTCGCTGTACTCGTCGGCGGACGAAACGGCGCGCCAGCGCGCCTACGATACGGGGCTGCCGATGGCCAGCCCGCTGGTCAAGCTGGCGCAGGCGGAAGCGACGCGGGGCATGCTGATCTCCATGCCCGTGTACCGCTTCGATGCACCGTTGCCGGACGTCGCGGCGCGCCGCGCGGCACTGGTGGGCGAAACGGGCGTGACGCTGCTGCCGGCCGAGATGGTCAGCAAGATCCTGATGGCGTCCGGCCTGCACAATGTGCACCAGCAGGCGCTGCGCATCCAGGGTGTCGGCCTGCAAGTGTATGCGGGGCCACAGCCTTCGCAGGAAACGCTGGTGTATTACGCGCCGCCGCCGGAGCGCCGCCTGACCGCGCTGGCGCCGCCGCTGTCCTGGCTGTACCAGCACCCGCCGGCACCGCTGGACGTGCCGCTGGAAGTGGCGGGCCGCACCTGGCACGTGGTGGCCAGCATGAGCGAGGACATCCTCGTGGCCGATCACCTCGCATCGCTGTCGACGCTGGTGCTGGGGGTCCTGACGACATTGCTGGGTACGGGCTACGTGCACTCGATCGCCACGCGCCACCGTGCTGTTGCGCGGCGGGTCGAGGAGCGCACGGCGCAGCTGAACGAAGCGAACCGCAACCTGCTGCTGCGCGAGCGCGCCATCGAATCGAGCCGCAACGCGATCCTCATCGTGGCGGCGCAGGAGGACTATCCCATCGTCTACGTCAACCCGGCGTTCGAGCGCAGCACGGGTTTCACGGCGGCCGAGGTCATGGGCCGCAATCCGCGCCTGCTGTATCGCGACGACGTCGACCAGCCGGGCGCCGAAATGATCCGCAGCGCGCTGCGCGAACAGCGCGACGGTCACGCCACGCTGCGCTACTACCGCAAGGACGGCACGCTGTTCTGGAGCGAAACCTACGTGTCGCCCGTGCGCGACGAACACGGCGTCGTCACGCACTTTGTCGCTATCCAGCACGACATCACGGCCATGAAGGCCTACGAGACGGAACTGCACCACCAGGCTACGCACGATGCGCTGACGGGCCAGCCGAACCGGGTGCTGCTGCACGACCGCCTGCAGCAGAACATCGCGCAGGCGGCCGTGCGCGGCCACAGCCTCTGGGTCGTATCGATCGACCTGGACCGGTTCAAGTTCACCAACAGCCGCGTGGGCCACAAGGCCGGCGACCGCCTGTTGCAGGCCATTGCCGAGCGCCTGCAGGCTGCCGTGCGGCCCATCGACACGCTGGCGCGTCTTGGCGGGGACGAGTTTGCGCTGATGCTGCTGCCGGAAGAGGGCGGACGCAAGCCGGCGCTGGAGCAGTTGCAGCGCGTGCTGGCAAGCCTGAACCAGCCCATGGTGCTGGACGGGAAGGAGCAGTTCATCGCCGGCAGCGCGGGCGTGGCGATCTATCCGGATCACGGGACGGACCCGACGATGCTGCTGGAACGCGCCGATATCGCCATGTTCCGCGCCAAGGAGCTGGGCGGCGACAACTACAAGTTCTACACGCACGCGATGCGCGAGCAGCTGGGCGAGCGGGTGCAGATGGAAAGCGCGCTGCGCCAGGCGCTGGAGCGGCGCGAGTTCGTGCTGTATTACCAGCCGCAGGTCGATATCGGCAGCGGCCGCATCGTCGGCATGGAGGCGCTGATCCGCTGGCAGCATCCGGAAATGGGCATGGTGGCGCCCGGACGCTTCATTCCATTGGCCGAGGAAACGGGCATGATCCTCCCGCTGGGCGCCTGGGTACTGCGCAGCGCCTGCCAGCAGCTGCGCACGTGGAACTGCGAAGGGCACCATCATCTGCGCGTGGCCGTCAATGTCTCGGCGCGTCAGATGGCCGAGCCTGGTTTTGCCGGCAGCGTGGCGGACGTGCTGGTGGAGGCGGGGATCGACCCCGCCTGCCTGGAGCTGGAGCTGACGGAAAGCCTCGTCATGAACGATGTCGAACACGCGATCGTCGTCATGCGCCAGCTGAAAAAGCTGGGCGTGAAGCTGGCGATCGACGATTTCGGCACGGGCTACTCCAGCCTGGCCCACCTGAAACGCTTCACGGTGGATGTGCTGAAGATCGACCAGGCGTTCGTGCGCGACCTGACGGTGGACCCGGACGACGCGGCCATCGTCACGACCATCATCGCGCTGGCGGCCAACCTGAACCTGCAGGTGATTTCGGAAGGGGTGGAGACGCTCGAGCAGCTCTCGTTCCTGCGCGCGCACGGCTGCTCGCAGATGCAGGGATACTATTTCAGCCGCCCCGTGCCGGCCATCGCGTTCGGCGCCGTGCTGGACGAGAACGACGCCCAGCTGGCCGCCGGCAGTGCCGCGCCGCTGGGCGTGGCACTGCACTCGTGACGCCCGTTATTTGCCCTCGAGCGCCTGCAACAACGCCTTGTGGAACGCCTCCGGGTCCTCCATCTGCGGCGCATGTCCCATGCCGGGAAATTCGACGAGACGCGCGCCAGGGATGCGTTTGACGGTTTCCTTGCCCAGCACCTTGTAATTGCCGATCTTCGCCTTGACGTCCGGCGGCGCGATGTCGCCGCCGATGGCGGTGGTGTCGCCATCGCCGATCATCAGGGTGACGGGCACCTTCAGGTTGGGGAATTCATGCACGACGGGCTGCGTGTAGATCATGTCGTAGATCAGCGCCGAGTTCCACGCCACGATCTGGTGGCCGGGCCCCGCGTTCAGGCCGGCCAGCATGTCCACCCATTTCTCGTATTCCGGCTTCCAGCGGTTCATGTAATACGTGCTCTTCTCGTAGCTGCGCACGCTGTCGGCCGTCAGTTTCAGCTCGCGCTCGAACCACTGGTCCACGCTGCGGTAAGGCACCCCCAGCGCCTTCCAGTCTTCCAGGCCGATCGGGTTGACCATCAGCAGATGCGACACGTTCTGCGGATACATCAGTGCGAAGCGCGTGGCCAGCATGCCGCCCGTCGAATGGCCCAGCAGGGCCACCTTCGCATTCGTATCTTTGGTGACGCCGATCTTCTGCAGCAGCGCCATCGTGTTCTGCGCCAGCTGGTGGAAGCTGTACTGGTAATGCGGCGGCTTGCTCGAGGCGCAAAAGCCGATCTGGTCGGGCACGATGACGCGGTAGCCGGCGCCGGCCAGCGCACGGATCGACGTTTCCCACGTGGCCCCACAGAAGTTCTTGCCGTGCAGGAGAACGATCGCCTGGCCGTTGCCGGTGCCCTGCGGCTTCACGTCCATATAGGCCATCTTCAGCGTCTGGCCCTGCGAATTGAAGCGGAACTGCTGCACGGGGTAAGGGTAGCGGAAGCCCTGCAGTTCCGGCCCGTAGGCTGCCGCGGCCGCCGTCGTGCCGATAACGGCCGCCAGCGCGGCGGCGAGGAGTTGTCGAACCATGGTTTGCTCCGGGTTGAGGAAGCGCCAAATATAGACGAAACGGCACTGTCCTGCAGGACGCCAGACGTTGGCAGGACATCAAGTTTGCGAAGAGTTCCGCAGGGCGAGCCCGGAACAGAGTAAACTACGCCCTTTCTGTCGCATGGGGCGATTCGAACAATAGGGAACCTGCACCACCATGAGCCGGCGTCGTTCCCGATAATTTTAGCGAGAACCGCAATGACTGCAACAACCCAGGAACCCATTCTGTTTACCGATCTGAACCTCAGCGCAGCGCTGATCAAGGTCCTGAAGGAAGTCGGCTACGAACAGCCGTCGCCGATCCAGGCCGCCACCATTCCCCACCTGCTGGAAAACCGTGACGTGCTGGGCCAGGCCCAGACGGGCACCGGCAAGACCGCCGCGTTCGCGCTGCCGATCCTGTCGCGCCTCGATACGCGCCAGACGTCGCCGCAGGCCCTCGTGCTGGCGCCCACGCGCGAGCTGGCGATCCAGGTCGCCGAGGCCTTCCAGCGCTATGCCGCCCATATCCCCGGCTTCCACGTGCTGCCGATCTACGGCGGCCAGAGCTACGGCCCGCAACTGTCGGCGCTGCGCCGCGGCGTGCACGTTGTCGTCGGCACGCCGGGCCGCGTCATCGACCACCTGGACAAGGGCTCGCTCGACCTGTCGAAGCTGAAAACCCTCGTGCTGGACGAAGCGGACGAGATGCTGCGCATGGGCTTTATCGACGACGTCGAGCGCATCCTGAAGGAGACGCCGGAATCGCGCCAGACGGCACTGTTCTCGGCCACGATGCCGTCGGCCATCCGCCGCATCGCCAACACGTACCTGAACGATCCGAAGGAAGTCACGGTCGCGGCCAAGACCGGCACGGCGGAAAACATCCGCCAGCGCTACTGGCTCGTCTCCGGCATGCACAAGCTGGACGCGCTGACCCGCATCCTGGAAGCGGAGCCGTTCGACGGCATGATCATCTTCAGCCGCACCAAGATCGGCACGGAAGAGCTGACGGAGCGCCTGCAGGCCAGAGGCTTCTCGGCCGCCGCCATCAACGGCGACATGCAGCAGGCCGCACGTGAGCGTACCATCGGCCAGCTCAAGGAAGGCAAGATCGACATCCTCGTCGCCACCGACGTGGCCGCGCGCGGCCTGGACGTGGAGCGCATCAGCCACGTTGTCAACTACGACGTGCCGTACGACGCCGAAAGCTACACGCACCGTATCGGTCGCACGGGCCGTGCCGGCCGCAGCGGCGAAGCGATCCTGTTCATCACGCCGCGCGAGCGCACGCTGCTCAAATCGATCGAACGCGCCACGCGCCAGCCGATCACGCAGATGGAGCTGCCGTCGCTGCAGGCCGTCAACGACGTGCGCATCGCCCGCTTCAAGGACCAGATCACGGCAACGCTGGCGCTGGGCGGCCTGAAGGAATTCCAGCAGCTGGTGGAAGAATACGAGCAGGAACACGACGTGCCGGCCACCGAAATCGCCGCCGCGCTGGCCATGATGGCACGCGGGAACACGCCTCTGCTGCTCGACAAGAAGGCCGAGAAGGGCTGGCACGAGGATGGCGCCCGGCCGGAGCGCGCCGAGCGTCCCGACCGCGGCGACCGCGCGGAACGCCCGCGAGCCGAGCGCCCGGACCGTCCGGCCATGCCGAAGAAGGAGCGCGTGGCGCGCGAGCCGGATGCGGGCATGGCGACGTACCGCATCGAAGTGGGCTATGAAGATGGCGTCAAGCCGGGCAATATCGTCGGCGCCATCGCCAACGAAGGCGGCATCGATTCGAAATTCATCGGCCGCATAGAGATCTTCGAGGACTACACGGTGCTGGACATGCCGGCCGACCTGCCCGCCGAGAAGCTGCAACTGCTGACGGGCGTGCGCGTCGCCGGCCGCATGCTGCGCATCCGCCGCGACGGCGAGGCGGCACCGGAAGCGGCAGCCGCCGCGCCGGCACCGGCGAAGAAGCCGGTCGAGCGCAAGAAGGCTCTGGACGCCGTGGTGGAATCGGCGCTGACGGAAGAGGAAGCGCCGGCGAAGAAGAAAAAGGAAAAGCCGAACAAGGTGACGATGCCGATGCGCCCATACCGCATCGAAGTG
>Ga0265797_10012045_pt1 | contig 10695 bp, 2 predicted proteins | sample P2T30metagenome_FD_192433 | JGI IMG/M metagenome (GOLD analysis project Ga0265797, IMG submission 192433) | Plant litter microbial communities from East Loma Ridge, Irvine, California - P2 T30 | ecosystem: Environmental > Terrestrial > Plant litter > Unclassified | place: USA: California... | reverse complement strand
TGCCTCGGTCGGGGCAACACCAAGGAATCGGTTGCTCAGCAACAGTTTTCTCGGGCTGTGGCGCAGCTTGGTAGCGCACTTGACTGGGGGTCAAGGGGTCGCAGGTTCAAATCCTGTCAGCCCGACCGAAATGTATTGACGGTCGCTTATGAGCGGCCGTCTTTTCTCTTATAAGGGTCAATCTTGACCTTGGTTTCTCTCGCGAACTCATGGAGTGCGTCGTGCCATTTGACTCGCCAGCAGCGGCTGGAGCCGTGACGAGGGATTGAACTGCAGTACGCGGATTAGCTGATGCATTCATACAGGAACGCCCTAGGTTGCAGAATATAGCCGCTGGTGAATGGCCCTGCCATGGTTCGCGCCGCCTGAATCTCGAGATATATAACGCCAGTAGCCTCGTCCTAAGTCGCCTAACGTCCTATGTTGTGGGGTGCGCCGCTGTGTCCTTTCTGACCCCGCAGCTTGCGTAGTATGGCTTTGTAGCTCGTCGTCAGGCAGGGGAACCTTGAGCATCATCAGCACTAAGGAACCGCTCAATGTCGCACCCGGTTCCGTGGTCGTCGTTCGCGACGAAGAGTGGCTCGTTTCGGGGGTCGAGCAGACGACGGATGGTCAGCTCCTCCGCGTTCAGGGCCTTTCCGGCCTCGTCCGCGACACGACAGCCGCGTTCTACACTGCGCTCGACGTAGTTCGGGTGCTCGACCCGGCGGAGGCGACCGTCACCGCTGACTCTTCGTCCGGCTATCGCAGCGCGCGCCTGTGGGTCGAGGCGACACTGCGCAAGACCCCGATCCCGCTCACTTCCCCCGACATTTCGACCAGCGGTCGAATGCTCGCGGACTCTCTGCCCTACCAGCAGACGGCCGTGCGCCAGGCGCTCGATCCCAACAACCTGCGTCCGCGCATCCTGCTCGCGGACGCGGTCGGGCTAGGCAAGACGCTCGAGATCGGCATGATCCTCTCCGAGCTCGCGGTCCGCGGTCGGGGGGAGCGCATCCTCATCGTGACCCCGCGCCACGTGCTGGAGCAGTTCCAGCACGAGATGTGGACGCGCTTCGCGCTGCCCTTCGTGCGCCTCGACTCGCAGGGCATCCAACGGCTGCGGCAGAAGCTGCCCGCGGCACGCAACCCGTTCGCCGTCTACAAGCGGGCGATCATCTCCATCGACACTCTGAAGAACGATCGCTACGTGCAGCACCTGCGGAACCAGCGGTGGGACGCCGTCGTCATCGACGAGTCGCACAACCTCACCAACGCGGGCACGCAAAACAATCGCCTCGCGCATGTGCTGGCTCCCACGACGGACGCGCTGATCCTCGCCTCGGCGACGCCGCACAACGGCAAGAAGGAGTCCTTCGCCGAGCTGGTGCGCATGCTCGAGCCGAGCGCTGTGCGCCCCGACGGTGACTTCGACGAGGCCGAGGTGGTTCGCCTCATCATCCGACGCCACCGCAACAGCACCGAGGTCGCCGAGGCCGTCGGCAGCGATTGGGCGCCACGGCAGGAGCCGCACCACCGGCTCGTCCCGGCCTCGCCGGAGGAGAACGCCGTGGCCTCCGAGCTTGCCGAGACGTGGCTGCACCCGAGCGCGGGCGCCTCGCCCTACTCGGGCAAGAACGGGTCGCTCTTCCCGTGGACGCTGGCCAAGGCGTTCCTCTCGTCTCCGGAGGCGTTGCTCGAGACGGTCCGTCAGCGCATACGTTGCCTCCCGGACACGAACGAGGCCGCCCGCGAGCGGGACGCCCTGCGTCGCCTCGAGGAGCTCGCCTCCGCGGTGGCGCCGAGCGCCTCCGCGAAGCACCGTGCGCTCGTCGACCACGCGAAGGCGGCCGGTGTCGGGCCCAGGTCTCCGACGCGCGTTGTCGTTTTCGCCGAGCGCGTTGCGACCCTCAAGGCCCTCGGGGTGTCCCTGCCCACGGCGCTCGGCCTGCCGAAGGACGCCGTCGCGATCCTGCACGGTGGACTGACCGACGAGGAGCAGCAGAAGGTCGTCGAGAGCTTCAAGCTGGCCTCGTCGCCTATCCGCGTGCTCGTCACCGGCGACATCGCCTCGGAGGGCGTCAACCTGCACGCCCAGTGCCATGAGCTGGTGCACTTCGACATCCCGTGGAGCCTCATCCGCATCGAGCAGCGCAACGGCCGCATCGACCGGTACGGGCAGAAAGAGGCGCCACGCATCACAACTCTGCTGCTCGCGCCCGACGACGAGCGGTTTACGGGCGACTTCCGGGTGCTGACGCGCCTGCTCGAGCGGGAGGAGGAGGCCCACCGGGCCCTCGGCGACACGGCCTCTCTCATGGGGAAGCACTCCGTGCAAGCCGAAGAGGACGAGATCATGCGTGCCATCGCCGCGCAGCAGGACATCGACGACGTCGTGCGCACGGTCGAGGAGGTGCAGGCCGGCGACGACTTCGAGGCGTTCTGGGCCTCGTGGGACACGGTCGTCCCCGCGCAGGCGGACGCGGCAAGCCCGGACGGTCCGGCGGGCCGGAAGGACACGGGGCACGGTGCGAGCGCCGCGCTCTTCCCCAGCGACGTCGCGTTCCTCTCGGAGGCGCTGCAGCAGGCCTACACGGAGCCGGGTGCGACCCTCGACCGCGGCGGTATCGGCTGGCGTGACCACGGGGCCGAGGGCATCGTGGAGCTCACGCCGCCGGCAGACCTCGTGCAGCGACTCGCGGTGCTGCCGCAGAGTTACCTCGACGAGCGCCGGGTGACGACCTCCCTCAAACTCGCCGTGACGCAGGCACGGGGCGACGACCGCCTGCAGGCAGCTCGGTCGGGTGCAGAGACGAACCAGTGGCCAGACGCGCACTTCCTCGGGCCGCTCCACCCGGTGCTCGACTGGGCCAGCGACCGCAGCCTGGCCACGCTCGGCCGCGGCACGATCTTCGCGGTGCGCGGGGCGGTCGAGGATCCCGTGGTCGCGCTGCTGGGCACGCTGACGAACGGGCGCGGGCAGGTCGTCGCGGCGTCGCATATGACGGCGACCTTCGGCGGGTTCCCGTATTCGACGGCCTGTGCCGTCACTCCGTTCGGCTCGGCGCAGGAGCTCTATGGTGCCCTTGGTGTCACGGCGGCCCGGAACAACCCCGGCCCGGTCGACGTCCGTGACCTGTCGCCGCTCGTCCGGCCTGCAGTCGAGACCGCCCGCGGCGCGCTCGAGGGGCTCTTCGACGCGGCGAGCCGTGACACGAAGGAGCGCGTGCAGCGGTGGGCAACCCGCGTCGGCTCCTGGGCCGAAGACGCGGACGCCCTCGTGCAGCGCAGGGACCTGCACGAACGAAGGATGACGGTCGAGGCCGAGCGGCGCCTGGCCGAGGCCATGACGCCGAGCAGGGAGCTCGTGCGTCCGCTGCTGATGGTGGTGCCGGCCGACTGGCCGGTGGCACGGACGATCGAGGGGGCACTCTGATGGCGGCGAGCGACGCGATCATCGTCGGCGACGACTGGATCAGCGAGCACTACCTGACGACGGACGCGACGCGGCAGTCGTTCACCGCGCGGGTGCTCGATCGACGCAAGGCCTGGGACGCGAGCAAGGCCGAGTCGATCGGGACGACGCGCTCGCGCTTCACTGAGAGGCGCGGCCGGATCGAGCAGACGCTCGCCGACTTCACTGCGGGTACGGACCCGGCCGATGTGTCCGCCTTCAACACAGAACTGCTCCGCGTGCTCGGCTACCTGGGCGGCGGCAACACCTGGGTCACGGACGGTCCCGTTCGCCGGCTCGTGTCAGACACCGTCGACGAGCCCTCTTCCCTCGTCGTCGTCGAGGCCACGCCTGTCGCCGAGCTCGACTCGCTGCTCGAGCGGGGGACGAAGACGGGCGCTCCCGTCCGCACCCTGCTGCACGAGGTGGCCGGTGAGGACGGGGAGACAATCACAGCGGTGTCGCGCCTGCTCACCACCCTCATGGTCGGCGAGGACGCTCCGTCGTACGCCCTCGTGCTCGCGGGCCGGTGGGTGCTGCTCGCCGAGCGGGAGCGCTGGCCCGAGGGGCGGTACCTCGCGGTCAACCTGCAGCTCGTCGCCGAACGCAACCAGGTCACGCGGGGCGGCGAGGTCGACCGGGCCCTGACGGTCCTCGACGCTGCCTCGCTCGTGCCGGCCCTCGACTCGGGCGACATCTGGTGGGACGGCGTCCTCGAGGAGTCCGTCAAGCACACGGTCGGCGTCTCGCAAGACCTCCGCGACGGCGTCCGCGAGTCCATTGAGATCATCGCCAACGAGGTCGTCGACCGGCGTCGTGCGCAGGGGCTCCCGGCGCTCGCGGGCGACCAGGCCCAGCCGCTCGCGGTGCAGTCGCTGCGGTTCCTCTACCGGATCCTCTTCCTCCTCTACGCCGAGGCGTCGCCGGAGCTCGGCGCGGTGCCCGTGGGCGAGGCGTCCTACGACGAGGGCTACAGCCTGGACCGCCTCCGCGACCTCGCCCTGGTCGAGATCACCGGGGCATCACGCGAGGGCACGCACCTCTACGAGTCGCTCGGCGCCCTGTTCCGGCTCGTCGACCGTGGTCACACGTCGCCCCGGCGCGCCGAGACCGAGGGCTCCGAGTTCGGGGGCGTCCAGACCGAGGGCCTCGAGTTCCACGCCCTGCGTGCCGACCTGTTCAAGCGCGAGGCCATCTCCCTGATCGAGGAGTCGCGACTCGGCAACGCGGCGTTGCAGCGCGTCCTCGGTCTGCTCCTCCTGAGCAAGGAAAAGAAGAACCGAGATCGCGGGTTCATCTCGTACGCGGAGCTGGGCATCAACCAGCTCGGGGCCGTCTACGAGGGCCTGATGTCGTACACGGGCTTCTTCGCCGAGCGGGATCTCTACGAGGTCGCCAAGGGCGGAGACTCCTCGAAGGGCTCGTGGGTGGTCGAGGTCGAGAAGGCCGAGGGCATCGCCGCCGGGGACTTCGTGACGGAGGTCGACCCGGAGACGGGTCAGCGCAAGCGCGTGCTGCACCGCCGGGGCTCGTTCGTCTACCGTCTCGCTGGCCGGGAGCGCCAGCAGTCCGCCTCGTACTACACGCCCGAGGTGTTGACCCGGTTCGTCGTCTCGCAGGCCCTGGAGGAGCTGCTCGACCAGGACGGCGAGGTCACGCCCGCCGAGCAGGTTCTGCGCCTCACGGTGTGCGAGCCTGCGCTGGGCTCAGGTGCGTTCGCCATCGAGGCCGTGCGACAACTGGCGGAGCAGTACCTGACGCGCCGGCAGGTGGAGCTCGACCGGCGCATTGACCCGGAGGAGTACCAGCGCGAACTCCAGCGGGTGAAGGCCTCGATCGCCCTGCACCAGGTGTACGGCGTCGACCTCAACGCGACGGCTGTCGAGCTCGCCGAGATCTCGCTGTGGCTCGACACCATGGTCGAGGGCCTCGACGCGCCCTGGTTCGGTCTGCACCTGCGCCGAGGCAACTCGCTCATCGGTGCCCGTCGTACGGTCTTCTCGCGAGCCGACGTCGAGCGCAAGGCGCACCTCGCCGAGACCCCGCGCGACGTGCCTGTCGCCGAGCTCGCCGCCAATCTCGCCGACGAGAAGCTGTCGGGCGCTACCAGCGGGTCGATCCACCACTTCTTGCTGCCGCACGGAAGCTGGGGCTCCGCGGTCGACGCCAAGGAGGCGAAGCCGCTGGCACCGAGGGCGCTCGCCGAGCTCAAGGCGTGGCGCACACATGTGAAGGCGAAGCCGACGAAGAAGCAGCTCGATGCCCTCGTCGAGCTCTCGTACCGGGTCGAGCGCCTGTGGCAGTTGGCCCTGCGCCGACGTGAGATCGCCGAGCAGCAGATCCGCCGAGCGATCCCCGTCTGGGGTGCTGAGCTGCCTGAGGGTGGTGCGGTGAGTCGCGAGGAGATCGAGGACGCGCTCCAAGATCAGGACGGGGCGTACCAGCGTCTGCGGCGGGTCATGGACGCCTGGTGCGCCCTGTGGTTCTGGCCGCTCACGGATACAAACGGCGCCACGCCCCCGACCGTCGACGAGTGGATCGACGGGCTGCGCGGACTGCTCGGGACGCACATCGAGGCTCGCACGACGAAGGAGAAGCGAGATGCCGAGGCGCGAGCGCGCGGCGGCCAATCATCGCTGTTCTCGGGGGTGACCTGGACGGACCTGCAGCTGGCTGAGGAGATCGACCTCTCGCTGGCGAACGCCGTGCCAGTCGCAGAGGTGCTCGAACGACACCCGTGGCTGCGCGTCTGCGAGGACGTCGCCGCGCGCCAGGGCTTCTTCCATTGGGAGCTCGACTTCGCGACGGTGTTCGCGGGGGGCGGTTTCGATCTCCAGGTGGGGAACCCGCCCTGGGTGCGGCCTCGGTCCGACGTCGACGCGCTGCTCGCCGAGGGCGATCCCTGGTGGCAGCTCGCCAACAAGCCCACACAGGTGCAGATCGCAGTGAAGCGCGAGGAGACGCTCGCGCTTCCCGGCATTCGTGACCTGGTGATTGACGGCACCGCGGAGGTCTCGAGCACGGCCGCGTTCGTCGGGTCACCGTCGCAGTACCCGCACCTGGAGGGGCTGCAACCGGACCTGTACCGCTGCTTCATGGAGCAGGTATGGCGGCACGGCTCCGAGGCCGGGGTGTCAAGCCTCATCCACCCAGAGTCGCACTTCACCGACGAAAAGGCGGCGGTGCTGCGTGGTGAGACCTACGGTCGCCTCCGTCGTCATTGGCAGTTCATCAACGAGCTACAGCTCTACCCGGAGATCGACCACCACAACTCCTACGGTGTTCACGTGTACGGGCTCCCACGAGCAGTCCCCTCCTTTTTGATGGCAACGTCGCTGTACCACCCCGACACCGTGGAACGATCCTTCGCTCATCGTGGTGACGGCGCAGAGCCTGGGCTGAAGGACGAACTAGGCAAGTGGGACGTCTCTCCTCACGGGGCGCGCATCATCGCGGTCGATGATGATGTGCTCGCGACGTGGCATGCCGTGCTCGAGGGGGACTCCGTACCCGTTCGTCAGACGCGCATGGTGTACGCGGTCAACCGCGCCACCGCAGCCGTGCTGGCAAAGCTTGCTGCGGCACCTCGCCTCAGGTCCCTCGGCCTCGAGTTCTCGCGTGGCTGGGACGAGAGCATCGACCGCAAGAACGGCTTCTTCGAAAAGGAGTGGGGGGCGCCGGACTCGTGGCGCGATGTGATCCTGCAGGGGCCTCACCTGTTCGTGTCGACGCCGCTGTACAAGACGCCTAATGAGTCCATGCTGCACAACCAGGACTGGTCCGAGACCGACTTCGAGACGCTGGCGCCCGACGCGATCCCCGTCACGAGCTACAAGCCCGCCGGCGACCCCGACCGCTACGACGCCTCGTACACCCGCTGGTCCGATGGCTCTTCCGCCCGCGACCACTACCGAATCGCCTGGCGGCGGATGGCTGCAAACACAGGTGCTCGGACTCTCATAGCGGCGGTACTTCCTCCCGGTGCCGCTCATGTTGACGGTGTCTTCTCCGCCAAAGCTCCTGACGCCGCGTCCACAGTTGCCATTGCAGGCGGCTTGAGCTCACTTGTGTACGACGCGGCGACAAGAGCCGCCCCTGGGGCAGACATCAGGAGTGGTCGCGTCTCCAGGCTGCCGGACATGCCATCCCTTCCGGCACTCCTTCTTCGGGTCCTCCGACTCAACGCAGTCACTTCTGTGTACACACGACTCTGGGCCGACGTGTACACGCCTGACTTCGCTTTCGAACAGTGGGCGAACCCGTCGAACCGAACAGCACCAGACCTTGGTGCTGTTCAAGCCGCTTGGACTCCTGACGTCCCACTCCGTCGAGCGACAGACCGCCGGCAGGCGCAGGTCGAGATCGATGCGATCGTCGCACTGTCGCTCGGCGTCACCGCGGACGAGCTCTGCACCATCTACCGCACGCAGTTCCCCGTGCTGTACGGCTACGACCGGCGCGAGTACCTCTACGACGCGAACGGGCGGCTCGTGCCGATGCCGGTGCAGCAGGTGTGGCGTAAGAAAGGCGACACAATTTCGGAGGAGGAGCGCACGCACGTCAATGCCTCGGGCAACCGCTACGTCTACGAGCTGCCCTTCGTGAATCTCGACCGTGAGGTGGATATGCGCACCGCCTACGCGCACTTCGAGCGCGTCCTGCAGGAGCGCTCGTGAGCGAGCTGCTGCCCACCGTCCAGGCGGCGAGCGTCCGTGAGGGCCTGGTCGACTACCTCGCGACGACGTTCTCGCTCACCGAGCCCCGTGCGGCGGAGGCGCTCGACGCGTTCCTCCGTGCACCGGGTGCCGGTCTCTTCCGCGGGCCGTTCCTCCGGCTGCGGCTGCCGTTCCGAGCGGCCGACGACTCGTGGCGACAGCACCTCGGTGAGTGGGCGCAGAGCTTCACTCCCTACGGGCACCAGGCCGAAGCGTTCATCCGGCTGAGCGGCATGGGCGGCGACCGGCCGAAGCCGACCCTCGTCACCACCGGTACCGGTTCGGGCAAGACGGAGGCGTTCCTCTACCCGATCCTCGACCACGTCCTCCGTGCGCGGCGTGCCGGGAAGGCCGGTACGAAGGCGCTGCTCCTCTACCCGATGAACGCCCTGGCGAACGACCAGGCGCAGCGCCTCGCGCGCATGATCGCCGAGACGCCCGAGCTCGCCGGCGTCACCGCAGCGCTCTACACGGGCGAGGACACCTCTGACCGCACGACGGTCACCAGCGAGGGCCTCATCACCCACCGCGGAATGATCCGGCAGAGCCCGCCCGACATCCTGCTCACGAACTACAAGATGCTCGACCAGCTCCTGCTGCGCCACGACGACGCCCGCATCTGGGAACAGAGCGCGCACAGCCTGCAGTACCTGGTCCTCGACGAGTTCCACACGTACGACGGGGCGCAGGGGACCGACGTGGCCATGCTCCTCCGGCGGCTCGGGCTCCGGCTCGCCGCGGTCACTGGCGACTGCTCAGGGCGACCGCTCGGGCGCGTCACCCCCGTCGCGACGTCGGCGACCCTCGGCAACAAGGGCGACCCGTCGGCGATGCTCGACTTCGCGCACACCGTCTTCGGCGAGCGGTTCGACGCTGACGCAGTCGTCACGGAGTCGCGTCTCAGCCTCGAGGAATGGAGTCGCAGGGCCAAGGGACGCCTGGTCACGGCGCCGAGATCGCCCGCGACGTTGACCCGAGCTGACGTTCGGCAGCTCGCCGAGGTCAGCAAGCGGGCTCTCGACTCGCGGGAGCGCGCGCTCCAGGTCGCCGAGGTGCTCGTCGCGCCCGACACCGTCCCGGAGGACGTCAGCGACGAGGACCTGCTCGGCATCGCGAAGACGCATCCGCTGATCGCCCGCCTCGTCGAGCGTTGCGCGGACGCCGCGTCGCTGGAGGAGCTCGCCGCCGACCTGTTCGGGGACGAGGACCCGGAGGTCGTCGCCCATCGCGACCGTGCACTCGAGGCAGTGGTGGCGTTCTTGAGCCACGTCCGCGCGCAGAACGGACGTGAGGCCCTCGGTATCGACCTGCACCTGTGGATCCGCGAGCTAACCCGCATCGACCGTGTGGCCGCGGGCAGCGTGCGCTTCCGCTGGGCCGACGACGGACTGTTGACCGTGCAGGCCGAAGCCGCCGACCTCGAGGGGGACGCCGCTCCGGCCTTCCCCGCCGTCTACTGCCGGCACTGCGGCCGATCGGGGTGGGGCGTCACGCTCGCCTCGGTCGGTGAGGACCTGCACGCCGACGACGCCCGGATCCGGCCGAAGCACGCGTCCAAGGACGGGCGCTTCCGGGCACTGCTCACCGCGGACGTCGAAGGCGACCACGCCCTCGCCGACGGCGACATCGCGGGCGCGGTCCGCGGCGGACTGCGCTTCTTCGCCGTGCGGGACCGGCGTCTGCTCGACGCCATGCCCGGCGACGACGACACCGACCTCGCGAACGGGGCCGTCCTGCCGGTGCTGACGCTCGTCGGGCCCGACGCCGATTCCGACTCCCACGACGACCTCTGCCCGGCTTGTCGGCAACCCGACGGCATCCGGTTCCTCGGCAGCGCGATCTCGACGCTGCTCTCGGTCTCGATCTCGACGATCCTCGGCACGGGCGACCTCGATGCCCGCGAGAAGAAGGCCCTCGTCTTCACCGACAGCGTGCAAGACGCTGCGCACCGTGCGGGCTTCGTGCAGAGCCGCTCTCACACGTTGACCCTGCGCGCCGCCCTCGGCAGGGCGATCGCGCCCGGTGGCAGCGACCTGGACGAGCTCGTCGACGCGGCCCTGCACCAGGCAGGTGACGACCGCTTCGACCGCTACCGCCTGCTCGACCCGGTGCTCGCCGACCGCGACAAGTTCCGCGACTTCTGGCAAGCGCGCACGCAAGCCGCGGTGCCACGCACGGTGCGCACATGGGTGAAATCGCGCCTCGCCCTGGACGCGGCCCTCGAGTTCGGCCTGCAGTCGCACGTCGGACGCACGCTGGAGCGCACCGCGTCGGCCAGTGCCCGTGTCGAGGTAGGAACTCCCCAGAAACTCGTCGCGCTCGCCCGTCCGCTGCTCACCGACTTCGAGGTGCAGGCCACGCTCGACGACACCGGCGCGGTCACCGACGACACCCTCGTCGCGTGGGTCCGCGGCGTGCTCGAGCGCATGCGCACCCGTGGTGCGATCCAGCACCCCTGGTTCTCGAAGTACCTCCAGCAGGACGGCAACCGCTGGCAGATCAACGGAGGGCGGCTCCGCAGCGAGGGCATGCCCGCGTTCCCGCCCG
>Ga0265797_10012044_pt1 | contig 10696 bp, 6 predicted proteins | sample P2T30metagenome_FD_192433 | JGI IMG/M metagenome (GOLD analysis project Ga0265797, IMG submission 192433) | Plant litter microbial communities from East Loma Ridge, Irvine, California - P2 T30 | ecosystem: Environmental > Terrestrial > Plant litter > Unclassified | place: USA: California... | reverse complement strand
CCAGTGAGGAATGGTGGGCAGAGTCCTTCCGTTACGAGGCCCGCCGAAGTAGCTGATGACTCCATCTCCGGTTCCGTGTGTCTCAAAGATGGGCATGTTTTTGCTAGGGCGACACTGAGGCTGACTTGGTGTGTTAGTGTCCACAGTGTTAGGATCCGCGCCTTGAAGGGTGGCTGAGTAGAAGGCACCGGCATTTGGGGCGATGGCTGCGAAGGTCGCACTGAGATCAGGATCACATGCAAGCGCACCGCAGAAGCCGCCTCCGTTACTGTGACCTAGTGCAAAGATGCGAGTCGAGTCGATGCAGAACATGTTCTGAATGACTGGGACAAGCTCTTTCACATATTGCAAATCTCTTTGTTGAGCATTGCCGGCATTAGTAGCAGTGCTACCGTAGTCTGGGTTAGACTCCCAGCCAGCAGGAGTGCCCACACCTTGCATGTAGATGGCAATAGCAAACGGATTTGTGTATGGGTCATTGATTCTGGTTTGCTGCTCAATGGTCTCGGCCTTGGCATTGTTGCCATGGAACGCGAAGATGACAGGTGATGCCTTGTTGATGTCGTAGTCTCTGGGTATGTGGATCAGGAAACTTCTCGGCACTCCGTCAGAGGGCGTCATGTTGAATCGAACACTCGGTCCGTTCGCGGTCAGGTTTGCCGGAATGGGAACTCCACAACCTCCGCCCGTAGCTGCAACTGGGATGGCGTAATTTGGGTTCGGCGGGATGTATCGAACCAAAGCTGCCTTGCCGGCAGCAGGGCTTCCGAAACTACTGAATCCGGCCTTGAAGTAACATGTGCCGCCTACAAAGACGGCAGCTTTGCATCTCGGGGAGTTGTCACACTTCAGCGTGCAGTCATTGATGCTAGCAGCCGCTGATTGATCATAAGAACCTGGGTTGGTGTCTTGGCCACAGGTAATACTATATCTGGTGCCGCAGGCGTTGGTGTAGTCGCCAATGGGGCCGGCGTTTGCACTTGAGCACACTATTGTGGTCAAACTTGCTGGATTGGGAGCGAGGGTGCAAGTGGCGGTCGCTGCAGAAGCAGAAGAAGACGTGGTCGTGGTCGTTGTCACGACCGCAGGGGCTGCCGTGATGGAAGACGAGCTACCAGTTGCACCAGCCGCACTTGAAGTCGAGGAAGAAGATCCGGTGGTAGCTGGATTGGCTCCAGTCGCACGAGCGATCCTCGACATATAGTTAACTGTGGGTGAGCCACCAGCCACGGTGGTACCTCCAGATCTCTTCAAGTAACACAGAGCAAGACCTTGCGGGGGGGTCTTCGCTGCGTTGGTTTGTTCGTCGGCGTCCTTGGTCTCATCGCCAGAGTAAGTGTAACGGAATGCATTGCAATCAGGAACACTGTCGCAATAAGCCATACAACTCAGCATGTCCACGGTTGATACTGCGTTGACGGAAGCACCGTCAGAAGAATCCATGTTGACGGCGCAGTAGGTCTGCCAGGATTGACCCGAAGCATCGACGAATATTGTGCCGCTGGTAGAGGGACACTATAAGCGGCATGTTAGAAGGATCAAAGCAAAACAAAAAAAGATAGAAGCAGCTTACGGGTAGCCGAGTATTTGCTCTGACCAGATGAGCAGCACCATATAAAGTCGTTGGATCTCCAGGAGAATATGCGCCGGCTGCGCTGAAATACGAGCAGGTTCCTGAGCCGATCATCTCGTTCCACGTGTTCCTGGGAACGGTACCGCTAGCATAGTTAGGGGCGAATGAGAAGGCAGTGCAACCTGGGCGTTTCGCGCATGCCTTCGAACAGCCATACCATCCCTGACCATTGGTGGTGCTGGTACCACTTAATCCCACGGGCACTGCATTGGGCAGAGTATTCGCACATCTCACATCCCAGATACCGCCATACTTGTCCGTGTAGCCGCCACCTCCCAGGCCGCCGTTTGCGTTGATGTCTCCGCCTGCACTGCAAGTAGGCCCAGGCTTCCATGTCCCAGTAGGTGTCACTGTCTGTACCGCAGCTTGTGAGGTAGAAGAGGACGAAGAAGCTGAATTCGTCGAGGTTGCCGAAGAGGTAGTAGAGACCGAGGATGAGGTTGTAGTCGTGGTCGTGGTCGTGGTTGTGGTAGGAACTGCCGGCGTGGATGTAGAGCCACTAGTGGCCCCAGTATCAGACGAGCTAGTCGAGCCAGTCGCCGCCGGCACGGTTGAAGACGTGACAGCGGAAGAAGTGTAGGCCGCTCGTGCGATTCTCGACATCCAATTGGCTGTCGGAGACGCGTTGGCTACAGCAGTTCCTTGGCTTTGCTTCAAGTAGCACATGCCTTTGCCTGCGGCAGGGTTGGACGTTTCCGTCGCATCTGTAGGCTCGTCGTTGGATCCGCCGTAGATGTAGCGAAAAGCGGCGCAGTTGGTTGCGGCGTTGCACTGAGAGATACACCACAACATGTCGTTGGTCTGTATGGCGCTGACGTCACCTCCGCCATCGATGTTGGTGTTGCAGTAGGTCTGCCAGCCATAGCCTGAGGAATCGACGAAAACCCCACCGTTAAAGCCAGGACACTGCGCAAGACGTGTGAGAAACATCATCGCCACCAAACGGATCTTGCTGACTTACTGGCAGTTGTGTGTTTGCTTTGATCAGAACAGCAGCTGCGTAAGTGGTCACTGGGCGGGCAGGGTCGGCCACATAGTCGCCGGCCACGAAGCGGTATGAACAGGCTCCTGAACCAGTGGTATCTGTGATAGCAACTTGAGTGGTGTTGGCCCAGCTGAAGGCGATGCAACTGGGTCTTTTGGCACATCCTTTCGCACAACCATACCATCCCTGCCCGTTAGTAGTCCCAGTCACAACAACAGTACCGGACAGGCCGAACGAACACCGAGTGTCCCATTGGCCACCGTATTTATCCACATAGACACCACCACCTAATCCGCCATTCGTGGTTGGGTCGCCGCCAGCTTGACATGATGGCTTAGGTTTCCATGTGCCGGTGGGTGACTGTGCAGAAGCTTGAAAGATTGTAGAAGTAAAAGACGCAAGCGCAAGGCCGGCCCTCAAAAAGAACGCTGAGGACGGCATCGCGAGATGCCTGAACGAGTGACGATAGTAAGGGCAAGAGGAGGATGTCGGTATTGGCAGCGAGGAGAAGGAGACATAGCGGTACCTACCTTGAGGCCCTGTCAAGACCGTCCGCGCGGTGTCAACACGCGATGCATTCCAGTCATTTCGTTCCCGTGGTGCTGTCGCTTCGGCCACAATCCACTGGCATGGACTGCCGATTCAGCGGTCCAAGAAGGAACAATCCCGAAAGGCTTGAGCTGGTGATGATGTTTTGAGGGAGAATTGATCTGTCAACGTGATCGTTTCGGCATCTTCGGTAGCATCTTGTGTCCTCTTGGTCCGACCTCGAGGCCGATACCTCCTACCGAACCGCGCTTGTGAGCCACTGCCACCATTTGCGTCTTACTGGTATCAGTACCCTCTGGCATGTACTTGTAGCCTGGTGGAGTGATCAATTTTTGTGACATGTTCTAGAAGTGGCGAAGGGGCGTGAAGACCAAGGGAGGAGGTTCTCGCGTTCTCTCCCAACCTCTCACTTTCAATGTTGGCGTGAGAAAAAGCGGAGCCAGGGCCGAGCGTAGTCTAAGGGTTGCGTGTCTAGGGTTTGTGGTAAACATGTCTCACGAACCGAGCAATCAAATCGATGATAATGACTGTTTATATGCACAATGTAGCCTACATGTGTTTTCAAATGTAATCAAAGTACGTTGGATAATGACTTGTACCTTCATTTGGTGAAAATGGTCACTGTGCGCGGGTTTGTAGCCTTTCAAGCTTTACAGGTCCTCAAGCCGGGAAAATCGATCGGGTTCTTCAACATTTTCTTCCGCACATGGCATGTATCAACAAAAAGTTGTTGCGTCCCGGTTACGACAATGATCCATCAATCAACAAAGGAGACCCGTGATACTTTCGTCACGGTTTGATATAAACACAATGTACATATGCTTCCCACTGATAAAAACCGCCGAAGCAACTAGGCGAGAGCGTAGTGTCGAAAGCCCCAGACACCATTCCCAGCAATGCTCATCTCATGGATATTCTCTAAGCCCCCCATAAACGCCATGACTCACACCCGTGTCACTCTAAAGCAAAGAGTCATTAAGAAAAGCAGAAAGGTCCCAACCTGCTGCATAGTACAGCACGATCACAGAAGACGCAATCAGAGCATCTCCTGCCAATCGTCTTCAACAAACGACCTCTCATAGTCCTCCGCCTTCAAGCTCCCAACCTTCTTCTTCGCCGCTTGCGGGTTACTCTTGACAGCCTTCGCACCGCCACCGCCCTCAAGCTCGACCCTCGCAAGGTTCGCGTAGAAAGTCCCGACCTTCTCGTGCGCGTTCACCTTCTTCGGATCAAATCGCAGGACCTGCAAACCTGCCATGCTAGTGGCACGCGACAGCGCGACGTACGCCTGGCCCTTCTCGAAGACTTTGCCCAGATCGACCTTGACACGCTCGAGCGTCTGGCCTTGCGCCTTGTGGATGCTGAGAGCCCATGCGAGGATAAGCGGGACCTGTGAGCGCGAGGCCTGGACTTCGCCGTTGGGAAGTTCGACTTTCCAGCTTTCGGGCTGGCAGAGGAGGTCGCGTGAAGTGCCGTCGGCGATAGCGAAGCGCACGAGAGGGAATTTGCGCTGGGTTGTGAGGTTGTCTGTTAGGCGTTTGCGAGCCATTTCTTCTTTTGACATGCTGGGAGCTTGGGTGCTGAGGACACCATCGGTAGCTTGCTTGTAAGCGTCCTCGTTGATGCAGTACTTGTCAAATTCTCCCTCGTCCATGAATCCGATCACACGGCCGATAGAGCCGTTGACCAGACTCTCGTCGATGTTCTTGATCAGCATAACTTGCGCACCCTTTTTCAGAGTGATGGTTTCTGGCGCCATGCAGTTAGACAGCAGCTTATCGCGCTGCGTCTTGTCCACAATGGTTCCGCCATCTCTGGCCTCGAAGACTTCGACATTGCCTTGCAGGTTGACAAGACGGTCAGCGTTCGCTCTTTCCACTTCTGAGCGGAGAGCGAACAGTTCAGTCGCGTCGAGATCGTCGTCGAAGTTTAATGGACGGCTCAGACTTCTGAAAGTGCTGATGGATGATGCCGATAGCCTGCCTTCTCTCATTTCGTTAAGCATGCCTGCGAAAACTGCAAAATTGTCAGTATGGAACACTAGCCTCACTTCATCATGTACACGTACCTGGGTCCTTCTGTCTGAAGACGTGGTGCAATCCTATTGTGTACTCGACAGATGTAGTCCATGTTGACGCATCAAAGGCAAACTGTGCAATTTTGCCCTTATCCGGCACGGGCGGCAGTTGGAAGAAGTCACCAGTGATGACAAGTTGAATCCCACCAAAAGGACGACCGTTGTTGCGCAGTTGCCTCGCGATAGCCTCAAGCTTGTCGAAAAGTTCGCCATCCACCATGTAGACTTCGTCGACAACCAGCACCTTCGTCCTCATCCATCTGTGGCGAGCCTTCTGGTTCTTTTTGATCTTCTTGACCAGCTCGGCCACTGGTTCCTTGCCCAGGCCGATACCTGCAAAGCTGTGGAGAGTAACGCCACCAACGTTGCAAGCAGCAAGTCCGGTTGAAGCTGTGACGGCAATACGGTCAGGCTCCCGAGCATACTTCTTGCGTAATGATGTGATGATCTCGCGGAGCAACACTGATTTACCAGTACCAGCAGAACCAGTGAAGAATACACTCTTCTTCTTTTCGACAACCAGATCCAGAACGTGCTGTTGCTCTTCGCTCAAAAAGACGCGCGCGACTTGCTTGCGCTTGGTCTTTGCCTTTTGTATGCTCTCGTCTGTGCCCTCATTCTTCTTGATTGTCTTCTTGACCTCCTCCCTGTGCTTCTTTTGCTGATCCTTTACGGCGCTTGCAGTGGTGTTCCACGGGAATGATGACTTCTTGTTCGCCTTCGATGCGGGTGTTGCAAATCCTCTTGAAGTCGGCCTCATCGCCTCGCCAATGGACTGATGTGATGTGGAAGCACCAGTACTCTCGTCATCTTTCTTCTCCAACCATGGCAGAGTCCTCCTCTTCACCTCTCTAGTTTCAGCGGTTGCAGTTGGTTGTGCCCGCATGCTCTCTCCTCCATCATATGCGAATTGCCGAATCGTTGAAGGATCCCGTGTAGGCTGAAAGTGTTCTAGCGGCGATGAAGACCAAGGGAAGGGATTACTACTCCCAGGGACCGCCTCTTTCGCACTTGGCTCGACAGATCCATATCCCGAGTCCTGGTATCCGGTCCGCGCCTGCTGTTGTCGTGGAAGTGTAGGATAGACAACTGATTTCGGCATGGGCGCAGCAGCAGGCTTGGGTTTCGCCAGCGTTGGGTAATTCACGGTTCCTTTTGCCATGGGCTCCTCCACATCCAGATCAATGTCGCTGTCAAAGTCGTCCTCGTCGAATAGGTCCGTCTGTGGAATCTTCGATGGCGTGTTTCCTCCTAGCACAATCGGTCTGTTCTGTGATCCGCTGTCTTCGTCGAAAGAACCATCAAATGCCTTTGCGAATCCACTCGCCGTCCTCTTGATCCCTCCAGCATTTTGCCTCGGTGGCGGCGGCGCTCTCATCTGGTTCGCTGCAGCCGGCTGACTTGGACGGAGAGCATTCTGGAAGCCCGCACTGACTGATTTCGAGGGCGCAGGTTTCGTAGTTTGTGGTACAGGCGGGCTGGAAGACGGAAACAGGGACTGTGAGAGAGTCTTCGCCAGGACAGTCTGGTTCTCCTGATCGTATTTCTGCGCTGCTGTTCGTAACATGGCGGCGTGGGTATATGTGCGTTTTGACTCGAGTGTAGAGGTGGTCCGAAAGGGAAGTGAGGCGCGCCCGCGCGAGTATGTAGATGTCTGAAGAGACGGTGCAGAGGCGAGTCGCGCGGTTGCCTTGCCTGCGGGACGGCGGACGAGCATACAGTGGACCACGAGGACAGTGAGGAGGAGGCTGCCGACCCCGAGAACAGACGAGGGAGAGTAAGATGACGCCGAAGAAGGAGAATGAGAAAAGAATTGGGAGTTGCTGGATTCAGCATCCATGCATTGCTGTTGTTGGCCTTGGAGGGGCTTCGTCTGAGGGAGACGCGCTTCCCTGAACTTGCTCTTGCCTTCAATCTTCGCGCGTCGCGGAAGTTGCCTCGGAGGCTTGGCAGCGTTTGGATAAGGAGATAAGGCACTTCAAGATACATACAGGATCACTTCTCACTTTCATTGGCACCACACTTGTGGATTTGATGCATCATGGAAACATGTTCTATCATACTAGCATCATCTGTCAAAACCGCGGTGGTCGGTACTGAACCGACGATGATGGCGAATGGATCATCGACAGGACTAGGAGGTATCTTCGCCCACTGCACGCTGCCTGGCTTCCTTGAGACGCCTCGTCGTAGCTCCAGCCACCTCCCCTTCTTCAACGGGACCCTCATGCGAGTTCAACAACCCGTGGCCAACGAGCAAACTTGCCTTCGCCATCGCCTCCTCTCGAGCATACCAGATGTCCTCTCTAAACACTGCCTTCCGCAGTTTCTCTTCCTCGGACTGCATTTCTATCTCCAGAACGCCAGTTGGCAAGTCATACTCGACTCGAGCGCCGGCATACTCGCGCCAATCTAACAACATGCGTGGCACAGTGCGAAACGTGAAGGCGTGGAAATTGGCATAGGTCCGGCCTTCCTTGTGTCGTCTATGCCAGTCCTCTATCGACGCGAGGAATAGTCGCAGCCATCGCTTCATCCACAAGCGGTTCCTCGAGTCGACTACCTTTGCGGCTTCATATTGTCGACGTACGACCGTCGGCGGTGGAAGGTATCTTTTACCCTGCTCTTGCTGGGTGAGGAACCACCTGAAATGACGCCATGCCGCATCCCTGACATTTCTGGACTCTACCTTCAACGACACAGCGTGTTCCATTATTTCGAGCATCTTGGTCGTCCACTCACGAAGATACATGCTCACAACCACGTGGTTGTACATCTCCATGCTGGGTTCGACGAAGTATGGCGCCTTCGTCATCGTATTGAAGAGAGTCTGCACAGACGCTTGTGGCAGCTGGCCGGTCTTCCGATCATCGCGTGCGGTAGTGCCATGGCGTGGTCTCGCCATCACAAAGGTCCACTCGAGCAACACAGACCACGTTTCTTCGGTGATCGCAAGGTCGTACTCGCGCGACACGTAATCAACGAGCCGGAGAGCCTTCGGTATGTCGTTGTTGATGCAGAATGCATGTGCTAATGTACACAGCAACTTGGCAGTTGGGTACTGCTGGCTGTCTTTGGGAAGCACCTTCGCCCTTGGCAGATCAGCATGGCCTGGATTGAGCTCCATTATCTTCTGGACATCAATGTTCCACGCTGTACGCAAGATCGATTGGACAGTGTCCATCTCACCCTCCCTTGCAGCAGCAGTGATGATTGAACAGTAAGTCTTTTCGTTCGCGTCAAGACCACGATCTAGCATGGCAGTGAGAACCTCCATCGCTTTCTCCTTGATGCCACCCGGTGAGCCGATGTGGTAGTTGGCGAATGGCATGTCTCTGCGCTTCTTGTCTCGTGCGAGCATGTTCACATTGATGACTCGCTCCCGATGTCGAGCAGTTGAGTTGTTCCATCCTGCCCAGAGGAAAGAACCCAGGTACGTGTTGTATATCTCAACATCTGGTACTATGCCATCTTCCAGCAACTGTCCCAGAAGTTTTGTTGCGAGGCGAGAATCGCCCAGATCCTGGGCAGACCGGAGTAGAATGGAGTACTGGTCCCTGACCAGTGGGTGTCCACTCTGTCTCCGCTGCGCGACGATCTCCTGCAACAACAAGCTGTACTCCATCATCAACTTGTTCACAGGAATCAAGCCCATCTGCTTTGCCATGTGCTCGCTGATCATAGTGTACGTCTGAGAGAGCTTCTCAATGTTGTTGCGAGGCTCCAGTACATGCAAGATGTCTGTGAAGGTCTCCTCTGAGATTCCGTTGACGAAATCATAATCCAGGCAGTTCTGCGCCGTGTAAAGACAACGCGCAACCTTGTCTGCATCTCCATCTTCGATGGCAATTGGCAACCAGGTCTCATAATTTATGTAGGGCAACGGATCAGCTCGAACTAATTCCTGCTCCTCCAGACTCTTTTTACTTTGAACGGGTACCGCACTGCCGTACACTTCTGAGCCAAAGATTCTGTTGCTCAGCTCTTGCTCAGCGTCGGTGGTATCATCTGCTAAGCTTGGGGTGCGCTCCCAGAACACGTCCTCGGACGATTGCGACCAGCCCAGCTCAGGCTTGCCTGTAGCTGCTGTTCGCGCGCTCGCGTTCTGGTATTGGTCTTCGTCTTCGTCGATTGGCTTTGAGGTAGCGTCCCAAAACGCGTCTTCTGAGCTCTGGGACCAGCCCAACTCTTCTGCGCTTGCGACCCGATACCCAAGAGGTTGGATGCTGTCTTTGGGTCGCTCTGTTGTGTCTCCCGACAGCTGGGACCAGATTGGGTCGTCTTTGCTCGAGTCCCCATATTTAAGAGGTAAGATCTTGTCTTTGGAGCCTTGCTTCCATCCGTCTTTCTGCTCTGCATTATCAAGGCCCCAGCCTTTGCCTCGCAGGAGTTGGCTCATCTTCTTGTGCGCTTCCCGCTCTTCGTGCGTGCGGTTCTTGGTCGCGTCATGCTCTTTTTGCGTTCGTTTCGCATCATTACCTACCCCGAACCCGTTACTGCCCTTGCCGCCGTCGTAGCTCTTCTGCCACCACGTTGACGCCTTTCTCCTCTGCTGTTCGTTCCACCACCCGCCTCTTACGAGCTGACCGTTGCCGTTACCCCGCCCGAGTAAACACAGCGACGCAGCTCGCGACTCAGCCGGCCCATAACGGGCCAACAGAGCACTCATCTATGCGGCGACCACTGCATGACAAGAACCTCGTCTCCCAAATATATCAAACCGTCTCTTTCTCGTTCGTCTTCAATTGCGATATCTCAGCCGTGTCAGGGTCGTGGTCAGGGCCAGCGCTAGGGTTCTAGCTCTGGGGAAAGGTGAGGATAGTGGAGCTTGGAGAGTCAGTGCGATGGGTGAGTGGAGATCAGCCGTACCGCTGATTTTCCCACACCCGTTGGCTCCACACATTGGCCCGAGGTTGCCGACTTGGAGCCCTACTCTTGCCTTGCAGCCTGAGGCAGAAGCGGAACTCAAGCCGTTCGGAAGTCTGTATGCGCCAACGTCAGTGAGAGAGAGTTGGTGAAAGTCGAGCTAGTACGTCTGCGGAAGCATCGCATCGCATCGCCTCGCATAACCACTACCACCACCACAACACACGACATTCCACACACGCGTGCGCCCAAAAGAAGCTGAATGGCTTCGCCCGAAGAACCCGGCGCCGGCGCCAACCCGGTCAACGAGCCGCTCGATCTGGTCCGCTTGTCGCTGAACGAGGTGGTGTTTGTCAAGTTGAGGGGAGACCGTGAGCTGCAGGGAAGGCTTCACGTGAGTAAATCCATGGGATGAGAATGGATTCTGTCGCAAAGAAAACCAGGTGCTAATTCAAATGATTTGATCAGGCATACGACAGCCATTGCAACCTGGTGCTCGGCGAGGTGGAAGAGACGATTTACACTGTTGACGAAGAAGACGAGGGCGGCAATGGCGAGGTGCGCACGGTGAAGAAGCAGAGCGAGA
>Ga0265797_10012043_pt1 | contig 10697 bp, 9 predicted proteins | sample P2T30metagenome_FD_192433 | JGI IMG/M metagenome (GOLD analysis project Ga0265797, IMG submission 192433) | Plant litter microbial communities from East Loma Ridge, Irvine, California - P2 T30 | ecosystem: Environmental > Terrestrial > Plant litter > Unclassified | place: USA: California... | reverse complement strand
AAGAACACGTGAGCATCACACACGATATCAACTCAACACAAAGTCCACGCAGTCCAGACCACACAGCCACACGTACGTACCAGTACTAAAGTACTGTACCTCACTCAACACCCCGGAGCCTCCACAACGGAAACAACCTAAAAACACCCATTCGAACCAACGCAACAAGTAGTGAGAATCCCATCCATCCCAAACAAGCAAATGCGAGCCTAGGCCGCTTTGTACCTACGGTACCTACGTCGATGGGCAGAAACCTGAAACAACCCGCCCTGCTTACTCGCATACGGGCTGCAGGTTCGGCAGCAGGCGTTCGCCAGCCAGGCTGTATGCGATGCACGCACACGCATACCTGTCTTCGTTTTCCGCGGACCTAGCTGCGCGTAAGCAGCACGGGTGGAGTTCATAGGGCAGTGGCCGTGGGCTTGGATTTTCGTTTGATGGAAACGTGGACGTGTCTGGAAGTTTCCGGTACGTAGTGATGTGTTAGAGCCCGTCTGTCCTCAGAGTTCGTTGTTGGGACGGCTGTTATGTCTCATGTCAGTCAGCAAGTGGTCGTACGAGCTGGTTTTGTAGCTCTCGAGATGCGTGTCGAGCAGCCGCATTAACTTGAGAGGTGTCACGCAATAGGTTTGCTGAAACGTCGATTCGCTTACTCTTTGACCAATGGACCCGCCAAGCTTCCACAGGCGCGTCTTCTGGGCCGGGTTACATCACGATTGGGAGAGTGGGAAAGACGTTGCGAGGCAGAGCAAAACATCACATTAGCCCAACCACTACCAATTCCTCTCGGCCAACGAGAGAGAGCCCCTTCCTCACAATCTTGGGGAACAACCGGAGAGAAAAGTGAAAGAGACAAGAGAGAAAAGCAGAAAGGTGGTCAGAGCAAGACATCCGCCGATCGATCAGAATAAGAAGTTCAGATATGCCAAATTAAACTCCGGGTCCCCAGTTCTTCGCGCCTACCCATGTTCCCAGTTAACACCAAAAAAGAAGCAAAGAGCAGTTTCCCAAGATGCAAGCGCTTAGTCCAGTGTCGAGTTTTTGCCGCAGTAGCAGCGACAAGTAAAGTATTCAAGAAAGTTTTGTGAGCAATAACGACAGGAAGGGCTTTCAAGGGCCGGTAGAAACAGAGATGGTGCCGCCTCCACGTTGCTTTGCTCTGTGAGCCAAGTCTTTCGGTGCAAATCGGTCGCGCGCTATTTATTCTCGCGGCGTAGTGTCGCGTTCCAGACGTTGTCGGAAGCGTAGTAATGTTGGAAGCAAGTTCCGTGTAGATGGTAAGAGAGGGTGGGGTGAGATGTTCCAGGGTCGTTCGTTTCCTCGTTGTACGGTGGTTCCTGGGTCTGCGTGTAGAGTTGTGATGTATGGTGTCATTAGAAGAAGTGCGTGTGAGGCTTGCTCTGTTCGTGGACTTCCATCTCCTGTAACAGTGTTAGCACCTGCAAAAATGTAAGATTGGAAAATCTCATACCATCTTGAACGTGTTGAGCTCCTCCTTGATCTGCTGTGCCAGAATGGGAGTCAAACGGTTGCAAGTCGCAATGTCACCGCGGCGATCGTAGTCGGAAGCGCTCCAAGCATCGTGGAATTGGATGCGAGGCGAGAAAGTGATGCCCTTGCCACCAGTTGGTGTCGCAGGCATGCTGCGAGTGTTTGTCATCGACGCAATACGAGGCTGGCTGAAATAATCGCTGTTCGTGGTGTCACGGAACGACGCGCTACGGGTTGATCCCTCCTTTGGTGTACTGGGCATGGAAGAAGCTGGGCTGTCGATAATGTGAGGTACATTGTCGCTGGGTCGGATGTCAGGGGAGCCTGTTGGCGAGGAGGTGCCGGAACGCTTGAGGATGCCCTTCTTCACGGCAGCAAGAACTTCTGCGCGGTCCTTGTCGCTACCAACAATGCTTCGCCTGGTGAATGAATCCGAGCCCTCTGCAGATGGCCTCGCAGATGTGTTGTGCACGGCATCAACGGAATTGCGCTCGAGCTTGGGGAAGCCGGTTGCGCCACCGCTCTTTTCATCTAGCTCAGTGTTGACGTTCACCTTGTGCCTTTCTGCCTCGACTGTTACCATCGAAACTTGTGCCATGCTAGGTTGCAGCGGGGACCCGCGCTGTGCGTTTACAGGACCGTCGGCAGCGGGTACTCCGATGACAGACTTTGGTCGGAAAAGTCCTTTGATGCTTCTAGCACTCTTCTTGGCACCTTTGCCCATTTTACGCAACATCATCGAGGCTGACGATGCCGTCGATGAGATGGAGATGTTGTCCGTAGAACCAGTGAAGCCACCTTGACCAGAGTAGATGTTAGCGCCAATGCCGGCTGCTTCTTGTCGTCTTGCAATTTCAAGCTGCTCTGGGTCCAACTCTTCTTCTGCTGGCCGCTGAGCCTGCTGCTGCTGCTGCTCTCGTGCCTGTTGAGGTGTGGCTGCACTGGCCTCCGCCCTCCTGAGCTCTTGAGCACTGCCGAAAGAGAATGCACGTCTCAGGCGAGACTTCATGCCCTTGTTCAAATCTCTGTCAGACACTGCTGCAAGATGCTGTGCAGCTGCACTAGGCGGAGGATTCACGGCAGCCCTGGTCACCGAAGCATATGATCTGTGTCTTGGTGCGTTTGGAGTGGCCGCAGGCGCACCAGTGTCGCTTGTCTGCCTTGATAATGGTGATGGAGCAGCCATACGCTTGTTGGGATCTGATGCACCTCTAGGAGGAACGTTGACGGATTTCTGAGTGACAGTGGCGTCGTTGCCTCTCACGCTTGAACTGTCGGAGGTGGTGGAGTTGTTTCTGTGGGCAGTCTCGGGTCCGTCGCGGCTGCTCGTTCTTTGATGGGTACCAACAGGGCGGATTGATGTGGGTGTGGAAGTCGCGCCGCCACCATTGCTGGAGGATGGCCGCTGTGCACCCGCACCGGCTTGACCGTCGCCATTGGGAGCGATGACGTGAGTATCAATGGTGTTCAGGCTGCGTCGGCGGTATCGCTTCGCCAACTCCGTGTTCCCAGACTTCGGTAACGAAGTACTGTCAGAACTGGCTGTGCGTTCAATTGTTGGTGATGGTGGCGAAAGAACGCTTGTGAATGGAGTCGTAGGCGAAACCGCACCGTTCGATGCTGTCCTGGGCACAGAATTGTTTGAATTCGTTCGCCGTGCTGCTCGCCTGTAGCGGTCGGGTGATGGCTTTGCAAGCTGGTCGTACGAGTTTAACGAGAGGTCTGGACTCGACGAGAAGTTGATCGAGGTCTCAGCCTGTGTGCCGATCACGGAATCATCTTTTGCCGAGGAGGCATCGGAAGAAGCAGTCGAGCTCGAGGCTGATTGCGAATGCCCGGCGCGCTGCACGCTGAGATGATTTTGTCCTCCGTTTGATGCAGAGATTGTACGCGTCTCTGGCCGCAAGTTGGGTGTGGACTGGAACGCATACGGCTGCACAGGCGCTGCCTGATTTTTGTACGCTGTGTTGCTCGACCCGTTGTACATGCTTCTGGGCGCCTGGCCGAGGCGAGGAGATTGTTGTTGAGGGCCCTGGAAGGCTTCGGAGGAGGAAGGTCGGGAGTGCAGCATCGTGATCGTGCTGGAAGATTGCATGGGAAGTGGCAGTACCTCAGCCATGGATTCTGTCGACAAGGAGCAACAGAGTGAACGAGAGTAGTGGTAATGGATATCGAATGTAGGGCTTGGCGGAGCAGTAGGAATCTATATTATCTGGACCGGCCAGCAGTCAGTGATGGGGTCCCGTGACGCGGTGATGAGATGCAGGCACGCAGGAGCGTGATGTGCAACGTGGTGAGGGATCAATGGCGGACGGGTGAGGTGGGTGTTGATGGATGGGGAGGCGGACCCCTATCGCAGGGCCAGAACGCGGCTAAGCTCTGCAGTTCGAGACATGATGCGGCGACGCGGTGGGCAGTGGGTGAATATAGCAGGGTGGAGCGAGAGGGAATAGAGACAGCAGTGGAGAGGGAGTGTCTTGCAGTAACATACCTGGGCGGCAGGCGTCTCAGCCCGTCGAGGGTGAAGAAAGGTAGCACGGCGGGAGTCTGCCGAAGCAGAGAAGCGGAGGGTCTCAGAACCACATCGAGGAGAGCGGGCGGGCTCAGCGAACGTTGGCGGCGGCGGGCGGTGGTGAGCAGGCGGTGGTGGTGCAGAGGTGAGGTGCAGCAGTGGATGGATAGTATTAGTGGTGGCAGTTGTGTGGGTGTGGTGGTGGACGGGCAGGCGTGTGCAGCGCTCCTGACGCTGGCTCTCTGCTTTCTCCTGGGGAGTCTGGTGTTTAGGGAATGCTGGGCTGGCTTGAGCGTGCTCCTCGGCAAACTCCAGGGCGACGCGATGTAAGCAACGGCGGCGCGGCGGTAGTGGTGGCGCGGCGGACAATTACAGTAGTAGCAAGGAGAGAAGGCGGTGGTGGTGGTAGCAGTAGTGGTAGCAGTGAGGAGGAATAATGGGACACGCAATGGATGGATGGACGGCGGGCGGACAGACAGACACACACGCAGAGACGGCGGGCGGGCAGCACTGCACCGATGCAGAAGGGAAGCGTCTACGGCTGCTCTCTCACTGCTGCTAGCTGCGTCCTGGCTCGTCGCTCGTCGCTCCAGAGGCGTTCTCTCTTGAGCGCTCTAGCCAGCTTGGGCGGCTTGTTCTTGCTGCTGCAGCCAGGTTGATGCGCTAGCCCGCCGACACCCTCCAACGACATCCCATTTGCATCTTAGACCCTCCGCCCTCTGGCCCATGCTCCAGTCCGCCGTTACTTGCACACGCCCACCGACGCCCTCACCCTGCTAGTCCCGTCCTGCTATTCCACTGACTTCTATTCCTGTGGCCTCTATCGCCCATCGCCCGCCGCTATGCACATCTATCTTATCTAACCACCGCCGTGCCCTCGTTGCTGTCCGCGACTCTGCTGCATTCCACCTCCCCCTCAAATCACCCGTCCGCCGGCGGTGTGGTATACAGACAGACGTGCTGATCACCACTGCTGCACCGCTCACTCGCACCCGGCAGAGACATGCCATTGTGCGCGCCCCTTTAGACTTCCCGATCATGCCACCTCCGGCTGCCTCGACCTGCAGCGGCTCGTCTATAGGTAGCTTTGTAGCTTGTAGCTCGTTCGCTCGCCCTCGCAGCAGCAGCAGCATGTGGATGTCATCGCCTGCCCCGGTGCGATACGAGCCCCATCGACATCGACTCGCTCTTGTGCCCTCTGCAGCGACACAATCGCAGCCGAGCTATGCGGGCTCCACAGTGCACAACGTCCCTTGTCGTCTATCTTTTCCGCTGCCTGACAATTCCACCCAGAGCACCACCGCCGTACGAGCACGTGGAGAGACGGCCAACTTTTTTGCCTCCTCCCCTGCGCGAGACTATTATACTTTCACATGCGGCCCTCCTCTGCCGCAGTGCCGGGATGCATCGCTTGCTCGCTTGAGTCGAGCGTCTACCGTCCCTGGTCTGCAGCTTGAGGTGCTCGAGCTCAAGGGCAGGCAGGCATTCGCCACACCTCTGATTAACGCCATCTGCACCAGGCCACAAGCCTCTGTAGTCGACATGTCTTCAGCGTCTCACAGTGTGTGTCTGCCCTTTCTTCATCATGCTCACCATCGCACCGTTACATCATAGCCTTGAGCTTGTCACTGCCGGCCCACGGGGCACGCCTCATTGTCTCAACCTCCATCTCCACAAATCTGAACCGCCCAACGCCTTTTTATGCGCTTCCAGCGCGTCTGCACAATTCGAGCCAGGACTAAAAGCCAAGCTGCTTCAACATCCGCTAACCACGGAGTACGACTCCAGATCGCGGAGGCTATCGTCTGCGCGTCCCTCTCATCTACAGGCTAGAGGACACCTTGCGTGCTTTCCTGCCCTCTTCCCCAATCGTGCCTCCAATCAAGCCCGTATAGCACTTTAATATCCTGCAGAGACATTCATGCGTGAAGTTGCCCATCACCAATATCACCCTCCAATCACACCCTCACCGCCCACATCAAATGTCTCTCACCAAAACACGCCATCGCTCCCATCATATCCACCAGCCACACCAATCACAGCAGCACAACACGTCCCGAGCTCTCCTCACTTCCTCACCCGTAGTCAAACGCGTCCGCGCACGCCGCGGCGAGTGGTCCTCAGCACCATCAGAGAAGTCCACACAAGGTGACAAGCACCTCACATCTCACACACAACTGTCTCTCTGCCCAGGAAATTTCCACGAAACCCCTGCTTTCGTGGCTGCGTCTCTGCATTTCGCCGCGCGCTCCTCCCACGGAATCCCTGCCCTGATGATCGCCCTCTGACTACCCCACGTATTGCGCGTTCAATCTCACTGGCGCGGGACTTCGCATGCAAGCTGAAGATTGAGGGGTGAGACATTTCGTCGTTGGTTTTGGTGATCGTCGTCGTCGTCGTCTGTTCCGTCCTGGCCTAAATTGTTCGCGTCGTTTCATCACCGCTCATCAAGGGACGTTGTTCTTGTTGGTTAGTTTGAATTATTCTTTGACGCGTTAGGAAGGACGACTTGGCTTGCATTTGCCTAGAACGTGTTTGGTTGTATGCTTCGCTGCAGCGCGAAAGTCTGTCCTACCTTCGTTCCTTTGCCTCACAAATCACGGCAAATCAAGAACACACTGCCTAGCTTTCTGCCTGCTGGTATGCGAGGCGCGCCCGCCCGCCGGACATGGCTTGCATACGCATTACAGCATCGAAATCGCTGAAACCGCCCAATGGCCGATCCCGCAATCGCATCGCCATCGCATGTGGGAAGGATTCACCCGGCGGATGAGGGCCCCTGGCTCACGGCTTTACGTTTGCAGAGGGTACATGCGCAAGCAAGGTTTTGGATCGGTAAACTACGCAGCCAGGTGGCTTGTGGGGATCTCGTTTGGTTCGCGGACGCCGCTCTGCGCTATCGAGATTCGCTTTCTTTACCTCCTACCATATTTTGATTGGGTGTAGAGGGCTTCATGTTTGTTTTGTCACTTTATTCATATGTGCTGCCGTCTTTTTTGTTTTGGACCCTTTTGCTCTGTTCTTTCTCAAACGACCATGCTGCACATCACAATATGTAAGGATGGCCCGTTCATCCGTCTGTCAGCACGTTGGTCTTGGGAGTTGTCGTCATCTTTCTCCTCCTCGCGTCCTCGTGTTCGTCTGACGTCTCTTCTCGTTCCGAGAGGTGGAGCATCGAACACCTGTTGCATTGTCTGAGTGCGACCGGGGACCTGACTGTGCGTGCAGAGTACTTTAGTGTAGCGAATGTTGCATGCTATGCTGGGCTAAGGTAGCGTAGAAGTGTATAGCCTATAGCGTGTCGAGTTCATGTGTCCAGGAACGCTTAACCGCTTAGCCGGGTCGAGAATCCAGTCAGCAGCATACATAGTGTCCATTCGTACTGTATCTCGGCGGCGTGCATGCTGCGCTTGCGCGTGCTTACGATTGGCAATGCACCTGCACGAGCTGCGAATGTTGCTTGCAGACACTTGAGTTGCTGATCTCAATGGAGACAATGCTGCACATGGCGAGCCATTGCAGGCCGAAGGCGTGCGTGATTGTTGAAGCCCAATCCACTACCAGTAACCACATCTCATTTGAGAAATTATTCTTTGAATAAATCAATGACTGCCACACGCATGGTTAGATCGCAGCCTACAAGAAGACACTGTCCCTATCCACCACCTTCCACACCAAGACCAAGCCGCTCCGGCTCACGGATATGCAAGATTTGACCTGCAAGCCACGACCTGCAAGCCCATCAGTGCCCCGTCTACGGCACACGGCAGTAATAACACCACTCTCCCCATTCGCCAGCCACTTGAGCTGCTTAGCGGGTTGCGCTGACAAGACGGGATACGCACTCTAGAAACGCTCATGCTCGTCGCAGAGCTAAGGCAAAAGAGAAGCAGCCGAGGCAGCTTATGAGCCGTGAGTCTACTTGCTAGTTTCTTTGCCCTGCAGAATCGAGTATGCACCATCTGCTGCGCGACATATGAATGTTGCATGGCTCGCGCGCGCGTGCGTGCGGAGCTGGGTGCTGCTTTCTTCCAGGTTGGAGTTCATGTGCGTGATTATGCGACTGGGAACCGTGGATTGCGGTGAAGATCTCTGAGGCAAGGAGCTTTGGAGTTGCGTCGAGCACTGTGTACCGTGTCTAAGAACTTTTTGAGAGAGCTGCATGATTTAGTATGTCACGGGCTGAGGACATGTCGGTCAGCAAAGTAGTTAATTTTCTGAGAAGATGGTGTGGTTAGAGTATCCTGATACCGCTGTACAATTGAGTAGTAGTAGGAAGCCCGTCCAAACCATGTCTAGTAGTCCAAAACCAGAAAAGGAAACAATGCAGATAAAAAGCAGAAGACGCATCCCCGTAGGATCTTCGCAGGGCTTGCATAAGGCTCTCATGCCAAGCTCACGCCCTATCGCCTTCGCCCACCGCCACCATAGCCCAAACCCATTTCCAAACCCAACCCTCATTCAAGCCCCCATTCTACGACTCCGTCCTCGGCGTGCTCGTCAAAACCGTGTCCGCGTCCTTCGTATCATCTTCAAGCGCCCAGAGGGGCCACTTCTGGTCAACAACCCACTCCCCACAAGCTGGCTCTCCGCGCCGCCCTTCCTCGAGTCTTCGCCACACGGTGCTGACGACGCGGCGGTTATCCGCGTTCGACTTGGCCGTGAGGTGAACGCCAGTGCCGTACCGGCCACGGTACACGGTGATTCCTATATCGCCGATGTAGATGTTGCGCAGGGCCATGACGATGGGCGAGCAGTCGTCGCCCCAGACTGTGCTGTAGCTGTCGTCGCCTGGGTAGTAGATGCGTAGTTCCAGCTTGTCGACTTCGTGCCGTCGGGAAGGCCCGAAGAGAGTCTTTATCATGTCGGCGAGCTGGGTTGGGGAGTCTGGGATGACGCGGCCATTGTAATTGTGAGCCGCTGGTATCTCGGACTGTGGAGACGTGGGTAGATAGGCACGGTGGGTTGGCGAGAAAGATGTCGGAGTATAGATTCCCGCGAGGTGGATGGAGCGGGCCTGACGGATCAGTGAGGGCGCGAGAGTGTTGAATATGTGCAATCCGTGTGGATATGAGATGAAGATGTTGGCTGTGCGGCTGTGCATCAGATTGAAGTGGCTCTTAAGCTCATTGTGAATCTGCTTGTTGACAAGGAGCAGTGGATGACAAGAGGGATATGCTCTGTCGCGGTAGGGAGCGTCCGAAGGTATTGACGCAGGTTTGGTGACAGAAAGTAAGCTGGGATCGTACTTGTTCTCGATTACAGGTTCGTGATTAAGCAGAATGCCCGGGAAAGGTGCGCGCCCGCACCCATACAGTCGATGCACGACATCAGATGGCGTGCCTGTCAGTTTGGCAGTCGAGATTGTGATGGTGGAGCTTTCGAGTAGGGTGTCCGAGTATATCTGCAGTCTCAATTCCACAGGCAAATCCAAGAATGGACAAGCTGACTCGGACGTATCCATCTCGCGGCTTCGGTGGTGTTGTGCAGATCGAGTAAAGCTTCAGGGAGAACTAAGGTATGTTGGAATGAATATACACGCACCGCAGCAACGACAGTTTGCTTGCCAGAAAGTGGCAATGAGGCTCTTCACATGTGAAAGTACGCGTGGGCGTCGAGTCCGGTGGCAGGAACAGCGGTCTCTGACATAGGCAGGTGACGTCGGTCAGCGCCGTCGGCGTTAGAGTTCAATATAGGCCGGGGAAAGGGAGAATCCGTGTTACCTTAAATATTACCTATGTCAGATAATTACGTGGTGGTCATGGGATCATCAGACTGAGAGAACAATTGGATCTCCGAGTGATTTGGTGCATCGTGTCAGCCTCGTATTAATTGTCAAACATGCAGTGACTCGACTCAGGCAAACAACTCGATTGCTCGGGTAACAACTATTGACCAACTCGATGAGATCTGATGCACTGAAACCCGCGGAAGACGTAGAAAGTGCCATTGAAATCCGCGTTGATATTGTACAGTAATTGGGTATCGTTCTCATAACAAACCATGAACGCCATCTCCCCTTCGTGAATGCGAAGCCCGAATGCCCATCGCTTCCAGCTAAACTAAGAAAATTGCGAGCAGTGCTGAACCATGGACGGCCGACTAACAATGCTCAAAATCATCATGTCGATCGTGCCAAAATAGCGTTTACCACGCATATCGATTGTCTTCGAACTCAATCTCAGCCTCCTCGTTCCAGTCCTCGTCACCACTTCTTTCAGTATCGAGGAAGTCTCGCTCGCTGAACATATTTTCGCGCGGACGCTGGTTGTCAATTGCCACGTCGACTACTTGACACAGGCCTTGTACAAACAATGGAGTGCCTTCCTCCTCATTTCCATCCTCTGAAACCGTGTCTGACTCGTTGTCTGACACCGACTCCGGCTCTGTCGACGGTAGGCTGTGCTTCACACGAGTACTGCGACGTGTTGCTTTTGGTGCTGGCGAAGACGTCGCGTCGGTATCATAGACGTCAGTATCGCCAGTCGGCTTGTGCGGTGAAATTCGAATATGACTCAAGCGATTAGGATTCAGTGCGACGTCGAACTCGACATCAGGCACATCGTCTCCTCCGTTCTTGGCTTTGACTTGCTTCCACGACTCGAACTGTCTTCTAGAACCATGGTATGGGTTTGGAGGTTGGTTGCGTCTGAGATATACACGACGCAAACGGTCTGTCCACATGTCGCGGAAG
>Ga0265797_10012040_pt1 | contig 10698 bp, 13 predicted proteins | sample P2T30metagenome_FD_192433 | JGI IMG/M metagenome (GOLD analysis project Ga0265797, IMG submission 192433) | Plant litter microbial communities from East Loma Ridge, Irvine, California - P2 T30 | ecosystem: Environmental > Terrestrial > Plant litter > Unclassified | place: USA: California... | reverse complement strand
AAGGAGACAAATGGGGAATCAGATACAGGAGCTGAGGCCGCTACATATGCCTAATCGGTTCAGTGGACTGGCTGAGTAGGGAAGGCTTTTCGCAGTGTGCTTTGCATCTATATGGAGATTTTTTTTAACAGAGCATAGCGAGGGAGTTTGAACATGACAGGTAACCATGGTGATATGGCCGCTTTGAAGTAATTGATAATGTACACACCATATACATGCTGTGAATAGTACAAGTCTTTCACTATTTTACACGTCTTGTTGTATAGGATACTGTACGCATGACGGTATGTTTTGTATGGTAAAATCATCAACTGTTCAGGTGCTGTATTATTCCCGTCCATTATCCGCAGATTATTGTTAAGTAGTCATCTCCCCTCACGCCTGACATGCCGCATGCCTCTCTGCCTTTGTGTATTTCGTCGGCTTGATGTCACCGAAATCGACATGTGCGTCTTTACGCTTTTGCCAACACTTTATCCAGATGCATAATTTTCTTGGAGGCCTTGGCAGCGTAGATTGGAAAAGATGGTGGACAGCTACAGCCTCACAGTCTTCGGTCCATTACGGAGGCGATAGTGCTTTGCAGCAGCTGTCTATACTGTACATGCCACTAAGCAAAAGTGACATCCCCCCCCCTTAGGACGACACAAACATGTGACAGATGATTGGCCAGCAACATGTCATCTACCAATCTCAAACTCCTTGGTTCATCTGTCAAACAGTAAGCAAGCCAACCGCCAGCCCAATATAATCCCGTGTTCCCCACGTTTCAATATGGCACTAGAAAAAGAGAAGGGATGATTAACAATCCATTAGAGGGCTCAAGCAGACATCTTGGCTGTAAGATGCAGATCGGCCTTGGCAAATTGCACGTCTACGCTAGCATTTAGTAGATATGGCTAGGTCGCCCGGGCCTACGACGACCCGCGTGGATGATCAGTGTCGATGAAACGCATAAGCGGCCATGCCCAGGGCTTGGCTGAAGTACAGCGTGTCTTGCGGAAAAGGATGTAACGGTGAGATTGGGGTCGTACATGAAGGGGGTGGAATACTTGGCAAAAGGCCGCGGAATCTTGTACGAGGTGATGGTGCCATGAGACGGGTTTAGTGCTGAAGACGGGAAGCCTCAGAAAGGGACATGATGGCATGCGACATGTGCGGGATAGGAAAAGTGCCGCGTGGAAGAGGAGGCTCAGCTGCACGTCAGCCGGCTCTCCGTCGGGCTCTGGAAACGTATTGATCTCGACATTGTTTCCAGTTTGTAGGTTGCTTTAATGCGGTGTTTTTGGACACTGCGCCTCTACAGCTGATGCGACATGGGTCGGCTTGTCGTGTTAGTAGGTTTGAAGAAAGTGACCAGGGAAAGTATGGCGGAAGCAAGCGCTACGGAGTCAGGTACTTGGGTCAGTGGAGATTGTTCGGGCCTCGGCTAGCGCCGTTTTGTGGTGAACGACATGTTAATCTGATTAGGAGAGGGCGGTAGGGGTGTACTGAATACTCGACGCGTGTGTTGGGTCAATTGATGTAAACTGATGTCAGACTCTGGGATGACTGGGGCTACGTCATTGCAGCTGGCAGGGATGGCTCAAGAGAAGAGCCTAGCGGCCGCAAGTAGCAGGCCGTCCGTTTACCCGGCTGTTACCCAAATTCCGTATATGTTGGAGGGGTACGTTTGCAGCGCACGATGTCGGTCCAAAATGTCACAGCATTGGTGTAGCAAGCGTCGGTAGATTAGTGGGGCACACATCCAGCGCATACCGTAGGGCTATCTTGCGCAACGCCAAAGGGGAAGCCAACAAGGGTTCTAACAACGTGAAGAGCGTCATGGGGTAGGGTCTTTCCCCGCATGCATCATGCCAGACGACAGCGATTGGAGCAAGGTCATTCGCAGCAGGCTGGGGCGCTTGCTGTCGAAATGGTATCGGCCGGGGTAACGGCTGCCAGCGAACGAAACCCCAGACTTGGTGATGATTACTTGCCCGCAAGTGGGCGCTGCATGCGACGGTTCAGCGGCGCACGATGGACATGGTGGGGGGGTTGGTGGACGAAGGCCGCACCTCGTCTTCTGGAGGATCACGTTTAATGGCGCCATAGCAGACGCCATCGCCAGTCAGATGATGGATCTGAGTGCAGCGCGCCGTGTGTCCAACGGTTACGGGAAAGAAGAGCGGTGAAGCAGCGGTGAAAAGCTGGCGGGAGAAGATTGAAGGCGTATTGTGGAGCATGGAGAAGAGTGAGGTAATGAGGTAAGAAAGAAAAAAAATGAGGCATTTGAAGTAAGTCAACGGGGGCAGCTCCGCCGCGGTACGAGCACCTACAGCGCGTACTTACAGCACGGTACTTGCGGATTGGGCGGAGAGTGCAGATTGCGGAGCGGAGCATAGTGTAGACAGTGTAGAGCGTTGGGGTGCGTTGTACCGTACAGGGTGCGGTTGGATGGGCGAGCATCGGAGACATGGTCAGAAGAAGGGCTGAAGCATGCGCAGGTGCCCACCTGGGCACGGGCGTCAGTAGCGCGGGATTCCTTCACTGTGTGTCGGCGGATTGCCGCGCTTGTCTTGGTCGAGGTTTGGGGGCGTGGTAAAGCTTCTGGTGGTGGCCCAGGGTCCTGGACAGTATGCGTAGTATGCGCAAGGGGGTGCGTGTCTCTACTTGCTGTATTGCGTCTTCCGTCGGCTGTGTCCTGCCCTGCATGTTTGAAACCGGCTTTCGAGTTGTCTTGTGAGGGAGCAAACACGGCGGGACAAAGAGTCCACAGCAGCAGCAGCAGCAGCAGCAATAATCGCAATCAAAGGCGCGCCGACAATCAAGGCCAAAAGCACACACAGGTCAACCAACAAAATATAAAGGAGTCTTGGTCCAATACGCCTACGCGTGATGGACTGGACATTTGACAAAGCCAAGGCGTGCATTGGCTGCCTTCCGCACGGTGCAGAGGAAAGAGCCGGTAGTACCCACTATTCCCGAATGGTGCCGAGACGCTATTGCACATGAAATTCCTCTCTCTCCTCCCTCCTACACGTCCGACTCGCTCAGTTGCGCCGCTACTGTCGCAGCAGACCTGCGCATAGTCGCCTGACTATAGAATCCGCCATTCATCTACACACTCGTCGACGGGATCATCTAGCTGCTCCTGCCGCTCCCTCTGCACCCCCACGGGCCGTCGCCACAAGTCGCCCACCTCATCTTCACAAGGTACCCCTTCGCATGCCCAGATGCCTAACGCTTTTTACTTCTGACACGTACCAAAGACTCGCCTTTAGTTCCATCCAAGGTTCACTTCACACAAGTACACCATGTTTCTATCGATATTATAACATTGCCTTCTCGGGGCCCCCACCCTCTCCAACAGCCATCGCTACCATTCGACTTCTCTACTGCACACTCGACACGGTCCACGAGACCACGCTTTGTAGCCTTTTGCCTACCTCAGTAGCGCTGCTCCAATTGTGCGTGTGCGAAGTCGAGACGCACCCGTAATTTCTGGCCCGCCCGCCAATCTTACTACTACTACTACCGCATCACTTCCCACCTCCAATTTCGCTCCCAGTAACATATCCGTTCCCTCGACTCTGTATAGCGACATGGCCAACGAACAGCACCACGTTGGTAGACAGGGCGCGTTGCGTATAGATACGCCACAGAGCATGGCTAATGCCGCCCCGCCCGTCGTCATGGCCGAAGACGAAGCCGTAGGCGAATTGGACGAACCTCCTGAACCTCGCGCCCAGCGTCCGGCGCCCTTGAACCTCCAAAGGTCCTCCTCCCCAGCTTCTTTCGCAAAGTCGAAACCCGTCCTGGATCGCAAAGAATCGCTCCTGACCTCGGCACTCAAATATGGCTCCGACGCAAGCTCACCTGCTGAAGAGCAGTTCGATGAGAGCCCAAGCCGCGGCATGTCGTGCATCTCCACATGGAGTAACAACAGCGGGACAGCCGATCTCACAAGTGACGGGGGCTTCACAAGCCCTGGTACACGGCCGTGCACGCCCAGCCCGCCGCTCCCCTCCGCCGTGTTCCACAGCATGTTGCCCCCATTCAACAAGAAACCGTTGCAGCTAGATGTCAAAGTAGTCTCGCACGACGATGATAATCCCAGCCCACTATACAGGGCAGCGCCTCAGAACACGGAACAAAACATCGAAGCTGTCCTAGGAAGAAAGAGATGCATCATGTTCGCATGCGGGCCCAAAGAGGAAACGAAGCCTGCGGAAGCAACCCCAAAGCCCGCATCTGCACCCAAATCCCAAGAGCCCCCAAGGCGTGTTAGCACGATCAAGTTTGCGTGCCCCTCCAAGCCATCGACTGAGTCTACCAATGCCAAACCCCGCCGCATGGCCAGCCCCGCACCGCCGCCACGTCGGATAGCCCCACCACCAACGGCATCTTCTCATGTCCATCGCGACTCTGATTCCACCGTCCGCAATAATTCGCCCGTCAGCGTCCGGAAGGCTTCTACCGTTGACCGGACCCGCCGACTAAGTGCCAACTCTGATCTTGCCCGATGCGAAGCATACCGCTTTCACGAGTTTGCTTCTTCGGAAGAGGAAGTCGACGAATGGACCCAGGAAATGACTTGCCACCGAAGCCGGCTTACCGTCCAAGATACACTCAAGGTTGAGAACAACTTGCGCAAATTAGGAGAAGAGGTTGCAGAAGAAGAGGCGATAGACGAAGAAGACGAGGACGAGGACGATGAAGATGACATTGTTGAGATGGACGACGATGATGACGATCTACTCGACGAGGACCAAGACGGCAGTGATGCGTACAGCGATGTCACCGACGAGGGCTTCCAGACTGACGATGAGAACGGTTTCGCAGTCTCAGATGACGAAAGTGACGCTGGTTCTGACTACAACTGGTGGGCACCTGGGGCATCGACGGCAGCTACATCTGTGGAGCATCTAGAACAACTTCGGTTGAAGACTCACCGAACCGTGTCCGAGTCGTCGATTGGATCTCTGGAAAGTCGGGATGGTCTCAAAATCTCAGACAAGCCGTCCAAGCGCAGGAAGTCGAAGCCAGTCAACATCCGCGCACAAAGTCCCGAGTTGCCTGACAGCACTGATTTTGTATGCGGCACGCTTGACGAAGACCGCCCGGCCGAAGCCGCGTACATGTCGACGTTGGAGCGCAGGCGCGCAGCCAAGCACAAGCCTACTCCGCAAGACATTGACCCTACCTTTCCCACATCGGATCCCGAGCTTCCGGATGACGATGAGGACGAGGTCTCCGAAGTCGAGAACCTTACTTCGGAGACTGATCACCTCATGGTGTATGGCATGGATCCCGTCGACGGCGACGTACGGGGCCGACGCAAAGACATGCACAAGAAGCGTTCGCCTTTGCCATCACCGAAACGACTCCGGTCTCCGCCACCTGCAAAGCGTGGGGCGCACCGCTCGCCTCCACCACGCAAGCTGTTTGGAAACTCACCCCCCAATCGGGTCCATTCTCCCCCACCTCCAATGCGCCTTCGGTCACCACCGCCCACTCGACGCGGGTCGGTCAATCCGTTGGCCAACCGTCAGCGCAGCGAAGTGTCGATACGTTTTGGCGGTATCGCTGAGCGGCCTGCACCTTTGGTATCGGCCTCTGTTCCTCGCACTCCCATCACGATGAAGAACCCATTTGATCTAGACGAGGATGAAGAGGCCGATGGATCGGACATGCCGGTACGCCGTGCCATTGACATCAAAGTGGGTCTGGAGAAGAAGAAGCAGCGACGCAAGGAGAAGCTGTACAGGAAGCAGCACCGCAAAGGCACGAAAGAGAAGCGACCGGCTCCCGGGCGTGGTGCGGAGCGCATGCGCGAGATGGGATTGGCAGTGCACGCCCACAAGGGCAAGACGACTGCCTTCCAGCCCTTCCAATACCGCGGCTATGCGGATGAGGAAGATATGCACGTACTATCGGCATAGGTGATAGTATGTGTAGTGAGGATCAGCGCCGCTGGCAGCAGTCGGCACTTTACATGTTCCTACACGGTCTTGTAGGGCTTGTTGGTCGCTGGTCTCACATTACCATTACCATCCAGGGTCAGCTTGACCAAAGCAAAAGGACCCTGGCATTCACTTCTCTGACCCCGGTCACTTGTAGACACCTTTTCGGGTTGATTATCTTTCTGGGCTTTTTATGTACATAGCCTTCATTCATACATTGACGGTTACTTCATTTCGAACCATTCACCTTGGCGGTCGGGGTGGCCAAGGTGCCCCTATACTTTTTAGTTCTCTTTTGTCTCACTGCATTCGGGCCGGGTGTTTGATCTAGCATTGATGGCCTCCCCTTGTAGAGCGGGTTGAGCGCCTTTGGGAGTCTATTCGATTGGGTTGATAGCATGAAGGGTTGTACAATATGACAATGATGCTTGAGCGTATGGCTGTGCCAGCAGTGATGTTTGTGTTGGGTTGGAGTGCGGCTGTGGACAGGGTGCACATGTCTCACCCGGTTTGTGGCGGGGCTCTGCATCTTGCTCTGGCTGATGAATGATGGTACAGGAACGCGTAGACTCTTGATCCGATTCCACGTGCAACAGGCAAGTTGGCCATGGTAATTTCGGTTGCCCTCGTGTGGCTGAGGTTGGTTGCACAAGCCACAGTCCATCTGGCCCCACAGCGACAGAAAGTCAATCTGTCGACGGCGGCTGGTCTGACATGTCCAACCAGGGACATTGTTTCGGAAATTGACTTTGGCTAACACACATGGCGGCCGTCGCACGTCCAGCGTCTAGAACGACGGCTCGAAGATATAAGATTCCATGGTAATGCGCCATCACGTGGCTGGAGGAGAAGCGCGCTTACTATGTACCTAGGTGCAAACACGAGGCGCAATCTGCCAGGGATAGGCAAGTAGGGAAGATGGGTTTGCACTTGCGGAGCAGCGGTAATTATCCTGTCAGACTGATCTGCATAACTCCCGGGCTTGGAGGATTGTTTTAGCCAGGTAATTCGCACACACCTTGCTGCTTTGGGCTGGCAGCTGCTACAGGGCCGCGCGTGTTTGAATGACAGAATGTGGTGCGCAAAAGGGCCTTGGACACTTGGGCGCATACAGTGCAAACTGGTTGTGCAAATGACCTTGGCCTTGTCACTTGTCGCTGCGGCTGCATCCAAATGTTTCCCTAGTACCAAGTGCAAGCAAGGCAACGGGCGACGGCGTGCACCCCCACCCCCCCCTGTCTGCAGGCAAGGCTTGTTCGAGATGGGTCCGATCTTGACCCTATTTTTCCCACTCATTACTCTCCGCAACGCCTCACCGTATCTCTCTAATGGGGCAAACGTTTTGACCACGATGCGGCGTCCACTGTGAAAGGCTTGTTGCTGTTTCTCTTCTGCACCCCATCATTGCCCCTCTTCCCTACTACGCCCGCGGCTTGGCTCCAAGCATCGCCCTTCACCTCCGCCTGTCGCATCACCATCACTCGCCCAGTCAGCGCCCAGTCGACGCCTAGCGCTCTCCTTCGTCTGTACATATTCACCCAATACACTCGCCATTCATGTCGTTCCGGCCTGTGCCTACTGCCCCCAAACACCCACTCGTATAAACACACGCGACCGAGTCCCATCGCGTGTGTTCACTCCCCGCGCCATCGTGCCTCGCTTTCGTGTCCCCCGCTTGTCGCTAGCGCAGATGCTCATGAGAAAGATGTGGATTGTGGAGGAGCGCAAGGACAAGACCGTATACCGTCGTCGCTGCCCCACCGGTGCAGAGGTCCTATCTTTCTTCTTCGTAACCGCATGCGCTTTGCTCTTCCTGCTCATCTGCACCATCCTATATGGCACCCGCAGCCAGAACCCCTCGCTACCTCCGCTGGTCAAGGAGTACATGCCTGCTGGCCGCTGCCAGTGCGAGTTTAGTACCACCTTCTCCTGCGACACGTGTCTGGACTGCGCCGCCAACCAGGTTGTCCTGACCGCTAATGCGACCCAAGCCGACGACGACGACGACGACCGGCATCTGTGGACTTTTACCTATCCGCGTGACAAGAACAACTATGGCTTGGACGAGGCACAGTGTGATAGCGCATTCCCGGGACAATACGAGGATATCGAGCGGGCCGTCAAGGTGCGGGACCGCTGGGGAAAGGTGACCGAGGCCGAGCTGAACAGCTTCGAGCTTACCAAGGGCATGGTCAGGGCCATGGTATTTGACAGAGAGGTTGGTCCAGCTTTGGGGTGCAGAGGAGCCTGCCTGTCTGTGGAGTGAGCATGCTAATGTGAACATTACAGCTCTACGTCCTTGAGACGCACATGGTCGATAATGTCAATCGCCAAAAAGCTCTCGCCATCCTGAGCGCCATCTACCGCGCCCTCCTCTCTGCCCCTGCGAATGCCCATATGCCAAACATCGAGTTTGCCTTCTCTGTCGAAGACCTGCCCGCCCAGCCTGCGAAGCCTATATGGTCGCTCACCCGCCGCGTCCAGGACCACAGTCTCTGGTTGATGCCGGATTTTGGCTTCTGGAGCTGGGATATGCCTGCCTTGGGCACCCTGGACGAGGTAGCACGGGAAGCGGTACAGCGCGAGACTCGAGAGCCATGGAATCAGAAGATTGAAAAGCTGGTTTGGAGAGGGAAAATCACCTTTGCGCCTAAGCTGCGTAGAGCCCTGCTCGATGCGGCCAAGGGCAAGCCGTGGAGTGATGTTGGCCAGCTCAAGTGGACGGATCCAAACTTCAAGGACCAATTCCTGGGGCCAGTGGACCAATGCAACTACATGTTCATTGCACATGCCGAGGGTACGCCAGGCCTTGGCAATCTACAAGACCGGACAACCAGCTAACAAGGTTTTTGCAGGTCGCTCCTATTCTGGCTCGCTAAAGTACCGCCAACTCTGCCGTTCGGTAATCATATCCCACAAACTCCAGTGGATACAGCACCACCATTACCTCTTCCGCTCTAACGGCAGCAATCAAAACTATGTGGAAGTCGAGCGCGACTTTTCCGACCTCGCCTCTGCAATCGAGGACTTGCTCGACCACCCAGAGAAGGCCAAGCGTATTGCGGATAACTCTGTGCAGGTCTTTAGGGAGCGCTATCTAACACAGGCAGCCGAGGCCTGCTACTGGAGAAAACTGATGACGAGGTGGAAAGATGTCATGTCTTGGGAGCCTGTTTTGTACAGTGGTGGCGAGGGGGCGGATCGCAACAAGGAAAAGAAGAGGGGGGTCCGCTACGAGACGTTCATGTAAGTTCTCGACCACGGGGAAACAAACATGGCATACAAACGACATTTGACAGCTGACACTTTGAGTAGGCTCTATGAACCAAAAGCTCAACTCTACTACCCCGAATCCGCCCGCTGAGCATTTCACAGCATCAACCTCTCTACCGATCTGATCCGGCCCCATATGCTCCTCACCCTGCCCTTTCTGGGCGTGTCTTTTCACCAAGCCCACCTTACATGGAATGAGAGAGAAGAAGAAGAATAAGAAGATAATAATGAACCTATAGACAGCCTCCGCAAAAGAAAGAGAATTTCCCCGCGAAAGTTCAGTTTTTTTATTTGGAGTAATAGTTGCGGCTTCTCAAGGAAGAAACGATGGCATTTATACCCCGACGAAATGAGCGTGTTATTGTTCTGGGTGCTTTTGCGTGTTTTTTTTTTGAAAAAAATCTTTTGCCTTTGCATATCAAGTGGCGCGCGGGCAAAGGAAAACAGGTTCTCTACGATAAACGCGGCAGCATATAATTGGATGGAGCTAATGTGGGTGTGGATGGGCAAAGCACAGTTTTATTCCGCTACAATATAATCATCTACCATTGTCATTTCTGCTACTGTGGGAAGTGAAATAGATGGGGAATAAGATATACGGGTATATGTACGACTGTAACATAACAGAGAGAGAGAGAGAGAGATGGATATTCAAAATATAGTAATACGGTTTTGTATTTCCATCACCTGAGCCTGAAGTTCTTTCTAAAAGGAAAATTGACAACAAGTCTTCTTCTTCTTGATCGAACTGGTACAAGTTCTCACCATCGTCAACGCCTGCGGAGATGAAATCAGAAGGCGAGGATTTAATAAACGGCCGGCTATTTAATCAAGAGTTTCATCTCCACAAGTTGGAATAGTGAGCGATATATAGGTCAACGATAAAATGCAGCTATTTGACTGCTATAAATAAGCCTAGGGGGGGGGGGGCTCGTATCTTTCGTATTCTGTATTTATGCATCTTCTCTTTGGTATATCCAGGGAGGCCTGGCATAATTGTCAACCTTATTTACCCTGATTTAACAAGACAATGGCATCCCAGTAGTGACTAGTGACTAGTGACTTGGCAGAGTTGGAGGTGGTAACTCGAGGCCTGGGCCTTTTTTGTTGTTGTTGTTGTTCTTGTTGTCGGCTACACACCATACGTATTATTGAACTTTACTTGAAGAATCTGGAAAGGTGAAGATTAATGTAGATTGTTGTTATTATTATTATTGTTATCATGATCATCATCATCATCATCGTATTTACTGAAAGAGTTTCTCGGTCCTCTCCAGTCTAACTGGCTCCGATATCGTGTTGCACCGTCATCTTTTATGCAGCCGTCTCCAATCTCCCCCAGATACACACACACACACACACACACACATAGCCTTTAGGAGGCATTGGGGTATCCCAAACCAAGCATATGGAACGTCGCATACATCCATGTCGTAATAGTGTTACTGTCTTGCAGTACCGCATGCGTCTCTCGAAGCAT
>Ga0265797_10012039_pt1 | contig 10698 bp, 7 predicted proteins | sample P2T30metagenome_FD_192433 | JGI IMG/M metagenome (GOLD analysis project Ga0265797, IMG submission 192433) | Plant litter microbial communities from East Loma Ridge, Irvine, California - P2 T30 | ecosystem: Environmental > Terrestrial > Plant litter > Unclassified | place: USA: California... | reverse complement strand
CAGTGAAGCACATCATCATCATCACCACCACCACCACCACCACCACCATGACCATGACCATGGACAAGGCAACTCGTTGCATGCGATTGCAATGCGCCATAGTGGGTAGAGGTGTGCGAATGCGCGTGCTTTGCGTTAGCGGCTTGCTCCTTTGGTCATGGTCTCGTGTGCAGGGCGCGGAAGCTTCCATCCTGACTCAACCAAGGGCCATGACCAAGGCCCACCCACACCCGTCCAACGACCACGACCAGCACAAGCACAAGCATAAGCACAGGCACATCCAGCTTCCCCAGACTGGGCCACCAAGTAGCTTTGATTCCCACACACCCGCACGAAATTACCACTCTCGCTAGCTTCCTGCAGCTTCCGATAGCTTTATCGTGCTCGCCGGGCTACTGCGAACGCACTTACGTCGTTTATCTCGTGCCAGGCCCTTGTCTGGAGCTTAGCTATCTCGCCCGTCATTCGAACATCGCCGCGTGACTGAGTCCGAGTGCATGCGTCCCAACACTCTCTGACTGTCCCAAGACCATCTGCCTGCCCCTTCGCCATTCCAGGACAAACTGCCTGCCCAGCTAGAGTCATCGTCTGTCTGCATCGCCGCGCTGCCCACTGTTACACTGGGGTACTCAGCCCAAGGCCGCCGCACCAGGCACGCACAACACTCTCTCACACACAGACACACACACACACACACGCACGCTCACCTCAACCACGCCCTACAACCCTGTATACACCCTGCACATCATGGCTGCTGCTACTGCTGCTGCTGCCTAAGCCCGCCTGAACCGCCTAAGGAATCCCCCGCGTGGCCCAGTCTCCTGAGAGACGTATCTGACGACTACTGCGCGAAACCTGACACTGGCTGCACTCGTGATGGCTACGCGCATTCACCCTCGCCTGTTTCCGCCGCAACGATAACCGTCCCACTTCCACTGCCCGAGTTCAGCCTTGCCTGTCGCCTGCTCTGCGCACCTGTACCTGCAGGAGGCCGCCGCCATGCATCCATACTCGCGCTCCTCGCCGCGCACAGCCTCGCCTGCCAGCAATCTTCAAACCAATCCCACTCGCACCAACAACCAGCGGCATAGCAGCCAGGACATGACTGCATACTCGACCACACCCCCTTACAGCGACCGAGGTGCCGAGGAATCTGAAGGCGAGATGATGTCGCGAGGAGGAGTAGGAGGAGGAGTAGGAGTAGCAGGAGATCAGGCCTCCGGCTCCGACCAGAAGCACTACCACAAAGTCAACCAAGTCATCCAGGTACGTACCCGATGCCATAGGCCAAACCTGCATCCATGCTGACACGCCCAGAACTTCTTCACCAAATCAGCCCTCGCTGTCGTTTCCTCCCGAGTAACACTGCCGCCAGCATTTGGCAGAGACGGCAAGCTGAAGCAGAACAAATGGGTACGTCTTGCCTCGCTCCCCATTCGCCGCCACACACACACACACACACACACACACACACACACACTAACTCGTACTGTCCAGTTCAACGTCGTCCTGCCCGACAGCGATGCCCTCCAACGTCAACTCACCGACTGGAAGATCATGGATGCCATGTCTGGCCAGCACCCATCCCTGTGCATCGAAGTCTACCTAGACGTACAAGGCCTGGGCCATAACCAGTCACTCGCCATAAGGGACGATGATGGAAAGAGATGGGATGTCGCTGCGGCGCTCAACGCAGCAGAAGCCGCCTCTCGGTCCTCAGGACGCGCGAGCAAAACTACACAGGTCGTGCTGGAGCGCTGGAGAGTGCATGTCGGAGACAAGAACTTGGTGCAACCATCGGAGCTCAACGATCCGCTGCCCAATGTGTACAAGAAGGCTGTCGTCACCTTTCGCTCCCTCTTCGCATACCTACGCTTTATGCCAGCATTCAAATATAACAAGGTTCTTGCCAAACAACCGGCGAATGCACCCTCGCTCAAGCTAAACTACCGCATCTCCAACGGCGATTTCAAGAGTCCTCATGTCGACACCCTAGGCCTGGCCCTCTACCCAAGTCAGGAGATGGACGAAACCACCGAGATTCACACCATCGAGCCTACAAATTCGCCCGTAGGCCCCCTGTGTGTGACCGTAGAATACCGAACCAACTGCGAATTTACTGTCGAGAATTCCGAGTCACTACTAAGCTCCCAGTTCATGGGCTTGGACGATACCTACTTTGAGCAAAAGGTTCGCCCGACACCTGGATCGCTTCCTGTTGACAGATTGAACGCACAAGAGAGCCCGGATGTCGGCCAGGCATATGGGAGCCTTTCCACCTTCCATCAAGTAGGCCCGCCGACAGGCACGAGCCCGATTTCAGCTCTCCGTGCAGCCCGAGACATGCCTTCGTCCTCGCCAATGGACTCACCCCCACAAAAGCTCCCTCCCAATCATCGCATCGCCACAGGGTCCAAGTCATCCTTGCGCTCCACTGAAACACTACTGCACCAGCGCCGGACTTCAGTCTCGTTCCAGCCATTCAAAGCTGGCTCACTTTCATCCTCGCCTGCGCCTGGAAGTGGGATGCCTGGCTCCCCGAGCAGCTCATTGGGAAGGCCAGGTAGCTCACTGGGTCGAACCTCTACCCCCACTGCCCTCAATCAACCCCGAAACCGTACTTCACTTACCGCCCTTCCCCAAACGGCCTTGCGTGCACCTTCTCTACCCAGTGACACTGTTGTTACCTCTTCTGCATCAAGTTCACCAAAGCCTGCGCCAATTAGCCGCTACAGCAGTAGCTTTGGCCACAGGAGGGCCAAGTTCTCTTCGGGAGGTGGCAGCAAAACAGAAGATGACAATCTCAGCAGTGGCAAGGCAAGCTTGTCATCGTCGATGCAGCGCGGCTCAGATACTCTGAACGAGGGAGCTGGTGGCAGTTCAGGCGAGGTCAGGACTGATGATGAGAATATATCCGACTTCTTGAAGCTTCTTGAATCCAAAAAGGACCTGAAGAGCTTCAGTCGGAGTGACAATGCCACCAAGACAGCTACTATGCACAAGACGACAGCTCAGCTATCCAAGTATCAGCGTATGAGGGAATCTCACACTGGACTCGCCGAATCTGTCTCATCCTCAACCATGCTTCACCGCTCATCGTCTTCCTCAAGCCGCCGCTTGTCCAGCGTTCCTGCCATGATTGCTGGAACCTCGGTATCAACAGCCTCTTCACCCGGCAAACCCATCTCGCCACATACTCCTCACACACCAGCAATTCCGTCTCGACTGAGCGCCAATAGTATCATCGAGTATGATGCGCCAATAAGGAGCCGAAGTCGACCTGATGGAAGAATACGTGAGCATGACCCGATCAATGTTGAAGAACAGAGCGAGAGTGAAGATCAGAACGCGAACGCAATCGCCATTCCCACATCACCACGTCCGTGGCATTACACTCGCCGGTCTAGCTCTGTTGCTCAGCAGAACCGCACCCTACCTGATGATGAACCAGATGTGTTCGGCGTCCGATCGGCCAGTCTCCCATCTGAGGAAGTTGACCGGACCAACGAGCTGCAGCGCCTTGCTAGTGCCGGTCTTACTTCCAGTGGTCTATTCGCTCAAACGGAACTGGTAGCTAGCGACAACCGTGACAACCAGAATCCCGACAATGAATCCCGCGATGATCTTCCCCGACCGTCATCTACCTCGAACCTTCACGTGAAGCGCGGCACTCCAGCTGGCCCACGTGGTCGGGGAGGTTTCTTCTCTCACAGCTCCTCTACCAGCCTTAGCACAGGTGCCACCAGTTCGACCGAACGCCAGAGCCGCTACAACTTCAATAGTCGCGCCGCGACCAATGTCGACGACGATGAACCTCTACTCTTTCAGATGAGCGAGATTGGTGCCGGTGGATCCCGGCGCAGTCTCGAAGAAGCAAGAGGTGGATCTAGCACAGGAAGCGGAGGAAAGCGAGGGTCTTACTTTCGCTAGTTTGGTCCATTGAGGCGTCGTTTTCTTTTTCTTTCATCCTTCTTGATTCATATTTGTATCGTCTTCCTACCGGCGTTGTTGGCCTCGGATGTCCTGCAGATACTTTGATTGTCCCACCTTTTTTTAGCGTTTGCATACTCTGCGACATTTGTGTTAACTTGAATTATCAGATTGAGTACCACGGCGTATTTGCGTGGAGCTGGATGGGCGGGGCGTTAATTTCTGGAATGTTTGCACATGAAGGGTCATCTCATCTATGGAGAAGAATCTAGCTACGGCTGTTGCTTTTAGATGATTACATAGCTTGAGGGGGGTCCGGGAATTTGGTGTTATTAGTCATCGGTATGAACTCTAGGCTTACTGACACATGGTGTGCAGTTCAGTGGTATATGAATGAATGTTATTACTCCGCTCAAGTTGAATTAAAAGGCTACAACAATGTGACTCAGTGGGCACTAGTTGGTCAAGGTAGTGTTTGTATGAAGCGGCGATAGATGGCAAGCCGTTGTACAGTTGCATTCAGTTTTATATGCATAAAACCCACAAGTTCCCAATCACTACTAATACACTCCATACATGTCACAGAGCCATTGTGGCTTATGTACGCTTGGCGACTGGCTTGACCCCCTTGTGAATCGCGGCAATCCCGTTTGTCAAATCCTCATAGCCCTTGCCTGGCACCAGGAAGCCGGCATCACGAATCATGTTGCTGAATTCTGTCTGAGTCGGGAACCTCGCAATGCTCTCCACAAGATACTGGTAGCTATCCCTATCACCCGCGACAATCTGACCGATGAGGGGAATGGCACCGAAGCTCCAGCGCTGGTACACGGCATCGAAGAGCGGATTGTTAACCTTTGAAAACTCCAGACAGGCAAACACCCCCCCAGGCTTCAGGACGCGAAATGCCTCCTTGAGCGCAACCTCCTTGTGGGTGAAATTCCGGATGCCAAACGCAACCGTGTACAAGTCGATGCTTGCATCGGGAATCATGTCCAATTTCTCTGCATTCGCTTCCACAAAGCTGAGGCGCGGGGAGCGGGCATAGGGTGTTTGCAAAGAGCGCTTCTTGCCCTCGGCAAGCATATCTGGGTTGATGTCTGCGACGGTGACTTTGGTATGGGCGTCATGGTTGATGGTGGAGGCGTGGTCGAGCATGCGAAAGGCAATGTCTCCGGTGCCGCCAGCAATATCAAGGATATTCATGCCTTGGTCTGCAGAAGAAGTGGAAGAGGGCGAGGAGAGCGGGTTCCGGCCGGGGTTTAGGTTGCGGACAAAGTGGTCTTTCCAGAGACGGTGGATGCCCAGGGACATGAAGTCGTTCATGGAGTCGTAGGAGGAGGCGACTGAGGAGAAGACTGCGCCGACTGTGTACCAATTTTTCTTTGTTAACACACTCTGTTCCTAGAGAGTAGAGGAATGTGTGAAGTGATTACCTCTCTGCTCCTTCAGCGCCTCGGCAATGGTTTCAAAGCCGAAATGCGTCGTCTGTGGTGCTTCATCCTGTGGCCTCGACTTTGGCGGCTGCTGCTGATTCTGCCTCACCGAGGACGAGAAACACCTATAGCCGTCTTGTGCCACCCTCCTCTTGCCGCCACTACCACCGCCAGCGAGCAATTGCCTTGCTATCCTCTGTCGCGAAGCCTGCATGCTTTGACGTTGTTGTAGTGATTTGCGCGAACAAAAAGGACTTGGCAACATCCATCTTTCTCGATGCGCCATGATGCGCGCATGTGGTCCGGGCAGGCCGGGGGGGCGGCTCTCGCTAGCGCCCGCTGCGCAACTGTTTTGTCCGCGGTAACAAACAGCAGGGCCACTTTACGCCGACGCTTGCCGCCGCCGTCGCCGCCGCCGCCCTCTGCTGCTTCCCCAGAAAGTTGATATACTACTAGGCCTCCCCCTCCCCCACCACCTGGGAGATGTAGTGCTTTCAACATGTCCTTCCGCTATAGCTCGCGGAGAATACAGTTACAGAGGCTGCGAAGCCCGCGGGCCAGTCTTGCCGGTGAGAGATGGGGGTTCAACCCACAGTGGACGTCGTGTCGGGGTGTTGCTTCGACGCCGACGGCCGAGAGGTGAGCTATTGTTGTTATTGCCTGCGGGTTACAGTTTTGGGATGAAGAAGGCTAACATGAGGTTCAGGGTTCTGTTTCCGGGCGCGTTGAATAGCGACTTTACCAAGACCATGGAGTTTATGATTCCGGCCCAGGCTCAGGCTATACCGACGTATCGCGTAATGAACCAGTACGGGGAAATTATAGACAAAGAGGTTGGCGCAGAGACATCGGACGAGGAGGCTCTTTCGTTGTACAAGAACATGGTCAAGTGTCAGTTATGCTGTTGGATTGGCCTACATGCGACATCTAACTCGTCGCAGTGAGCGTAATGGATCTTCTCATGTTTGAGGCTCAACGGCAAGGCCGACTCTCTTTCTACATGGTATGTTTACCGTCTCCCTTCTATGATGCTTCATATGCTAACCACACAAGGTCTCTGCGGGCGAAGAAGGCATAGCCATCGGTTCCGCCAGCGCTCTCTCCCCCACCGATGTCATCTTCTGCCAATACCGCGAATCTGGTGTCTACCTCCAGCGCGGCTTCTCCCTCTCCTCCTTCATGAACCAGCTCTTCGCAAACGCAAAGGACAACGGTCTCGGTCGCAACATGCCCGTACACTATGGCAGCAAGGAATTGAACATTCACACTATAAGTTCGACATTGGCAACACAGATACCCCACGCAGCTGGCGCAGCCTATGCTCTGAAGATGCAAAATATGCAGAACCCAGATACAGAACCCCGAGTCGCAGTATGCTTCTTTGGCGAAGGTGCAGCCAGCGAAGGAGACTTTCACGCTGCTCTCAATATTGCGGCCACACGCCAGGTGCCCTGCATCTTCATCTGCCGCAATAATGGTTACGCAATTTCCACCCCTACCTCGGATCAGTACCGGGGCGACGGCATTGCCTCGCGCGGCGCCGGCTACGGTATCGCCACTCTCCGGGTAGACGGCAACGACATCTTCGCGGTCCGCCGAGCCACAGCCGAAGCCCGACGGCTCGCTCTCAAAAATCGAGGTCAACCTGTCCTGGTAGAAATGATGGCCTATCGTGTTGGCCATCACAGCACCTCCGACGACTCCTTTGCCTACCGCCAGCGTGTCGAAGTCGAGGACTGGAAACGGCGCGACAACCCCCTTACCCGACTGAGAAAATGGCTCGAAGGCAGGCAGCTATGGGACGAAGATCAAGAAAAGGAGTTGAGGGCCGCGACCAGAAAAGAGGTCCTCCGGGCTTTTGAGGAGGCGGAAAAGGAGAAGAAGCCTAGTATCAAGAATGCATTCGAGGGCGTCTGGGAGGACTTGACTGAGGAGCAGAGGGCGCATATTGAGGAGCTCAAGGATATTTTGACTAGGTATCCCAAGGAGTACGATTTGGGAGGGTTCGAACGAGGTATTCAAGGCTTGGATGATTTGCTAGAGGAGAAGAAAAAGGGGCATTAAAGAAGAACAGGCGAAATTCACCAATTGCTGTATTAAAACGCTCTGATCTTGCCCCAACAGGTATCTGCGCCTTCCAAACTATGTAGCGTCGACTAACCAATCTGGGTCTGCATCTTCGTCCTCGGGATCTTCCATCGGAAGCGAGCCGGCTTCTGATGGAGATGAAGTAAGCGGTGGTGATTGCATTTTTGTGTCTTCCTCTTCGTCTTGGTTTAGTTTTTTGCTAGAGGGCCCAGGTGCATCCTGAGCACTATCGTTTTCTAACACTTGCACGCCGAACGTATCGGGGGCTCCTTCAGCCATGGAGCCTCCAGCCTCATCTCCAGCACCGTCGGATTGCAACAAGTGGTCTTTTGGTGTGTCGCCTTGATTGTGAGGTGCTGCAACATCAGGGGAAACCCCACGAATGAAGCCTCCACCACCATCGTCATCTTCTGACGAGTAGACTTGACCCAAGCTACTTCTCCGCCTAGGTTGGAACTGTTGTGAATCCAGGATTGAGCTTTCGAAGCTTTGATGTTTGGGCAAGCTAATGGATGCTGCACTAACCTTCTCTTCTGGCATGAAACCACCACCGCCCTCGCCCCCGCTATCAACGTAACTCTCGGGTACAAATCCGCGATCAACTTCATCAGGAAAGAACCCTCCTGCCATTTGCTGCGCAGCCAACTCTCTATCCTGCTTACTGATCTCTTCTTGAACATCGAGTGCAGGTCCCCTTTCGCCATCAATCACAATGGCATTGACACGCTGTGTAACCCGCAGACCGATAAGGAAGCGTCTCCACAACCGTAACGACTCCAAAGTCCGCGCCGCAGCCTCAGCCTCTTCTTGTTGGCATTCCATGCCATCAATAACTGCTTGTACGGCATCTGCATATTCCCGCGCAACCACCACACCTTGCACAATGGCAGTGCCGTGACGGCCTCTGAAGGAAAATCCGGTGACAGCATCGGCTGAATCGACACCGACGATACGCGCTGCTTTTGCAGCAAGTTTGTGGCGAATGTGTGTGCCACCTGGTGGACACATGGACGGAACATACAAGTCAAGGTTGCCATACGCGTTGCGAGGCACACGGCCTCGGACGACAGGAGGAGGAATATAGAGCTCCGTCTGAAATTCGGCAAAGAGACCAGCACCGACTTGATCGGCTTGCTCATCTACATCTACGTCTTCGCCAATGGAAGATCTTCGGCCTTTTTTGGGCTTTGCACGTTTCAACGGTTGTTCGCCCATCTTCACATCTCTCCCAAGGCGATACCATTTGTCGGCTGTTCGGACCAGATGCACATTTGTACGATGGTAGATTGGCTCCATCTTAGGGTTCATGGCAGTTCCACAGTTGACTTTGCCGACTTGAACGAGAGGATGTATTACTTCATTGTGCTTGAGGTGTCGTTCGAGGATATACACTGGATGTCGCTTAAAATCCTGCACGTTCCTCGGTATACCCTCAGCTGCTTCTTTGCGCGTCAAAGCAGCATCCTCTAGCTGATCTCTGTCAAGAGGAGATACGCGCTCAAAGAATCTCATTGTGCGTCTCCACCATTCCTGTCCGCCAGATGTACTTTCGATACGGTACTTTCGCGTCTTAGCGCTGTACGCCTTTGCATATCTCCGCGTGACATCTTTGGCTGTGTAGTCTTCTTCGAATGCTATTGCATATGTGAGACTGTTTTGAATAAAGCTAAGCGGTGGCTCAAGCTTCTCAGGTGCGTTGACAGTAAAGGTAGAGTGCGTATCGATGCAGACCCACTTCTGGTAAGCTGGATTGAGTACCTCAACCCAATATACCGGATAAGGAGTGTGATAGGCTTTTTCCTTCTTTGGCGCGACGCCAGTTTTGTTTAGGACAGCATGCCGCTCGCCCATGACACGTTCAAGTCTTGACAGTCGTTTATTCCGTGGAGCCTGTGACTTTGTTTTCGTCGGACTTGGTTCTGCCTGTGTATTGTATGGATCGACAACTATGATGCTCTTCTCAGTAGCTGCCTTTTGGGGTGTAGCACGTTCAGCTGCTGACGCGAATGGTAGAGGTTGTAGGGAGCAGACGAGCCGAGTTTCGAGACCAATACCACGAAGGAGCGCGCAAAAGAGCTGTGTTCCGAGATCCTGGGACCCGTGCAAAGTATGCGCGGCGGTACGAAACTCGTCTTTATCCATCGGATCATCGAGGTCATCAAAGTCAGAAAAGGGTCGAATGGCGGCCTCAACTTCGGCCCACCGTGGTTTGTACATGCCTTGGGCTGTGAGATTGAAGCGTTTAGACCACAGGCTCTTTAGCTCGTTCATGCCGTCAATGAAGCGTTTTGAGGCTGAATACTGTGTTATGTCGGGATCTGGTATGAGGGCAGAGAGAGTCTTGGAGGGCACAATCTTGCGAAGCGTACTTTGTACTCGCCTATCGTTACACCATGTGTTTCGGCGATGGACATGGTATAGCAGACAGAGGAGATGCATCTTATGGATATCCAGCCGGCGTTTTTTGTCCACTGAAGTGATGGCTCGTCGACGTGCTTTTTTCTTTGTGCCTGGATCCGTGGACTTGTTGCCCCCGAGGGTAATGGATATGTCGCCAACCTGACGCGTAGCTTCCCCACCTTCGTCTGGGTCGTCGTCGTCGGCAAGTGCATCTTCCCACTCCATGTCGCTATCATCGGACTCGTCTGAGTCGACAATGGTCTGTCGCACTCGGCTGTTTGTATACGGCTCGGGTCGTAATTCAGTAGAAGGCCACAATCGCGTGTGTGACAGAACCTGGGGCCGCGATGTTCTATCGGCAAGGGCTGGCATGGGTGGAGGCGATTGTGATGCGGTAGTGGACGAAGTTTGGGGTTGCTCCGCTTCCTTTTTCGCAGTTAAAGAAGTTGTGCTTTTCCGTAACAGCGTAGTCTTCCTTTTCTTAGGGGGCCGCTCATCGTTGTCGTTGTTGTCATCATTGACATGGTTGTCGGCGCTGACAAGCTTTGCTGCCTGCTCCTCGTGCAGCATTTCGTAGAAGACGGCTGGCACAGCTTCATTCTGTCGCCCCTTCCTTCCATTTCGCGCTGAACGTCTTGGAGTTATAGATTCTGCGGTTTTGCGTAGTTTTCCTCGCGCACCTGTCATGTTTCCTGTCACCCGTCCAGCCGGCGCAATGCGTAGAGATTGTGAACTATCGACCTTTGCGTGTAGAGTCTGTGCCACGACAAGTTATTGCACATGGCTGTGTGAGACAGATTGAGAACAGAGCGCTGTTGTTATGCCCATCTTACAATCGCATCGC
>Ga0265797_10012036_pt1 | contig 10699 bp, 9 predicted proteins | sample P2T30metagenome_FD_192433 | JGI IMG/M metagenome (GOLD analysis project Ga0265797, IMG submission 192433) | Plant litter microbial communities from East Loma Ridge, Irvine, California - P2 T30 | ecosystem: Environmental > Terrestrial > Plant litter > Unclassified | place: USA: California... | reverse complement strand
GTGGGTGGTTGATGGGGGGTTGGGAGAAGGGCGGGGTGGATGTCACGTCGTCTGGTTAAGTAGGGGTTTCAATTGCCTCTATGTCTATTTACGTGTTCATTTCTATCTATATAAGTTACATGTGATACGAGAAAGAGGCTACTACTACTAACCCCATACCCTGATTGTGGAAGATGTCAAGATACATGTACAGATCTCAATCGTGTTGCGATGATCAGGCAGGTGCAATCGAAGTTGTCTGACAGCTTGCCTTCCCAGGCTCGGTTGTAGCGATGGATTTACATTGAGAGTATTAACATCTCAGATATCAGTTCATATTTGATTTGATCGCAATGATACCTCAGCACACACGTGCATCCTGGAAGCTCCACGTACGTCATACCACGCCCCACTTTGGTGGAGGATTGAACCCTTGAGGTGTTGTTCCATCCAGTCTTCACATGATCGGCATCTTCACAACAAACACACCTTCTGCTCTGTTCTAAAGAAGCACAACTTGCACTACACAAACATGGCTGATAGCGATCTTGCCACACGGGCGCCTGAGAGCGACCTTGCCGAGCACAGTGCCATCCCTGGCGACAGTGCTGTTGATCAAGGTGCCAGTCTTGGAGTATGTTTACTACAATGCTGAAGAGGCAGAATAAAATATACTGATAGCAAGATCAGGAGCACTGCCGCACAGATAGACCATCCCGTAGGTTCACAGCAATCATTTTCTAGTGAAGCAGCTTGCTGACAAGCTTACAGCTGCCGGCGCAAAGCCTACTGGAGTAAGGGCACCATTGCATTTGGCGACTCGAGCTTCAACCTAATGCATTGCTACTAGGAGATCACCAAGTTCGACGATGTCGAGGTCTACATTACAAAACCAGCCGACTACCCTCATGCGCCCAGCAAACTACTACTCCTCCTTACTGGAGGCACAGGAGTCCAGAGCACCAACAACCAACTGCAGGCAGACAAGTTCGCCTCAGAAGGCTTCCTTGTGGTCATGCCTGATCAGTATGCTTGTGTCTACATGAGACCCAATTGCAGACTTGACTGACATAATCACATAGATTCGCAGGCGACCCTGCCACGAACACGACCTCTACCGCTCCCACTGACACCAACTCGACACCTTCCATAATCGAGCAAGTCAAGCTTGGCATCGCAAGCGTAGCCAAGTCATTCACGATCGATATGTGGCTCGCCCGTCACACACCCGAGAAAGTACTTCCGATTCTACACAAGGTCCTTACGTCAGTCAAGGAAGAGTACGCCGATGCATACGAGAACGGAGGTGGCATTTACGCAGCTGGATACTGCTTTGGTGCGAAGTACGCCCTGCTGCTGGGCAGCGAGCTACACCAAGACGTCGCACAGGGCCAGCGTGCCCCGGATACCCAGGCGGAGGAGGGAATGGTGAAGCAGGGTCCCATGGTCAAGTGCGCGGCCATCGCACACGGCATTCTGACAAAGTCCGATCTCGAGGGCGTCAAGGTACCGATGAGTGTGGTTGCTGTCGAGAGTGACCCGCTGTTCCCGGACGAGGTTAGGGAGGCTGGAAAGAAGGACATGGAGGAGAGAGGTCTCGAACACGAGCTGCAAGTATACCCTGGCGTGCCGCACGGATTTGCGGTGACGGGCAACTACGAAGATCAGAGCATTGTGCAGGCGCAGAAAGAGGCGTTCTCGCAGATGCTCGCGTGGCTGAAGGCTCACTGAGACCAATGCGGCCGGCGTATGCGATTAGGTGAGACGAGAAGAAGCATGATACCATGATTGATAGGTTCTTTTAGTAGCAAATACCAAGCCCTGCATTCGACTGCATTTGCGCACGTATGTTAGTAAGCAGCTCCCACGCTACACCACACAGAGTAGATGTGATGACCATTCCAGGAGATATCGTGAAACTCTAAAGCTGGTTGTCATCTCATCAGGTTTAGAACGATTTAAACAGGACATTCCTGTCGCCCGATCTTTACGCACATTTGCTGTCGCACATCGTACTTTCGAAAGCAACACCAAGTGGAGATATTCTTACCATACAAGGTGTCAAAGTAGCACAGCGGTACAATAAGCTGTCAGGTATGTTTATCCTACATTTCAAAACATAGATCTCGAACGACACTGACTCAATCATCCCAGCCATGCCTGCAACCATAAGATCGTTCATGAGATGCATAATACGCTTCGTTCGCGCACTCGTCCTACTCGCAATCCTAGCAGAAGCCTACAGCTTCATCAACCCGTCATCATACGTCGCAGCCTACAGCGCACTTTCGAGCCATCTAGACGAAAGCCTCCTCTCGTTGATACTGGCAGCTTCAATGGCAGTGATCCGCATCTTCTTCAAAGCACTCCATTTCACCTTCTCCGTCGAATTTGCTTTGCTCATATGGGGTGGTGCTTGGGGCACCGTCGAGATCGACACACCGCGTGAATGGGGGATGGTGTATCATCTTAAATTTTCGAGGAGGGGGTATGCGTTTCGTTGGGCTTTGTCAAGGGATTGTTGCGTGGTGAGGTGGTTTGTTTGGTATTATGATGTGTTGAATAGGGTTTTGGACTTGTTGGGTGAGTTTGCTTGGTCTGTGGCTGGCCAGGCTGAGTGATGACAGTTGGGGAGGACAGTGTGCAGTGGTCAGAACTGGTTGCTCGCTGGCCGCGCACCTGGTATCTGGCTCATAAAAAGAGGGTCTCTCTCTGATGTTTTTGGTGTCGCATCTGGCCAGTCTCGAACCAGATGGCGAGGCGGACGTTAACCGAGATCACAAAGTTAAGTGGAAGTGAAAATAGTGAGCTGACAGTCAGACCTTGTCTGTTCTGTAAGTCACTTCAAAACATGGACTTTACTCACTGACTGCACTGACTGCACCTCGCTCTAGTGACGTAGCGACAAGAGTCACAAAAGTACCTGCACCGCAACCTTTTCAATTAGCTCAACTTCAGCTCACACCACCTGTTAAATCGACACCAACTCTCTTGACACTCAGCACACTACCACAAGGCTCACCCTCTTCCGACACAACAACTAAGATTAAGAACTCGATCCCATACCAACCAACGATAAGTAATCACAACCACCTCGCCATCCATATTCTTCGCGACTTTTGACGGCCAAACATCTATCAAACCACATAAACACGTCCGGGCACGCGCTCCTCACGACCATCAACATGTCTTGCCCACTCCTTCAGAAGCTTGCCCCGGAGACTCGTGGCCTGATCTACGAGTATGTCTTGACCTTCGACAAATCGCTTAAGCACGTCAAAGATTTGCGACCTTTCCTCGAAAAGTCCGATCAGAGTACCGAGTCAAACGCCAAGCGGGCCTCAAGTGAAGAGTCCACTCACGAGAACGGCGCTTTCACTCGTATCGACGTCTCGATCCTAACCACAAATAAGCTCATCTACACAGAGGCGATCGCTGTACTGTATAAGAGCAACATCATCAATGTCAACCCTACGATATGCAAGCCTGAGAACATTTCAACACTCCGTGCGACAGACCTCGCTTTAGCTACGCAAGTGGTCACCAAAATCGGTGTGGGGCCCGATCCCACTACTAGGAGGCTGCAAGAAGTTGTGAACATCGCTATGAAGGTCCTTCCGGCAATCTTCCCAAAGCTCACGTCTACGAGCGTGTACCTCTACACAGACGCATATTCGAAACCGGTCACGGCTCTCTTCATGTTCATAACTGCCACGCGGGGCTCAACACTCTTTGACACGGTCGCATTCGAGAGCGTGGGCTCAGTAGTTGCATCGTCAACCACAAACCCAGGACTGAAGTTCGTCTTTCAACGCAAGGCTACCATGGAACGCTGGGAGAAAGATCAGGCGCCTGCTAACACTGGTTTGCTGTCCCTGACCACCAAGAGCTTGCAACGCGCTTCGGAGGGATTGCCACCCGGCACCGTGCTACCACTCGCCCAGAAGATGTTCAACGACATGCAAGCCACCGTCGTGCCGCCCGGCTACGTAGCCATCGAGACGGGAAGTCTCGAGTTCTGGACGGTGATCGACGAAATCTTGCGCGAGTCGCAGGCCGCCATTTCGCAGATCATGCGGCGACTCCAAGATCAAGAGACGGACTCTGGGTCCGAAGATGAGTGGGAGGATTACGATGGCGAAGTCGCGGGGGAGGACGAGTCGGCTTCGTGAGCACAGGATCTTTCGGAGTTTTATCCAACATGGCAACGTGAAACCGGACTGATCGAACTCACGATTATGGCGTAAAAGTCAGGCCCACGAAACACTGGCATGCACGCCACAGTGTCCCTTTTCGATTGATCATATCACCTAGACTTTCCGGAACTCGACGAGCAAGCTACACTGGGCACCCAATGAAGCCACTGGGGTGGATGATCACAGAGTTCACAGACCGGGCCCGGTACTGAAATTATTGGACATTCATGATTGATGCCTGCAGCATTGCGTCGATCCTCTTGGAGAACTCCCTTCCATTTCGTTCTTGTCTTCCTCGATATTTTGTTTTCAACCAACCGATTATCAGAAATCATGGATTCAGAGTGTGGCCCATAGAATAGCCCCGAATGGGAAAAAATTGCAATTCCACTCATCCCATGCTATCGTGACTTGACACCAATCCGGAATTTCCCGCAGATAGCCCTCTTGAATGACACCCGCTTCGTTGGGGCTAACAGGTAAGGGTGAAAATTCATACATATCTGCAGACCATGCACATGCGCTTGAAAGCACCCTCCACGAACTGTTTTTGGCTTCCTTTGTTGATGGATGGCTATGGCTGAAGGCAGAAGTCGGCCGTGCAAAGCGAGGAGGAAGCGCGTATTCGAAGGCTGTTTTGTTCCTTCCAATGAAACACGGCATTGATGTTGGCCGGTGCACTACCAGGGTCGCATTAATGTACAGTTGTCGGAAATAGCAACTAAGCTTAGCGAGAGTCTCCTGATGTGGAACAAGTTTATCCGATACTGATACAATGTTTCTGGCTTCTGTTGTTGATGAAGGGTTGGAGTAGTCGGTCGTCGGGCAAAGCGAAGTGGGCGATCGAAAGCTTGGCTCGCGCGTTCCAGACTTCACTTCATCCGCTCTGCTTTGCGCCGCTTTCTTCTTGATCATACACATTGCGAGAGTCGATATTTTTGGACTTTCATAACTTACGCGAGCGAGATACGTTTTCTGGGAAACTAACATGGAGTGGGCGACATTGGTCGTCATCCGGTCAAACGAGGCACATTGAAGACAAGAGGGTACGGAACAGTTTGCAAATCGTGGCCAAAAGGCGTTACTTCTTCAACGTATCAACTCATTCAATCGTAAACTAGGACTTCTGCTTGGATCTTTTCCAACCGCTAGGCGATGTAAGAAAGACCCAACAGTACCCAAAGTCAACTTCTCAGGCTTGTGACACCGCTGCATGCGCTGTTGCGAAACGCCCGGCCTGCAACTCAATCATCAGATTCAGCCTTGACCTCGTCCTCCACATCCTCGTCCTCAAGCTCAGCGTCTGCCACCTTGCGCTTCTTAGCGGAGGCGGTCGGCTTCTTGGGAGCGGCCTTTTTGCCCTTCTTCGGGGTCTTTGGGGCGTCTTCAGCGTCCGGAGAAGCGCTGGCGGTCTTGCTCGGCATGACAATGCCATACTTCGCCGGGAGACGAGAGAAGCGCTTGGCACTGGAAGATGGTTAGTCACTCGATTTTAGGCTGTAAGGTAAGGTGATGAACTTACGCAGCGCCCTTGGATGGCAGGTCAAGCTCGTCGGACACCTTCTGCCAGTCCGGCTGAATAGGAGTTAGCGAACGGTTCTGTGGCTCTGGTGAAGCGGGAATACTTACAATGCCAGACAGCTGCTTGACGATGGTGAGGAGAAACTTCACATCCTCATCCGGACCGACGACGGTCTTGGGCGGCATCGTCAGAGATGTTTGTCGTGGTTGCTGGTGTCGCTTGTTGTGGAGTGGTGCGATAAGCTAGGGCGGTGGTGCCTCGACGATGGTATCAGAAGGACAGGTGTTGGTGGATGGTGGTTGTGGTTTGAGGTGGCTTCTAGGGAGCGAAAGAGCGGAAGCACTCGAGCACTTTATACACGCCAGGGTGGGAGGTCCGGGACTTCCCGTTGAACGACCGGTGAGCATAGGTGAGTATAGGTGAGCTTTGGGCACGTGAATGTAGCGATGAAACGTTCTCAGTTTGTAGGGCAAACGACGCTCAGATTCAGTTCACTCGCTTCACTCGGCATGTGACAGTGAAGCGCAGTCCTATGACCGATAACCTTACCCCTCCGATCTGCTTCACAAGAAACCATTGATATCACATACTTTGAACTGACCTTGTCCGAACCTCAAACCATTGTACCAAACCACCAACCTCTGTCCAGATTCTCCTACCAATTTGTACACAAACCACTACGACCACCTCACCACCATGTCTTATGACTACCAGATCGCAAAGACTGTCCTCAACGACAAGGACAAGGACCGCCTGGTCTGTCTCTACCTCAACCGCCGCCCGGATGGCAACGTTCGTATCACTTCCTCCCTTCACTTCAACTCACCGCTAATCACACAGTAGATCGACTGGGACAAGGCTACCACTGAGTTCCAGTGCGCTTCTGTCAGCAGCATGAAGACCATGTACTACGGCCTGCTCAAGAAGATCGAGAACGCTGGTGGCAAGGTCGGTGTCCCTGCCTCCACTCCGACCACCACCCCGAAGAAGGGCGGTGGTAAGAAGCGCAACGCCGCCCCGGTGGACGACAACGATGACGAGGAGGCAACCCCGGTCATCAAGAAGAAGGGCCGCAAGGACAAGAAGGGCGTTGAGGCTGCAGCTGATTGTGAGTTGTCTTTCGATCCTCCACGACTATCATTTCGGCTAACATGCTCACAGCTACTGTTGCGGACGATGCCACTGTCAAGAGTGAGCCTGTCGACGAGGGCGAGGGGGATACTTCTGCTTAGTTCCAGTCACCTTGGCGATGGACAGCATCTTCTGGTTGAACGAGCACCTTGCGCCTGCGGGGAATCGTCCATTGAGCGGACCGGAAGTCCTTCAGCATTGAATACGAGGATGGACAGAGAGAGACGGGTCGTTGCTGTTTGACCCTTCATTCCGAGCATGCCTCTAGTACAAATCACAATCGAGATCATTGTGTCTTCACTCTTCCTTCTACTCTCACTGCCTATGTCTTCCACTTCACTGGCTGGGCGCCGTTTGTCTAGAACTCGTCAATTTGGGCGGCGACACAAGCGACGCATGTGTCAACTTTCACGGACTCGTTTCGAACAGGTCACATTCACGTGTCAGCTGCTTTCCAGGCAGACAGCCGTTGAGCCGCAGCCGCTACAGTCTTCTTCTCTGCTCTGGACTATTTCAGTTTCTCTTCTCTCCACTGACATCGCTCCCACAAGACACATCCTCAACCAGCCAAAACACAACCAAAACCAAAACACAAAACACCCACCACTAACGCAATGTCTTCCACCCTATCCTACCTGCACGCCAAGAACCTCCTCAGCGAGGTCGAGAAAGACCGCATCGTCTGCACCTACCTCAACTCCACCGAGCCCAACGCCGTGAGTACCACACTCCTCTTCCCACGTCCTTCCAAACTAACTGCTAACATCCTCAAACAGGTCGACTGGGACAAAGCCTCCAGCGAGTACGGCGCCGCCTCCGTCGAGAGCTACAAGAAGGGCATGCAGAACACCACCAAGAAGATCAAGAAGGCCATGGAGAGTGGCGAGCCCGCCGAGGCCACCGAGGCCACGCCGGCGAAGAAGGGTGGCGCTGGCAAGAAGAGGAAGGAGAAGACTGCTGAGGCTGAGGCCGACGGCGAGGCTGAGGAGTCTCCGACGAAGAAGAAGAAGGGCGGCAGGAAGAGTAAGGCGCAGAAAGAGGCTGAGGCTGCCGCAGCTGCTGCCGAGGAGGCCGAGGACGGTGTCAAGGCGGAGGACTCTGAGTGATTACGCTCATGCGGTTCTCGTTGGCGTCAGCATGCTTGATTGCTTTGATGTGAGATTTGCTTGGACTGTCGATGGTTCTCGAGGTATGCCCTAAGAGCCAGAGAAGCTATTGGCGAACAAATTGTTAGGCGGTGCCCTGCTTGGATGAATGGTCAGCTGTCGAAGAAAGCATTGTGAAGTACAAACCAATGATGCTCCCATGTTTCTCACCTATACCGTACTCTCTTCCTCGCCACATCTGATAAACATTAGGATACGCATAGATCAAGAGAAATACGCCGTTCGATTCGTCGGCGATGGGATATCTGTACATCTCTGCTAGTAGAGCCGCTGTATTTGCGCGCGCACCAGCATCCTCGTCAAAAACCGAGCGCCATACCATGCATACATCGGAGAACAGGCGCATGCCTTCCTTCCACACCCTGTGGAGTCGTCCTCTCCTTGTTTCTTACACCGGCCATGTTTCCGCCCTCTTATCGTACACACCCCTTCCAACTCCTCAAGTTATCTTTTCCATCATTTTAGGTCGAGCTGGTTGCATCTACTGGGCGAGGGGAGAGAACAACCTGTTCAGCGTGTCAGCGTCTTGTCCGTTGTAGTCATAATCTTTCTCTACCAGGTCCTTACCTGATGAGGCTGGGCCTAGGGTTGCTGCGGGTGTAGCCAAGGTAGATGATCAGGGGAAGGTAGCCGTAGTGGACGGCGACTTGGGAAAAACCAATGACGCGGGCGATGCGCTCCTGTCGTAGTAATTCCTGTTAGCATCGTGCTCAAGGTGTATGCGATTCCTCGTTCCAGGTCGGGGGTCCGATGGAGGCTTGCGCAGAGGCGGGCGGCGAGCGTACCTTGGTCTCCTCGGAAAATTGCAACCAGGCCATTATAAAGGATATGTGTTGTTTATGGTTTGGGTTGAGGTGAAGAGAGATGCGTGATGTGTTGGATCGTGATGCTGCTTCTTCTCGTCGGCTACGTTGGAGACGGTACAGTAACTCAACTTTTGATGCCAAGCCATCTCAGAAGCAGCAGCTTTACATGACCGCGCGACTACCTGAACACAACCACTGCACCGCTAAGCACAACTCCGTCTAACCACTCTCCTTCACACAGAAGTGCGGTCGCAAACATGTCCGGCGCCAGGCATTGGTAAGATTACGGCAATTTATCCTGTCAATCACAAGTACTGCTAACACGCGCATCGCAGGGAACAAGACAAGGACAGCACCCTCTATGTCGGCAACCTCGCAGAGCAAGCGACCGACTCGCAAGTCTGGGAGCTGATGCTCCAAGCTGGTCCCATCGTCAACGTACATCTACCCAAGGACCGCGTAACGCAAACACACCAAGGCTATGGCTTCGTCGAGTTCGCGTCCGAGGATGACGCCGACTACGCCGTCAAGATCATGAACCAGATCCGCCTCTGGGGCAAACCAATCCGAGTCAACAAGGCCAGTGCGGACAGACGTGGAGCAGGACCTGAAGGTGCGGCCGGCCTGGGAGGCAGCGCAGGGGTGGGAGCAGAGCTGTTCATCGGCAACCTGGACTCCATGGTAGAAGAGAAGATGCTGTTCGAGACCTTCTCACGCTTCGGCGCACTCGTTGCGCCTCCCAAGGTCGCCCGCGACGAGGCCAACCTCAGCAAGGGCTACGGCTTCATTTCATACGCTTCTTTCGACGCTTCGGACGACGCTATCGCAAACATGCACGGCCAGTATCTCATGAACAAGGAAATCACGGTGCAGTACGCGTTCAAGAAAGACGGCAAAGGTGAGCGTCACGGAGACCAGGCAGAGCGTGCCCTCGCCGCACAAGCAAAGAAGAACAACGTCGAAGTCGCCATCCCAGCCATGCCCGCCAGCCTTGTCATGCCCGCAAACGCTCCAACCGGACCTTCAGGCATGGGTTCTCGCCCTCCTCCCAGCGCACCACAAACACCATACGGCCACTTCCCGCCTGGAGGACCAGGTTTCGCGCCACCACCTGCAGGACCATATGGTTTCCCCAACGGCGGCCCTCCTCATCGTCCCAGTCCACAAGGTCCCGGTGGCTTTGGCCCGCCACCTCAGAGCCAGCCTGGCATGCCGCCTCGACAGTACAACCAGTCGCCACTTCACGCTCCCTCAAATGCCGGTCTGCCTCCTCGGCCGCCACCAAGTGCAGCCGGGTACGGTGGCCCTGTTGCCCAGCCTCCGATGGGCTATCCTAACGCCATGCCTGGTATGCCTCCTGGTGGTCCACCTGGCATGGGTGGGCCGCCACCTGGGTTCCCGCCGCCAATGGGCTACCCGCCACCTCAGCAGAGGTGATGTGCCCAAGATCGTGTTTAGAAGTACGTTTATGTAAGCACTGGCTTACGGAACGTCATTTGGGATTGTTTGCATAGCGAGGCGTTTAACATGGAAAGGAATTGGTTGGCATTCGGCTTGGTTTGAGCCGTCAAAATGTAAGATTCGAGGAGCGTTGCGATCGTAAAACCCTCACGATACCCTCACTGTAAGAAAGACGAAGTACCACAAACTCATGCAAGATCTCGCGTTGTAACAAATACGAAATGCCACAAATTCACGCAAGATCTCCTATACTCCTGACAGCGAACCGACTCACATCGAGTATGCCAAGTGAGAAAGCAAGAGTGACCTGAGTTTGTTGTGCTTTTTGGCGTGCAGCAGCTTTTTCTTCTTTTTAATAAATATTTCAGCATGCTACATTCATGCAAGACCGGCCCAGTGCATCTATTGCGCCAAACCCCACAACAACCCTGCGATCAA
>Ga0265797_10012034_pt1 | contig 10702 bp, 9 predicted proteins | sample P2T30metagenome_FD_192433 | JGI IMG/M metagenome (GOLD analysis project Ga0265797, IMG submission 192433) | Plant litter microbial communities from East Loma Ridge, Irvine, California - P2 T30 | ecosystem: Environmental > Terrestrial > Plant litter > Unclassified | place: USA: California... | reverse complement strand
AGTGCTGGTTTAGCAGTTTAGATGATGAATCAAGATCACAGAAGAGCGCTTTGCAGAAGTATCAACTGGTATGAAGTGGAAGAAAGTGAAAGCATTCAATGAATTGAAAATGAACTTTCAGTGCTCCTACGCTATGCTCAAATCAGAATAAGACGAGAATGCTACTTCTGCCCCATCACTAACACGACAGTCTCAACCACTATCCCAGCGATGCCAATCCCAAGTCGCAAAGCCAAGATCAAGGCCTCAAACTGAGATGACAGAAGCCAAAATGCAGCAACAAGCAAAAACACAGCACCTCACTTCCCACTCGCAGAATACAAAACAAAATTTCACTCCAACACAATTTCTCACCAACCTTTATTTTCTAGTGCCGCTCAAATAACTAAAGAAGTCTCACTCTCTACGCCCAAATCTTCACCACCTTATACGCCCTCGCCAACACATCCCGCGTTGCCATTGCCTTCTTATCCTTGCCCTCGGGCATCTTCGTAAGGGCCACTATCATGCTAGTGATCTACTTCTTCATGCCCGGGTCGTCGCTCGCGGACAAGAAGCCTGTCTCGCCCGCAGCCAGATCGTCCATGGTCTTCAGGACCTCTTCGATGGCCTTGCGGCGCGAGACGTTGATGAGGTCCGCGATGACCAGGGACTTTAGGTCGTCGGCGAAGTCGAGGACTGCGGCCTGGATGTAGGCGTTCATGGCTAGTAAGGGTGTTAGTGATGTGTGGTATAGGAGCGATGTAAAGCAAGCAAAAAGTCCAGTAAAATGATGCAGAAGGTCCAGAAAATCTACGTATTAGCGTTGCGGTTACTATTTGAACATACCAGTGGCTTTGCTGTTGGACCCAGATCCAGACCCAGACGGGGCGCTGGGAGGCGTCAAGAGAATACTGGGGACATTTTTGTCCCGTGCCGCGGCCTTCGCGAGATCCGCGAAGCTGCCGAAGCTCTTTCCAGCACCCGAATCGTTACCTGCCTGCCGGCGCTGCGCGTTCGCAACGAAGGTCTCCAAGGTAAATGGCAGCGGGGCGGCGACAAAGGGCTGGGCGGGAGCGCCGAGCAGCGGATTGATGAACGGGACGGCGACGGTGATCGGCTGGCAGATGTCGCGCAGGCCTTGTAGCATGTAGCCGATGGAGGCCTGGAAGCTGTCGTTGAAGGACGACATGGTGGGTGCGTTGAAGGTGTCTAGCACCTTGTCGATGTTGGCGACAGGCCACTCGTTCTTAAGGGTTTGCGCCCCAAGGGACTCCAGCGCGATCTTTCTGCTCATGGCGTCGTAGATGGCGCGAGCTGGCTCGATGACGTCGTTGACGAGTGCGATGATGGCTTGCTCTAGCGACGACATGTCGCTGTTGTCGAGAGCTGTGAGCAGCTTGCTGGTCTCGAAGTCAATCTGGCGTCCGTATGAGGCGAGCTGCAGAACTCGGTTGTCGTAAAGGTAGCCTGCTGGCTCTAGGAGGACGGCCTTCTTTGTGCGGATGATGTCTGCCTCTTGCGCCGGCACTCTTCCTGTTGACGGCGCTGCTGTTGGAGTTACTCGTCACGAAGGCTCATGAACTCGTGGTACTGCTGCTCCCTTTTCCACTGCAGCAATATCGGGCTGTCCTCGATGCCTGAGTGGCCGGATGGCGTGAAGGGGGCGTCGGGGTTGTAGCCAGCGGAGACTGCGATTGCCTTGATCCTGGCCATGTTGGCCCGCTTACGCTCCTCGCGCTCTTGTGGGTCCTCGCTCTGGGGGTACTTGAGGCACATCTCTTCCTCGTAGCTCAGCTTGGGCTTGGGCGGCGGCAAGGTGTAGTGCACACAAGGCATTTTACTGCAGTCCTTTTGCTTTCGAACTGGCGTAGGTTGTGCCTGCGGTGTGCGGAGTGACTGGGATGTACGGTGTGCTTGAGGCGCTCGATACCCGTTTGCGTCCCAGAGCTGTCGTGAGCGCGCAAACGTTCGAGCGTTGCGAAGCGTGGACTGATTCTTGCCAATGCGACCACGGCCGTCGACTTGAACCTTGATCTGCTGAAAGTTAGTGAAGATCACAGACCAAGCGAAGTACGCGTCCCTTGGAGAATGCATCAGCAGCGGCATTGCGAGAGTTCTTCTTCCTATAGTCGTTGAAGCTCTTGCCGAAGGCGGCGTACTTCTGGACGGCGTACGTCTTGACGGCGAACGAGTTGTTCAGCCAGTCCTGTCACTTTTGTTAGTATGGACGGAAAAGGATTAAAATTGAACAGCATACCTTGAACAAATAGATCTGAGTCTCGACATTGAGGGCGGCCTCGTTGTACTCGTGCAATGCGCGGGCGTAGACGTAGTCCTTGACTTTGCCGGCCTGGTTCTTCGCGAAAGTAGCGACGAATGCCATTTCGCCGGGGTGGTGTGTGAGGTGTGAGGAGTCTGGATGGTGGAGCTAGATCCAAGCAATGATATGCGTGAGCTGAATGTAACAGGAGTGCCGAATGAGCAGGAATGTGGATGGATCGTGAGAAACTCAAGTCGTGAGTTCAGGACGCGTACTTTATCGAGGTGGATGAGGGTATCGCAGTGGAGGCCCGGATTTTGAGTGACGAGGGAGCAGTTTTTGTGCGCGTGCCAAGCGCTGTGAGAAAAGGGTGGGTGACTATTGTGATTAGTTTTTCGCCACTGGGTGAAGTGAAAGTGAAGATGGCCAAAGTGGTGCTCACTAGATCGCGATGACTATTTTGGTAGTTCAGAGGAGGGAAACAGGAGATTTGGCGAGAGCATTCGAGCATTGACGTGAAGAAAATGATTGGTTAAGATTGAATTGCGCGCTGGGCTGGGTGTAGAGAAAGACTGGTGTTGAACTCTGGTGCACAATGTCATTCACACTTTTGAGCCAACTCTTTGTCGCTGAGTAGACAATGTCATTGTCTAAACCCCCTAGCCACAACAATATACAGGTAGAACTTAAACGATTGCAACGAAGTGTTCGGGATTCGACGCGTGGGCGGCCATGAAGGATGTTGAAGCTCACAACGAGCACAGCGGAAGCTTGACTTCGAGATGAACGTCCCCAGGGCTCTTCACAATATTTGGAATCTGAAACTTGACGGTACGCTGACTCGCTTCCATCGTTCCATAGGTTCCCGTGATATAGTTCCTGCCAAACAACAAACCGTGATGCCACCACCGACCAAATCGTTCGTCGATGCCGTCGTGCTGGTGTCGTGGCATGGTGCTCCGGGTGGAAACGGCAAGTGGCTTGAGGCGCTACATTGTGTGGACGCGTTCGCGAAAGATGTATTAACCTGAAGATCATACGAGAAGATGCGCTTCGATGGGCTCCATTCATCGTCCATCGTATCCCCGGATCAACGCGTCAACGCGTGAATCCGGGAAATAAATCTGGCTTACTAAGCATCACTAACAACCCACCGCCAAAATACTCATCTCAAGTCATTGTCCTTGCCACGATCCTCGAAGAAGCTCACTTGCGATGCCATGATTAGAGCAGGATCTGAAAGATTTATTGATGTAAACCGCTAGAACGACTGCAAAGCGAAAGGTAGGATAGCCGCTGTTTTGGCACATGTCGCCATGTGCGAGTAAGTCGGCTTTATGACCAGCGCCGGGAACGCGTTCAGCAAGCCGCCAACTCAAGGAAGCATCACCCACCCACCAACAGAAGCATGTCGCGAACAATAGCATTGCGCCTTCGACGGTGGAGTCGCGTGTCCCCTCCGACCTCATTCCGTCCACGATGGGACCAAAGATGCGCTTTCTCGACATCGCGCTCGATGCGCATCATGGAAACGTCCGGCTTTAGCGAGGAGCAATTGACTGTCCGCGAAGCTGTAGGCGCAGTGTGCTCCCAATTCCCAAATACTTACTGGCGAGAGCGCGACGACACAGCGACTGATCCCAAGGAATTCCATGCGGCGCTCGCAAAGGATGGGTGGCTGGGTATCGCCCTGCCAGAGGCCTATGGCGGCTCCGGCCTCGGGATCAGCGAAGCGACCATGATGATGCAGACCATCGCTGAGTCCGGCGCTGGCATGGCCGGCGCGCAAGCAATACATGCTAATGTGTATGCGACGCAACCGCTCGCGAAATTCGGCACTCAGAAACAGCTTGAGGAGACAATTCCTAAGATAATCAGCGGCGAATTCAGAACTTGTTTTGGCGTGACGGAACCTAACAGCGGTCTCGACACGTTGAGATTGAGTACAACGGCGAAGAAGCTGGACGATGGTACATACAGCATTACAGGACAGAAGATATGGATCACGTGTGCGCAGGTCGCAGATCGCATGATCTTGCTAGCACGCACCACACCTCGAGAAGAAGCTGAAAAGCCTTCAAAAGCGCTCAGCATGTTCTGCATACCAGTCGACAAGGCAGCACCCGGTCTGGACATGCGCAGGATAAAGAAGATGGGTGGGCGTGCCGTAGATGCGAACGAAGTCTTCTTCGACAACTACAAAGTGTCCGCGGATACGTTAGTAGGAAAAGAGGGCGAAGGCTTCAAGATCATTCTGCAAGGCATGAACGCAGAGCGATGCTTGCTAGCCGGCGAGGCATTGGGTCTTGGATACGCTGCTCTGGCGAAAGCGAGTACCTACGCAAGAGACCGCAAAGTGTTCCAGCGTCCGATTGGCATGAACCAGGGTATCGCACACCCTCTTGCCGATGCGTATATGCATCTTGAAGGTGCGAAATTGGCCACCTACCACGCAGCGAGACTTTACGATGCAAGCAAAAGCGACGACTCGATCAGGCAGGACGCGATAGGGGTCGCAGCGAATAGCGCCAAGTTCTTGGCCGCTGAAGCAGCGTTCAGGGCTTGCGAGAGGGCTGTGCTAACGCATGGTGGGATGGGGTACGCTCAAGAGTACGATGTCGAGAGATGGTTCAGAGAATGTCTGGTACCACGCATTGCGCCCGTGAGCAGGGAGATGATATTGAACTATATCGGGGAAAAGGTGCTTGAGCTTCCAAGAAGCTATTAAAGTACGGAAAGGATCTGTGCCACGGCGTCTTTCATTGACAATGTCACTAGGAATTGACTTTGTAGGTAGCAATCAATATTTCAACCCATGCAAGGAAAAGCTATAGCATCGCGAAACCGCGCCGTCACTAACTTTACAACACGGCCATTCCCATTGCAGTGCTTCCAGCAATTCCATCAAGGCTAAAGTGCTGCGCCTGCTTCATCGAACCCTGGCCACCCGACACGTCCAAAACAGTAATAGCCGCCTTCGTTGTCGCATTCCCCGGCGACAGCGCATACACAAAGCTGCCCGCGCTCCTCAAATCGATCAAACCCCGATCCCCATTCGCCGACAAGTCAAGTTGCGCGATGATGCTCGCGTCCTCCAAGCTCATTTCCACCATACGGTTGACCGCAACGTCTGTCACGTATGCAGACTTTGTTTCCTTGGAAATGGTTGCCCAGCATGTTGCCCTCTGGCCTTCGATTGCTTGCTTGCCCTTCACCGTTGCTTGCGACATTTGATCGATAGACAGAACGGCGCCGCCGAAAGATGCATCGGTGACGAAGAGCATGTTGGGCATGTGGGGAATTGGCGCCGAGCCGAAGAGGACTGCTGTGCCCATTGGCGAGCTGCGGATCCCGGTGGTGGACAGCATGGCCATTCGGCCACGGCTTTTGTCTACTTTGAAGGAGGAGAGGAAGCCAGTGTTATTGACCATCGGGTTACCCTTCACTGTGGTGAATAGCGTCGACTCATCGTTGGAGAAGAAGCTGTGCGATACGGTGTTCAAAGGGCCTTTGGGAGGAGTCGTCTGGCCCAGTTCGAAAGTGCGAAGCGCATCCATTTTGCCCAGCCCCTTGGCTGAGAAAGAGGCACATGAGACGCCAGCCTTAGCACCAGTCATGCCGACGCATGCGAGCTTATTCTTCGTCGATGCAGCGACGGTGTTGGGAAATTCTCCGGGAAGCGTGACGGGCTGACCTACGACTGTGACGCAGGTAGGATCGGCAGGGTCGATGGTCAGCATGGTCAGCGTGTTGGAGCCAGCGTTCACCGCGAAGATGTTCTGATCGTGTCAGTGATGTTTTGTGTGCATAAGTCGACGACAACATACATTTCCAGCGACAGTCAATGCGGACTGGCTGATCAAGGCATCAGGTGTAGCTGGCTCGCCCGTAGCTGCATCGACGGCGATCGATCCAGCACCGCCTGTCTTTGTGACGGTGCCAGCGGATAGCGTGCCATCTGCAGCAATGGGTAGCGCGACGACCGCGTTCTCCTTGTCGTTGGTGATGAAGTAGACGGCTTTGCCTACTTTCGCGCCGCCTGGGCATTGTGGCGCAGGCATGTTTCGGCCATTGATTGGCTGATAGGGCGCACTTGCAACAAGAGACGCAAAGACTGTGAGAGACAAGAGTGTTTGGCTGAGAAGGTTCGACATGGTGTTTGAACTGGTTGGGATTTGCTCGACCTGCAAGGTATTGTGTAAAAGGTAGAAATGGGCTGCTGATGTGAGATCAGGTTACAGCACTGAGGCAGCATACTTATATCACACTTTCCATAGTAACCCTCACACTGCAATCCACCGCAATACGGATTCACGGCAAAATCGCACAAGATTACTCGATCCCAATAACTCATTTGGGAAATACGATAGTATGTAACCAGGTCCTCTTCATTTGCGTTTGAAGATCAGAAGGCTGTGTGTACTATTTCCCTCACTTCCTGCTTCATCCGAGTGGTTGGTGTTGTTACAAGAGCTACGACGCCTCCGTAATCTGAACACTAAACCTGAATAGGAAATTTCGATTATGGAGCAATTACTCGAGGTGGCAGCCCTAATCAGTTTAGCGGCGGCGTCTGCCCGTATTACAGCCGCAGGCCACGTTCCAGCGAATAGGAGAAAATCAGACTTGTTGTGATTTGGGGGCGCGTTTCAGCCTGAGGTTTCTGCTGCGCAACGTGCGGTAGGTTCGCTGGACTCCATTAGTTGACTCCTTCAACACTACGGGCTCCTAGCTCTAAGCAGCGCAAGTTGTCGCGAACCGTCAGTGCAGACAAGCCAATATTACTTGCGCCATGAAGTTCAGGTTTAAGCCATTCAAGGGCGACAAGACGTCTTCCGAAGGTCAGTATTCATCGAGTCGCAGTCAGATCAGGCCGTGTGCGCAAGATCAGCCACGCAGGTTCAGAGATCTGGCTCGAGATGCGTAAATAGTTTCTTTCGCATTGATCGCTGACATGTCATTGGCCAGACGCATCCCCGGGTAGTCCACAGAACCCTCAAGCAAGGCGCAAGGATCAGATCCGACGTGCTCAAAAGTATAGTCACTTATCGTTGCCGATCGGTCATGTGCTAACGGTTTTGGAATCCAGAACACACCGTGAGCGTAAGGAAGCTTATACTAAAGGTCTCGAGAATGAGGTCGTCCAATTGCGTGCCAATGAAGCGAGGATCATGCAGGAAACGAAAAAGTTGTATGCGGAGATTAGCCTGTTGAAGAACACATTGAGACAGAATGGCATTTCTGTTCCTAATACTGGGCAGCAAGGCTTCTCAGGTGCTGTAATCGATGGGGCTTTAGGCGAGCAATCATTCAGTCTGAGTATTCAGGACGCGAGGTCCAAGAGCGAGCATCAACGTATTCACATTCAGAAGAACGTAGCAAACGTTCAACAACGACATCAGGAGTCAACACCTTCTACCGCCGACGTACACGGTACCTTGGTCCAATCAAATCCGATCTCGAACTTTTCACAACGTAAGCCCCAGCCCGAACCCATGCACCATGACCGTCTTGCTCACTGATGCGACAGCTTTCCCACTTTCCAACCAGATACAATCTTCTCATCCTATACAAACCGCCCGAAGCATGATCACCAACCTCGATATCACCGCCGTCGGAATGGACTTCGTACTCACGTTAGTCTCTACCTTGCCTCTCACTGCTGCACCATACTCACCGCAGACAACACAGCCTCGAAAGCCCCTGCCTGTCGCACAACATCCCCGCAACCCACGACGCAACCACAGGTCACGCACTAACCGTCAGCGCAACACTACTCCACCGCCATCCATCGCCACCCTCGCAACGTCTTCAGTCCTCACACACTCACAATCACCATCCCACCTGGCATATCCCAACGATAGGCATCGACCGACTGCTCCAGCTATCAGAGAGTGTACCACTGTTCGATGGCGAACTTACGCCTGTTCAAGCGTGGGACAAAGTGCGACGACATCCGGAGTTTCAGACGTTGGAGAGCGAGCGATTGGAAGCTTTGAAGATGCTGTTGTTGAAGGGTGTGAAGTGTTATGGGTATGTTTTGACGAGTGTGTTGGACTTGTGGAAATGGATGGAAGCTAATACAGAGTAGGTTCGGTGGTGTTATTGATGAGGGGGCATTTGAGAGTGCGCTGTTTGATACTTTTGTTGTGGGGCGCGTGTTCTAGGGGATTGGTACGGCGATAGGTAGGCGTAGGTTTGTTTCGTGGGGACGGGACGTGGAGTTTACGTTGAGGCTGACGGAAGCTGGAAATATGGTTCCGTTGCCTTGAGCATGTGAATCGGTCGAGTGTTCTGGGTGAATTGGGATGTACGGGGATGGGACAGCAGGATTGTGAAGTAAATAATTGATACACGGTGCGCCTAGAATGTCATACAAATTTGAAAAGAGTTTTGAGCTACAGAGTACCATTCAATAGTCCAAAATGCTTCTTCAACTCCCTCTTTCATCCAACTCGTCTTAAATTTACAACGTCCAGCCCCACCATCTCCACTCACTCAATCAACCGACATCCACACAACGCCCCAGTCCCCACCAACTCTTAATTCCGTATTAGCATCCTCTTCACAACACCACTATCCCCAAATACTCACCCTCTTCCTCTCCATAGCCCATACAATCCACACATCAACATCCAACCCCACACCCTGACCATGCCGATACAACCACGTAACCATCGCCCCCAGCCCCAGCGCACAAGTAAGAAACACCACATCCAGCCTCACACCCGCATCAACAACACGCTTCAACGTTGATCTTAGCGTCCATAAAACCTCAAAGAACGCCCGTACATCCTTGTTTGAATGCGAGTAGAAAGCTACTTTCCTGCAGCCCCTGTGACATTTGCGTAATTTTTTGTAGCCGTGTTTGTATGGGTCGGCGTTCTTGATGCAGCGCAGCGTGATGTGCAGCTTTGCTCCGGGTTTGAGTTGGGAGAGGGAAGATAGGTCTTGTTGGAGCTTTGTGCTGCTGAAGGATGATTCGTGGACGTTTAGCGTGATGAGTCGGATGTAGTCGAAGGGTCGTAGATTGAGATTCCATGCGTCACGGGATAGGAAGTCCGATAGATCGCTTTCGGTTATCAGAGGCTTCGTCACGTGTATCTCGCGGTAGAGCGTCTGGATGAGTTCGCGGAACATGTCCGGGCCCACGAGGTTGGAGTGGAGACAGTGGTAAGAAGCACCGAATTTGCTGTGCGGTAGATTCCATTGCAGTCGTCCAGGATCGTTAGATGCTTTCTCGGTGTTGAATTCGAACTCGACGTCTCGCATGAGATGAGCATATACCATGTCTCTCAACTCGCTCGGGAGCGTGTGAAATAGCTGATCACACGTCGCCAGCAGCCACGCGTTCCGAAACGCCTCGGGGTACGGATCTTGGTGGGTTTCGTGCTTCGCGCGCTCGATATCAAGTACGCCGAGATTGAGTAGCTTTGGCTGATGGCTCATGAGCTGGCTGTAGCGCGCATATAGCACGTCGACGTCGTCAGCATTGTCGAGGACTTGACACTCAAATATCCCAAGCTGCCGCGAGATTCCGAATTTTTGCGCTTTTGCGGTGTTGAGTTTCTCCTCGAAGGCTTTTTCCCGACTGGTCGCGGTCAGAATTGGCAAGTTGTGTACTATGGAGGTGGAGCTTACATCAAAACCCGCTGGCGCGCCTTCTCAACGTCAAGCGCTAAGGCGAGGCCTGACGTTGAGGATAGCCAGGACATTGGAGCGCAGGTAGATGGATGGTGAGATGCGGGTGTGGAGGGAGGAGAAGTGGTGGAAAAGGTGAGGTCGTGGAAAGAAGCAAACGAGTGAGTGGGGGCACCGGCACTGAGACAGATTGTCAAAGATATCTAGGTACTGGCTACCTGTGGTGATTGGACCCGTTCAAAGTCTGAGGAACGTAACCGAGAGGCGTAAATGTACATTCTGAACGCGGCAGAACAAACGCTCTGCTAACTATTGGACTCGAGAAATGTGCGGTGAGCAAAAGATTTACCGTGCACATGTATCCACCCCGAAGCAGCCGGCTTTCATGCTCGGGTAACCGAGGAAGTAATGTAGCTTTGCACAGCTCGTTGTATACATCGACCTATCAATTCAACGAGTGTAGACCAAAAGCAAAGTGGTTCCTACCAGCAAGTTACAATACATCTCGTTTATCACGTCATTTCCCGAGTTGGCTCTGTGCCATCTCATAGCCACTAACTCGTACATCAAAGAGAAAGACTGAAGGAGATGCTCATTACGAATCACAGTATTAGCTGTTCTTCCAACTGTTTCCATCATCGTCCCGCGCAAATAGTCAGTACGGCAGGTGGTGGGCGCGACTGGCGAACGCCGTGCCACGGTGGGAAGTAGTGAGATCGGAGGTAAGCAGTGATTTGGAGAAAGCAAGGATTTACTAGGTGGAGAAAAACAGGGAGGGCTGATCATGAGGAATCCTCACAGATGAAAAGGAGCGAAGAA
>Ga0265797_10012031_pt1 | contig 10704 bp, 9 predicted proteins | sample P2T30metagenome_FD_192433 | JGI IMG/M metagenome (GOLD analysis project Ga0265797, IMG submission 192433) | Plant litter microbial communities from East Loma Ridge, Irvine, California - P2 T30 | ecosystem: Environmental > Terrestrial > Plant litter > Unclassified | place: USA: California... | reverse complement strand
TGAGTAGCTGCATCGCCAGCGCTCGCTTGCGCAGCCATCGTGTAGTAGCTAGGATTGGCGTATGAGAGGGTGAATCGCTGTTGATGCGCTTGAGGGTATGCGGCGGCTGGGCGGCGGTCGATGTATGGAATTTTGTGTGCTGGCAACGACCTACCACCAGGATGATGAAGGTGAGGGTGGCGTTGATATGAAGCTCCTCGCTCCTGCCTCATGTTGACCGCCATGGTCTGCTGCAGAGCACGACAAGCGCAGTTTGCGTTGCAAAAGTGATAAGTCTGCATGATGTCGAAGTGTGGTTGTGGGAGATGCAGGCAGCCTTGTCCTTGCATCGGGTTCTGCGTAAATTGCGACTGTGATGTGTATGATCGTGGCCAAGACCTGAATGTGGAAGGAGCGATGCAGGCCGACTGCGGCTAGACGAGATATGTCCACGAGCGAAGAGGGCTGTTCTGCAGCGCTCCACACTCGAATGTGGGAAGTGAGGTCTGATCTTGTGGCGGTGTCGACAGCTCGTGCGGCTTGCAGGATGTTGCTGACTTCAATTGCAGGTGTTGTCGCGGACTGCTGCAGACAATGTCGACTTCCACCTCACTAAGCGACCTGCGCGTTAGAAGCGGTCAGTACCGTCTGACTGAGTTTACAGCAAATGGCCACGATAAAGGCAGTTGACTTACGTTGACTGTGGTAGAGCGCGATACACGAGACAAGAAATCTGAAGGCCACCTGAGAACAAAAGCAAGAGGCAATCACACAACCACCTGAAAGGAACGTCGAGAAGCTGCGCAAGACTCTGTTTCTCTGGGCCTCACAATCTGGCCTTCGTAACCTGCGGCTCACTCGTCAACATCAATGAATCCCAAGCTCAATGCCGGGCGTTTGAGCGTGCGGAAGGTGCGCTCGGGAGTGGAGGTGGACGCCGCTCGAGGAGTGAAACGTGCTTCAGGGCCAGACACGATCGCTGCCACCAGCACGTTGGCTTGAACAGCGTGCGCGGTCCTCCTTGAACTCACCATGGCGGCATGTCTAACCATTGCAGGGATTAGGCGCGCGGTATCCACAAGCTTGGATGCTCAAGCTACGATACTTGTAGCATTCCGTGATGAACATGCGCCAAATGCATGGATGCTGAGCCGGACGAACCAGGTAGTTGGGTACCCTGGGGCAGTATAACAGTCGGCAGGCTGCGTTGATAAACGTCAAGGGCCATTCGAGCCGGTTTGGCTTCAAGCGTAGCGACGGGGAACGGCTGGCCTGCTCCCGTGACAGGCCGTGACAGCGGCATAGGGCGCACAAGCGGGACTGTCAAAGTGAGGCCGCTATACAGCGATTGGATTGACGTCGTTTGCATGTACTGGCCCGAGAATTCCGTGAACTGGAAGCACTGTGGCCTAGCGTCAACACCATATCAGCGGAGGTTGCTGCCAGTCGCTGTGGACCATACCACTGAGGAGAAAGAGGCATTCGCTTGCCATGCCAGGGACGATCTGTAACAGGAGTAGGCTTGCACATGCAAGTAGTCGATGCTGATGCTGGGTGGAAGTGGTTGGGCCCGGCTAGTTGCGTGAGCTTCTTGTGGCAAGCGCGGCGAGCTCGTTTGGCCTCTGAGGCATGATACGAACCAGCAAGAAACATGTGTGGTAACAGATCTAGCGTTACACAAGAAAAGGAGCATCCGCCACGTTACCAAGTCGTTGGTGGTGGTGGGGGTGGTATATGCTATCGTGCATAGTCACGACGGGCCGGCCGTATGCGACAGATCAGACCAAGGAGACATGCAGGGCAGATTGCAGCCTTCCGTGGTACGAACGCACCGCGACAGCCAAGCTCTTGTGGGACAAACGCCACACTACATGGGTGGCGGACGCATGCAGAACGTAGACTCCACAGGTTTGATCGACGAGTGGAAAGTGGCATGTCGACGAAGTCGGATGGTTCAGGGCGGGCGCCAGATACGCCCATGCCTACATACGATCTGCGGCTCACGCGAGATGTTCTTCTACGTGATGTGTTACAGCAGCCTCATCGCCTTCGAATATCCCGCAGATCGGACAATTCACCGTGGCCGACGAGAAGATTACCGGCTCAGACTGTGCGTCCGCAACGTCGTCGGCCCTGGAAGCGGTTTCGGTCTCGGGCAGAAAATCGAGCAGCGTACGTGGTGGTGGTAGTGACGGGTAATCATCATTGCGGATGTCCGTGTAGGTTGGGGCTTGGCGACCTTCTCTCCTCACGACAAATCCAGTCGACTGCTGTTGTGGCTGGGGGGCGATTTCCTGAGACGGCGTTTGATCGTTTGCCATTCTCTGAACTCGACCGACACGGCCATCGTTCAATCGAACTTTGATCCCGCGAGGGTGGTTGCCCCTCGTCAACAGATCTTGCACAACACCCTGAACTTCGCGGCCAGTGGGCTGATCTTCTTTGAGTACGATGGATACAGCAGCTCCTCGTGTTACTTGTTGTATAGTAGGCACGTTGGCATTATAGTCTCGTGGTGTGCGTGATTGACGCCCACCTTGCTGCTGACGAGGAGGCCGTGGTTGGCGGTTGTTGCGGTTCATCGCTGCAAGATGGCTTGTGGAAGAAAACAGTCTTGTACTGCTGGGAATACGAGATGTACCAACAATCAGTCGCAGCATGTGATTCGTATCGTCCTTTGAATCGTGACGCGTCTGCTAAAAATCACTCAGACTCGGTGTCTCCATTCACTCTTCTTTGCGAGAAGTGACGAAGGGCAGGCTTTCGGAAGCTTCCCGCCTCCAACTTTCTGCCTTCACGCGACACAGCCAAAGTCGACTCCAGCGCCAGACTTGCGACAGCATTAGTGTCTCTGCCATAACTTCCCGACTGAGCAACCTCTCCCACTGCGCGACCTTCCGCCAGCACCCACAGATATCCTGGAACGAATGGGCCTATGAGTACCGAAACCGAAATGGCCACCGTCGCAGAGCCTGTGGCGCGTTCTCCTTCCGTTGAAGGAGAGCCCACGGCTCCAGACAGCAACTCTCGCAAGCGTGCGCCGCCCTCGCGCTCCCCATCACCGCGCCGTGAAGCGCCACCGCTTCGTCGACGATCATACTCGCGATCGCGCTCGCCGCCGCGCCGCAGAGAACCGCTTCCTCGCGATGTCGACAGAGAACGAGCCCAGGAACGGAAGCGCCAGCTGGAAGATCGACACCGCGAAGAGGCAGCGCCTGCAAAGCCTCTGACTGGGGAGGAGAAGCAGGCCGCAGCGAAAGCGGAATATGAGAAGCTGCTGAACATGCGATCAGGTGGAACATACATTCCTCCTGCGCGTCTGAAGGCACTGCAGGCGCAGATTACCGACAAGACCTCGAAGGAGTACCAGCGCATGGCTTGGGAAGCTTTAAAGAAGAGCATCAACGGATTGATCAACAAAGTCAACGTGTCGAACATCAAGCACATTGTGCCAGAGTTGTTCAACGAGAACTTGATTCGTGGGCGTGGCTTGTTCTGCAGGAGCATCATGAAGGCACAGGCTGCCAGTCTGCCGTTCACGCCAATCTATGCGGCCATGGTGGCCATTGTGAACACCAAGCTACCAAAGGTTGGTGAGCTTCTGATCAACAGACTCATTACACAATTCCGAAAGGCCTTCAAGCGCAACGACAAGAGCGTCTGTCAAACCAGCACAGCCTTTATTGCGCATTTGATCAACCAGCAGGTCGCTCACGAAATGCTTGCTGCTCAAATATTGCTCTTGCTTCTGCACAAGCCTACGGACGACAGTGTGGAGATTGCAGTAGGCTTGACGAAGGAAGTTGGCCAGCACATGGAAGAGATGAACCCGCAAATCGCACTTGCTGTCTACGACCAGTTCAGGAGTATCCTTCACGAGGCGGATATTGATAAAAGAGTGCAGTACATGATTGAAGTGTTATTCCAGATCCGGAAGGACAAATACAAGAATAACCCTGCACTTAAGGAGGAGCTGGACCTTGTGGAAGAGGAAGATCAAATCACACACTCGCCGAGTTTGGAAGATACTTTGAACACAGAAGAAGGAACTAACATTTTCAAATTCGATGCAGAGTGGGAAGCGAACGAAGAGATGTACAGGAAGTTCAAGGCTGAGGTCCTGGGTGAGGAGTCTGGCAGCGAAGACGAGGATGATGGCGATGAGGACGACGATGCAAGCGACTCTGACGCCAGCGAGGAAGACGCTGAGAAGGCTATGGAGATCAAGGACCAGTCTAACACCGACCTCGTCAATCTTCGACGTTCCATTTACTTGACGATCATGTCGTCCGGCGGCTTCGAGGAAGCTTGTCACAAGCTTATGCGCATCAATCTTCCGGCTGGCCGTGAAGACGAGTTGCCTAGCATGATTATCGAATGCTGCAGCCAAGAACGCACTTACAACAAGTTCTTTGGACTTATCGGCGAGCGATTCTGCAAACTCAACAGACTCTGGAGGGAACTGTTTGAGAACATGTTCGCGAAATATTACGACACGATCCACCGTTACGAGACCAACCGGCTACGCATCATCGCTCAGTTCTTTGGCCATCTAGTATCGAGTGATGCTATTGGCTGGCATGTCCTTCACAACATCCACCTGAACGAAGAGGAAACCACATCGTCATCTCGTATCTTTATCAAGATCTTCATTGAAGATCTGGCACAAGGCATCGGCATGAAACAGTTAACCGAACGCCTCAAGGCTGACGAGCTCCAGCCAGCACTCACTGGTATCTTCCCGACTGATGATCCGAAGAACACTCGTTTCAGCATCAACTTCTTCACAGCTATCGGAATGGGTGCTCTCACCGAGGGCATGCGTGAGTGGCTTAAGAACATGCCCAAACCAGCGCCTGCACCTCTTCCGCCGGCAAGAAGTCCTTCGCGCAGCTCTCGTGGCCGCAGTGACAGCCGATCAAGTTACAGCAGCTACTCTAGCTATTCGTCTCGTTCCCGGTCACGCTCGCGCTCTCAATCTGCACCTCGACGTAGCAGAGCGAGAAGCGTTAGCCGTTCGCTTTCGCGCTCTCCATCGCGCTCTCGCTCACGCACACCACCTCGTCGCACGAGGGACAGGAGCTACTCACGTTCGCCCTCCGCTTCGCGGTCTCGTTCGCCTCCTCGCCGGAAACGAACGAGAAGCTACTCAGTCTCTCGCTCGCCTCCGCCCCGCCGCGCGCGATCTGGAAGTTATTCGCGCTCCCCATCGCCACCACGCAAGAGAACTGGGCGTGATTCACCCTCGCCAGTACGGAATCGCAGTCTCAGCCGTTCTCGCTCACCACCGCGCCGTCGCGCAAGGTCTGCATCATACGACTCTCGCTCTCCTTCGCGCTCGCCGCCGCGCCGTCGCCGTGATAGCAGATCGCCTCCGACCCGCGGCGAGAGATCGCTGCCTTCTCGTCGTAGGAATTCCAGCTCAGTTGAGGGATCTCCACCGCGTGCGGCACCTGTGGCGAAGCCAGTGGTCGACGATTCTCTGGAGAACATCCACCCTTCACGCCGTGGCTTGATGGGCGGTGGTCGAGGCGGGCGTGCACGGGCTAGCGACTATATGTGATGTCAATAGTATGTACCAATTGTATACTCTCACGACCATGCTAGTAAGGACCACATGTAAGCAACAAAAAGTGTTAGAGTGGCTCGCAGGTCTCAAAGAATCCGAGGACCCTTTGCGTATTTATCAGGCCGAACATGACGATGCGCAAGTGTGGTATCGCGATTACTCGTAAGCAAATCATGCCGTGGTATCACCATTGAGGGAACGGCACTGATTCGTGTCGCCTGGCGCTCTTGGCTGTTTCAAATGGATGCCTGAACTGCTATACTGGAGCCTAACATCATGGTCTCTTGCTTTGAGACGACTTGTTCGGCTGATCATCGTGGTCACTAACCGCTGTGTACCTCACCTTTATCGTCGTACACTTGGTCCTAGGCCACTTTGCCTTCGTCATACATATGACAACAGCACCAACGGGATGACATTCAATTACATTGCCACGCTCTTAGAACTACAGGGCGAACATCCTCAGCCGACCACCAACATTGAGTCCACAACGGCGGATCGAAAGCCCTCCATTTCTTACGAGGGCTGTGCTGTGCACGCGCCACTCAATTCAGTCATTCGCTTACGAGTGACCAGCGACGATGTCGTGAAGATCTTTGGACATCCTCCGCAGGAAGACTTCCCAGAACACATGGATCACTTTGAGCCTAATTTCCGGACAAACATGCATTTTGTCCATTTCTTACCAGGCGATAGCCCTGCATACATCAACTATGTCATGGGCGACGACTGGCGTTCGCGGTTAAGACGTGATCATCAGCCACTGCCGTCGGATTCTGTGATTCTTGGCTCGACCGTTGGCATCAGCAACGATACCGAGTGTGGGTGCGCGTTAGTTCAAGACATGGATGCCAATGCAGAAGCAGAGGAACGAGCACATTCGCTTCGAATGCGTCGTTGTGGAGCTGTAGCAGTCTCTTGCAATGACGATACAGACCGCTTTCGTGAGTTGGAGTGTGACCTTCCTCTTCCGCGATACTTATTCGGTTGGCCACGCAATGGTGGTGTTTGGGTCTCGCGGTCTCCGTGGTCAATACTTTTGCCCACATCTCCAGAAGCGCAGTATGAAATTGACGAGACCATGGACGACTACTATAGGCGGGTAATCAAGCCAGGAGACACCTATCAGCTGCTTGCTGAGAAAGTCAAGCAGCAGGAGGACATGGAGGACATCTGTCGGGTGCTTGAGGAGTCCGGGGCGCAGTTCTACGCGAATATCGAAGATAGTCCAGAAGCTGTGGAGATGAAGGTTGTGTGATTGGCGTTGGAGCTAGCTTATGCGGATCTTCGATGGGGCGGTCAAGGGGTGTTGATCGTTTCGTTGTCTTGCACCAACGCCCAACTGTACTTCACCATCGCCAACACAATGAGACATAGTCGCGCTGCAGTAGGTGATGTACCTTTATACAGTGTCTCGTTTCCCATCAGTGAACGCGTCCACGTGAGCAATGCCTGTCCTATAAGTCCCTTGTGGGTCCTACAGCTTAGACTTCCCAGTCAAAGCTGTGCCACTTCCTGCACTGCCATTTTCATCAATACCACTCTGCCAGAGTTCCTTGCCCACCAAATCCGCCAGTCTCAGCACCCTGGTCTTCACCGTAGCGCCGTCTCTACGATTCTTCCCCTCCCTTCTACCTTGCGATATCCGGTCACAGAGGTCCCACAATCTCCCCTCCGCCTTCAGATTCCCCTTTGTGTCCCTCTGTGGTACCCAAGCAGCCGCAAGCCGCACCTTGGGCTGCTCCTTGCTCTCTTTCGGTCGTGAAACGATCATGATGCCTTCTTCCTCTTGACGCGCAAAAGCGTTGCGGAGCATCTCCTTGTTGACGGCTTCGTAGTAGCTCAGGTCTCCTTGGTGGTAGAGTGTTTTACCCAACACTTGGGCCAGATCCTGTGCTTTCTTGAAATCGACCCAGGATTCACGTTCTGGCATCGAGCGTGGCGGCGTGAGCATGTGTAATGATACGGCGCCGAGCCAGGCTGCTTCGATATAAGGCCAAATGAGGAAGCAGTAGAAGTCAAAGTTCTCTCTTCCTGTTGAACGTTCGACCGGGTGTAATTCGACTGAGCTTATGTCGTTGTCATTGTCGCCCTTCGACGTCAAGATGACCTTGTCAGCTTCTAGCTGTATAAGCGTATCCCTCAGGTTCTCGTCTAAAGGTCTCGTGTCGAAGATGAACTCTGCTCTAAAAAGCTGCGACAAGAACAAGACGTATTCTCGTAACGAAGCATAGCTACTCCTTTGCGTGTCTTTACTACCACCAAGTTTGACCTTGAGATACATCGCCGCGCAAACCAATGCTTGGGACACGAACAGATGGATAGTCATGTTGCGGTAAAAGCTGAGTTGGAAGCGGTCTTCGGCAAAGTAGGTCTCTTCAGGCAGACCCTCGACTCTTCCAACAAGTTTCGGTCCCAGAACCTCAAGCGCGCGGTCAACAACGGCTGCCGTATTGTTAGTAGCAAAGTGCGCCAAGCGGCCATTCTGTGCGCGTACACGATCGCTAAGCCAATTTACGCGGCGAACGAGCTCGCTCTTGCCCACGCCACGACCACGCAGTGTGAGTAGAATGGTTCCCACAAGTGCTGTTGGCATCACGACGCTGACATCGTTGATTTCTTTCAACACTCGGAACCCGAGAGTTGTCAGCAAGCGCCGGCGGAGAGCAGTGTCGTAAGTAGTCTCGACGTCTGACGGTTGCTTTGTAAGTCGTGTTCTCTGTTCGGTGATGAAACCTCGCAAGCTCCAAGGCTCGTGGAAGCGCATGTCAACACGTCCGAGCTTGAGCGAAAGAACGTTCGTAGCAGAGAGGAAACTCCTGAGGCCTTCTTTCGTCTTCGGCTGGCCCAGGAGCTCCGAAACGTACGAGTCGACTTCGATGACTTTGTCGTACTGCGTGCTGACTGGACATATTATGCAGTCCTCGACACTACCGGAGAGCACGCTGTCCAGCACAAAACTCAAGATGCCGAACTTGGGTTGTAGTAGTTTGCCGGTCCTTGAGCGGCCACCTTCGATGAAACACTCCAGATTGTGACCGTTCTGTAATAGCGTGTCGATATATGACTGTACTAGTGTCTGATACAGCTGGTCGTCGCCGAAGCTTCTTCGGATCCACATCGCACCAGCGTGTTGCAAGAAGTATCCGACTCCAGGGAAGTTCAGGTTGTCGCCTGCAACAACTGTCGGCAGTGCCAATCCAAGCCTGTAGCAAATGACTTGTAGGCTGACATAATCCACATGCGATCGATGGCAAGGCAGGAAGATGATACTCTGGCCCTTTTCAGCAGCCTCTTCTGCTACATGCCGTAGCCTGAGAATTTCCGCACTGTTGATGTGGATTCCTTGATGGTACGCCCTCGTCAGAAGTTGCGTAGCCAGATAGTACGCTCCGCGGATGAAGTACCGCGAGTCCATCTTGCAGATCATCCCGTCTGTCCACTTCTCTGCCACACTGCTCAATTGTTCCTCCAGCTCGCTGCGCCGCTCCTCCCTCTTGACTTTCCACTCTTCCTGCTCGCCCTCCAAGCCCATGGGTCCCAATCTCCCCTCCAACATCTCAGCCTCGACTCGTTTCGCCGCCAGCTCGCCAATCTTGCCCTTCAATTTTGACTGCTGCATGACCATGCTCTTCATATTCTCGCTAAAGCCTGGATAGAAGATCTCGCGCCCCACAATCTTGTCGTAGCTGCGCCATCCTGTGCCCGAGATGTGCTGGCCCAGCTCCGCGAGAGCACTGATGGGTTCCTGGCGAAAGCGCGAATAAGGCTCGAGGAGTTCATGCTCTTCGGGCGAAGATGCGAAGACGCTGGGCGGGTAAAGGGTAAGAGTGTCACCCTGGAGAGAAAGGTCTGCCGGATAAGGGTCTATCGCTACCACTGCTGGAGTCGCAGGGTTTTCGTCCTCGTTCTTTGCCATGGTTGCAGCGTCTTGTAGAGAGAAGTGCTGTCCGTCAGGCCATTGTGCTGTCGTATACAATACTTGCGCTGTGTTGGTTGATCGTGAAGAGATTCGCGCTAAAGACGCTTGCTTCGATCTTGATAGATTTACAAGTTTATGATGTACAGTTGTGTCTACTACATATGGTAAAGAGAAGTGTATTGCATCGTCGAGGTCGGCAGTTGTGGTGCCACTCCACCATTGAAGTCAGGAACCCTCGACTTACCCCAGACGCTCAAACCGAGGCACAATCGAGATGACGACAATGAAAACAATGCATACGTATGTACACATATGCTGCGAGTAAAGACGGCACGGCCTGAGCATTATACTTTGCAGACCATGGAAAGGACAGATGGACGGGCAAGTTGTAGCATGCGTCGATGATCAATACATGGCATACACGATATGTGCGACGTGTAATTCTCTACCATAATTAAAGCCAGATGAGACACGGGTATCCTACTCGCCGTTGAAACCTCGATAGGTAGAAACATTCCTTCCAAAGAAACTCCATCGCTAAGTGACAATCAGATCCCAGAAAGTTTTCCTGGTCCATATTTGCATTGTACGCGGCTCTGACCTTTCCATCAGGGTATCCCATTCGCCCTACGTACTCCACCAAACTCCTCCCTGAGGATGTCCATATCCCGAACTTGGGGCGACATAGACGTCCTGGTAGGGATGCTGTGGTAAGTTGAAGTCTGCTTTGGCGTACATCGGGTTTAGTATTCCCGAGGGAACCTTTCTGTTCTGTTTTCCTCCGCCGCCTGATGGCTGCTGCTGTTGCTGTTGCTGTGAATGTTGCTGCTGTTGTGGAGCTTGGGGTGTGTTTTGGTGAGGAGGCGTGAGTTGGACAGCAGGCAACGACATATTCTGCCCCAAGTTCTGTGAATTGAATATGAAGCCTTGCTGGAGCTGCATGCTTTGCTGCTGCTGCTGCTGTTGTTGCAGACTTTGGTGGTGTTGGTGGTGCTGTTGCTGTTGTTGTTGAACGGCATGAGCCTGTTGCATTTGCTGCTGCTGCTGCTGCTGCTGCTGTTGTTGCTGTTGTTCCTGCCGTTCTTTCTCTTGTCGTGCAGCAGTATGGGTTTGCGCAAGTTGTTCGGGTGAGGGTTCCTCTTGCCATCCCCATTTCTCTTTAAGCTCCTTATAGACAAATCCGATACGCCAGCCGGTCTCCTTGTTGATCTTTTCAAAGATTTGAATGACTTCT
>Ga0265797_10012030_pt1 | contig 10704 bp, 12 predicted proteins | sample P2T30metagenome_FD_192433 | JGI IMG/M metagenome (GOLD analysis project Ga0265797, IMG submission 192433) | Plant litter microbial communities from East Loma Ridge, Irvine, California - P2 T30 | ecosystem: Environmental > Terrestrial > Plant litter > Unclassified | place: USA: California... | reverse complement strand
TCGAATACAGTGGGAAAAGGATACAGGTGAATATCTGGTGGCCCCAAGCCTGCGGCTAACAAAAAAAAGGCCAAAGGTTGGAATACGGGCGAGACGAGCGCCGATTGGTTACAATGGTGAAAGCACCGCCACTTGGTCACAAGCCACATGGCCCTGTTCTGCAGTCTTGGATGACATTTATCCGACGACCACACGAAGAGTAAGATTGATGGAGTTTCTGGGTAGGTCGCAACGTCGCAGCCCGAGCCATAAAGCCAGCGAGAGGAAGTACATACCTTATTATGTGGCTACCATTTCAAGTAAGAAGACGCGTGTGCGTGCTCCTTGGCGCGAGCCAGTTGATGCCATATATGGGTGCATTCCACGGAGAAAACAAGAGCTCGTCGACATGAATGCTCAACCCGCAAGATTGTCCGGATAGTGTGATTGCGGTTTCATATGGTGGTACCAGGCGTGATGCAAAAAAGCGCAAGTGAAAACAAGGCGCACGCAATCAGATCATGTTGCACATGGTGGTTCATGGTCGATGCCCAATCAGGCCAAAATTATGCGCTCCTTGCCGTCAGCAAAGATAACAGTCAGAAGCGGAAGCAAGAGTCGGGCGAATTGAACATGGCAGCGCATGTCCATGGCTTGATATATGCCCGGCGCAGCTATAGCATGTATGCGCCACAAGGTCGTAGGTGAGGCAAGTGAGTCGAATGTTGTGTGTTCACCCCGCCATGCCGGCCATTGTCGTCTGTCCCCCGCTAAGAACCGACCAACACCCAGACAGTCGCGTCGTCATAATCTCTGCCTCTCCTGTCCCAGACTTCCGCCCAACGAGCCCGAACACATCTGCGGCTTGTCAAAGACAGCGACACTCTAACCTCTTCCGACGCCACTCCACGAAGAGGGGGAAAGTGGGGCTCCGCTAAGCCGCCTTATGCGTGAGCTAAATCGCTGTTCGCCCGACGACATCACCACAGTACGCCTCTGCACTTGTCACAGGTCTTCACTGCATACGCGCCCCATCGCCTGTCGACGACGCGTCAGAGTGGCTTTTTCTTGCGCGCAGAAACAGCCCCCAAGCCCGGCGCCTCCCTGAGCGTGGACGCACCCTTCAAGCCTTGCGAACGCCAGGCACGTAAATCACGCCCGTCACCCCCATCGGCGAAGAATCGTCCCCACGCCTTCTTCGCCGAGTCCCCATAGACGTCGGTCGCAATGGCGAACGTCGAAGAGACCGTTGCCAATGTGCAGCGCAAGATCGACCGCGAGAAGGCCCTGATCAACGCTGCAAATGCTATGCGCCAGTCCACCAACAATCCTGCCGTCCTCTCGCGGCTTGACGGGCAGATCAAAGATGGCCGACGGAACATTGACTACTTCGAGTCCAAGCTGAGGGACCTGGATGTGCAGAGAACGTCGTCGGGCATGGAGAACATGACTCTGCAGCCGGCCCTCAGTCCGACCAACCCACTGACCCCGCCCCCGAAAGACGGTTGGAATGGCTTCATGCAACAAGACCAGGGCGGCTATGGTGGTCCTCAGAGCCAGTACAGCCAGCTCAGCGGCGGAGATGCTCTACAGCCTCCGCGCGCGCCGTATGCCCCGCCCGCACCCGGCACATCCAACAAGCGGCCAAACTACAGCAAATTGGGTATATTTCCTACTACATGGCATGCGTATGGACTTTGCTGACTGGAATAGACCTCATCAAATATGACACTCCCCATCTCGGCCCCCGCATTCAGCTCATGCTGTCCCAGCTTGAATTCAAGCTCAGTGTCGAAAAGCAGTACAAGGATGGAATCGAAAAGATGGTGCGACTATATCAGATGGAGGGCGATCGCAAGAGCAAGCAAGATGCCGAGGCCAAGCGCATCGAGAGTAACCAGAAGATTCAACTCTTGAAGCACTCCCTCAAGCGTTACGAGGATCTCCACGTCGACATTGACGGCGACGCTGGTGGTGACGGTAAGCATCGACGAAAAAGAACAGGGAAAGAGACTGACTATGCTACTAGATGACAGCCTGAACATCCCAAGCCAAAGGAAACCCCTGAGCGGCCACCTATCCCTGCGCGTACATGCCGTCGCTGATGTGGATCATGCAGCTACAGGGCGCTTCAGTCGAGGTCCGGAGACATTCGTCAACATCAAGGTCGAAGATACGATCAAGGGCCGTACAAAGCCCTCAAGGAATGATCGTTGGACAGACGAAGTCCACGAGTTCAGCATCGACAAGGCAAACGAAATCGAGATCACGGTGTACGACAAGGCTGGTGACCACCTTCTTCCTATTGGTATGCTTTGGGTGCGCATATCAGACATCGCCGAGGAGATGCGCAGGAAGAAGATTGAAACTGAACTCGCAAACTCTGGCTGGGTGGCGGCCGATAAGATGGGAGGATCTACAGGTGTCCAGCCCGACATGCAGTTCCAGCCACCGCCAGGTCAAAACTTTGCTGGTGCGGGTGCTGGTACGGGTGCTGGCGCTGGAGGTGCTGCTCCTGGTGCTGCACAACCCCAAACGGGTCCTATCATGATTGACGATTGGTTCTCATTAGAGCCAGTAGGACGCATCCATCTTACCATGTCTTTTGCCAAGAACACAGGCAACAAGCAGCCCTTTGATCTTGGTCTCGGTCGCAAAGGTGCCGTTCGTCAACGCAAAGAGGATGTCGTCGAGCAGTACGGACACAAGTTCGTGCAGCAACAGTTTTACAACGTCATGCGCTGCGCTCTCTGCGGCGAGTTTCTCAAGTATGCTGCTGGTATGCAGTGCTCGGACTGCAACTACACATGTCACAAGAAGTGTTACCCGAAGGTCGTCACCAAGTGTATCACTCAATCTAACGCCGAAACCGATCCAGATGAGGCCAAGCTTAACCACCGCATTCCTCATCGCTTTGAGAACTTTTCCAACATGGGTGCCAACTGGTGCTGTCACTGTGGTTATGTTCTCCCTCTTGGCCGCAAGCAGACGAAGAAATGTAACGGTAAGTTGTCCTGTTATTTCGAGTGGCAAACTCCGCTGACTCTTTTCCAGAATGCGGTCTTACCTGTCACGCTCACTGTGTGCATTTTGTACCTGACTTCTGCGGCATGTCGATGGAAGTTGCCAATCAGATTTTGATGGAGATCAAGAGGACGAGAAGAGGACAGTCATCATCAGGTCCCAGCATGACTACACGTACTCTGCGACCAGCACAGCCGACAAAGCCTTTACCATTGGCACAACCTCAATCACCGGGTCAAGCTGGCCAGGAACAACAAGCACAATCCGACAGATACTCGTATGGAAAAGAGCAAATGAGTCCTCCACCTGGTCCTCCAAGGCAGCCGTCTTACCCTACATCGGCTACATCAATTGATGCCGCCCGTGCCTCTTACTCGACATCAGGGTCTACTGCCGCCCCTACATCGCCAACCTCAGGGTCAAGGCCCTCTTCAGGTCCGCGCACTCAGTCTTCGGTGGCCGCGGCGGCGGCCGCCATGAACAAAACCACTCAGCCTGGATATGGCCGTAGCAACACAGACTACCAACCACAAAGTGCAAGATCATCAGGCAGTGGATATGCAGCCGAACAACGCGTACCACAGCAGCAAGCTCCCCAACCAGCTGCCTATGACCCATCAGTGTACGCAAACATACCAAGCTATCCGCCGAGTCATCAACAGCCGGCAGCACCGATGCCGTCATACCCCCAAAAATCGTCTTACCCTCTCCCACAGCCACCACCACAGGCGCAACCTCAACCTCAACCCCAGCAACAGGCTCTACCCCCACAACCAAAGATACAGGAACCTCAATCCCCTACAAAGCCACCTCCATCTGCAGTGATAGAAGCGCCTGGCAAGAAGGTCACGCCTCCAGCAAACACACAAGGCACTGGAAAGAGGATAGGCTTAGATCATTTCAATTTCCTTGCTGTCCTGGGCAAGGGTAACTTTGGCAAGGTTATGTTGGCTGAGACGAAGAGTACTAAGCAGCTTTATGCTATCAAAGTACTGAAGAAAGAGTTCATCATTGAGAACGACGAAGTCGAGAGCACGCGTTCGGAGAAGAGAGTATTCTTGATCGCAAACAAGGAGAGACATCCTTTCTTGCTGAACCTGCATGCGTGTTTCCAAACCGAAACTCGAGTATACTTCGTCATGGAGTACATTAGTGGTGGTGACCTTATGTTGCACATTCAGAGAGGCCAGTTCGGCACGAAACGAGCTCAGTATGTCCTTCCTGTCCCATTGAAGTGCTATTGCTAATTATTGCATAGGTTTTACGCGGCTGAGGTCTGCCTCGCTTTGAAGTACTTCCATGAGAACGGCGTCATCTACCGAGATCTGAAACTGGACAACATTCTGCTCACCCTAGATGGGCATATTAAGATTGCTGACTACGGGTTATGCAAAGAAGAGATGTGGTACGGTTCAACGACTAGCACATTCTGTGGTACTCCCGAGTTCATGGCACCAGAGGTATGTATCTATACGTGTATGATATTGTAACTGTGCTTACGCATGCATTTAGATCCTTCTGGATAAGAAATACGGTCGCGCCGTCGACTGGTGGGCATTTGGTGTCCTCATCTACCAGATGCTCCTTCAACAATCACCCTTCCGCGGTGAAGACGAAGACGAAATCTACGACGCTATTCTTGCTGACGAACCCCTCTACCCCATTCACATGCCCCGCGACTCCGTATCCATTCTCCAGAAGCTTCTCACTCGTGAGCCGGAAATGCGACTTGGCTCTGGACCTACTGACGCCCAAGAAATCATGTCACATGCTTTCTTCAGAAACATCAATTGGGACGACATCTACCACAAGAGAGTACAGCCGCCCTTCACTCCGCAGATTACAAGCCCAACGGATACTAGCAACTTCGATACCGAGTTCACGAGCGTCACGCCTGTGCTTACTCCTGTGCAGTCTGGTATGTTGACCCGAGCTTCAGTGAAAATATGAAAAGAATCTTGCTAACGATATATCAGTCCTTTCGCAAGCGATGCAAGAAGAATTCCGCGGTTTCTCCTACTCGGCCGACTTTGCCTAAGCTTGCCTTACTTCTGATACCCTGGGCTTTTGTTTAGGAAAAATGGTCGCCTTTTGCTTTTGTGTGTTAGCGTCCTTGACAACCGTCTGGCGATGAGTAGTGGGCACCAGTACAACGTCATCGGCGTGGAAAAAGCTTCTGGTTGATAGTTGGTCCTCACGATGATGGTGGTGGCGGCAATGGAGAGATATTAAGCGGTGTTGCGCATTGAGCAAGTGCTATTTAATACGTCGAGTCGAAGAAAGCTAGGTATCAACTACGCATGGGTAAATTTTGGCACAAAAAGGATTTGTAATGGTTGTGGTAGTAGGTGAAGTTATGTTTGACGAGATTTTTGGTGAGAAAGCGGAGCAACGATTATCCATGGACATTTCCACTTTACAGTAATAGACGAAACAACACTCCTTCGACGCGAATACCTTTCATCGTCTGTAATACAATTGGCTCCAGCTCCTTTTGATAAGAACCGTCTGGCTACTGTCCTTCAGTCAGCACCCTTGTCCAATCAAATTTCCTCCATCCCTTCCTCCACCCTTCAACCCTTCGATCGCCTTTGACCCATCGTCCCTGCCTCTTCACAATCTCAACACCAATATCCAACATGCCACCTAGGACCTCCCTAGCGAACAGGTCGCCCCTCGGCCACGCACACTCATCCTCAACCACATGCCCCAAGCCACCATCAAGCTCAAACCAGACATGAAAATAGGGCATCTCCTTTGCCAAGCTGCGGCGAAACGCCTGTCTGCCGAGCCCATTCCTCGACGCCTTTGCGGTATCGATGATGGGCTTATGTTGAGTCCAATCGCCCGCGGATTCGAGAATTGCTTCCTTGAAAAAGGCGGGCGCTGTATCGCCCAGTTCAAACGGAATAGGCACGACGTTCATAGCCGCATGTCCCTTTCTCCCCGGGAACGCAGCGTTTTCGTAGAAGATGACGTCGCGGCCCTGATCGTGGTACATGCGTGTTAGGGACTTCATGAAGTTGCGAATTTCCTCCCATTCGTCGTCGTCGCACTCGATGAGGTTGGTGCGGTGCTGAATGGGTACTATGACTGCGCCGCCGGTGCTGATTTCAGGCTCGGTGGGAAGCGTGAGGAAGACGCGGGTTCCGAGCGAAACGATGGGAGCGATGGGGGGTTGCGGGGGCGATTTGTCCTCATGGTGGCACAGGGGGCAGGAGTCGAGGATACGGTTGGTTTTGGTGTAGTCTTGAATTGCAGCATTGCGGAGGTTGATTGTTGATTTGGGAGCGCGGGCGGCGAGTTTGGTGGCGTTGTCGTCGATGTAGTCGAGCGAGTTGTCAAATTTTGAGTCTTTTGCGATTTTTGAGGCGAGGAGGGCGCCTTCACCACCGGCTTGGCCTTTGGTGCGGCGTTCCTGCCGGACCATGTCGTCAATGGACATGTCGTCGTTTTCTTTGACGAGGCCGCGCTCCGTGCCGCGCTTGTTTGTGACGGCGGTGACTTCACCTTGGCGGCCACCAGCTAGCATACGGTTGTCCATGGCATTTAAGATGACGACGTCGCGGTCTTTTGAGATTGATGAGCTGGCCAAAGCAGTGTTGTATTCAGCTTCTAGCCGGGCGGCGTTGGGATCCTTCTTCATTTTGGCCTTCATCATCTGGGCTTTTAGCCTGTTGAGTTCGGTCTGGCTGAGCGCGACGGTGTTTGTTATAGGGTGTAGGTCTGTGACGACCTCGCTCTGGGGTAGCTCTTCGGCTTCGTGTGACGAGCGAGATGGTCGGTGGATGCCTGCAGCAAGTCTGCGCTCCTCGTACAGCTCGCCCGATGGCTTCACCTTGCCCACATAGTCCTTTCCGTACGTCTTTCTGCGATCAAGCTCGACCTCTTCCTCGCGTGCTTCGTCAAAGTCGCGGAGGTCACCGTACTTCTCCATGGCTATCTCCTCGACGCTTCTTCCTGACTCCTCAGCGTTCCGGTATATGCCTTTGAGCTTGGTCATACGCCATTGTGCCCCGGCGTCGCCGAAGGTGTAGCTCACATCTCTCTGCGCCGGCTCGTCTGCCACCGTTTCCTGCTCGTTCTTCAAGTCGGCCAAATGATGATTCAGCTCGGCTTTGTGGATCCTGAGTGCTGCTTGAGGCTGGGTGGATTCCTTGACATATGTCGTCTTCTCCTCTCGCTTCTTCGGCTGTACATAGTCGACTTCCATGGACGATGGCGCCTTCATCCAGTCGTCACGTTGCAGGTCGGCGCCCGCTGCCTCCTCCAACCGCTGGTCCAGTATGTCATCCTCTGCTGGCACATGGTCCTTCTCTTGTGGTATCTCATCGTCCGAAGACTCATCCTCGTCGTAGTGTCGCGACTTGCGCTTTCGCGTCAAGCGGTCCTCGTCGTCGGTCGAAGCCGACTCCTTGTGTTCTCGCCGTGACCGATCATCCTTGCCCTCCCTTTCTCTCCTCTTTCTCCGCGCGCGCTCTTCAGATGTCTCTCGCTGGTGTCGCGATCGCTTGTGGCGGTGACGCTCATCTCGATTGTCGTCGTCGTGACGGCGCGAGGAATGGTGCTTGCGACTATGTCTGTCGCGACTTCTGCTCCGATGGCGCCTTTTCTTATCGTCTTTGTTTTTGCTTTTCGCAAGTTCTTTTTCAAAGTCTTCCAAGCCCATTGTCGCGGTGGAAATAGGTCAGTTCAATCAGTGTTGGTGGTGTTACGGGGCAGCTGGAGAGCGCGCAGTCAAAGTTTGGAGACGTCGTTGGCGCTTGGGCCTGACATCACCGCGGCGGTCGTCCAACTACGGCCGGTAGCGCGTCAGCCCCGCCTAAGAATTTCTGGGCCGCCATTGGAGTTCATTCATTCATTCGTTCCACACACCGTTGCATACACCTTCACTTTAGCTCTCATTACAGGCTCTCATTACAGGCTCTCATTGCACTCTTTGCTACTTATATTGCACGCACTTGGCGACTCGAACCTCAAACCCAAGTCGCTTGCTCGCATACGACCTCCGCCATGTCCGTCGCAGAGGCTCCCGGTGGCTCTGTCCCCACCACAGGCTCGAATCTTCCGGTATCGATAGTATGTGTGGGTATGGCTGGTAGCGGAAAGACAACGTTCATGCAGCGCCTCGTTTCCCATCTATATACGCATCCAGACCCTACCCAGAGCGAGCCGTCAGTGTCCAAGACGCCTCCAACACCACCGTACATTATAAACCTTGATCCTGCCGTCCACCATGTTCCATTCACGCCCAACATTGATATCCGCGATAGCGTCAACTACAAGGAGGTTATGAAACAGTTCAACCTAGGACCAAACGGCGGCATCCTGACCAGCTTGAACCTGTTCAGTACAAAGATTGACCAGGTCATCGGCTTGTTGGAGAAGCGAACACAACCGCCAGCTCCCAAACAGGAGCCGGAACAATCGACAGTCGAGTTCATGACGAGCGGTGGGAAGGATAAGCAGGCGGCGCCGGCGCAACAACCGCAAGTCAAGCACATCTTGGTGGATACCCCGGGACAGATTGAGGTCTTTGTTTGGTCAGCAAGTGGAGAGATTCTGCTGTCCAGCTTAGCCAGTACCTTCCCCACCGTTATCGCGTACATCATCGACACACCACGCACCACCAGCACAAGTACATTCATGTCAAATATGCTCTACGCCTGCTCCATCCTTTACAAAACTAAACTGCCTATGATACTTGTCTTTAACAAGACAGATGCCCAAGATGCTCAGTTTGCAAAGGACTGGATGACCGACTTCGAGGCTTTTCAATCCGCCCTACGGAACGAGGAAGAAAACGGCACCGAAGACTCGGTTGGAGGAAGCGGATACATGGGCAGCCTGCTAAACAGCATGTCACTTGTGCTCGAGGAGTTTTACAAACATCTGAGTGTTGTAGGTGTTAGTGCCATGACTGGTGATGGCATGGACGACTTCTTCAAGGGCGTGCAAGAGAAGAAGGAGGAGTTCGAGCGAGACTATAAACCAGAACTTGAGAGACGCAAGGCTGAGAGGGAGCAAGAGAGGAAGGAGACACGTCAGCGAGAACTGGACAAGATGATGAAGGATATGCGGGTGGGTGGTGCAGGAACAAAGCCAAAGCCGAAACCTCGAAAGGAAGAACCGGAGACTGTCAGTGACGTCGAAAACTCGGATGAAGATGGTATGATGGACGATGATCTAGACTACGAGGACGAAATGGACCCGGATGACCCAGAGACTGGCATCAAGGAACGCTACCGGCAGGCTGTTCAGGAGCGTGGTCTCGATCAAGGCGAAGAACACAGTTTTGCGCGATATGTCAACATGGCAAAATTTACATGAAAGCGCATTCAACATGGGAGGATGGATAGTCGACCTACACAATGCGAAGCACAATCTCGCTTCCCCATGTCTAGAGCGATGCACATGTTGACATGCAAGGCAACCAAGACACATGTGTTGAGGAAGTTATGAGCGACATGCAGACGGACGGGCCGCAGCGGAACGCTGTGTCATCATCTCATGTCGATATTTGTTGCGCAATGCGCGCACTCGACCCCTTTTGAATCAGCTTTTCGTCAAGGTCAGACGGCAGGATTCCGTGTCGTGTTCAGCTCCTCCTATGATCAGTTATGGCCCCATTATGCCCCCACATTGTTCCAATTGTCTTGGTCACAACGGCAGGCCATACGCGCTGATGTTCAGAAAGAGATGTGTGCGGAGCGGAAGCGAAGGTTTCACAACATGTGATGCAGGGCAGGTAGGAAAAGGGTCGCATGAGACGATAATCCGTCAGCAAGGGGGCGTACACTAGCTAGTTACACCTGTCAACTTGTCAACTCCACAGATTATTTGGTCTGGTTATTTCCTGTCGAGGGGCAAGTACAAAATGTATGTTTTTGTTCCAAAGTTGTACAGCGTTTTTTGAGCGAAACCTTATTACTCGTTTGTCCATGTGATGAGTAGTATTCTGGAAACCGGTAACAATGGACGTTTACGAGCAAGAGCTGTGTGGGACGAAAAGTGACAAGGCCACTTTTGTATCCAAGTGCCCCTCAGTTCAAAATTATACACTCATACAGTATAGAGTAGTCGGCAAAATATTTATATATATATATATATAGCTGAATAATCAGCAATCAGACCTTGACAATTGCTCACCTACCCTTTCAGCTTGGCTGAACAACAACAACAACCATGCCGCCAACCACTCCAAGGCGCCATGCATAGACTCACGTATCAGCCACAGTGCCACAGAGCAATCTAGACCGTTCACCCGTTTAGAGAGGGCAAAAAAAAAGAAGACTGCAACAAAACGCCACACAAAAATAAACACATACAAGAGAGAGAGAGAGAGAGAGAGAGAGAGAAGAAAACCCCCTTTCTCAGCGGTGCTTGTTCATTAATGGGAAATTTAGAGGGAGGTTTATTGTGTGTGCGTGTGTGTGTGGGGGGACACAGCAGTGGCGAGTTATGGTGGTGTGGCTTGTAACAGTTTTTTTAGCAGCAAAGTATTTTCAAAGGTCTAGACTGGAGATGGTGGGATGAATAATTCATGTGAGAGGTTTTTGTTGAGATGTGGGGGGTGGAGAGAAGTATTTACTACAGGATAAATGGTTTTCAGGTGTGGGGAAGTGGGAGAGGAGAGATTTGGGGAGTGATTGAGGGAGGAGAAATTGGGGGAGTCAGGAGGTGGGGAAGAGGACGAGTATG
>Ga0265797_10012026_pt1 | contig 10706 bp, 9 predicted proteins | sample P2T30metagenome_FD_192433 | JGI IMG/M metagenome (GOLD analysis project Ga0265797, IMG submission 192433) | Plant litter microbial communities from East Loma Ridge, Irvine, California - P2 T30 | ecosystem: Environmental > Terrestrial > Plant litter > Unclassified | place: USA: California... | reverse complement strand
GGTCAATATTGAGACCGAAGAACATAACGAGTACCCAGAGGAGAATGCGGAAGTCCACCTTTCGCAAGACAGCGCGCTCTTCACGAAAAGTCCATCGAAACTTGGAGTCAAAGCGATGGGCATTCTCGTAATCAGCTGGCGGGACGTAGAACTTGCCCAATTCCTCGTCGTCGAAGACGCTACGTTTGGTAGCGATTGCGTCAAGATCTTGAGGCTTCGACCACAATGATTTCCATGTCGACGTAATCCCCTGATCAGGCTCTCCTTGATCGGCAAGGTCTTTGGCGGTATTGTTGTCGTATATTGGGTAAGTAGTCTCGGAGATATCGTTCTTGGATTGATCGTCCCTGTCGTCGTGCGATTTATTGAGAGGACTCATCGTCGACAGATCTAAATTAAAGCTCGATGGAGGTAAAGTCTGTTCCAGAAATCTAGAATGCTGGTTTCAATATGCCACGGCACAAGCAGCACTTATACGCATGCCTTCCCGACTACCATATTACCCAGAATGAGCCCATGCCCTCCATGTTCGCCATCATTAGATCGCGTAGATGAACATTGTATTCGCCTGGAAGCCCGTCGTTATCGCCAACGTCAGCCTGCCCTCGAATCGCGTGCTTGGCTTTTGCCTAAGTCGCTTGTCGTAGAAGCGCCATGTCTTGAGAAGGCTTGTCTTCCGCCAGTATCGCTTAGAGATAGCTCCATATGCATACAAGGCTACTCGGATAGCCCTGCCGAGGCTTGAAAAAGCTTGTTCACCACCTCAACGAGGTAATCCTATCTTGAACTGCCCGTTGTGCGATGCAAACGCTCTGGATGCGATTGCAGCAAGCAAGCCAGATGGCACTCACTTTAACCGGAAGTATGAAGACACAGGCTCGACCATACGGAACAGCTTTTGAATCTAGAGAGCATCATCCATCACACGTTTTGGTGACATCTCAGAGGCAGAGTACCGGCGAAGCTTGATCAGCTATTGGTGGATTATCCGAAGTCGTTACTTTTGATGACCCACTGTCTCACATCGCTAAACAGATAAGCAGTGCATCGCATTTATCCTTGTGAATTTTGTTTCGAACGATACCACTGAAAGCGGCGCTCACCTAAATTGAAAGCACGAGGTCCAGGGCTGGAGATATAAGCGAGAGCACGCCATAAACCAACGACTTGCACCATGCTGTACTGCACTTGGTTATTCTATCGGCTCCACATCAATATTATCGATAGTATCGTAGGAATAGCATAAAGACAAGATTTTCGATTATTGGTCAGAGTATCCCAGAAAATCCGCCATCGCGAAGTCGCAGCTCGCCAACACCAAAATTGACAACGATGTCTGGCGAAGCTTCCCATCACAAGAACATCCTACTTCTGATAGCAGATGATCTCGGCAAGAACTTGAGCTGCTATGGCTCTGAGGTAGCAACGCCTAACATCGATGCTCTGGCCGACGACGGTGTACTGTTTACACATGCCTTCACAAGCACGGCGTCTTGCAGCAACAGCAGGTCGGTCATTTACACCGGCCTACACACCCATCAGAACGGACAGTATGGACTCGCCGGAAAACAGCACTATTTCGTGATCTTCGACCACATCAAGACGTCGTCAACATTCTTCCGAGAGCAAGGCTATCTTACCGGTCTGATCGGCAAAGTACATGTCGGGCCAGAGTCCGCATATTCTTGGGAGGTGAAGCATGAGAGCTCAACTCGAGATGTCGCATGGGTTGCAGGAAAAGCCGAAGAAGTCTTTGCGCAGGCTAAGAAGGACGACAAGCCTTTCTTCTTGACTGTGGGATACATCGATCCTCACCGAGACATGACTAGATCTGGATTCGGCAACGATGCGACTTATCCGGAAGCCATAAAGGACAAGCTGTACCATCCAGCAGATGTCAAGGTCCCAGAGTACATCAACAACTTGTCGGAGACCAGGTTCGAGTTCTCGGAGTACTACCGTGCCATCAACCGCCTTGACCAAGGTGTCGGCATGGTCTTAGACAACCTCAAGGCATCGGGAATGCTCGATGAAACGCTCGTCATATTCCTGAGTGACAATGGACCGCCTTTCCTGAATTCCAAGACAACACTGTACGATGCGGGAATCTGTTTGCCTTTCATTGTGCGCCATCCAAACCAATCCGTTAGAGGAGTTCGAAATCCCAATATGGTATCATATGTGGACATCTTCCCGACGATGCAAGACTGGACCAACACGTCGTACAAGCTCACAGTCACCGCTCCCCACGCGCCGAGCAGGCTGGCCGGCGAGTCTTTCTTGCCGATTTTGGACAAGCCAGATTTGGTCCCGGAGTCGGAATGGAAGCATCACATATTCGGATCGCATACATTCCACGAGTCAACGAACTACTGGCCGACACGTATCCTGCGTACTAGACGATACAAGTACCACCGCAACGTTGCATGGCGATTGGATTTCCCGTTCTCGGCGGATCTCTACGGCTCGTTGGCATGGGACGGCATCCGGCACTCGCAACCCAAAGGCAAGGAGAGCGAAGTGATGGTGGGTTCCCGTAAGCTCAAGGACTACATCTTTCGACCAGCAGAAGAGCTTTACGATCTGGAACACGATGAGTTGGAAGTCAATAATTTGGCCGGCGACAAAGAGTTCGCTTCAATCTTGCTTGAGCTCCGCACACGACTGGAATTGTGGCAGAAAGAGACATTGGATCCCTGGCTGTACAGAGATGGGGTCTCGCAGAGGTTCATACAGCATCACCTCGACGCTGGTATGGTCGTTCCTGATCGCTTCGATCTTGACCTTGAGAACCTGAGAATTAGAGATGAGTAGACCTCGGCAGGCAAGAGAAGATGGGAAGCTCCACGGACGGTCAGCATGAATTGCTGTCAAAGGACCTAGATGTTCAGCAATACAACAAAGGAAGTGGTTGACATCTGAAGTAGCCCTGCGACTCTCCAACAAAGTTAAATTTCGAGTCTGCAAACTACCTTGCCCAGCGTTGGACCTAAGGACGTTGCTCGTGGTACACTGGCATATATCTTCACTGTTCGCGCTCGAAAGTAGGAAGAGCAGCACGTCTGCTGGGCGCCTCGTTCTCTTCGATGGCTTGCTTCACCATCCAGCTGTCGAGATAAGCACGAACCTCCACTATCGTGCCTTCTTTGTCGAACCGCATGCACCAGGCGTATGTATTATCAAACTTCATGCCTAGTCGAACAGTATCAGTGCCCTAAAAGATTCTGGTGCTCAGGATGGAGAAAGAACCGTACCACTCTTGCACTCAGCAACAGCAACCAGCTCGACCGTTGCCCATGCTTGATCGCCGCCGCCGAAGACATTGCGAACCATCAAGCGAATGCCAGGCTCTTTCATGATCTTGCCTAGTCGAGCAAAGGTAGCTTCTTGGAACTCTTTCAGGCTGACAAGCTGTTAATGCGATGCAATTCGTTCGAAAATGGTGCGATCCGCCTACCTGGTATATCTTCCTGCGCACGGATGAGTTCCCATGACCGTCCAGTCGACATTGGGCGAAACCCTCTTGAAGACTTCGGCATGGTTACCAGTTTCCATGTTCTTGAAGAGCGCCTCGATCTCAGTGCGTGTTGGGTAGGAGGTTGTCATTTTCGGTGAGAATTCTTGCTCAGGCGCGTAGGGGAGTTTTCTTTGGATCTGATAGATGTCTTTGAGTGCTGATGGTCAGAATTTCGAGGCGTGTTAAGTTGCTATTATATAGAAACTTGTGGCATTCGCAGACGATGTTTCTGCCACCATGAGCTGAAGTCAATCCACCGTACTGGACGACATCGCAGCATCCAGCCTCGCCAATCTCCGTGGTACAGGAAGATGAGGCTCGAAGTTCTTTGCGATTATGGTCATCCACCCGGACTTATCAGCGCTATCGCAATTACATTCGGATGGATCAGTCAATAACACAGCGTGGCTTCTGCCAGTCGAAAGTGTGCTCCAGATGCCTATATCGGCTCAACAAGCACCGCATTCCTGGATCGGACCCAGCACCTAGAAAACGACGCTGATAATCGGGCTTAACGTCACCGATATCGCGAGTATAGTTAGAGTTTGGCAATGAGGTAGTTGGAGGATGCACCGATGTCTGAACCCTTGGTTATGTTGCCTGCTCAGCTCGGGTCTATTCGAAACGCACTTGATATCACAATCGATATGACGTCGTTCTTCGTGAAGCTTAGAACACAAAGATCAGCTGAACAATCTATACGATACTGCAACAACTATCGCGAAAACCAAAGCTGGTTCCTGACGACTACTTGCACAGGTGAGCCTCGGCCACGGCTAAACACAGCATCATTTGCCCCTCCATTTCAGCCACATCAAACTTCCAACCAAGAAGTGGCTGCCCCACTGTTACAACTATACCCGGTAACAGAGCTGCAATGACGTCGCGAGCGTGATCAAGCTATCAAGCTATCACGCAAGCAATGAACTCTAAGACGTAGCTCCAGGGCATATAACATAGCTCTGCTCTGCTCCGCGTAGCTTTTATCTCTCCCCATCCAATCCTCATCACATCAACACAAACAACCCTACTCCACAACACATCACAAACATGTCCAGCCTTTTGAACAAAGCCAAGGATGCCCTGGGCAAGAGCGGCGGCAGCGGCAGTGGTAGCACTGGTGGTGGACAGCAGTCCGGCGTCGAGAAGGGCGTTTCCGGCCAGGCTCACACTCGTAAGCCCTCAACAGCATGATGTTACCCTCTCATATACCATTTGCTAACACACAATCTTACAGAGATCGACAACTTGACCGACAGGGCTGGCCTTGGCGACAAGTACGACGACAAGATCAACAAGTTTGCCGACGGTCAGATCAACAACCAGATCCCCGGTGGTGCTGGCAACAATGCCGGCGGCAGCGGCGGTGGACTCGGTGGACTTGGAAAGTAAGAGAATGTTGAGGCAACTCACGACCTGAAATGAGAATGATTACGGTAGCCAACCAATGTAATGAGTTTATTTTTCGAAGATCGTTTTTCATCTCTTCGTCTACATCAATTTGACCATGATGCTGAACCCCAGCGAGTTTTTCACGATCCTAAGTGGGAGGAGAAGTCCTCTGGGGCCTTACAACCTCAAAGCCTGGAGCTGTTGGCTCCACAGGACGTGTGTACAGTGCTGAAAGAATATTGCGCCTCAGGTCTGATACTGCACCATTCATGCTTCGCAGTGGACCAATCCAGGCATTCTCAGGCGTTGCCTGTGCAGGAGAAGGAAGTTCAATGGTAGCATCTGGCATGGCTATTGGCCTCGGTCGTGCCCCGTAGAAAGCATCTCCCTCACGGTATGTGTAGTCGTGCCATCGAGGACCCAGTGGCATACTGTGCGTATCATGCCAATCATCTTCCAGACTGTCACTTCGAGCTGAAGATGATGTACTGCTTGAGGAGGCCAAAGCCGACCTGGTGATGTTCGATACTGGCTTAGAAAAGCTGCTGGGGTTTTGTCCAGTGGAATCGTGACATGGCGTGTCAGACACCGCCGGTAGCTTCGATAGCATTGAAGCAGCCCGTAAGGAACTGTGGCGCGGCTCTCGGAAGTATCGAGTGGCAGAATGTTCCGGCGATGGTGGATTACTGTTCTGCGAAGAACTGTAATTGTCCATTGAGCGTGTTTGTAGGCGGCCATGGGATCCCTGCGGTAAGACCAAGAACGCCCGCGAAGACTGTGATTCAACGTCTGTGAGTTCGTGTGATCGATCGCATCGGGTAGTCTAGACGGCTCGTCAGTAGGTTCCCTTGTCTTAAAGGGTTGTCCGTTGGTAAGAGATACTCACGTCGCAGTCAGCGTAACTGGCACCTCTGCACAGCCACTTAACGACATAACAAACAGCGGGCAGCAAGATTCCAAAAATCAGCATGGAAGCGTGCAAGGCAACAACAGTATACCCGATCGCGCTTCTTGTTGAACCTTGCGCCAGACCGCGAACAAAGCAGACCATCAGAAGTGTTGTGACGAGCCTGATGGTTGGAAGAATAGTGCTCATACATAGCCAAGGGTGGACGCGAAGCCATCTGATCGTAAACAGCAGGCACAACTCGCTCATCGCAAGCAATGATAGCTGAATTGGCCCATAGGCTTGTAACCCGCCTATGATGGCACCACGGATGAGTGTCATAGAAATGATCACGCCAACGTAAATTTTCTCTTCGCGGCCGATTTGCTTGTTCTGCTCTCGATACCATTTTGGCGTCTCGTGCATCAGCAAGCCGACAGTGCGTGACGGCAGCTGGCGGAAAAGCCAGATAAATGCCAATATGATCGAAATTATCAGCATCGTAGCAGAGATTGTATGCCAGACCGGAAGCAACGCTGAAGCGCTGAGCTGATAAAATGACAAGGCCGAGAGCGGTAGGGTGAAGTAGGAAAGGACCACACGGAGGAGTGCTGTGAGTCTCGACGAAAGTCTTGCTGATAGCGGTTCCTGCGCCGCTGGTGCCGCTCGATGTTTGAAAATCTTAATTCCAAGTCCTGCCACTTCCAGTAGAAGAGCAGCGGCGGCGGAGATGATGGCAATGGCAATCACCATATTCACCCACGTGTCGACAGTGCTCGGTGCGCCGACGATTTGGTGCATGTGTTCAAACCCGACCGTACCTCCATACGTACCATTGATGCTGTAGATACCGTTTGCCACACCGGGATAGACTCTGCCATGGGTCAGAGGACCAGTGACAAACAGAGAGAGAAGGCTAAGCTTGCTGACAATTGGTTGGAAGAATCCTGGGTAATGAAGACTTAAGCCGCCAGAGAGGAACACCCATTGCATGTAACCAAGACAATGGGCCACACCAGGTAATCGTAGATCTGACGTGCTCAGAGTACCCGTGTGAGTTCGCTCATCGTGGTAGCGCAGAGCTCCTACAAGCAGTACAAACAAAAAGATTGCTCGCGGCACCCAGACCAGGACAGTAGAGGTCGTGGTAGTCAGAGCAGGTGTCAGATTGGCCTCCAGACACTGCGATCCATGTTCGGTTCCAGATGTGAGTTGAAGGCGGATGTCGAAGGTCGGCAGAGGAGGTAGAGATGCCAGCTCGAATTCTAGAGGATAGATCAAGGACGATGTCGAGTGGATACCATCCCGCCATGGCCACGTGCGGCAAAATGAGGAATTACTTCCATGGAAGACTGAGTGGCGACCGAGCATATCGATGTCAAGTGTGGCCGAGAACTCGGAGATTGAGTGGTTGCAAGGCTGCTGCAGCATGCTGTATTCAACATTCAGTTGGAGGATATCATTATCGCCTCCACGTCCCACTTCGAAGTGCACCTCAAGCGACCGACCGCTGGTGGCGCTGTTGACGGAGCCATCGCATGACTTGGTCTGAACATAGGCGGCGTATGTCGTCCAGCATTGGAGGCTCAACGCGAGAAAGAAGTGTTGTAGTAGCATGACATTCTGCGTGCTGGTCTCACAGGATAGGCAGAATCAACGCATCGAGCACGATGGAATTGAAAGAGTGTGAAGAAGACATCTTCCTTCCAGTCGTCGCAGTGCCAGGGATTCCCCATGCCCTGACAAGTAAAGATTGTTCTAGCGTACCATTTTGATGGCCGTGAGAGGGCAAAAAGCCGAATACGAGACCAAGGGACCCTGGAGTGTTCAATTATAGAAACCCTAAGACGGTCGATTCCCGCTTTTCTTTTTGTTTATGTCATGATATCGGCGAAACCGTCGAGTGACGGGATACAAACATACGGATGATCTGAAAGCGCTCGACTCAGGGATCCAGGGATTATCCTGGCCACGATCAGCATACGCACGTTCATCACTTGTTGCACAAAGAGATATAACAATCGAATCCTAACCCCACCCTGTCCATTCTCGGCACTTGGTGGCCGTTCGTTCCGGTGCTATCAAGCTTCATGCTCAGCGTGTTAAATTTGAATCCTATCGAGAGATTCGGTCCCTCAGCCTCTCTCCAGCTCATCCCATGTTCGCAGACGAGATCCTATTGACCGGAGTAAGCGGCACACCCGTCGCAAAGAACGCTTCGACATTGTCCAAGTTAATCCTCTCAAAGTTCTCCCAGCTGGTCCGAGAACAAACGCCGATATGAGGCAACAACGTAACCCTCCAGTCCTCTTTCAGGTCATGATTCACACCAGGCTCGTTGGCGTGGACATCAAGACCCGCTCCCACTACTTTCCCGCTCTTCAGAGCAGCCACTAAAGCGTCTTCGTCGATCATACCGCCTCGAGCAATATTGACCACTCGAAGACCTCCTTCTCTAGCTAGAGCGAACTGCTCCGTCGAAAGCAAATGGTGGGTACCTTTCGTGTACGGAGCTGCGAGGACAATGCAGTCCACCACTGGAATCAGATCATTCACGCTGGCGTGGTAGACTGCTCCGTTGACAAGCGCTTGCTCTGCTTCAGGTTTCCGCCGTGGCCCTTGATAATGCACCTTCATCTGAAACGCCGCTTCGCACTTCCTCGCAATCGCCAGCCCGATGTCGCCCAGTCCAACAATTCCTATCGATTTACCGCAAGGATCGACGGCTTCCATGCCTAAAGATCGACTTTGTTGCCAGTCGTGGCGCGCACACCACTGCGCGTATGAGAGATAGCGGAAAGTATCCAGTACCAACGACAAAGCCGTGTTGGCAACAGCTTCGGTACAAGCGTTAGGCGTATTGCAGTACCATATGCCCCGAGCTGTGAGAGCAGGTATGTCGGCCGCATCATATCCGTGGCCGCTGGAGCAGATGATTTTGAGGGACGGAGGAAAGTGAGGTACAACTTCTGTGGCGAAGGGGGCGAGCTTCGCATAAGGACCGGCTTTATGCCAGCCATTGCGCACGATTGCGGTGATATTTGAGTAACGTCCGCCGGGTTTCATGTCGGTGATGAAGTGTTCGATTGTCTCGCAGTCATAGTAGATGAGGTCGAACTTCTTGCTCAGTGCTTCGCGGCGGCTTTGGTCGATTACCTGCACTGTTGAATCGAGCAAGAGGATCGTTGGCTTGGAATTCACGGTCATCGTGGCTCTTCTGCGAGAGTAAGAAGTTGGTGTGTGTAGTTAGATCCGTCGATCAACCAAGATTAAGACACCGAAAGAATATGCTCTGGACGAGCGAGTGTTCAAGCACAATCCACCGACCAGATATCCTTTCGCCTTTAGCACTGAAAAGCGACACTTCTAGATTCGCGATCTCCGTTGCACAACGAGTCGAGAAACCAAAAATTGCGACTCTATATACTTCCAGTATAGTAGTAAGCCTATCGTTACTCCGCCTATCTTTTGTGGGACTTCGCCTAGTCTGCGCCCCAAGTTCCTACACTGGAAGCCAAGCCGCCCAACCGCTACATATACACAACAGACTTCTGGAGACTATACGCGTCTTCATTATCTGCCAGACCGGTTTGAAAAACAGGGCAGATTTCGGAGGACGAAGAGACACAGAGTACTATACAGAGAGAGCACTTGATCTACAGAAACGAGAAAAGAAAAAGCTTCGCTGCCCCAAGCCAACCGAATCCAAAAACACCCAGTATCCTCCGACCCCAGAAGAAAGTTCTGAACAAAACAGAGGAATACGAAAGCTTTATTCTTACACCTCCGCCTAGGAAAGCAGCGGAGGAAAAAGAAAAAAGAAACAACAATAAGAAAAACATCCGCCATCTGTGCTATCAGCGACAAACCACTCTAACCAACTCTTCAACACCAGCCTTCTTCACCTCGTCCCCAATTTTTCCTTTTGACATCGACGAACCAGCCATCAAGCCTCCCAATCCCCAGAGTCCGTGCTCGTTGTCCCAACCTCTGAACAGCCACTGTACACCTTCAGGGCAGCCGCCGAAGACGACGCTCGCTTTCGGGATCGCAGGGCGGTCTTCGAGTGAAGCGGACAAGATGGCGTAGTCAGATGCGAACAGCAAGGACTGTGCGAGCAATGCGTTGCGTACATTTTCCGGCTGCAATGAGAAGAACAGTGGACCCAAGAGCAAGTATAATTCGCCGTAGGTGTCAAGCAGGTAGAGTCCTTCCGCGTCCAGATCCGATTGCGTGAAAGGGGAAATTTCCTTGACTTCAGCTTTGACACCTGGTTCCGGTGCGGGCGCACGCATGCCCCAGGAAGGCCGGCGGAACATGCTCGAGAATATACCAGTACGCGCATCCGATTGCGCGATGTTGAAAAGGCGGGCCGTGAACTTGTCCGGGGCAGAAGCTTTGTGTTTCCATAACGAAAGCGAGCGCGGGATGCTCGATTTGGTGGTGCTCGCGCCAAAGATCTTGAGAAAGCTCGTGAACTCTGCGCCCTGGTCGACTTCTATGATCTCGCCCGTCTCCGATAGGTCCATGGCTGCGAGTTTGGCGGCGCCAATTTCTTCGTTGGAGCAGGCCGAGCCTTTCCAGAGGTACAGCCTTGTTTCCTGAAGAGTGACGGGGAATGAAATCAGGTATGCGAAACCTGCAGAAAGCGAGCTCGGCGCGAAATCGACCTCGTCGAAAGCGATATGACCCAGGTGCTTGCGTCCACATAGCATGTACTGCTTGGAGGCTGTTTCGCGGGCGCCTCGGCGTGTAATGAGAATTCCTCCAAGCGCTTCAAAGAGCTCAGCCTGCTCGTGGCCCTGCGGGTTCAAACGAGTCTGTGCCGACGAGCCCTCGCGTCTTGCTTCGGTCTTTGCCACATTGTTGGCCGCTTCAACACTGGATGAGGTAGAGCTTCCACCTGCCCAA
>Ga0265797_10012025_pt1 | contig 10706 bp, 9 predicted proteins | sample P2T30metagenome_FD_192433 | JGI IMG/M metagenome (GOLD analysis project Ga0265797, IMG submission 192433) | Plant litter microbial communities from East Loma Ridge, Irvine, California - P2 T30 | ecosystem: Environmental > Terrestrial > Plant litter > Unclassified | place: USA: California... | reverse complement strand
AGCGATAATGGCGGCACGCGAGCACGGCCTGCTGAGCGCGGGCGGCGGGCATGCGATGGCCGCAGGACTGACAATCACCGCGTCCGCAATCCCCGCCTTCACCGACTTCCTCGAGGAGCGGCTCGCGGCCGCCGTCGAGCGATCCAATGGCGACCGTGCGCTTCTCCTCGACGCGGTGCTTGCGCCCGGCGGCGTCAATCCGGGGCTTGTCGACTCGCTCGAGGTCGGCGGACCGTACGGCATGGGCTGGCCCGCGCCCCGCGTGGCGATGGGTCCCGTCCGGGTCATCAGGGCGGACGTCGTCGGCAATGGCCATGTCCGGACCGTCGTCGCGGGCGACGATGGTCGCAGTATCAAGGCAATGGCGTTCCGCGCCGCCGACAGCGCTCTGGGCCAGGCACTGCTCGGCGCCGCACCGCACCGCAAGCTCTGGCTCGCCGGTCGCGCGAAGATCGACGACTGGTCCTCGCGTCCATCGGCGGAATTACACGTCGAAGATGCAGCCTGGGCCGATTGAGGGGTTGACGCCTCGCCGCCTTCCTTTTAGGCGCCTCCCACCACGCAGGCCCCTTCGTCTAGCGGTTAGGACGCGGCCCTTTCACGGCTGAAGCACGGGTTCGATTCCCGTAGGGGTCACCATCTCATCGCTAAGCAGCGGAGATCGGCGGAAATACAGTAAATCAATGCTTCGTGAGGCGCCCGGTGCTACAAAAGGGTGCTACAAATGGGGCGTCGCATGTCGCATTCCGTCAAGCGCGGCAAATCGCGTTTCGAGCAGTTTCGAATGATTGTTCCGGAGGATGTCCGAGGCGTCATCGGTAAGACGGCGTGGGCAGAGTCTCTTCGAACCACCGACCCCTTCCTGGCGCGTGAGAAGCGCGCGGCGCTGATCATCCGATGCACTGCCGAGATCAGGGCAGCGCGGGAGGGGATTGCCGACAGGGCCAAAGCCGACGCTATCGCTCTTCTCGACCGAGCATTTGATCGGCTGGCCCAAGCGCGGGGCTCGATGGACCGCGCAGTCCAGTTACAGCTACAGCTGCTGGCGAACCTCGTTCTCGATTCATGGGCCAGCGAGGGAAAGGAGATGGGCGAGCAATGGTGGGGCGACTTCCTCGTGTGCGAACCCGTAGGTTCCAACGAGCCCGTTCCGTCCTTCGATAATGAACGGGCACGTGCAATGTATCGGTTGCGAGCCGACCTGGTGGAAGGACGCGGGATCGCCGATGGCCTCGTGCACCAAGAGCTCGCCGCCATTCTCCTTGAGCGCCGAGTGTTTCAGCCGATATGGCCAGTCGTCAGCTACATGGGGTCGCTCGAGCGACGGCTGCCGCTCGATTCTGAATCGATCTATCCCCTCGTAGCCGAAGCCTTCCTACGTCGATTAGCAGCACACCGGTTTGAAAGTTGGCCTGAAGGGGTTGTCGAGGCGCTAATGCCTCTTGGTCGGGCGGCGACGATGCCCCCGCCCCACATGCCTCAGCCTATGTCGGTCGCAGGCGCCCATCACGGACTGTCGGCAATGCGATTATCGGAGGGTCTGAGATACTGGATCGATCAGCGTCGCCCACGCCCGTCGGCAGTTACTGAAGCGAACCGTGGCGTAGCGCGTTACATCGCGCTGTTCGGGGATGTCCTCGTCGGCGACATCACCCGCGCGCAGGTGATCGCGTTCCGCAATCTCATCGCTGACATTCCGCCTCAAACCGAACTCGCTAAACTCGCCGCGACAGGCCGAACGCTTCGTTCGGTCATTAACCAGGCACGCGAAGAGCGGCAGATCTGGGAGGAAAGCGACCGACAGATGCCAGAGCCGCGCCGGCTGGCACCGGGATCGGTTAAAAAGGATGTTGGTTCGATCAGCCAGATCCTTGGCGCCATCCAGTCAGACCTTGGTGAAGGGACGAACGTCGCAGCCGGCATCCAGATCGCCGGTTACTCCAGGACCCGGCAGGGACAGCAGCGGCCGCACCTTCCTTTCACGCCAATGATGATGCAGCGGTTGTTCGACAGCCCCTTGTTTACAGGGTGCGCTGGGATCCGCGACATGGATCGAACGCGGCCCGGACCACACGTATTTCAGGACGAGCTCTACTGGTGCCTGCTATTCGGCGTCGTCGGTGGGCCGCGCCTCGGCGAAATTGGCCAGATAGCTCTCAAAGACATTCACGATTGCGACCTAAACCGCACGTTTAATGGTGAGCTGGATGGACATTGCACCTTCCTTCACATCACAGGAACCGGCTTGGGTCAAAATACCAAGAACGACGCGTCCGAGCGCTATGTCGTGCTTCACGAAAAGCTGATCGACCTCGGTTTCCTCAATTACGTGCAACGGCGTCGCGATGCAGGGAAACAGCAACTGTTTGACCTCAAAGCCACGAAAAATGCGTCGCTCACCAAAGGCTTGAGCCAACGTCTCAATCGTTATCTCGATAGAGTAGTGACTGATGATCCGCGCTACGTTTTCCACTCGACCCGGCACGAGTTTACTGATCGCGCCGATCTTAGCCTGATGCCTACCCGAGTTGCGAACAGCATCAAGGGACATGCGAACCTTACCGAAGGCGATAAATACGGCCTTGTATCGATCCAGCTCCAATATCGTCATCTCAAGAATCTGGATCTCGGGTTCATTGACTGGCCACGCCTGACCGAAGCAGCGCGGCTGAGCGCGTCTCAGGATTAAACGGTTCAAGGAACGCTGCGATATCGCAGTCGTCCGTAACGGGCCGGATGCGCACGCTGTATCCCCAGACAGGACCAGATATGTGACGGGTGGCTGACGGTGAGGTAAACGGTCAGTTCGTGGCTCGAAACAAATGCCAGCGAAAACCGTATCCATCCCTTGGCAAAGTGGATTGGCGACGGCGGCAGATACGCCCATCGCCCTGCCTCTACCATCAGCGAAAAGCTTCCGCTGGCCGCCTCGCCGCTTCTATATCCTACATACCGGTGCGCGCATGCGCGCAGGCGCGGATAATTTCCGCAGCGGCTTTCTCCAGTCCGACGGAACGGTCCGTCCAGTGGTTGAACGGCGCAACGAGCGACACCCACATTCCGTCCGGGCCGACCGTGAGAAACAGCCTATCGTGTTGCGGGACGAGGTGAAGCTGCCCGTCCGTGTCTCGGAAGAAAGCAAGATCGGGCATGAGGATCGGCCCGGTCGTCGACCTTAGCGCAACGTCCACCCACACCGGGTCGAGCGTCTCGGGATGGAAACCGTGACGCACCAGGATCGTGTCGCGGTGCGCAGCCGAGCGCAGCAAAGCTTGATCGAAAACGCGGACGTTGACCGGGGTAGCGGCCAGTACGACATTGTGATCGAGACTTTCGAGAGCACCCGCCGGCAGGCCGGTATTGCCACCAAGCGGGTAATAGGTCTCACCGCCGAGCGCAGCGAGGAGGTAGTCGAGGATCGCGATCGATGTGGACGGCAGCGGATCGTGCAATATGCGGGGCATGGAGGTTAGGCCTTCTTTTTTGCGTGTTCCCCGAACCCACTGGTTCGGATCAGGCCCGCTCGCTTTTCATCTCGCTTTCCGGGCTTCGCTTGCCCGTCCTGTCGCCCCCACTCCTGTCTCTGCGTGCGATCGCGGCAGTGTGCAGCGATCTCGACCACCCCCCCAATCAGATCGCCGAGAATGACGGACACCCAGCGGTCGAGCAGATGGGCACTGTCCGCCACGGTGAGTTGGTTGGCGTCGCTGCCGACACGAGGACAATAGAAGGTCATCATGGCCACGAGGGCATGTCCGTCGGCACCAAGCGGCTGCCGCTGCCACCACTGCCCGAGCACGGCAGAGATGAGCAGCAGCATGCCGGCGCAGCGGAACACTATGGGTCGTTTGTGCAAGATCATCGTCTTTTCTCCATCGGGCTTGTTGCCCCATCGAAATCGTCCAACTTCCCACCACTAAACGGTCGGCGACAGCGGCCGGGATCGACGACGATCGCCACCACCACCTTCACACCTCCGGTTTGCGGCACCATGCCTCGCAGAAGTCGAGCCATCGTTCGGCCCAGGCACCATGGGCGCTTTCAGTGAGGTCTGGATGTACCGCGCCCCATCCGCACACCTGATGGATTCGAGCGAATACAACGAGGTGGGCGTGCGGACTTGCCAGACCAAGTTGGTCACCAGGCGCGTGCAGCACAGCGAGGCTGGTGAGCTGCCTCGCCCGAGCAAGATGCAGCATGGCCCAGGTTATGGCCTTGTCAAATTGATCGTGGAGTGGCTCGTCGCGCTTGAACGGCAGCGTCAGGACGGCGGCAAGCAGCCGCTGATGCTCCGGCACCGCCTCGTCATAATCGGCAAGCAGCTTATTGAGCGACATCGGGTCGGCGACACCTGGCGCGAGCAGAAGTCGATAATCGCGAGCGGTGGTCTGCATCCCGCAGCGGGTCCGCGCGCTGGTCGGTCCGGGCTTGATCGGGTTCATTTTAGCAAAGGCAAGACGCGACATGCTGCGCTCTTGGCCTTTCGAACGGGGACGCAGCAGCATGTAACCAAGCCCGGTCACGCCAGGTTGTCGCACATCGAACATCATGTCGGACGCCTCGCCGGGGCTCGCCCAGATAGGGAACTGGCTCATGCAGTTTCCTCCATCACGGCCGAGAAAGCATTTGCGCTGAGCGCCAGTCGATCGTCGCGCTCTACTTCGGGCCACAGCCGGACAGGCACCGGCCGAGGCGGGCGACATCCATTCATACCAGCAGGGAAGTAGGCGCTCTCTACATTCACGCCGTCGGCTCGCCCCATCATCGCCTCACAACCGAACGTCGCAGTTCCATCGCCCGCCGCCACAACCTCGCCGCCGTTAAACATCGGGAAAGGCACCACCAAAGCGCGCCCTCGAACATAACTGCCGAACACGTGCATTGGCATCGGTGCTTCGAAATCACGCCTTAAACGCAACTTCTCCAGACGCACGATCATCGGCGCCGCGGCAATCGCGACAGCCTCGTTGGAATATTGCTTCATCTTCTTCGACTCTCGAGGAACGAGGCGTGCGGGCTGTTCGCTTCGCCCGTCAGGGATCATTTCACCTTCCGGTTCAGCCAAAAGGCTTTTCCCCTCTCTTCGTTCGTCCTTCGCCGTCCGACCCCGTGCGGTAAATCCGCCCCTGCATGGCGATCTTCTTGGTGCGTTGACCTCCCTCGTCTGAGCCACCAATGGTCGCCACCCCGACGTGAGCAGCCCGAGCCGCACCACTGCGATATGACCAATCGCCTCGCAGGCAATCGGCGGCAGCAACTCAGCGTCGGCGGGATGCCGCAACCAGGAACCGCGAACTCAACCGTTCAAAATCAGACACTGATGTAGGCTTTTCCGGACCGCATAACCGTATCAGTCACCCAGGCCCAATTCGGTCAAATCCGCAGCGCCTATGCTTACCGTAATTTCTAAAAGCGACGATGAATGCGATCGCCCCTCCCGTCGCCTAGAACTTGGGGCTGTCCAGTCCGCCTTCCGGAGATGCCGTCGTAGCGGTATCGGAGGACCTGGCGCCGCCGCCGCCACAGCGACCGCAGGTCGCCTCGCGCGCACGCGCCAGCAAAGCAAAAGTGGTTGCTCCAGTTTTGCGGTATTGCGCCACAACTATTTGTGAGGGTCTGCAAGGCCCTCGTCGCTTCTTCCTGTTAGGGCGCCCTAACCCTTCTGTAAGGCCTTCCCCGACAACTTTGTGAGGGGGCGAACGAAAAATTGTGAGGCTCGGTTCACGACTTTTCGGGCTCTGCGTGATAATTTTTTCTGCCATGACCAGCAGAGATGTTGAACCCGGCGGCGTAGCCGTGGAGACCGTCCCCGACTTCGACCAGCTCCTGACTCCACAGGAGCGGGAGAGCTATCGGCGGCATATGGAAATTAGAGATGGCGACGGCCGGATCATCGTCACCGCCGCGGAGATGACGAAACGAATGCTCCACATGCTCGTCACGGAGCGTGGCCACAGCAACAAGACGGGTGGCGTTCACATCGGCCGCGAAACGATGCTGCCGCTGCTGATCGAAGCCCTGGTCGGCTCGGAGCCTGATGTCGGCGCCTGGATTGAAGCGATCGCTCGCGGAAATCTCAATGTCGCCGCTCACATTCCTGTTCGAAAACCGGGGAACACGAGAGGCTCCCCCGGCACCTATCTACCGCGGCTCCTGACACGATATGAGCGGGCGAGTAATAAGCCTGGCCCAGGGCAGGCAAAGATAGCGCGCACGCAGCGGACTGCACTGGGTTTGCTCATCGCAGCCACGCTGGTGCGCGAATTGCGAGAGGCTGTCGGTTCCAGGGTAGCACTCGGCTCGGCCCGGCCGTTGATGCAAGCAGTATCCCAACCGAAGGATGCAAAACTGCGACGATACCTTTTCGACTTCGGCGCGGACAAAGCTTTCCTGAGCCACATCCGCGGCAGCATCGCCGATTCAACGCGCGAATGGGCAGAGCAGGTTGGCCGCAAAAAATCACGCTCGACCAACGCTCAGGTCGCATCCAGCCTTCCAGACGGTGTCGATCCCACCGCACACTTCGCCACTGTCGAAAGCCGGAAGATACGCCGTGAAAACGAACTCGTGGCGTTCGGAAAGCTGATGCTCGGCTCGTCCGTCGACGGAGAAGACGGGCACGTGCTTGATCGTCTGGCAAAGGAGGAGCCGGCCTATGCGGATTGGCGCGCGGCGTTGACCCACGCCCCCCTCCCTTCTGCGGTCTATCTAGCCAGCGATCCAGTGCCGCTATCCAGCGAAATAGCCGAAGTTCACCATCGTCGCCTGACCTACCTAATGCCGATCGCGGCCAAGCAGAGTAGCCACGAGCAGGTGATGGCCGCCGCCCTCCCCGCCGTCCCCTACGCCTGCGAAGACCTCGATTTGGCTACGACGGGAATCGGTCTGGTCGATGAAACGTTGCTTGAGCTTGGCCGTGCCGTCTTCCGGTATGCACGGGATATTGGCCCACCGCCACCCACCGTGCCGCTCGATCATCTTACCCTATTCCAAGCGTCCGCTTGCTATCTAAGCCTTGCCCCGGATTGGACCGCGCGCGACAAGTGGGAAGCCGCTCATTTCGCGCTGCACGAGTCAGACACTAAAAGATTTAAAGAACTCCTCGCGATGGCCGCAGCACTCCCCGGGAACCGGACGGGAGGCCTGAGCAACTTCGATCCGCTGGATTATACTTGGCTCTTATAGTTTCACATCCCACGGATTGATCGGCCTCACGCTGCCTTTTACCAAAAAGTCCGCTTGAGAAACAATCTTGGCCAATCGATTTTAATCTCCTCTAAACCATTCTCGTTTGAGCGGGGTCAGAACTTCTTGGCAAAATCCAGACTTTTAGCGCATAACTCTCTGCTCAGTCGAGCGCTTGCGCGCTCAATGATCAGGGCTGCGACGGCCGCAACGTCCTCTGCCGTCAGCGCAGCAAAATCGTCGCGGCTTACCTCATGCTTATCGTACAAAAGATCGATAAATCGTGCCGTATCAGCGTAAAGACCGGTCTCTTTTTTGACCGCGCGCTCCCGCAGGATATCCTGTTCCGCCTCTTCGTAGAGTGCCACCTCTGTCTCGGCGAGTTGGATCGCCAGTTCCTTGACGAGCATCTGCTCGATCAATGGTTTTAATTCCTCTCGCAGTTTGGCAACTAGAGCTTTGCCGGTCTTGATCCGATGCGCGTTATAGGTAGTTTTCAGCGTCAACCCTTCGAGATGTCGCCTAAACACCTCCGTTCGCCGGTTGGCTGTCAATCCGACCACCGCCTCAAGCAATTTGGCCCGGCGACTGTTGTAGCTGACGATCTCTGCTTCTAACAACGTGATGATGTCCGGAGTCGTCTCGATGCTGGCAGGGGCAGGGTTACTGTCGGACATGGTTACATCTCACGAGAGTCATGCGCGGGAGGCGACGAAGAGAAGATGGTCACTGCTGCATAAGTTTTGCAACCATGCCGCGACTCAGCGGATCGCAAAGTTGCCAGTAACCGGGCAACTGTGCGTCAGAGCCCATTCGTGGCTTATTGCAGGAGCAGAGACCGGCGCGGCGTCACCCGACAGCCCTTCGCACTCAGCACTAACGCTGCACGGCCAACGCGCGATCGACACGCGCGTCGGCCACCTCGCGTCCTTGATACCGGAACGACATCCGCAAGCGGTTCCCACTCGCCCACGTTTTCGCCTCCTCTTCAGCCACTCGCGCACCCGGTCGCACGCGGCGACGGTCTCAACCAAGCTTGCGAACGGAAGCTTCAATTCGAAGGACACCCCATTACCCCCCCCTGCTCTAGCGTGCTTTACCTTCGGATCTCAGATGGCTGAATGCGGGTGCTCCACGAGCCGTCGATCGCCTTCACACAACTCGGTCGCGCTAGCCGCTGCCCCCTCGGTTATGGGATGGTTTGACAGATCGTCAATCAATCTGACGGCAGCCCCCTCCCAGCTGCAAGTGATGTTGCAATGGGGTTCCGAATCGCGTCATAGTCGATCAAAATATGATCCTAGACGGGGTTGGATTTTGATCGGAGAACTCAGATCCGCCCGACGATCGGCGGGCTGGTCGCGACGGACTTTGGCAGAGCGGATCGGGGTCGATGCGCAGACCATCAAACGCCTGGAGAACGGCGTTGGATCGATGCCGACCTTGATCGCCGTAATGACCGTGCTCGATTTTCGTCTGACTGGGCTTGGTCCCGGCAAGACGCTCGCCGAACAACTTCGTGGCCGCAGACGCAACCGATCCATGTCATTGAACGATGCAGCTTTGCGAGCAGGCCTGTCACGAGCCACGGTTTCCAGCCTGGAGCATGGCGGCGGGACGGTTACCAGCTTCTTGCGTCTTCTGGCAGTGATTGCGCCCGGCGCGCGCCGCCGTGCGCTGGAGCGCTCCTATTGGGGCCAAGGTGACAAGAATGACCGGGACAGTCGTTTCACGCCGCCGGACTTCCTGGCGAACATCTACGCGGCGTTTGGCGAGATTGACCTTGATCCTTGTGGTCACAACCTCAGTCCTGTGGTCGCGAACCGTCGTATCGTTCTGGACGAAGGTGGCGATGGTCTTGTCGATGACTGGTCGGGTAAGACCGTCTTCCTCAACCCGCCATTCTCGGAACTGCTGAAGTGGCTACGGCGAGCCTATCTCCAATGGCAGGCCGGCAACGTGGAGACCGTCATCTGCCTCGTACCCGTCCGGACGGACTCGCCATGGTTTCACGATACGCTCAGCCCACACGCCGATATCTATCTCCTTCGAGGACGCGTCCGATTTGTCGATCCTAGAGGCAAGGGCCAGCATACGCCGTTCTCGTTGATGATTCTGACACTGGGTGCATCTGCCGAACAGAGAACTCGCCTTGCGGCGCAGATACCGGGATTCTGGCTGGTCCGGAGCTAGACTGCTGCCGGAGCTCAGCGGACGTTAGATGAGCCATAACCGGACATTCGCGGCTCAATCCCCCTCCCTGTACCCCATCAAACGCGCGCGCGTGATGGCACGCCCGCTGCACAGGACGGGGCAGAGAACCGGGGCAATGCGCTGTGATCGGGCTGGCTAGCGGTGTGTCCGCAGGTCGGGGCGCTTTCGGTTAAAGAACAGGAGCTTGGCGAGCCGACTGGGCAAGTGTCACAGGAGGAACATCGGCTTGTTTGACGTGGCAGCGGAAACTTACGCCTGCGGAGATGCGCCGTATCCGGGGTATAACGAATAAACTCTTCCTAGAGTCCCAATTTGGAACATGTGGCAAGTAGCTAGCGCAAATGATATCACCAAATTCATGCGCTACCCTTTAGAGGTAAGCCCATAGAATCCATATCCGCGCATTGACGTTCCGCTAATATATACCGCAATGGTAATAAGTTATTGTCGTGCGTGCGAGATATCACGAATGGTCCGAACTTTGGATTAACGTCCATGTCGACTTTCGGATAACGGGGGGAGGGGTATGGCAGATCTCATATGCGTCGCGCTGCTAGGAAGAAACTCGCTCATCCGCGAGGGTCTTCGACTCACTCTAACCGCCCCAATATTCTCAATTACCCAGTTAGTTGAACATCCAAATGCGTTATTAGGAAATTTCGGCGAAGATCTGATAATTATTGTTCACGAGAATAGACATCGAAACGACTGGTCGTACGTAGATAGACTACGAGCCCTTTTCCCCTCGGCGAAAGTCGTGATATTGGCCGATTGTGCCAGCCCTCGAACCGTGATCGCAGCTTTCTCGTTTGGGGTCGATAGTTATCTCGTCAATAATTTGCCCCCAGCTATGCTTGTCAGTCTTCTTCAACTTGTGGCTTTCGGGCAAAAGTTTATGCCCCCGCATGTCATGGATGCTTTAATACATCGGGATACTGCGCCTCAAGATATGACAATTGCCAGTATCTCCGATCTATCAGCGCGTGAACGAGAGATATTGAAATACCTGGCGGCAGGCGCCCCGAATAAGGTCATCGCGCGACAATTGTCGATCACCGAAGCAACCGTGAAGGTTCACGTGAAGGCGATTCTACGTAAATTGAACGTCAGCAATCGGACCCAAGCCGCTGTCTTCGGGATGGGAAACAGCGTCGGGCAATATTCAGGCGCCCCGCCAGAAGGGACGCGTGCCTGGGAGGACGGCGCCCAGTCACTGCTTGGAACCACGCGTCTTGCCGGCCCCACCCCCCCGGCATCGCCGCCCCCGAGTTGCGAGACGCCGCGCTAGTCGACGGTGGGCGTGATCT
>Ga0265797_10012023_pt1 | contig 10707 bp, 9 predicted proteins | sample P2T30metagenome_FD_192433 | JGI IMG/M metagenome (GOLD analysis project Ga0265797, IMG submission 192433) | Plant litter microbial communities from East Loma Ridge, Irvine, California - P2 T30 | ecosystem: Environmental > Terrestrial > Plant litter > Unclassified | place: USA: California... | reverse complement strand
GTCCTCGAACCAGGCCGCGGCGTGGTCCGCATGCGACCTCGTGGTGCCTCGCGGGCGAGCGCGCCGCGCTCGACCCGCACCGCGCGCTAGTCGTCGGCGGGCCGTCGGCGCTGCTGCTTCGTCGCCGAGCGCTCGCCCTTGGCGGCGAGCCGCCGGCGGTCGGAGCCGCGGGTGCGCCGCGTCGGCCGACGGGCAGCGGCGTCGGGCGCGAGCCCCGCGGAGACGAGGCCGGCGAGCTTCGCGAGGGCGGTCTCGCGGTTGCGCAGCTGCGATCGCTGCTCCGACGAGGAGACCGTGAGCACCCCCGCGACCAGGCGCCCGTCGAGGCGGTCCGTCAGGCGCGCACGCTGCGCCTCCGTCAGGGTCTCGGAGCCGGCGACGTCCCACGAGAGCTGCACGCGGCTGTCGGACGTGTTCACGTGCTGCCCGCCCGGCCCCGACGACCGTGAGAAGCGCCAGGTCAGCTCGCCCGCGGGGATCGTGAGCGCACGCGACACGACCAGGTCCATGCCTCCACCCTGGCACGCCTCCGGGCGGGCGCTCCGCCCCGGATGCCTGTACTTTTCTCGTGCGGTGACGACACGACGAGCGAGGCGGGTGACGCGGTGATCCCGGAGACGATCGCGTGGGTGGTCGCGGCGGTGCTGGTCACCGTCGCCACGAGCGGCATCGCGGGCCGGGCCGGCTGGTCGGCGCCGGTGGCGCTCGTCACGGTCGGGGCGGTGGCGTCGTTCCTGCCCTTCGTGCCCGACGTGGTCATCGAGCCCGACGCCGTCCTCTACGGGCTGCTGCCGCCCCTCCTCTTCGCGGCGGCGATCCGCACGCCCCTCGCCGACATCCGGGCGCGGCGCGACAGCATCCTCGTGCTCTCGGTGGGCGTGGTCGTGTTCACGCTGGCCGCGATCGGCTTCGCGCTCTGGGCCCTGGTGCCCGCCGTGGGCCTCGCGGCCGCGCTCGCCCTGGGCGCCGTGGTCGCCCCGACCGACGCCGTGGCGGTGCAGGCGGTCGCGGGCGGGGCGCGGCTGCCCCGGCGCGTGCTCTCGATCCTCGAGACCGAGAGCCTGCTCAACGACGCCACGGCGCTCGTCGCCCTCAACACCGCCATCGCCGCGGTCGTCGGGGTCGTGCACCCCGTGCGGGTCGGCGGGGAGTTCCTGCTCGCCGCGGGCCTCGGGGTCGGCATCGGCCTGCTGGTCGGGTTCGGGTTCTCGGTGGTCCGGCGCTTCCTGCACTCGCCCGTCCTCGACACGAGCCTGTCGCTCGTCGTGCCGTTCGTCGCCTTCGTGCCGACGCAGGAGATCGGCGGCAGCGGCGTGCTCGCCGTCGTCGTCGCGGGCCTCTGGCTCGGCTGGCGGGCGCCCCTGATCCAGTCGCCGGAGGCGCGCATCGCCGAGTCGGTCAACTGGCGCACGATCCAGTTCCTGCTCGAGAACGCGGTGTTCCTGCTGATCGGGCTGAGCCTGTCCGGCATCGTCCGGGGCCTCGGCCGCTCGAGCCTCGGCGGCCTGCAGATCGCCGGGGTCGTCGTCGTCCTGCTCGTGGTGCTGGTGGTGTCGCGCTTCGTCGCGGTCGGCCTCGCGAAGGTGCTCTTCGACCACGGCCCGAGGGCCCTGCGCGAGCGCTCGTGGAACTGGCGCACCGTCACGGCCGTCTCCGCCGCCGGCATCCGCGGGGTCGTCACCCTCGCCGCCGTCTTCCTGCTGCCCGCCGAGACGCCCGAGCGCGAGCTGCTGCAGTTCCTCGCCTTCGCCGTGGTCGTCGGCTCGCTGCTGCTGGGGCTGCTCCTGCCGCCGATCATCCGCGCCCTCCGCCTCCCGCGCACCGCCGACCTGCAGGAGGAGTCCGACCGCGACCGCCTCCTCGACGAGGCCCGGGCCGCCGGGCTCGAGGCCCGCCGCGAGGCGAAGGAGGACGCCGAGGAGGCGCGGGTCGACGAGCAGCCAGGGCCCGGTGCCGAGACGGCCGGCGACGACCCCGCGGTGGGCGCCGCGGGCCGGGACGAGTCCGACGACCTCACCGACCTGACGGGCGAGCGGCTCGAGCACGACCGCATCCGTCGCCGCATGATCGAGGCCGAGCGTGCCGCCGTGCTGACGGTGCGGCGCGAGCACCGCTACCCCGAGACGGCCGTGCGGCAGGTGCTCGAGCTGATCGACGCCGAGGACGTGGCCCTGCGCCGCCGCGAGGGCCCGCGCGACTGAGCGGCGTGGCCGGTGCGGCGGCGCCCGGGGCGGGTCGCGGTCGCCCCGGGCGGGCGGGCGCTGACCCGCCGGCGCGGGCGCTGACCCGCCGGCGCGGGCGCTGACCCGCCGGCCGGGGTCAGCTGCCGTACACCCGCACGTAGTCGACCTTCATCTGCTGCGGCAGCACCGTGCTGCCGTCGGGGTAACCCGGCCACTGGCCGCCGACCGCGACGTTGAGGAGGAGGAAGAACGGCTTGTCGAACACCCACGGGTCGCCGCCGGTGCTCGCCGGCGTCACGCGGTGGTAGACCCGGCCGTCGACCGACCAGGTGATCGAGCCGGGTGCCCGGTCGACCGCGAAGGTGTGGAACGTGTCGGCGAACGACCAGCCCTGCGGGTGCATGGCCGCGGCGCCGATGCCCTCCCCGCCGGAGTAGCCCGGGCCGTGCACCGTGCCGTGCACGAGGTGCGGCTCGAAGCCGACGTTCTCCATCACGTCGATCTCGCCGGCCGCGGGCCAGCCCGCCGAGGGCAGGTCGGCCCCGAGCATCCAGAACGCCGGCCAGATGCCCTGGCCGCGGGGGATCTGGATGCGCGCCTCCACCCGTCCGTACGTGGGCTGGTACTTCCCCTGCGTGGTCAGACGGGCCGAGGTGTACGAGCCGTCCGCCTCCTTCCTCGCCGTGACGACGAGGTTCCCGGCTCCGTCGAGGGCGCTGTTCGCGCGCGACGACGTGTAGACCTGGAGCTCGCCGTTGCCCCAGCCTCCGCCGCCGGTCTCGAGGTTCCAGACGCGCGGGTCGGGCGCGGAGCCGGCGGCGCCGTCGAACTCCTGCGACCAGACGAGGGCCGACGTCGCGGTCGGCGCGGCGGAGGCCGAGGGGCCCGGTGCCGCCGACAGGGCGACGGCCGTCGCCCCGGCGAGTCCGAGGGCGGCCAGGAGCCGCCTCCGGGTGGTGCTCTTCGTGTGCTGCGCTGCGGTCATGAGGTGCATCCCCTTCGCGGCCCTGCGGTCGCTCCCTGCGGGCCTCCCCGGGGGCGCGGGCCTGATCCCGGCCGGCGGGGAGAGCACGGGCTCCGTCGCCCGACGATGCGAGGCTAGCTCGCGATCGCGGAGAAGGACAGACCCGTCTGCACCCGCCGTGAGCCCTCGTCCGCGCGCCCGGTGTCTAGGCTCGGTCCATGGCCACCGTCATCCTCGTCCGCCACGGGCGCACCACCGCCAACGCGAGCGGCGTCCTCGCCGGGCGCACCCCCGGCGTCCTGCTCGACGACGTCGGCCGTCAGCAGGCCGTCCGCACGGGCGAGCGCCTCGCCGCGGTGCCGGTCGTCTCCGTCGTGTCGAGCCCGCTCGAGCGGTGCCGCCAGACGGCCGAGCTGATCCTCGAACGTCAGGAGGGCTCGCCCGCGACGCCCGTCGACGACGGCATCACCGAGTGCGACTACGGCGACTGGCAGGGCCGCACCCTGAAGGAGCTCAGCGCCGAGCCCCTCTGGTCGACCGTGCAGGGGCAGCCGTCGGCCGTCGTCTTCCCCGGGGGCGAGTCGATGGCCGGCATGCAGGCCCGCGCCGTCGCCGCGATCCGTCGGCACGACGCCGCGGTCGAGGCCGAGCACGGGCCCGGGGCCGTCTGGGTCGCGGTCAGCCACGGCGACATCGTGAAGTCGGTGCTCGCCGACGCCCTCGGCATGCACCTCGACCTCTTCCAGCGCATCGCGGTCGGCCCGGCCTCCGTCTCGATCGTCCGCTACGGCAGCAGCCGCCCCGAGGTCGTCGCGACGAACACCGACTCCGGCGACCTCTCGTGGCTCCGCGCGAGCGCGCCGGCGGGCGACGCGGCCGTCGGGGGAGGCGCGGGGCACGCGTGACCACGCGGCACCTCGGCAGGCGGCCGGCCCGGTCGACGCGCACCGCGCCTCCGGCGCTGCACGGAGCCTGAGCCGGGCACGGACGCCGCTCGTAGGATGGACGGCATGCCCACCATCGTCCACGGATTCGACTGGCCCGACCGCATCGTCGTCGGGACCGTCGGCCGACCCGGCCAGCGGGAGTTCTACCTGCAGGTGCGCGACGGGGCCCGCCTGCTCAGCGTCGGCCTCGAGAAGCAGCAGTCCGCAGCGCTCGCGGAGAAGATCGACGAGATCCTCGACGAGCTGATCGCCCGGGGCGGCAGCGCGCTCACCATCCCGACCGTCACCCCCGTGGAGCTCGTCGACAACGAGCCGCTCGAGCAGCCCGTCGAGCCCGAGTTCCGCACCGGCGCCCTGAGCCTCGGCTGGGACCCGACGACCGCGCAGGTCGTCATCGAGGCGTTCCCGATCGTGGAGCTCGACGACGACGAGTCGGAGGCCTTCTCGGCCGCGCTCGAGGCCGTGGAGAACGGCGACGACGACGAGGCCGCGGTCGAGATCGAGGTCGAGGCGCCCGAGCTGCTGCGCGTGCGCATCCCCGTCGGCACGGCCCGCGCGTTCGCGAAGCGCACCCTCGAGGTCGTCGGGCAGGGCCGCCCCCTCTGCCCGCTCTGCGGCACCCCGATGGACCAGGAGGGGCACGTCTGCCCCGCCGCCCCCGGCCTCGGCGAGATCGGCCCCGACGACCTCGACGGGCTCTTCCCCGACGATCCCTTCCCGGGCGGGCCTTCCGACGGCGGCCCCTTCGGCGGCGGCCCCTCCGCGGGCGGCCCCGACGACGGTCGCCCGTAGGCCGGCGAGCATGACCCTCGACGCCCTGCCCGAGGGGCTCCCCGCCGCCCTGCGCGACGGCGACCTCGAGCTGACGGGGCGCATCACCGTCGCGTCGAACGCGACCTTCCTCGGCTCGATCGACGGCACCGCCGTGGTCTACAAGCCCGTCGCGGGGGAGGCGCCCCTCTGGGACTTCCCGGACGGCACCCTGGCCGGCCGCGAGGTCGCCGCCCACCTCGTCAGCGAGGCCCTCGGCTGGCGCGTGGTGCCCCCGACCTGGCTGCGCGACGGACCGATGGGCCCGGGCATGGTGCAGCTCTGGCAGGAGGTCGACCCCGAGCACGCCGCCGTCGACCTCGTCTCGAGCGACGAGGTGCCCGAGGAGGGCTGGCTGCCGGTGATCGACGGCACCGACGAGCGCGACCTGCCGGTGACCCTCGTGCACGAGGACTCGGTCGCCCTGCGGCGCATGGCCCTCTTCGACGTCGTCGTCAACAACGCCGACCGCAAGGGCGGGCACGTGCTCGCGTTGCCGGGCGGACACCGCCACGGCGTCGACCACGGCCTGACCTTCCACGTCGAGCACAAGCTGCGCACCGTGCTCTGGGGCTGGCTCGGCGACGAGCTGGCCGCCGACGAGCTCGAGGCGGTCGCGCGCCTGCGCTCCGACCTCGACGGAGCCCTGGGGGAGGCGCTGGCCGAGCACGTCGCCCCGCTCGAGGTCAGCGCGACGACGGCCCGGTGCGAGCACCTGCTGGCGTCCGCCCGCTTCCCCGAGCCCCGCGGCCACGCCCCCGCGGTGCCGTGGCCGTTGTTCTGAGCCCGGGCGCCTGGCCCCCTCCGTGCCCCGCGGAGGCGGCCCCCCGCTAGGCCGCGCGCCCCGCGCCGGGACCGCTGCCCGGACGCCGCGACCCGAGGTACGAGTCGACGACGGCCGCGCCGAGGTCGTCGGCCTCGGGGGCGACGACGGCACCGCCCACGCGCCGGGCCATCGCGTCGACGAAGCGGGCGAGCCCGGGGTCGTCGCCCAGCCGGAAGATCGTCGTGTGCGCCCCGAGCCGCATCGACTGGTCGAGCTCGCGCACGGTCACGGCGATCGTCAGCGGTGCCGGCGGGTAGTCGAACCAGGTCTGGCCGTCGGGCTCGAGGTGGGAGGTCGGCTCGCCGTCGGTGACGATGAGCAGCACGGGCTGCGCGGAGGGGTGCCGGCGGAAGTGCCGGTTGGCGAGCAGCAGGGCGTGGTGCAGGTTGGTGCCCTTCTCCCACTTCGCGTCGAGGCCGACCAGCTGCTCGATCTCCATCGTGCGGGCCTCCCGGCCGAATCCGATCAGCTGGAGGTCGTCGCCGCGGAACCGGCTCGTCACGAGCGTGTGGAGGGCCAGCGCCGTGCGCTTCATCGGCACCCACCGGTCGTCCATGGCCATCGAGAACGACGTGTCGACGAGCAGGGCGACGCAGGCCTGGGTGCGCGCCTCGGTCTCCTGCACCTCGACGTCGCCGATCTCGATCCGGACGCCGTCGGCCGTCGTGCCGCCCGCGCCGGCCACGCGGGTCACGGCGTTGGTGACGGTGCGCGTGACGTCCCACGGCTCGGTGTCGCCGAACGCCCACTCGCGGGTGGCGCCGGAGCGCTCGCCCGCCGCGCCCGCCCGCCGCAGCTCACGCGCGCCGCGGCGCCCGGAGACCGACTCGGCGATGTCGCGCAGCAGTGCCTTGCCCAGCTGGCGCATGGCCTTGGGGGTGAGGCGCAGCCGCCCGTCGGCCGCGCGCGTCATGGTGCCCGAGTCGCGGAGCGCCTTCTCGAGGCGCTGGAGGGCCCGGGCGTCGACCACCGCCTCCGGCCCGAGCTGGCGCGTGAGGGCGTCGAGGTCGAGGTCGTCGAGCTGCGAGCCGGGCCCTGCCTGCGCGAGCTGCTCGGCGAGGGCGTCGAGGTCGGCGAGGTCCTGGAAGACGCCGGTGCCGTCGCCGAGGCCCATGCCCTCGCCGCCGCCGAACTGCTCGGAGCCGCCCCAGTCTTCTCCGGGGCGGAGCCCGCGCAGCACGTCGTCGAGCTGCGAGAGCTGACCCATGAGCTCGGGCGAGCCGAACGCCTGCTGGGCGAGCGCGTCGAGCTCGTCGCGCTGCTCGGGCGTCAGCGAGTTGCGCAGCCGCTGCGCCGCGGCGGCCCGCGACGCGAGGGCGTCGATCAGCTCGTCGACCGTCTCGGGGCCCTCGGGGAAGGCGTCGCCGTGCTGCGCCATGAAGTCGGCGAACTGCTGCTCGACGTCGTCGCCGCGCCGGTGGGCCTCGAGCAGGTCGGTGAGGTCGGAGAGCATCGCGGCCGTCGCGGCGCGGTCGGCGTCGGTGGCGCCCTCGAGGGCCTGCTTCATGCCGGCGAAGCGCTGGTCGAGGAGCTCTCGGCCGAGCAGGTCGCGGATGGCGTCGTAGTCGGCCTGCGCCTGCCGGCTCTGCCAGCGGTAGCCCGCCAGCTCGGCGACGGCGGCGGCCGGCGACGGCGGCAGGCTGTCGAGCTGCAGCTCGGCGAGGGCGCGGTCGCCGTCGTCGAGCTCGACGTCGCGCGCCAGCTGGCGGCGCTCGTCGAGCACCGCGCGCTCGAGCAGCGCGGCGACCTCGCGCAGGGTGCCGTCGAGGTCGGTGCCCGAGGTGAGCTCGCGCCGCCGCTCGGCGACGCGGCGGGCGAGGTCGTCGAGGCCGCGCCCGTCGCTGCCGCCGCGCCGGAGGAACTCGCGCAGCGCCGCCTCGGGCGACCGGCCCGCCATCACGTCGTCGCCGACCGCGTCGAGGGCCTCGCGCAGGTCGACGGGAGGCGCGAGGGGATCGGGGCCGCCGTCGAAGCGGCGGTAGCTCGAGCCGCGCCCGAGGCGGCGGTTCTGCCTAGCCATAGACGGCCTGCCCGTCGCCGGCCTCCTTGCTGACGCGACGTGCCAGCCAGAGACCCTCGAGCGCCAGCTCGACCGCACCGGCGCGCTGGCCGTCGGTGGTGGCGCCGAGGCGGTCGGCGACCTGGTCGTAGAGGTCGGACTCGCCGAGCGACGGCAGCCCCGCGAGGAAGTCGCGAGCGGTCACCTGCTCGCCCGTCGTGACCATGCGCCCGCTCTCGAGCGCGTCGACCAGCACGGTGAAGTCGACGCCGCGCAGGTGCCCGCGCACCGCCTCCGCCGTGGCCGTGCGCAGCAGGTGGTCGAGGATCTCGTCTTCGCGCCCCTCCTCGCCCGACTCGAACTCGATCTTGCCGCCGAGCACGTCGACGGCCGTCTCGAGGTCGATCGGACGCGCCACGGCCTCGGGCTCGCCCTGCCGGGTCGCCCGGTGCAGCGCCGCGGCCGCGACGGTCTCGGCGCCGGCGATGGCGAAGCGCGCGCTGACGCCGCTGCGCTGGTCGACCGAGGGGGAGTCGCGGAGCGCGCGGGTGAACCGGGCCAGGATCTCGACGATGACGTCGGGCACCTCGGCCACGAGGTCGGCCTCCTGCCGGATCACGGCGACCTCGTCGGCGAGCTCGATCGGGTAGTGGGTGCGGATCTCGGCGCCGAAGCGGTCCTTCAGGGGGGTGATGATGCGGCCGCGGTTCGTGTAGTCCTCCGGGTTGGCGCTCGCGACGACGAGCACGTCGAGGGGCAGGCGCAGCACGTAGCCGCGGATCTGCACGTCGCGCTCCTCCATCACGTTGAGCATGGCGACCTGGATGCGCTCGGCGAGGTCGGGCAGCTCGTTGATCGCGACGATGCCGCGGTGGCTGCGGGGGATCAGCCCGAAGTGGATGGTCTCGGGGTCGCCCAGGCGTCGGCCCTCGGCCACCTTCATCGGGTCGACGTCGCCGATCAGGTCGGCCACGCTCGTGTCGGGGGTGGCGAGCTTCTCGACGTAGCGCTCGTCGCGGTGCCGCCAGGTGATCGGCAGGTCGTCGCCGAGCTCGGCCGCCCGGCGGATGCTCTCGGTCGTGATCGGCTCGAACGGGTGCTCGCCGAGCTCGGAGCCCTCGACGACGGGCGACCACTCGTCGAGCAGCCCCGAGAGCGTGCGCAGCAGACGGGTCTTGCCCTGCCCGCGCTCGCCGAGCAGCACGACGTCGTGCCCGGCGAGCAGCGCCCGCTCGAGCTGCGGCAGGACGGTGTCGGAGAGGCCGTGCAGGCCCGGCCAGGGGTCGCGGCCCTCGCGGAGGGCCGACAGCAGGTTGTCGCGGATCTCGGTGCGGAGCGGTCGCAGCTGGTGCCCGGAGGCCCGCAGCTCGCCGACGGTGGTCATCGTGGGTCGTGTCACGCGGGCGACGCTACGCCTGACCACCGACGTCGTCGAGGGGGACGGCGCCCGGGGGCGCGCACTCGCGGCCGGCGCCCAGCCGGCTCCCCGGCGACGCGCGGGAGCGGTGCAGGCGACCTGCCCGCGCCTCCCACGGTCCGCCCGGGCAGCACGCAGGAGGCGGTGCCCCGGTCGGCAGGAGGGGGGACGACGGTCGTGCCCCCACCCCCGAAGACGGGCGGCCCCGGGGGCTTGAGGCCCCCGGGGCCGCGTGCTGCACTGGGCGTGCCGGTGGGGAGCCGTGGCCCCGCTCCCCCGTGGCCGGCCGGCGAGCGTCCGCCCGCCGTCGCCCCCTCCTGGAGGAAGACCCCCGTGAACCAGCTCGCCCGCGCGAGCGCGGTCGTCGGGGCCGTCGTCGCGCTCGCGACCGGCCTCGTCGTCGCGCCCGCCGCCGCCCCCGCCCCTGCCGCCGCCGCGTCGTCGGCCACCGTGACGCCCGCCACGATCCGCACCGCGCCCGCCTCGACCGTCTACCTCGGCGGCCTGCACGTCGACACGACCGCCACCGCGGCGACGGCCGCGACGAAGCTCGCCGCCCAGGGCCTGGCCGCCGAGGCCGAGGCCGCGCGCACCATCGCGGCGCAGCCCATCGCGACCTGGCTCGGCTCGTGGCACGACGACGTCATGCTGGTGAAGGTGATCCAGCGCACCCTCGTCGCCGCCGAGGCGAAGGGCCGCACTCCGGTCTTCGTGACCTACGACATCCCCGGCCGCGACTGCGGCGGCTACTCGGGCGGGGGAGCAGCGGACGACGCCGCCTACCTCCGCTGGAACCAGCTCGTCGCCGACACCCTCCGCGGGCACCGGGCCGTCGTGCTGGTCGAGCCCGACTCGCTCGGCCACCTCAGCTCGTGCCCCGCGCTCACCGCCACCCGCACGGCGACGATCGCGGCGGCCGTCGCGGCCCTGGCCGACGCCGGCGTGCCCGCCTACCTCGACGGCGGCAACTCGAACTGGGTCAAGGCGGCCGACATGGCCGCCCGCCTCAGGGCCGCGGGCGTCGACCGGGCGCGCGGCTTCTTCACGAACGTCGCGAGCTACTACGGGGTCGACGCCGAGCGCGCCTACGCCGACACCGTCTCGGCGGCGCTCGGCGGCACGCACTACGTGATCGACGTCTCGCGCAACGGCCGCGGCTGGCGCGGCACCTGGTGCAACGCCCCGGGCGCCGGGCTCGGCCAGACGCCCCGGGTGGTCTCGACGACGACGGGCACCTCGGGCCTCGACGCGCTGCTCTGGGTCAAGACGCCCGGGGCGAGCGACGGCCCGTGCGGCGGCGGACCGGCGGCGGGCACGTGGTTCCCGGCGTACGCGGTGGCGCTCGTCGCGAACCGGGCGCCGTAGCGGGCCCGGCAGGGCGACGCCGGGAGGCGAGGGGCGAGGGGCGAGGAGGCGCGGGGCGGTCCAGGGAGGCGCGGGCCTGGCAGGGAGGGCGGTGCCGGCGGGTGCGGTGGCCGCGTGCCTACTTGTCGCGGCCCTTGTCGCCGCCGGGGCCCTGGCCGACCCCGACGCCGGTGCCGGGCCCGGTGCCGTTCCCGTT
>Ga0265797_10012022_pt1 | contig 10708 bp, 4 predicted proteins | sample P2T30metagenome_FD_192433 | JGI IMG/M metagenome (GOLD analysis project Ga0265797, IMG submission 192433) | Plant litter microbial communities from East Loma Ridge, Irvine, California - P2 T30 | ecosystem: Environmental > Terrestrial > Plant litter > Unclassified | place: USA: California... | reverse complement strand
CAAATTGTCGACGGCCAAACCAACAACGGCAGTGGCATGTCTACCTTGCCCACGGAAAAACTTCTTCCTTCCATCGCCCTCTTCTGTCAAGCCGTGTTTCTTCATGTCGGTCTGAAGCTGCTGAGCCTGAGCAGGGGTGAGACGAGCTGGGAAACGCTGCCTGTGCTGACCGGACTGCAGGTTGAACATATCCACGGAACCAGTCGCACTACCCACGACAGCGAATGTGCCACAGGGCGACATAGCCACAGAAGTGACATTACCACCGTCTCCTGAGTCGAAAGCCCATCGACCAGCTCGCTTCCGTCCCCAGAACCAGGTGCGGGCCTTCTTGTCGTTTTCGTGTGCGGTCACAACGCTTTCCCATCCAGTCATCATGCTCACTTCCGCATCAACCTTCTTGCCCTTAGCTCCTTGCCAGATCGGGTGCTTGCCGGGAATTGCGCCAATACCGCCGTCTCTGTTCAAGCTACATGCCATCGCAGTGATCGGCGGACATTTCAAATCTTCCAAAGTATCTCTGTTTCCAGTGGCGAGTAATCCTTGCTTCTTGGCTTTGCTTTGAATCGCACCTTGACTAAGCTCAGTGCTCTGACCATCACGACGCAGAGACCATCCCCAAAGGCTGCGATCCTTGCTTCCAGACATGAGCCATTTGTTGGTATCGTCGGAGCCATCGGAAGAAGACGGAAGGAACTCGAGCTTGGTAATCGCGGCGCCGTGACCCTGGCGTTGATGCAAGATTCGTGGGATCGGGCTAAATGGCACTGCGTCGAACACCCAAGTTTTGAGACTGTTGTCCAAGCCGCTGCTCACGATTACCGCTTGACCAGGCAAGAATTCGGCCTTACTGATACCACCGCCATAGTTTGGGCTCGGGTGTGCATGCGCTGCACGTAGCGTTCCAGCTTTGCGGCCACCTTTGTTCAGATCCCAAAGTGTGATGTCGCCAGAGCCGGTGGACGCTGTAGCCATTACGCCTGGCGTTCTTCCATCATCACCAGCACCCATGCCGTCTGTGCGGAAAGATATCGATGTGACAGCTAGGCCGGATGAAGCATTGAGCGCGATGACGGTCTGGTCGGCTTTGACGTCGTGAATGAGCACGGGTCCTTGTTCGTAAGCAATGGCAACCAGACCCAGCGCGGGTGTCGGTTCCAGAGCAGTGACGGCGCCGTATGAGGCTGAAGGTGGCATGATCGTGTAAACCATTTTTCCGGATGAGACGTTCCAGATCTCGACGCTTCCATCTTGTCGGCCGGCAACAATCTTGTTCAAGAAGGTGGGTAGGCTGGCGACGCAGCCGGTGAAAGGCATTGGGGAGATGCCATGCAGAACGGTGTATAGCTCGTACGTCGAAGCCTTCCAGACAAGAAGCCGTGTGCTGCATACACCAACGATCCATGAACCGAAGACATAGAAAGCCTTGACGTTCTCGCTCAGTCCTTTTGGCAGCTCCATTTCCGCCTCTTTCTTACCCCTCTTGAACGCCCACACGCCTCTTGTCGACTTCTTCGCGTCGCCTCCCCAAGCCGCGAAGACCTTGTCCTTCCATGCCACGCTTGCGGTGATGAGCTCTGGCGTCTGTGGTCTTGTAATGAAAACGAGGTTGAGGCCCCGACGCAGATCGTACGTCTGCAGGCTACGTCCGACGGAGGTGGTGATCTGGAATGTCGTCTTGCCCAGAGGAACGCTGGTGAATGGCACGCTGGTCGGCGACACCAGGCCTACGGTTCGGTATGGCGCAAAGATCCTCGATGCGCCGAGTGCGCGCTGTGGGCGTTGTGCGACGCCATTGCTGAGCTTTTGGCGCTTGACGACTCTGCCCTCGGCTTCCATTGCGGTATTGGAGTAAGAGAAATGATTGCCTTGTGCTAAGGCTTGTTCTTTGCTCTCTCACAGAATCGCCTGGCGCCAGCTCGGACTTGGAAATTTTGAGAGGGTCCCTTGGTCTGTCTCTGAGGAAGCTTCGACTGGAGGTCCTCAGGCCGCAATCGCAATCGCAACCAGTGCCTGCTCTAACTTTGGTCTCGCCCTTCACATTATTCGACTAAGGGACGTGAGACATCCATGAAGTCATTCTCTTCTTCTCCGTCTCCTCCCACCTCGACAAATATCAATTATACATAAACTACCCGAATCCACATACCGCACGAGGGCATCTCTACCGGTGCGCTCCGCTACACACGCCGTATCAATACACGATTTCTCGCCGGCACCCAATGGCTTGAAGGTCTATCCTATCACAGTTTTCCGGCTCGCTATCTTTTGCCCCTAGCCATGACTTCCTCTCACGAGGACAACGTGAACACTACAATGGAAAACCCTTCCGGACCTGCTTCGTCCGCTCCGCCTTCGATTGATGCCTCCTCTACCGTGTCGCCACAGTTGCCGTCTGCAAACGCGGACGCCTCAGGCGGACGAGCAAGCCCGTCTAGTCTAGCCATGCCGCCGCCACCCAAGCCCGGTGCCAATTCCGATGCCATCAGGCCCTCGTCTTCCCACTCCCATTCTCTGGACGTCTCTTCTGCGAGCGATACGCCAGACGACAAGACCGAGAAGTCGCCCTCTGCGTCTGGCGACGTCGAAGATCTAACTCGCAGTGAAAGCACCCCGACCATCTCAGCCTCTCAGAAACAAGACATGCCTGCCTCTTCCAGTCTCCCTGACGCCGCCTTAGCCTCTGGCATGCGACCTGCCGAGCCCGATCTCGAGCCTAACAGGATGAGCTTCTCTTCGTTCATGAACTATGGAGCTGGTATCTACACCTCTGTAAAACAAGCATATGGAACCGCGAGTGGCCCGAGCTCGGTAGCCGGCAACTCCGAAGTTGATGGTCCCCAAACGTCTGTACACAACGTTTCTGGCACGTCGAGCCAAAGCGGCGCTCTCTCTCCTTCACTGAACGGCTCTCTCAGCCAACAAAACCTCGCACCTCAACGAGCTTACGTGCCATCGCCTTCTCCTTCTTCCCCGGGACCACATGGCGTCCGAGGTGAAGGAAGAACCATACGTGGCCGCGCTCCACCCAACGCTGGACGTGTCCCAAGCAGTGGCCCGGGTTCTGCATCAGCATCTCAAGACCGCTCCTCTATTGCCGAGCCACCAAATTTCATTGGAACCATCGGAATTTGCGCTTTAGATTCGAAAGCTCGCTCTAAGCCCTCCAGAAACATCCTCAACCGCCTCGTTGGTAAAGATGGCGAATTCAAAGTTATAATATTCGGCGACAAGGTCATCTTGGACGAGAACGTGGAGAACTGGCCAATCTGTGATTTCCTCATCAGTTTCTTCAGCGATGGTTTCCCGTTGGAAAAGGCGATTGCCTACGCTAAGCTGAGGAAACCGTTTTGCGTCAATGATTTGCCCATGCAGACCGTGCTGTGGGACAGAAGAATGTGCCTTAGAATTTTGGATCAATTGGAAGTGCCGTCACCCAGACGCCTAGCTGTGAATCGTGATGGAGGTCCCGTATTGCTTAGCACAGACATCGCCGACAGAGTTGAGTCGCTCACCGGACTGAAGCTCGAAGGGTCTGATGATGGACGCGGCGGAGGCGAGGAACCTCCAGTCGACGTGCATATGGAAGACGACAATGACACTCTGGTCGTGGATGGTCATCGCCTGAGCAAGCCTTTCGTCGAAAAGCCTGTTAGCGGCGAGGATCACAACATCAACATCTACTACCCCAAATCACAGGGCGGTGGCGGGCGGAGGCTGTTCAGAAAGATCAACAACAAGAGCTCTGAGAAAGACGAAACATTGTCTGTACCCCGTGCTATCCTTGAGCCAGGTGTTTCTTACATCTACGAGCAATTCCTGAAAGTGGAAAACGCCGAGGATGTGAAGGCGTATACAGTTGGCCAGGAGTATGTCCACGCAGAAACACGCAAGTCGCCGGTTGTTGATGGCGTTGTCAAACGTAACCCGAATGGCAAAGAGATCAGATACGTAACGCAGCTTACTGAGAAGGAGAGGAAGATGGCAGCTAAAATTGCTAAGGGCTTTGGTCAAGCTGTGTGCGGCTTCGATCTGCTGCGTGTTGACAAGGAAAGTTTCGTCATCGATGTCAACGGTTGGAGCTTCGTCAAGGATAACAACGACTACTATGACCAGAGCGCTAAGCATCTCAAGGAAATGTTTGTCAAAGCGAAGGAAGCGAAGGCTCGTAAAGAAGCGAAGAGGTCTCCCAGCGAGCAAGAAAGCGATGATGCAGTCATGTCGCTACCTTCTAGTAGCGCGCCCGAAGCTATTGGTATTCAACGAAAGTCTACCAACCCTCGCGAAAAAGAACAGCATCGCAGCACGCTCAAGGAAGTCTTCAGGAGCCGTAGCATCTCCGCTCTTCGAGATAGTGTCTCGCAGGCGACTGGGCGACATGGAAGCGCATCCGGTCAGCGAAGCCCGAGCGGAGCAACTAGTCCTTTGACTTCACCCCCGAGTTTCGAGCGCAGCGCAGCTGGGACTACACGTGCACCAATTCCGCAGCCCCAGGGCGTCGAACTCCCGCCTCCTGCTGTGTCTAAAGAGACAGACGACCCAAACACGACGGCCGATCATCAAGATGCCGTTCCCGAGGACGATGTAGACAGAGGAGAGGAGCCGCAGGTCCTAGTGCCGGCGCCTGCTTCGAAGAGCCAATGGAAGCTGAAGGGTATGGTTGCAGTGATCCGTCATGCGGACCGAACTCCAAAGCAGAAGTTCAAGTTTACATTCCACACCAAACCTTTTGTCGACTTGCTAAAGGGCCACCAGGAAGAAGTGCTGCTCGTTGGCGAGGCGGCTTTGCAAAGTGTTCAAAACGCAGTGCAAGTGGCTTTGAGCGAGGGCGAAGAGGACATGACTAAATTGCGTACACTGAGCAATGCCCTGCAGAAGAAGGGACATCTTGCTGGCACCAAAGTTCAAATAAAGCCAATGTTCAAGAAGCCCAAACAGTTGCAGGCCGAAGCAGAAGCCGCGGCAGCATCTGAGGCAGAACACTCGTCCGCGGAAAAGCGGGAGAAGAAGCTTATGAAAGAGAAGAAACTCAAAGATGTCACTGGCATTGAGAAGCCGAAGCGAAGTGACTCGATCTCTGAGATTACCATGTCTCGCGCCACGGCCGCCGAAGAGAGCCTTGTGCTTGACAAGTTGCAGTTGGTAATGAAGTGGGGTGGCGAGCCAACGCACTCTGCTCGCTACCAGGCCACTGACCTCGGTGAGAACATGCGTAATGATCTCTTGCTGATGAATCGCGAAGTGTTGAACGACGTTTCTATCTTCACATCTTCTGAACGTCGTGTGATGACATCGGCCCATATCTTTGCCGCTGCCTTCCTCGATCAGAAGCCTATTAGCGAGGATCAGATTCGCGTCCGCAAAGACTTGCTTGATGACAGCAATGCCGCCAAAGACGAGATGGACAAGGTCAAGAAAAAGCTGAAGAGCCTGTTACGTAAGGGCCATCAAGCTCCTGAGCAGTTTGCTTGGCCACGAGACGGCACGCCCGAGCCTTTCCTCGTCGTCCGCAACGTTGTCGAGCTGATGAAGTTCCATCGCCGCGTCATGCACAGCAACCTCGCCAAGTTGCTCTCTCCGGACAGCTCCAGACCTCAAGGGCAGATCCAAAACCCCAAGTCGATGGATAGTAGCAGCGAGTCTCTGAACAGTGTCACTACCCCTCAAGTTGCCCAAGCATCGGCTGTCCAGGCACGCTGGTGCACTGGCGAAGACGCCGAGCTATTCAAAGAACGCTGGGAGAAGCTGTTCAATGAGTTCATGGATGCTGAGCGTGTTGATCCCAGCAAAATCAGCGAGCTTTACGACACCATGAAGTTTGACGCTCTGCACAACAGGCAGTTCCTAGAGTGGGTATTCACTCCGTCCAAGGCCATGATTGCCGAGCTCGAGGGCGGGTCGCACCGCAACAGCACTCTTCATCGTACGGAGAGTCAGGAAGCTCGCACTGAATTCAACCAAACGCATGAAGGTGTTCAGCCTTCGTCGAACAGCTCTTCTCCGCCACCTGGTGCCAAGGATAAGATCCCAAGCATGGTTGAGCGGATGGGTCTGCGTCGCAAGTCTTATGACCTTGAAACAGTCAACCGTAATGTCGTTGCTTCGCCAGCATTACAACATAACCCGGCGCAATCGTACTTTAATCTCTTCACTGGTTGGGACGAAGCAGATCATCCGGAGAGCAAGGTCAAACACGACGTAAGGTTGGAGAAGCTTAACGAGCTGTATAGCTCTAGCAAGATTTTGTTTGACTTCATCGGCCCTCAGGAATATGGTATCACGGATGCTGAGAAGCTGGAGATTGGTCTTTTGACAAGTCTGCCACTTCTGAAGGAGATCGTCAAAGACATTGAAGAAGGTAAGAAGTCTTACCCCCGACGTGTTGACAAAAGGAAAAAAACGTGTGCTGACCCCTCGTCCCAACAGTTCAAGCATCCGACGACGCAAAGTCGTTCATCTACTTCACCAAAGAGTCTCACATCTACACGCTCCTCAACTGCATCCTTGAGGGCGGCGTGCAGACCAAGATCGCCCGCAACGCCATCCCCGAACTCGACTACCTTTCTCAGATCTGCTTCGAACTCTACGAGTCTGAGAACGACGTCGATCCCGCCAGCGGCGAGACCACTTACAACTACTCCATCCGCATCACCCTCTCCCCCGGCTGTCATACTTTCGACCCTCTCGACGTGCAACTGGATAGCAAGCATTGCATAGGATGCGCTCCAAGACGCAGTCTGACTAGCCACGGACAGTGGAAGGAGGTTCTCGAAACACTGCGGGCGAAGTTCCATACTGTCAAGTTACCGAAGAGCTTCCTCGCGGTCAACTTGAGCGAGAAAGTACCGCAGGAGTTCATGAACGAAGATGGCAATATCACTGTTGCTGAGGCCACTAGCGGCAGCGTGCAGGCGTCTCCAATTGCTCCCGCGCATTGATGGTGTGTGTACGCAACGTAGGGAAGCTATGACAGAGATGGAAGACAAAGGCCGGACTGCCCCATTCGTTTGGAGTAAGTGGAATTGTGTAGCACATAGCACATAGACTTTAGATGAACACTCGTTCAATAGATGAGCTCCATGTATACATTCAAGTTTTATTTCTGCATTTCATCGAAGCAAGCCTACTATCGCTTCTTCGCAACTAGACTCCTGTACAATAATATCCCCACACAACTCGCCACACAAAAGCCCACAGCCACTTTGTAACCATACTTGTAGTTGGGCGCTTGACGCGCAGGCCACAACGCAAGAGGCATGCTCGCATTACCCACCGACAACAATGATATAGCCCACGCCACAATCACAGCGCGCTCGGTGGGATATTTCTTGAAAGTGTCTCCCATCCAGCTCATGATCAGCGTCTCATTGATGACCGTGGTGAATGTGATAAAATACGCGGCCATTTTCAGATCATCGCTCGCGGGCCAAGCGGCCAGAATGGAAGTGCAGAAGAGTTGGACCATGTTGATGAAAATGGCCAGTTGCCAGCGCATTTGTAGGCGGTCGGAGAGGGAAGCGAAGAGTATCGCCGACGCGATGCTGATGCCGTACGCTCCGATCGGGATTGAGGTGACCTGCGAGACGGAGAAGCGCTTGCTGCCGTCGGCGTTGGTCAGGCTGTCGAGGAATAGGTTAAAGTAGAAGTTGGCCCATTGCGCCCATGCCCAGGGTGCATAGGCGAGGAACAGCAGTGCAAATTCCCAGCTGAACATGATTTTGCCGGCGTGCAAGAGCAGAGGGCCGATGGGCTGTGCGGTCAGGGACTGCGTTCGCTTGCCAATGGTTTTGAGGCGAAGTTTGGCTACTTCTCGCTCGGCAGGGCGCAGGTAGTGTGCGCGCGTGTTGTTTGGGTAATCGGGGATCGTGTAGAATGATATACAGGCGCTGACGACGGTCATGATGCCGTTGATGATGAAGAGCCAGCGCCAGCCAGGCAGGCCTGATTGACCGTCGAGCGTCTCGTGGATGGCGGATTGCATGGCGAAGGTGAACATGCTGCCGATGTAGGAGGAAGATAGGTATATTGCTTGTCGCTTTGCCATTTCTCGCGGCGTGTACCAGGATAGTAAGAGGACGGTTGTGCCGGGCCAGGCACTGGCTTCACACATGCCAATGAGCCAGCGGAGGATGTACATGGGCTTTGGTGTGTTTGCAATCGCCATCAGGCCAGTCAAAACTCCCCAAACGACTTCGAGAGATGGAAGCCAGAGCGAAGGTCGCACGCGCATCATGATCAGGACAGAGGGGACCATGAATATTGCAAAGGCGATTGTGAAGTAGATATCGAGCCAGTTGAGAACGTTCGTGCCTTCGAGCCCGAGGTCGTCGCGCATGCCCGCCGTGTATGCGGCTTTGTAGTTTGTCTGGTCAATCTTCTTCATGACGATCGATATGCAGGCGTTGGGGAGAAAGATGAAGTCTAGTTTGCGGACCAGTCGCTTCTCTGTTGCTGACTGGAGAGCATCTTCGGGGGTTTCGACACCGTCACAAGTGGGCGTGGAGTCGCTGTCGCTGGGGGAATGCTTCACCCGATGTTCGAGTCTGCTCTCGGGGACTTCGGTTCGAGTCGAAGGTCCAGCTGAAGGACTGCCAATTTCCCGGACCTCTGCCTGCGGGCCGTGGGCTCCATGTTTGCCTGTATTGGAGACGTTTAGTCGACCCATGACAATCGCCCTGATGAGAAAAAGGTGTCTGGATTGTGAGTAGGATGTCAAGGCGAGGAAATGGTCAGCATATGCATGGTTAGCATTGGCTCGGTGGGCTCGGTGGGCCTATATGTCCGAGCGCTTTCATGATCGCCCAGCGATAGCGTCGAGATTAGCCATACATGTTCTGCATGCAACTCCCGGCATATCAACCTTGATGATTTAAAAGAAGGCAAACATGTCTTGATGTCAGCATCTCGCTTGCAACACATATGCGTTGTCATCGGCATATCCCAGCGAACACTGCAAGAGTACTGTAGTGCCTTCTCCGAGACATGCGTGTGAATGTCGCTCTGAAGAAGTTGACCATCAAGGTGAAGTTCTATAGTGCTTGGGGGCCCCACTCGTGCAGCTTTCGGCGAATTCACTCACTCTTCCGTCCCCGCCCGCTGAATCTGCAACGCCAGCTCAAACTAATCTAATCACGTGCCAAAATCCACCAACACCAATAACAAAACATGGAAACAACTGCCGCAGTCCTGCTGCTTGATCTGCCACCCTCTGCTCTCGCCGGCATCGACCTCCTTTCATTCACTACAACCCCTCGCTTTCGTGGAGTCAAGGATCTTCCACCTGGTCTGCATTTCGTCTTCACTGGATCCAGCACCGCCTTCTCCGTTCGTCATGGAATCTGGTTCCGCATTCAAGATCCTCATCAATTGATCATCACTCGTTGGCGACAGCCAGACGAAGTTCTTGCGATAGACGTCGACGAGCCTGAACGCTTGAGGTGGCGTGCAAACATTGGTGGAATATGGGAGAAGGGTTTGACGCCGTATCGTCAATCGTCTGCGACCAACCAAGAGCTGCAAGATCAAAGCGGCGACTGGCTGCAACTGACGAGCTACATTTCTGATGCCCTATTAAGTCGCATTACCCAAGGCGACTCAGATAACCTCCACCTGACCTCCGCCTCTTCCGCCACCCAGGATCTGGACGACATACCAGGTCTCTCGTCCTCGGACAGCAAAATACACCCAGAAAAAGAACTTCGCTTCTTACCGATCGACCTCAAACGAACATGGCGCCCCGACGCCACTGGCCGCGAGCGAACGGATGCCGCGCAAGACCGCTCTTGGGCTTTGAATTCCCTCCTCTCAGACTCGGAAGATAGCAGCGGCGATGCGATACTCGGGGAACTGCAGTTTTGCTTCTTAGTTCTGCTCACACTTAACAACTGGTCATGCCTCGAACAATGGAAGCGTCTCTTGACACTCATCTTCACATGCAAATCCGCAGTACCGACACACCCGGACCTCTTCATCCGCGCCATTGCTACTCTTCGACTGCAGTTAATGCACTGCAAAGACGCTGAAGGCGGCCTGATCGATCTAGCAGACGAAGGCGGCTCTCTGCTCAAGTCTCTGTTGACGCGCTTCCGCAAAGGTCTTGAAAGTCTACCTCGGGTGGAAGAGGTGCAAGATGTGCTTGACGAGCTTGACGACCTCGAAGCATACCTGCGCGATGAGCACGGTTGGCAGTTTGGAGGATCTTTCGCGAAGTCTGGGATCTTAGATCTGGAAGACGGCGAGCAAGTTCGCATGGACACAACGGCCTATGATGAAGACGACGAGACTGGCGAGTATGCACCGCAGATTGTAGATCTCAGCCCAGAACAGGCGAGACTGCTTGGTGTAGAGGATGCAATGGATCTGAGAGCAAAGCTGCGAGAGACTAACCTCAGCACGAAGGCTGGTAGCGATAGTGATACAGGGTCTCTGGAAGACAGTGAGGAAGAAGAAGTAGGCGATCTGGAAGACATGGATGCACGTTTCTGAAGAACTGGCTTCCTGACTTTAAGTCAGTGTTTGGCAGAAAGCCAAGTGCTAGTTGATGGTTCTAGCGAACACAGTCTGTCTCTCTGTCGAACACTGACTTAGTAAGTAGAGCTTACTAACTTTGGAAAGAATATATTCAACGAACTACTTTAACTAACTTTCGAAACTTGACTTGACGTCGTAGTAGGGATAGCAGAGCAGTAGGGGACCTAGAACTATAAGT
>Ga0265797_10012021_pt1 | contig 10708 bp, 10 predicted proteins | sample P2T30metagenome_FD_192433 | JGI IMG/M metagenome (GOLD analysis project Ga0265797, IMG submission 192433) | Plant litter microbial communities from East Loma Ridge, Irvine, California - P2 T30 | ecosystem: Environmental > Terrestrial > Plant litter > Unclassified | place: USA: California... | reverse complement strand
ACCTCCTATGCCAATATTGCCAGGACAATGATTTGATCCGTATGATTCCCATCTACGCAGGGATAGGCTCGTACGTGTTGTGGGCCTGGCGGTTGGAGAAGAGATAGTAGATGATCATTCCGACAACGGGGAACAGAAAGACGACGAGGGCCCAGAGAACCTTGTTAGGGACGGGACGGTTGGACTTGAAGATTTCGACTGTAGTAGACATGTTAGCTTGACTCTAGAAGAAATACACGCCTCGCAAAGAGACATGGGCGCATTGCATGCCGTATGAGAGCGTTCTAGTTACTTACTCCACGCGATAATGTCGAGCACAAGGACAATGAAACCAACGATGCCGCCTCCAGTACCGGCTTGCCACGGCTTTGCTGACTGTACGGTAAGGGGAGCCGCCTCAGCGAGCATGAACATGGATAGCTGAAGGAACAGCGAGATGACAAGGTTCATCATGATGGCGGTATTGGTTATGTGGAGTTTTTGGGGAGGTATTTTCTCGTGTAGCTTGCGGTGGTTAGGAGAGAAGACGAGTGTTTGCGGGCGGCTGCCTTGTTGTATATGAAGCGGCGGGGGGCTGAGACTGTTGGACATTCGCACGGACCTACGTCACTGGAAATCTCGCTGTCACGCGACATTCCCCCATCCGCATTTGCGCATGCATGAACCCTTCTGCGACTCGGTACGTGGCTGCACTTAATACCGTAAGCGTAGCATGCTCCGCGGACCTTGGTATCCTGGGGTGTGAAGATGCACAAGTAGGGTGCTGATAGCGCGTGGACGACGCGTCTTACCTCACAAACATTTGCCTCCTTCTATCCAGTTGGAGCTGTTTCACCACTTCAGAGATGGATAAAGACTGCGCCTCGTGGACCTTTACGACTCTCGAGCATGACCGATCGATCCTGCGACCTCTTGGTACAAGCACAGACAACTAGCGCCATATGCTCTACCGTATTCATGAACGAGGCTATGCTGCGATGCGTATCGACGAGCAACTCAAAAGCAACTACACTAATCTCAGTGTTTCCTCGGTGAGCTGTGGGCACTCGAATTGTACTGGTCCATCGGTTGCTCGTTGCTCGTTGCTCAGTCACCTAACTGTACTATCACTGGCTGGTCCGATCATGGCATAGCGACTGAAAAAAAACCCGGACTTTTTGATGCGCTACTAAGACAGCTAACTGCGCGAAGACCGGTGATGCTTTACCAGCAAAGATAGTTTAGTAATACAATATGCGAAACTCAAGTAGTGACTTGCGTGACAAATGACGTGAATCCATATCTCCATATCTCGTCCAAGTTTCGAAATAAATAACTGCGTCGTCCTCGATCCTCATTTGCCTGTCCAGTTTCTTGCCCTATACGTGCATCTCTTCAGATGACCGCTGACATACTGTTCTTTGCACCCTCATCCGACAAGCTCCCGTGTCAAGAACCTGTCCTGGCCACTCAGGTAGTTGCGCTTCTCCAGCCACCGTATCTTGCTCTTGGCCCTCTTGGAACTCAGTTTCATCTGCGCATCCCGGACAGCCAAAGGCACATCCTTTGCTATCTTGCCCACATCTTCGACATGCTTCGCCACACTCTTCCCCACCTTGCCTGTTGTAGCCTTCAGACCCTCCTTACGGATAGCGCCGAGAAATTCCATTGTGGATCGGCGTCGAAGCCTGGGCTGGCTACCGAGAGTCGGATGTGGGTCAAGGGATGTGTATTGCGGAGGTGGGTCTTCGCTAATTGTGTCTTCGGGTCGATGCGTGGCTCGGTCGGGTTGGTTTGTACGTTCTTCTGAAGCTGATACCGTGGGGCTTGTGTTGCACTCCCAAAAGGAAGGAGGCTCAGCCATGCTGTAGCGTAGCGGGGTGAGTTCGTAGTCGCTCGCGTTGGTGGGCGAAAAATAGACTGCAAATCGCCGTTCGTCGCTGAAGCTCTGTGCAGCTACCCTGCTGGGCGTCGCGCCAAACACTGTTGTGAATGGTTCAACCTCTACATCATTCACGATGTGCGCAGCTCTCAAGGCTGGGATGGTGATATGTGCACGCGAGGAAGGCGATAAGGATGGCCGAACTTGGTGAGTTGCAATGGACGCTAACGGCAGCGTAGAGGCAGGCTGTGATGTTGAAGTAGTGCGGTTGTCGTGCAATGCTTCTAGTCGGCCAATTCCGCTGATCGCGCTCAAGACTCTATTCGTGGTGGGAACATCTCCAGGCTCGTCGCCATAGCTCGTAAGCTGCACTCTCGGATCACGGCCATAAACGCCCGAACGAGACCATGATTTGTTAAAAAGCTTCATGGCGGGAGCGGCGGGGGGTTGTATTGCGCCAAAATCAAACAAATAGAAAAACGATTGTGAAGAGGTGAGACATGGGAGGAGAGCAGTACGCAAGCTGCGGGGGAAGTCTATGTCCTCATGATCAGCTGCTGGAATGCATGCTGTGATTGTGATAAGCAGCTTCGCTACCAAGTGCTCGCTCGCAGTGGTTGAGGTTGAGTGTTTCTGGTCCGCTAAACATAATCACACCTATCGCGTCCCTCGCGCCGTGAATCGTTGGTCTAGACGACGTGTAGTGCATCGGTGGTGCTCCAGAGCTCAGCTGTTTGTTCGCAAACGGGAGCTAACCAACGTTCCCCGTTGCATGGAAGGGCGTGCGCTTTGGGTGGTAGTGGTTGATGGCTGGGAGGCGAGCGTTACAGAGAGGAGGCAAGCGGGAAATGACGAAAAGCTGTTGATATTGAGTTTCTTGGCGCGACTGATTACGCAGCCATCCCCCAGCTTCTCCTCAACTTCTTCACCATTCTAGCAAAACACGTTTCCCTCGATGCGTATTTGTTCCCTTTCGCCTTGGTCCACCCAGTATACGTGGGGTATCATGAATTGACTTGTTCTCAATTGTCTACACGACGATTTTCCACATGTAGCCCAACACCTGCCACTGTGTGGCACTGCGCACGTCAGCCTGTGCCCATTCTCACCTTTAACTGTACAAGTCAGGGGTGGAGGCACACTGACAGGCCGATTCTGGTGTTTATAGACGCCTTCTTTGCCATCGCGAAGCTCGGCAGCAAGGTATTTGAGATGGCTTTGCCAACGGTAACAGCGACAGCGAAGCAGAGCACGCCTGCGATAGCAGCAGTAGCTGTTATGGTAAACGAATGACAGATCAGCAGAGATAATGGACGAGCAGATAGCGACGTCGGCGCTTCATGTCAGCAACGAGATTGGCATCAAGTACGTTGCTGACGCGGGCGGCGCACAAGTCAGCTGTCATACGAGTCAAGCTCGCAATAACGAGGAACACGGACTGTTCCTTGCAGGCCTCCCTCCGCTGCCTGCAGGTGTTGAGCGCAGCGCATAACGGTTGCTAAACGTTGAATCTCGCCTCCTGGCGGCGTAGCACACGGTACGACTCGCGGACGCGGGACGCCTATTTCGGAGCACCAAGTCTTTGACTGGAAGCGCATGTTTCTCTGCTATCAGTCGCAAGGCTACACATTTGACAAGGCTGTCGCAACCGATGAATAACGTTGTTTATACTCAACGTCGCAAAGCCCAAGACTATATGGATCGACCCCGTGGTATGGGCATGGACCTGGTGTTCGGATACACGGACCACACCGAGCGAACCGGCCGTTATGAACCGCCACACCAACAGCGCCCTGTGGAAGCCCTCGAGTAAACGTCAGGAATACAGATACAGATTCTCCAATCTCGCTAGTAAGACTGTGTTACACATGCCAATAAAGTAACTTATCGCAAGTCCGTCAACTCATGATCCCCCATCCCCCGTGTTCCTAAACGCCTTATCATCCACATCTTAAGCCACTATGCCTCTTTAATCCCTCCCTTATCAAACACCAAGACCCTGCACCCACCCACTGCCTGTACACGGGCCGTTTAGGCCAACATCCGCCTATGGGCCTTGGCGATTTGGGATATGCAGTCCGGGCATGCCTAACTCCTTTGCGCCCCGCCGTGGCTCCATTTCACTCGTCTAACCTGGCCGTCGAAGCCATACAGCATTGCTCTGCCCTCCTTCAGTCCGGAATGAACGGCTTGCCCTGCTTATCTCTTGCCAAGACGGCCTTGCTGTTTGATGTTTGGGGGTACAACAGGCCCTCTGTATGTGTAAATGCGGAAATAGTGCCGGGGTCAATTGCCGCACCCCGTTCTCGGGCTGTCTCTCATCTTGGATGCGGATCGATAGGGCACGGAGGTATTCATTGAAACCTATATCAGCCCAAAGAACCCCCCCTGCATCCGCGATGCTCTTCCTTTCTTTCTTGGAAGACATTGAGGTGTGAGTGACTGTCGATAGCCTCGACAATTTGGACATTATGGAGGCACCACCAACCGTAAGTGTTATGTTGTATACGACATGCTGTGACAATGAACGACGACTGATACTTTGAATATAGCCAGAGTTCGACCCAGCGAAGCCCAATGGCGGCAACCCCGATGTCGAGAATGTCAACCTGCAATACACTGGGTTGGAATTCCACTACATCTACCTGATGATCATGTCCTTTTTGGTCTTCTTGATCATCCCTGGTATCGGCTTTCTCTACTCGGGTCTTGCTCGTCGCAAGTCGGCCTTGTCGATGCTGTTCCAGTCATTCGCTGTCATGGGAGTGTGAGTATACCAACCACTGCCATGAAACGCGTCACTTTTGCTAATGCGATCAAGCGTTACTTTCCAATGGATGTTCTGGGGATACTCGCTTGCTTATTCGCGTACCGGTAATGCGTTTATCGGCAACTTGGACAACTTTGGTCTCAAAAATGTCATGGCTGCGCCATCTCCCGGCTCGCCATTCTTGCCTGAGATTGTCTTCTGTAAGCCGGACGGATACGATGAGCTTCAGTCCACATCTAATGACTTTCTTTAGGCTTGTATCAAATGCTGTTCTGTGCCTGCACAGTCCAGCTTGTCATTGGTGGTTCATTCGAGCGCGGTCGTATTCTACCCTCCATGGTCTTTGCCTTTCTCTGGGCAACCATTGTATACTGTCCCATTGCCAACTGGACGTGGAACAGGTAATTTTGCCTAGTTCAAACGCTCCGAGTCATTCTAACTGTGTTCTAGCAATGGCTGGCTGTTCAACCTTCCCTCCCTCGACTTTGCCGGTGGCGGTCCCGTCCACATCGCCTCTGGCTGGTCCGCCCTAGCCTACGCCATGGTCCTCGGCAAGCGCCTGCACAAGGGAGACAAGATCCACGGTAAAGCGCACAACCCTACCCTCGTCTTCATCGGTACCGTCTTCATCTGGTTCGGCTGGTTCGGCTTCAACGGTGGTAGTGCGCTCAACGGCACCGTCCGTTCCATGCTCGCAGCCTTCAACACCAACACCGCCGCCTCTTTCGGCGTCCTCGGCTGGGTTTCGGTCGAATACGTCCGCACAAAGGGCCACTTCTCCGTCGTGGGCGCTTGCTCAGGTGCCATTGCCGGTCTCGTCGGCATCACACCTGCCGCTGGTTACGTATCGCTCTGGATCGCGGCGCTCATCGGTTTCCTCACCGCGGCAATCTGCTCGCTATGCCAGAACATTGACAAATGGATCAAGATTGACGAAGGCATGGACGTCTTTAAGCTCCACGGTATCGGCGGCATGGTTGGATCGTTCCTCACCGGTATCTTTGGCCAAGCATGGATCTACGACCTCGACGGCATGGGTCCGTACGATGGTCTTGGTGGTATGGACGGCGTCGGTGTGCAAATTGGTCGCCAGCTCGCTGAGATTACGGCCATTGCTTCTTACTCCTTCGTCGTCTCGTGCATTCTGCTGTACGCGCTCAAGTACATTCCTGGCATGCACCTCCGCGTTACCTCGGAGGCAGAGATGATGGGCCTTGATCTCGATCAGTTTGGTGACGAGCAGATTGGCGACTGGAGCCTGATGGAGCAGAATCACTATGAGGCCAGTAATAGTAGCTCGAGCAGCCAGAATGCGGGCTCGGCGGTACCGGCGGGTACTAAAGAGGCGTAGATGGCGTGTAGAGTATGGTACTAGACTCGTTGGCTTGGTAATCGGTACTAAAGATGCTAATGAGCGGAGATGAGCGTCTCGTCGACAGTGTATGTGTGTCCGCCTAGTATGCGTTCGCTGCACAAAGTTAATAGATAAGATTGTTTTGATATCCTACACAGTTGCAATTCATAATTCAAGTAATTACCTATTCCATGTCAAGCTTTTGTTGCTGTTACCATTGTAGTGAGCTGTGTGTAAGCATACGTGTATACATGGACTTGGTAATCAAGTTGTAGTTTTACAACGAGTTCTTTCTATTTTTTCCTGAAGGCTTGACTGTGTCCGAAACCAAAATCTCTTCTTACTCTTGGGGTATATTACAGATGTACTTACACGCGCGACTCAGCTATAACACAATGCTTGGAAGCTGATATATCACTCAACATCTCATTCCTCTCTCCAGTCGACCGCCTTGCTTTCCTTAATGCATGCTGATATCCTAAACATTCCTTGCTGCGCCATACTCATCGTACCTGGCCAGTTCTTCACAGGACTTTACTCTAGGAGGAAATAACCCGTCTTCACCTTCGCCGTCAGATGAGTCCTCATATGGCGTAGTCATAGCCCGTCGACGACGATAAGGCGGTGGCATAAATGGTGCACAGCTAGGTAGGAGTGTCATCATTGAGTGGGAACGCTTTGATCTTGGGCGTATGGCCACTCCGAATGTGGACTGCAGAACGGGCATTAGAGCTCCAGCAGCGAGAATCTCGGGTTGGCCGTTTAAACTCGTGATTCCGGGAAGCGAGACGCGCACATGATGATCTCTTTTATGGGAATTGGAGTGTATTAGATCGGTGGAGCGCGTTAAGTCGGTGGAGGGTGGGAGCTTTGGTGAGTTCGAAGAAGACGAGAAGAAAGATGTGATCGAAGAGACTGAGAAGCCGCGCCGCCGTGACTGCGCAGTGTCATTCCTGTTGCTCAATGCTTGTACAGCTGGCATGACAACTTGAAACGGGTGACGTTGTGTGTTCTCCGAGCCAGTCATGTTAAAACACTCAATGCGGCTCGCGATCAAATCCCGAGTAAACTTCTGCGCCACGAATTGTTCCCGGCGTTGCTTCAACAACGCTGCAAGTCCGCGCGGTAAAGGCTCAAGTTCCTCAGCGCTGAAGTCACCTCCGAATTGAGCGAGTCCAGCGTAAAACTCGATGATGAACTTCTCGATGCTCGTGTGGGTACCAAGATGATTCTTGAGGTACTCGAACGATTCTAGCTCGACCCGTATTCGAATTTGGGACTTGAGGTGGTGCAGATATATTTCGCGGAAAGTAGCGACAAGTTTGTTTTGCAGCTGAGGAAGCTGAAGCATGTCTGCGATATGCCATGCTTTGGCAAGCTTGTGCATCATGTCGCTCCCGATGGCTAGTTTCGCCAACGGATTTTGCGTGCCTATCCGAAGACGTGCTAATATACGCCGGCTGTCGAGGTACTCGAGAATGATTACGAAGACGACGGGGTCGGCGTTCAGAATGTGGCACCCCTGAACCACAGTTCTTTGTAGCGCTGGACTCGCCCTGAGTGCCGAGCAGGGAATGGTGAGTGTGCGGACGAAAGGCGGTCTTCCGACTCGGACCTCGACACCATGACTATCATTTGTACTAGTGTGGATTTTAGTGGTCATTGCTATAGAGAATATTATCCTACTTACTTGAAGCTTGGAGAAGAATGGTTCGCACCAACCGTCGTTTTCAACAGTCTGAACATAGTGTAGAGTTGAGATGATAACATCCAGGAGTGTGACGTGTAGAAGCTTTTAAACGTGCTGAAGAAGGGTACACTTCTTTTTTAGAAGAAAGACTGCATGTGTGAAAGGAGCATTTGATGACGCTAGAGACATGCATGTTATTCCACCTGTTCGGCATGTAGACCAGAAATCGCTGTAGTCCGAAAGAACTTGATTTGGTTTCGTTGAGTATGTTACCATGGTTTGAATATATAAAATGTGGTTGAATGGAGTAATCATGTATAAGAAGCGGAAAGCCTGATCAGAGAGGACACTGTGGTAGCTGGCTGTAGAATTTACCCATAGTCATTGACGCAGTGATCATTTGTGCACATACAAGCAGATCTTGCATTTAATCCTACTGGTTAGTATCCAGCGGGAGCTAAAGATGTAGAGAAAAAGACAATCGCGTCCTGATCGGGATGCTGTGATTCGTGCAGGTGATGGTACTTTGGTTGGAGTGGGTCTGTGTTTGGCGATTACACCGTGTGTTTTGTGCATCGCAAAGCTAGAATGAACCACGCGCCAATCAGTAAGTTATGAAAAATTTTGATTCATGTCAAGATTTCAGTTGGACGAGAGATGTTCGCCAGAACGACGCACACGCACTTCGCACGGGCCATACGCTAGTCGGGCCGATCGGCGCTTAGTGCAACCCTTCACAACTGCACCCACACTCTCGACTGCGCGTCACGCTTTCCTGCGCCTCATGTTCGCGTTCAAGATTACTGGGCCATCCTTGCGGTCGTCATGCCGTGCTTCTCGAATGCCGGCCGTATTGGCCCTTCGCCCTACCTTATTGCAACTACGTTGTTTTTCGCACACGCGAGTGCAACATAATCCACAACGAAGACCGTCAGGACCTCCCTATCAACAACCGCATGGGCCGCAACAAAAACCAGCCCTTCCGGCTGAGCCAGTAGACCCAAACTTCCGCTACCTGCCTGATCAGGCACCACAATCACACGAGGCGGCAATAGAAGCAATAAAGCAACGTCTTCCCCGAATCAAGGTCTATTATCTGCGTCCGGCAATTTGGGCCATCGCAGTATCATGTGGTATCTTCCTTGGCCTGTCCTATTTGGAAGCGAAAAGAGAGCTTAAGAAGCAGTCTGCGTCTGCTGGAGGATGGCTTCAGGCACTGCCGTGGAACACACGAAGACAAGGCCCATCATCTCCAACTGATATCGAGACTGGAGCCTGGAATGGCCTTGATCCCATTACAAGACTCGGCTACGGCATTATCGGAGCCAATACCGGTATTCATTTGAGCAGTTTTCTTGTGCCGCGAGCTTGGGATCTCTTATGGCACCTGCCTGCTCGCAATGTCAACTACACCCAGTTTACTTCAATGTTTGTGCATTCCGGAGCTCTGCACTTCTTCTTCAACATGTACTTCCTCAACAACTTCATGACACCAGTCGGATATTCGCGTTTATTCGAAGGCAGTCCATACCACACATTGGCTTTCTACCTGTCCACAGGCGTGCTGTCCGGTTACGCCCAGCACTTGGCCACATTGATACCCACCCAGAAAAGTGTCATACCAGAGATATTCGTTCGATGCGGAGGTGCCTCGGGTGCACTTTTTGGCATTCTCGGTGTCTTCTGTATGCAGTATCCTACTGCTGGTCTTGGAATCATGTTTGTCCCGGTGCACTTCGAAGCGCAGTATGTGCTACCTGCTATTCTGCTTTTTGATTTCATTGGCATGGTCCGTGGATATACTTTTGTGAAGTTTGGCCACGCAGTAAGTTCACAGTGTTGCAGATCATTATCATGTCTTCTAATGTTAGCAGGCCCATCTCGTTGGCGGATTGCTCGGTGTGGCATACTCGCAATTTGACGGGAAAACAAACCTTTGGAGACCAATGGTGCGCCGCTGGAAGGGATTTCTGCAGCAACAATCCTGAGTGCTCCTCCGAAAGCTGTGGCTAGGATATACAACACCTGCACATATGTAAACTTTTGCTTAGCCGAACAAACCGGTAGAAATAAGCAGTCTCTCAAATATAGGTTGGGTAGCGACGCGCCTGAAACACTATCTTTATTTGATCACGACAAAGTATACCATATCGACTAAATAATACTGCCGTCAAAAAGAAATACATTGATTTGCTTCCGCCACCCGGGCAAACGACATATAATCAGGGGTTTTATATGCAAACTGCTAATGTCATAGATCGAAGCAACGTGATAGCTGATAAGGCAGGCTCTACACTATCCGATTTGTACTTCAAGCCGTTCAACATTGTGCTGACGTACCTTGATGGCGAATCTCTCTCTGTCTTCGCCAGCCATTTTGGTAGTGCCGACTTGCTTCTTGTATTCGCACAGACATGGGCTCTTGCAGCTCGGCTCAACCTTCTAATACTACAGAATTAACTCGTATCTTCAGTGGCTGAATTCTACGCAAAAATCAGTGATAGGGGAGGGCAGAGGCTTCAGACAACAATGTTACGCGAGACGGCAATCTCACCAATGCTACTCAACATCTCCGACGACAATTTGGTTCGGAAAGCCAGGCGGGGAACTTCCTCATATGCTTCATCAGGAGAACTACACTGTTGATTTGCGAGCTAGAATGACGGTTTGTTAGCGAGAATCTCGATGAGGATGTTTGTGCAAAGATTTTGACTGTGGCGCAACCATTCGAGTTAGACCCGATCAAGCACCCACCGCATGAATTCTGCGTCGTGTTGTCACACCCACCAAGCTACCCGCCAATTCTTGTGGAGCAACGACTGCTAGAGGAAGGACTAGCAACAGATGCAAGCTTAAGCGATGACCAGCCTGCCCTGTGCAATGTATTCGCAGACGGTTTCATGGCGACCTTGTGTTCTGGGAAAACTTCACTACGGCCATTTAGAGCCAATGTAAGCAGAGGTAACAGCAGGGCCGGCCTGGATGTTCAGATGTCGCTCGACTACACGCAAGACCACGGTCAATACAGTACGT
>Ga0265797_10012020_pt1 | contig 10708 bp, 12 predicted proteins | sample P2T30metagenome_FD_192433 | JGI IMG/M metagenome (GOLD analysis project Ga0265797, IMG submission 192433) | Plant litter microbial communities from East Loma Ridge, Irvine, California - P2 T30 | ecosystem: Environmental > Terrestrial > Plant litter > Unclassified | place: USA: California... | reverse complement strand
CGCCGAGATCAACGCCGAGCTCGGCACCGATGCCGTCGTCGGCCTCAAGCACAATATCGGCGTGGAGAACGAGTGGGTCGACGTCGCCGCGAAGGCGATCGAGACCTTCGGCCGCATCGACATCCTGATCAACAACGCCGCAATCCCCGGCAAGACCCGCGAGGACGTCTGGGACATCGACGCCGAGGAGACCACCCGCATCCTCAACATCAACATCACCGGCACCCTGTTCGGGATCAAGGCCGTCATGCCGGAGCTGAAGAAGAACGGCACCGGCTCGATCGTGAACATCTCCTCCGCTGCCGGCCTCGTCGGCGGCATCAGCGGCGGCTCGGTCGCGTACTCCTCCACTAAGGGCGCCCTCCGCGCCATCACGAAGGAGATCGCCATCGACGTCGCCCCCGCGGGCGTCCGGGTCAACACCATCTACCCGGGGCTGATCAACACGCCCATCATGCGGTCCTTCTCCGAGGAAGTCACCGCAGCCGTCCTGGCGAAGATCCCCATGGGCTTCGCCGCCGAGCCGATCGACATCGCCTACGGCGTCCTCTTCCTCGCCTCGGACGAGGCACGCTTCGTCACCGGCACCGACATCATCATCGACGGCGGCTTCACCGCCCAGTAAGGAACCACCACCATGATCCGACACATCGTCCTCTTCCGCGTCTACGAAGGAACGACCCGGGAGCAGATGCAGGAAGCCATCGACCACCTCGAAGGCCTCGTCGGCACCATCCCGGGGCTCGTCTCCCTCGAGGGCGGCATCGACCTCGGTACCGACGGCAACCACGACTTCGGCCTCGTCGCCGAGCTCGAGGACCAGGCAGCTCTCGACGCGTTCTCCGTGCACGACGCACACATGGAGATCGCGATGGACATCCTGAAGTTCAGGAACCGGGAAGACATCGTCATTCTCGACATCCAGCACTGATCCCCCGAAGGGGCTGCCACGCACTTCGTGGCAGCCCCTTCGTGCGCCCCCACGGCTTTTAGTCTCCTGGACTGCAGACGGCACGGAGATGGGGCTGTCGAAGAAAGCAGCAGGGTCACGCGAAAGGCTCCCTCCAGCAGGAGGGAGCCTTTCGTCATGGCCGATGCGCAGAAACTCAGGCCGAGGGTGTCGCCTCGACCGTCGCGCGGCGGCGGCGTCCGATGAAGAGCGTCCCGATGATGCCCACGATCGCGACGACCCCCGCCGTCACGAACGCGCCCTGCCCCGCATCGACGGTCTCGGCGATGCTGAGTTGGCCGGCGTCGGCCGCGCCGGTGCCAATCGTGTACGCCGAGACCAGGACGGCGCCGCCGACGGCGCCGGCGAGCTGCTGCACCGTGGTGAACGCCGCGCTGCCGTGCGGGTAGAGCTCGGACCGCAGGGAGGACAAGGCGAGGGTCGTCACAGGGCCCCAGATCATCGCCTGCCCGGCGGTCATGACGAGGTAGCCGGCCAGGTAGGCCCCGGCGCCGCTCGCCTCGGTCAGGGTGCTGAGGAACCAGATGCTCGCAGCCCAGATGACGGCGCCGGGAACAGCGAGCGGCAGCGGGCCCCATCGGTCGTAGACGCGTCCGCCAAGCCAGGACACCCCGGCGATTATGAGACCACCGGGGAACAGGAACAGCCCGATTGCCAGGGTGCTGAGCCCCAGCGCGCCGGTGAGGACCAGGGGCAGCACCAGGGCGACACCGAAGGCGTTCATGGCCACGAAGAGCATGATCAGGATGGCGACGGTGAACGTCCTGTTCTGGAAGATGCGCATGTCGAGCAGCGCGGTTCCGCGTCGGCGGAGAGCTACCTGACGGAGGACGAAAGCGGCGACGCCGACGACGCCGACGCTGATCGGGACGGCGGGCGAGAAGGGGGCGTGGGCGGAGGCGGACTCTCCGATGACGGACAGGCCGAGGACCAGCCCGCCGAAGCCGATGGCTGAGAGCACCAGCGACAGCATGTCGAGGCTTGCCCGCTCGGGCGTGGTGATGTTCTTCAGCTTCAGTGCACCCGCGATCAGGGCGATCACGGCGAGCGGGAGCACCAGGATGAACAGCCACCGCCACGGCAGGAACGTCAAGACCAGGCCTGAGACAGCAGGGCCGACGGCCGGTGCGAGTGCGGGGACCGCGGTGACGAGCGCCATGATCCGGCCACGCCGCGACTCAGGGATCAGGCGGATCGCCGTGGTCATGAGGAGGGGCACGAAGACTGCCGTGCCGATGGCTTGGATGATACGGGCGACGAGGAGCACTTCGAAGTTGGGGGCGGCCGCAGCGATCGCCGTACCAACGATGAACACGGACGATGCCGTCAGGAAGATCGTCCGAAGGGGGAAGCGGCGCATGACGAAGCTGGTCGCCGGGATCAGGACGGCCAGGGTCAGGAGGTAGCCGGTCGTCAACCATTGACCGGCTGACGGTGTGATGCCGAGGTCACGGATGAGGGTCGGCAGGGCGACGCCCAGGAGCATCTCGTTGAGGAGGACGAGGAACGTGGAGGCCATGAGCAAGCCGATGACGAGACCGTCGCCGGGCTTGAGCCAGTCTTGTGATCGTGATCGTTCGCGGGGTGTGGCAGAAGTCGACATGGTTCCATCGTCAACAGTCACATTAGTGTGAATGTCAAGAATTCGGACGACATCGCTTTCCCAGAATGCCGATCGTGCCGGCTGCGGACCACCACGTCGTGACGTCTTCACCATATATTTTTTGGACGCGTGTCGTCGAAAGAGTAGGTTGGCGTCATGCAAGACGAAGTCGTCGAGTTGACCAACGCTGAGGCGGATCCCCGCCGCCGAGCAGTCGATCCTCGGCCCGCTCGTACTCGTGCGGCGATCCTCTCCTCCGTAGAACGCCTGTCGCATCTGGACGCCAGTCAGGTCACGATCACCGCGATCACCGCCGAGGCAGGGGTCAGCCGAAGCGTCTTCTACAAGCACTTCGACAGCCTGAGCGATCTCTTGAGCGCAGTCCTCGCGGATTCCGCCTCGAGTGTCAGTCAGCTGCCCGTCGCCGATGGAGCGGCGCCACGGGAGGTCATGACCGTGGCGCTGACACAGTTGGTCGGGCATGTCGGCTCGCGCGCCGTGTTCTACCGGGCCGCGTTGGGGTGGAGCGCTTCGGTGGGCATCCACGATGCCGCGGTCACCGGCTACACACGCCACCTACGGGCCCTCATCGATCTCGCACGGGACTCCCTCCCCACCGGACAGGTCCCACCCGAAGACGTGACGGACTTCGTCTCCACCTTCCTGGCTGGCGGTCTCGTCGCCACGCTCACGACCTGGTTGCGCAACGACCAAGCCACCCCTGACACCACCCTCGTCCACGAACTCCTCGAGCTGATGCCCCCGTGGCTCACCTCGGACGACACCCCCACGAGAAGAACGGAATGACCCCCATGTCACGCCTGAACGGCAAAGTCGCCATCATCACCGGCGCAGCCAGCGGAATCGGCCTTACAACAGCAGAGATCTTCGCCGCCGAAGGGGCCAAGGTCGTCGCCACCGACATCTCCGAAGCCGCCCTCGCCGACGCCGTAGAAGCAATCAAGGCGGCAGGAGGCGACGTCCTCGCGCACACTCTCGACGTCAGCTCGGCAGAGTCCTGGGAACAAGTCGTCGCCGACGTGGTCGCCGAGTGGGGCACCATCGACATCCTCGTCAACAACGCCGGCATCGCCCTGCCGAAGGGACTGCTCGAGACCACCCTCGATGAGTGGAACAAGGTCATCGCCATCAACACCACCGGGACATGGCTGGGCCTGAAGACCGTCATCCCCGTCATGCAGGAGAGCGGCCACGGGGCGATCGTGAACGTGTCCTCACTCGCGGCGATCATCTCCGGTCCAGCCGACGGGGGTGGCGCTGCCTACTCGGCGTCGAAGGGCGCCGTGCGCTCCCTCACGAAGCACGCCGCGAACTACTTCGCGAAGGACAGCATCCGGGTCAACTCCGTCCACCCGGGCCCGATCTACACGAACCTCGTCAAGAACTACGGCTACACCAAGGCACAGGCCGGCGATCCGGCGAACTCCATCCTCCCGCCCCTCATCGGCGAGGCCTCCGACATCGCCTACGGCATCGTCTACCTCGCCTCCGACGAGGCAGGGTTTGTCACTGGTGAGGAACTCGTCATCGACGGGGGTTACGCCATCCACTGAGCTCGTGCAGATTCGGCGCAGCTACAGGTCTCCATGATCGATCGTCTATCGGGCACCCTGAAGAAGCGGACGACGCTGAATGAGCGTGCTTGCTTCGTCCACCTAGTCCGAAACAAGCATCGAATGAACCCGCTCGAGTGAATCGCCAAATGGCTCGAGCCACCCCGGCACTTCCTCGGGGTAGACCGTCACCCAAGCCGTTTCGCTTGCGCCAGCTCCTGTGTGCTGCCCGAGGTGCCCAATGACATGCACATCGAGGATTTCCTTTGGGACGAGCCACGCATGCACGGACTGAGGAGACAGCCCGAGGAATAGACAGAAGTCGAAATCTCGATCTCGAATCTGCTGAAAGCGATAGAACCCGTTGCGCCAAAGGGTCGAAAGCTTGATCTGTATTTGAGCGCCGTTTGCGACCACAAAAATTTGACGGTCTGGCGATGTGTGTGTTTCAGCCTGCAGACCCTGGTTACGTGCCCACTGCTGAAATAGCTGGCGCCCAACGGCTCCGCGCCGCCCTGGCGGAAGTGATTGCACCCACTTAAATGGGCTACCTCGCCAGGCGGGACTTGGGCGGTACATGTCCGCCAGCCCACTCGCCACTGCCGATAGCTCCGTAAAACCGTCGTCACTCATGCCGCACCCCATCGTCAAGCCAGGACAGCATTCAATACGATGAGGGCATGTCATGAAATCCCCCAACCGGGGACCGGCGCCCGCCCCTTCTCTCCCCGCCTGCCGATCCCCTATCGGGCGCACGACGGCTCCACGACTGATCGGCAAAGCAATCAGGACAGCGTGAGCCAGGCGACCATGCAAACCAGCCCCGCAACGGCGATACACACCGTGAGCACAGCGAAGCGGACACGACGCTCCTTCGGCATCCCCTTGCCACCGCTAAAACGAGCGGCCGTGACTACGTTCATCCCAACGGCGACGACAAGGCACGCAAGCCCGATCGCAAGGAGCAGGTCTGGGGGTGCCATGGCCCTCATCTTGCCCTCCCGCCTCGCCTGACCTCACGCGCAAGCCATGGTTCCGCATGCTTTAGCATGCCTCTTCGGTGCATAGCCCGGCAGGCGATCGGCTATCGAGACGGCCCTGGCATGTTAAAGCCACCCGCAGACCGAGACTCGGAGTTTTCCAGGCGTGAATATGATCAGCCAAGGCGCACACGCTTGCGGGATCGAAGGAGACCACCATGGGCCAGAAGACACCGCTCTTCAAGGGGCAAGGTTTTCGTCTAGCGAGCATCGGTGTCGGTTTGGCCGCAGGTCTGGGCATCGTCCTCATCGTGCAGGCAGCCACCTCGGATGAACCGCTCTCGAGCGGATTCCTTCTGGGCGGCGGCGCGGTGGGGTTAGTCATCGCGGTAGTCGCCGTCGTCGTCGGTCTCCTACTGGGTCGCAAGATCTTCGGGAAGCGACTCGAGATCGCTCTTCGCCCCGTGGGAGAGACGAAGTGGCAGCACGGGCGAGTTGAAGCGTCCCCGGGAAAGATGCGTTTCCGCCGGTACAAGTGGCAACTACGGTTCGTAGCCGGCGATCCGGTCGACTTCGTTGTGGACGAGGTTGGTGACGACTCAGGAGAACGCCCCTCGAAGAAGCAGATGTGGTCCGTGAACCCGTCCCTGCATGTGATCGAGGTCAAGACCGACCGAGGCACCCTTCAGCTCGCCGTCCAGGCCCACCAAGTCGACGATCTACGGTCGCAGCTTCAGCCCGCAGTCACTGCGAGCTGACGGCGAGAACGTGGGAAAGCCCCGGACGAGACCACCCGCCGATCCCCGATCGGGACGCCTCGAGATCTATCGCCACGTCCGCCCTCTATCTAGTCCGAGACCTGCGATCGGCTCTCTTCGAACTGCAAATAAGCCATCTCCTACAAATGAAGAGAGAGCTTCAGCAAGAGCGCTGCGACCGCGGCTCCTAAGCCCGATCCGATGAACATCCACCAAAAGCCGAGGATGAGTCCGGCCACAGTCACCAGGCCAGTGAGGGTGACGACCGCACTGAAAGAGATGTAGGCGATCTCGCGGGGCAACATCCCCCAAACCTTGATGTCCTCAAGCACGTTCATCTTGTCTCCTCGTTCGCATCCCTCAAGGGGTGCGCCTCACTGTAGATGCCGCAAAAGCTCTGAGCCCGGCAGACGATCCCCTGTCGGGACATAACGGCTGGGAAGCAAGGACGCCCGCATGCGCCTCTAGATCGGGGCTCAGCTTGACGTGCGCTTCCGCGCCGAACGGGGTGGTGCCGCTCGAAGGTGTTCGCTCACGCGGCCGAGGATACGGGCGAGCTGCTCGGCGTCGTCGTCCGTCACAGGAGCGAAGAGGAGACCCCGGACGGTCTCGATGTGGCCCGGGAACACGGCCGCCAGGACGTCGCGGCCGGCGCTCGTGAGGGCGACCACCGTGCTGCGCTCGTCGTCGGGCGACGGAGAGCGGACGACCAGGCCGCGCTGCTCGAGCAGCTGCGCCTGGTAAGTAAGGCCGCTCCGGCTGTGGACCACCCCGTCGGCCAGGTCAGTCATCCGCTGCCGCCCCTCCGGATCGTCGCCGAGGCGCGCGAGGAGCTGAAACTGCACGTAGCTCAGCCCGCCCGCCTCTCGGAGCTGCTTCTCGACCGACGGTCGCAGGAGCGCACTGACCTCAGTGAAGGCAAAGTACGCAGCGAGCTGCGCCGGCGTGAGGGCAGGCGGGGAATCGGTCATGATCCGAGCCTAATTGTTGCTTCTAGTTCGAAGCAACGCTATGGTTAGCTCAGTTGCTTCGAAATCGAAGCACATGACGAAGGAGGCAATCATGAAGGCAGTGCGTTTCGAACAGACCGGCGGACCCGAGGTCCTGGAGCACGTCGAGGTCGAGCAGCCCACTCCCGCGGCGGGTGAGGTGCTCATCCGGGTGGCAGCGACCGCCTACAACGCCGCCGACGCGGGCATGCGGGGCGGCTTCCTCCCCATCCCGGTGCTGCTTCCCCACGTGCCGGGCTACGACGTCTCCGGGACGGTCGAAGCGCTCGGCGACGGCGTCGACGGCCTGGCCCTCGGCGACGAGGTCGTCGGCTTCCTGCCGATGGAACGCGACGGAGGCGCCGCGGAGTTCGTCATCGCCCCGGCCGACGCCCTCGTCACCGCCCCGACGAGCATCCCGCTCGCCGACGCGGCGGCCCTGCCGTCGGTGGCGTTGACGGCGTGGCAGGCCCTCGTCGACGACGGTGGCCTGCAGGCCGGCCATCGCCTCCTCGTGATCGGCGCGGGCGGCGTCGTCGGCAAGTACGCGATCCAGCTCGCCAAGCGCCTCGGCGCCCACGTGATCGCGACCGCGAGCCCGCGCAGCGCCGACGCCGTCCGGGCGGCCGGCGCCGACCAGGTCATCGACCACACGGAGAGCGACGTCCTGGGAGCCCTCGACGGACAGGTGGATGTGCTGCTCAACCTGGCCCCCCTCGACCCCGCCCAGTTCGAGGCCGACGTCGCCGCGGTGCGCGACGGCGGCGTCGTCGTCAGCACGACAGCCTTCATCGCCGCCCCAGGCGACGCGTCCCGCGGCGTCCGGGCGGCGACGGTGTTCGTGCGGCCCGACCGCGACCGCCTCGAGCAGCTCGTCGCGCTGGTCGACGCCGGCGACCTCACGGTTGAGGTGACCAGGCGTGTCTCCTTGGCCGAGCTGCCCGCCCTGCACGCTGAGGCAGAAGCAGGCCGCATCGCCGGCAAGGTGATCGTGCTCCCCTGACAGCCACGAGGATGAGAATTGCTGCGGATCACCGGGCACCACCGGCCCGGTCATCCATCCTTTACCGGACGGTCACTGGTTCCCAGATCATCACGGCATCGACTCGTAGTGGTGCGAACTCGTACGATCACGGTCGCCGGTCAGCCGACCTGCACGAGGCCGGCTCTAATACCCCAGAGGACTGCCTGCAGCCGGTCGCGGGAACCGGTCTTCTGGAGGAGCCCGGCGAGGTGGTACTTCACGGTCGTCAGCTCGACGAACAGGCTCTGCGCGATCTCCGCGTTCGATGACCCCACAGCGAGCAGCTGCAGCACGTCGAGCTCACGAGCGGTAAGCCCGGCACCCTCCGCGTTCTCACGCGTCGCCCGCCCCACGGAGCCTGCGCGACGCTCGCCGAACTCTCGGAGCACGCGGCGGGTGAGCCTCTGATCGAGCGTGCCCTCGCCAGCCGCGACCGATCGGACAGCGCTGACCAAGGTGGCCTCGTCCGTGCCCTTGAGGAGGAACCCGGCTGCGCCCGCCTCGAGCGCGGCGAAGACGTCGGCGTCGACGTCGAAGGTCGTGAGGACCAGCACTCCCGCGTCGATGGTCGGGTCGGCAGTGATCTGCCGGGTGGCGGTGATGCCGTCGGTGCCGGGCATCCGGATGTCCATGCACACCACGTCGGGGCGCAAGGCGCGGGCGAGGCTGACGGCCTCGGCCCCGTCGATAGCCTGGCCGACCACCTCGAGGTCGTCGACGGCGCCCAGCACGACGGACAGCCCAGCCCGGACGACCATCTGGTCGTCGGCGACCACGACACGGATCACGAGGCGCGCCCCGTGTCGCCGACGAGGACGAGTCGGTTCGTCCAGCCGCCGTGGTGCCGGTCGGGGCCCGTCGTCAGCCGGGCGCCGACGAGCTCGGCGCGCTCGGCCATGCCCGCGAGTCCGTAGCCGGTGCCCGCGCTCGTGCTCAGGCCCAGGGCGACCGGGGCCGGATCGGCGGCCTCGTTCCGCGCCACCACCTCGACCTGGGCGTCCGTCCAGGTCACGGCGACACGGCAGGGCGCTCCCGGGGCGTGCCGCGCGGCGTTGGCGAGTGACTCCTGCACCATCCGGTAGGCGGTCGCCTCGGCCAGGGGGCCGAGCGGCCGAGGTTCGCCCTCGACGATCGTCGTGACGTCCTGGCCCCGCTCGCGTGCCGCCTCCGCGAGCCCCTCGATGCCTGCCATGGTGGGCGCCGCGACGGGCCGCCCCGACGCCTCGGGCTCATCGTCGCGCAGCAGACCGACGGTGCGGCGGAGATCGCCGAGCGTGATGCGGGCGTCGTCCTGCACGGTGCGGAGCATCTCCCGCGCCCGCTCGGGGTCGCTGACGACCAGGGCCGTGGCCGCCTGCGCCCCGACGATGATCCCGGACAGGTGGTGGCCGGCGATGTCGTGCAGCTCACGGGCGAGAGCGGCACGCTCCGACCGCACAGCACGGTCGGCGTCCTCCCGCCGCTCCCGCTCCACCGAGCGCTCCTGCGCCTCGAGCGCCTCCCGGAGGCGCTCACGACCACGCACCTGCTCGGCGACCACCGCCGGCAGCAGGTACAGCACGACGACGCGGGCAGCCGCGGTCGCGAGCACGACCCCGGCCGGCGAACCCACCGGGCCGACGACCATCGCCGCCGCCCCGACCAGGGCGGTCGCGGACGCCGCGGCCACGAGCGCGACGAGCCGGGCGGTGCGGTCGACGCGGCGGGCGAGCGTGTACGCAGCGACGATGACGCCCAGGGCGCCGATGCCGAGCTCGCCCGCCGTGGTGGCGAGGACGACGAGATCGGCGGCGACGACGACTGCGAGCACGGCGAGGGGCCGATGCCGCCGCGCCAGCAGCGCGATCGACTGCACGAGCACGAGGGCCGCGTGCACCAGGGGCGGCACGTCGCCGGGCACCGTCGCGGGGATCTGCTCGCCCCCGAGGTCGAGCGCGACGTACCCGAGCGCGACGGCCGCGACCAGCAACGACGGGAACGCCGACCGGAGGCGCGACGTGGGTGCGCGACGCGGCTGCGGATCCATGGGGCGAGTCAACCATGACCGACGCCGACCCCCGGTGGGGTCGGCGTCAGGGCGGGCGGCGGAGGTCATCGCGCCCTGCTCGCGAGGAACATCACAGGCCTGTCATCGTCTCGATCACGCCGATCCACGCCGGCTCCCCGGTCGGACCGGACACACGGGACCAGATGCCGGACACGACCGCGCCGACGATCAACACCGAGGCGACCACGACGACGACCTTCGTGCGGCTGCGGGGTCGCCCCTCCCGCTCAGACATCACGGCGGGAGAGCGTGATGGACGCCGCGACGAGCGCCGCGGCCGTGAGCGCCAGGAGGGCAGCGATCGCTCCCCCTCCGCTGACCGTGCCCGAGCCTCCGTGGATGACGGACTGCGCGAGGGCGACGGGCAGGAACTGCGTCCACGAGGCCGCCGCTCCCCCGCCGACGAGCTGGGCGACGGCGGCGACGATCGGTTCGGCGACGAGGGCGCCGATCATGACGAGCACCCCGGTCAGCTGGGACCGGCAGAGGATGCCGACGGCGAGGCCGACGACCGCGAGGCAGGTGATGGCGAGGACCCCACGTGCCGATGTCGCGACGACGGCGCCGGTGGCTGCCGTGAAAGGCGTCGCGGTCAGCGCGAGGGAACCGACCAGGGTGAGCAGACTGACGATCGCCAGCACGATCCCGACGACCGCGGCGCCGGCGCCGACGGCGGCGGCCTTCGCCATGACGACACGGCTGCGACGAGGGCTCGCGAGGACGGCGCCGACGATGCCGCCGTGACGGTCGTCGCTCGTCCCCG